>Ga0179591_1494780_pt1 | contig 19161 bp, 15 predicted proteins | sample CZOMad2_1_08_16f_FD_182891 | JGI IMG/M metagenome (GOLD analysis project Ga0179591, IMG submission 182891) | Vadose zone soil fungal communities from Angelo Coast Range Reserve, California, USA - CZOMad2_1_08_16fungal (PacBio error correction) | ecosystem: Environmental > Terrestrial > Soil >... | reverse complement strand
GTAGCGATGAGAGAAGATAGATTAGAGATTAGGAGGATGAAGGAACGATTTTAGATTCAGGAAGATTCCTAGAGATTTAGATAGATTTTTTTTTAAAGAGATAGATTCCGAAGATAGATGAAGATTAGAAGATTAGAGATAGATTAGATCAAGCAGAAGATAGATTAGAGATTGGATAAATGAATTAGATGAGTAGATTAGCAGAGGAGATTTTCAGCAGGAAGGACGATTTGATTAGAAAGATGGATAAGAAGAAGATTCAGGAGAAGAATTAGGATATGAAGATTTCAGATAAGATAGAAGATTAGGAAGATAGGAAGAAGAGAGAGAGAGAGATAGGATTTCAGCAGATAGAGATTATTAGACAGAAGTGATTGATAGAAGGAAGATTTAGAAGAAGAATTCAGATTGAAGAAGAGTTAGATAGAGATTTAGAAGGATGATAGGAGGCAGAAGATTAGATAGGAGGGAGTTATGATATTAGAAGATGATTAGAAGGGATTGATAGATGATTAGAATAGGAATAAGAAGATTCGGAGAGAGATTGTAGAAGAAGATTGTAAAGGAAAGAAGAAGATTCAATGATGGCATTCAGATCAGAAGAGAAGAAAGGACGAGATGACTAAAGATAAGATTCAGAGAAAGGAACAGAAAGAAGATAACGAAGAAGAAGAGGAGATTTAGAGATAGATTAAGAGTTCAGATAAGGGAATTAAGAGATTCAGGAGAAAATTAGGAAAAAATAGAAGAAGTTAGGAGAGATAGATGAGTAAACGCAAAGAAGAGGAGAAGAATTCGAGGAAGAGAAGGAAAGATGAGAAGATTCCGCGAGATTAGATAGAATTAGAAGAAGAAGAAAATATAGAGGAAAAGATGATTAAGAATAGAAGAGATAAGAAAGAGATGAATTCCGCGTTAGAATAAAATTAGAAGAGAAAGAGAAAGAAGAGATTCTGAGATTAAAAAATTCAGAAAGGAAGAAGATATTAGAATTAAAACTATTCTTCAGAGAAGACCGAGAAGAAGAATTTTAAAAGATTCAGAAGGAAGATGAAAAGATTAAGAAAACGATCTAATGAGAAGAGGGGATAGAAGAGGAATTAGATTAGATAGAAAGAAGATTTCGAGTATAGGATTCAGATAAGAAGATAGAAGATTAGATCTGATGATTCGAAGATAAGAAGAAGATTAGAAGATATGGAAGATAGAGAAATAGAAGAGAAGATAAAATTCAGAAGAAAAACGGAGAAGATTTAGAATATTTATTAGAAACGTAGACAGAGAAAAGAAAAAGGAAAAGAAGAAAAGAAGTAGATAGAATATAGAGATTAGAAAAGAGATCAGAGAAAGATCAGGGAAAATTGGCAGATTGAAATTATTCAGGCGCTAAAAGAAAGATAAGAGAGCGAAAGATTAACGAATATTAAGGATACTAGAGAGATTGATCGAGAGCTGAAAGAGATCGAAGCAGAAGAGAAAAAAAAAAAAAATTTATAATGTAGAGGAATTCATGACGAGATATATAGAAGAAATATAGAATAGAGAAAAGAAATTTCAGGGAGCGAAGAATGAGGAAAAGAGAGATAGAGGATTAGAATTAGAAGAGCTGAAAAGAGAAGGAAAAAAACAATAACGAATATCTAGATTCGGATAGGAGAATTAGATTATAGGAGAGGATTCTAAGAGAAGAGGAAGGATAGAAGATGAGATTATGAAAGAAACAATAGAAAGAGAGATATCGAGATAGATAAGAAAGAGATAGATTGAAATATTTAGAAGAAGAGAAGAAGATATTTGAAAAAAGATTTAGGAGGAATAGAATATTTGACTCATTAAGAAGAGATAGAGATTAGAGAAGAGATTAATGAAAGAGATAGAAAGAATTTATAATTGCGAAGAATAGATATGAATTTCTGAGCATAGAGTATGAGAGAAGAATAAGATATTAGGATAGATGATTAGGAGAAATAAAGAGAATTCGAGATAATTCAGATTCAAAAGAAAGAAGATATATATTAGAAGATCATAAGAAGAGAATTAGAGAAGAGAAGACAGCGAATTGAAGATGAAGGGAAGAGAGGAAGAGATTAGTTGAAGATAGAACAGAGGAAAAGAAATTAGAAGAAGGAATAGAAGAATAATCAGGTAAATTTAGGAAAGAGAAGAATAGAGAAAGATTTAGATAGAGATGAGATAGAAGATAAAATTTAAGAATGACTCGGAAGAAGAAGGAGAGATTTAGATAGATTAGAAGATTAGAGATTCAGATCGGAAGGAATTTCCAGGAAGAGGAAGAGAATATTAAGGGAGATAAGAAGAAAGAGAAGAAAAAAGAATAGAAAAGAAAAGCATTCAGCGAAGATTCAGGCGAAGATGAGAAGAGGAAGATAATAGAAGAAAGAATAGATGGAGATTAAGAGAAAAAGGATAAGAATAGAAAGATTCAGGAAGATATAAATAGAGAAAAAGAATTCGAAGAAAAGAAAATAGGATTAGAGATAGGGAGATAGATTCAGCGAGATAGAAAGATTAGATTCTCGAAGAATGAATTAGATTTTAGATAGAGATTTAAGATGATTCATTGGCGAGGATTTATAGAGAAGAGAAGAGATCAGAAGAAGATAGATAGGAAGGAGATAGAATTAGGAAAGGATTTGGATTCTTAGATAGACAGATGAAGTATAGATTACTGGATAGAAGAGGAGGACCGATTAGGATTCGATTAGATTTAGTGAGATTAAGATTTTCAGGCGGTTCACAGATAGAAGATAAGACAGAGAGTACGAAGAGAGATTGAGATGAATGAAGAATAGGTCGAAGGATGATAGAAGAAGAAGAGAATGGACAGAAGAGATTACCGACTGAAGAGATAGTGCTAGATAGATTAGGGATAGTAGATAGAGAGAGAAAATTTGGAAAGAAGGAATAATTAAAGAGTGGATTAGATAGAGAAAGAAAGATTGAAGATGAGGTAGAGCGAAATTAGAGAAATGAAGAAAGGAAGAGTCTAGATTCAGCAGAGAAGAAGGAGAAAGAAGATAGAAGATATATAAGAAATATGAGAAAGATAGGAAGTAAAGGATGATTTGAGAAGATTAGAGAGAAATTTAGAATTATAGATTCAGGGCGTTTTGGATTTTAGAGGAACTTCCGAGGAAGAGAAAATAAGATAGAGATTTAAAGAAATGATTTAAAGAAATTTAGATTATTAGAATTTTTTTTTTTCACGAAATTAGAAATAGATAAAGAAGAGAAGAATTAGATCAGAGATATAGAGAGAGAGGAATAGGAAGGAGGAAGAGATTCGAGTTAGTATGATAGAATAGATAGAGAAGGAGGAAGCATAGATTAGATAGAGGAGAGAAGAATAGATAGATTAAGATTGGAGATGATGGAGAAATGGGGAGGAATAAGATAGGAGAAGATGAGATTAGAAGATAGATATAGGGAGAAGATTTCAGGAAGATTTAGATAGATTGATTAAAAGCAGGAGAGAAGAGAGCAAGATAGAGAAAGATTAGAGAAGAGATAGATTCAGGTGAGAAGAGATTGATTAGATTGCTTTCATTTTGAAGAATTCATTAGAAAGATTCCAGTTATAGAATTCGAGAGATTCGATTAGAAAGAAAGATTCAAAGGAAGAGGATGATAAGGAAAATTAATTAGATATGAAAGAATTAAGAATTTAAAAGAGAAGATTAGGGATAAAATGAAATGATGATAGAGCATAGAATTTACGAATAAGAGAAGATGCGAATTCATGAGAGAATAGCGAGATATTAAGAGTGAGAAGATTAGAATAATGAAATAGGATATAGAAGAAAATAATAGAGATAAGAGAGAGATAATTTAGAAAGCGAAAAAAGATAAAAGCGATTAGAAAAAAAGAGACATTCAGACAAGATGGATAGACTTCAGAGAGAGAAGAGGAGAGAAAAGAAGCATCAGAAATAATTAAGGAAGACTAGGATTAGAGAAGAAAGGAAAGAATAGATCTTCAAGGAGAAGAAAATTGGCAGAAGATAGAAAATTAGGAGAGGAGCGAAGATAGAATTAGATGAAATAGAATAAGGGATTTCATTCGAGATTTAGAATATTAAAAGAGATAGAGTAGATGAGAAAAATAGAAGAGATAGGAAGAGGAAATTTTTAATTTAGAGAATTAGAAGAATTGAAGGATATAGAAGAAGTTTTTGTTTAAAGAAGGAGAGATAAAGAAGAGAAGATTAGAAAAGAAAGCATTAAGCCAATAATGAACGATGAGAGAGATGAGGAAGATAGAGAGATCAGTGAGGATTTGAGAAGAATGGATGGAAAGCATAAGAGATGATTGGAAGGAAGAAATACTTACGAGAGATAAGAAGAAGATTAGGAGAAGATTCAGAAGTGATTAGAAAATAGATTTTTCGATAGATTAGAATAGAATCGATTGGAATAAAGATAGAGAGAATTTCAGAGAGAATATAGAGATTCAGATAGAAAGAAAATAATAGATAGAGAAAAGAATTAAATAGAAAGAAGATAAGAGCCGAGAAAGATAGAATTTAGAGAAGAAGATAAGAGATTACGGGAGATTGATAAATAAAGATAAAGATTTATAGGAAGAAATAGGAATTCTGGATATAAAATAGGAAAAGAGAAGAAGAAGATTAGAAAATTACGCACGAAAGAGAGAAGGATAGAAGGAATTAAGATATAGATAGAGAGAAGGAGGAATAATAGAAAGGATGAAAAGATAGAGAGAGAAAGATAAGAGAGATTAATAGATCAGCTGAAATTCTTAGCGGATAGATAAGATATAATGAGAGAAGGAATAGAATAAGCAAGAAGAAAGAACTAGATCATAGATAGAAGAATTAGAGAATGAGAGCATAGAGCAGAAGAGAGATTTAGAGGAAAGGAAGTGAAAAAGGATAGAGAGAGAGATAGAAGAGAAGATAAGAAAATAGAGAGATAGATAGATACGAATTCGAAGAAGAAAGAATTAAATATAAGAATAGAATAGACTTTAAGAAATTAGAAAGATTAGAGAAGAGAGAGATTCAAGAGAATGGAGATTAAGTTGAACGAGAGAATTATACGGAAGAAGAAAGGATAGAGAATTTCAAGAATTTAGAAGAGGAGAAGATTAAGAGAAGATTAGATGAAAAGAGAGAAGATAAGATAGAAAGTAGAGAAAAGAAGAAAGAAAGGAAGATAAAAAAGAAGGAGATTAAATAGAGGAGAGAAACGAAGATTGGAAGAGAAGAGAGAGATAGAGAAGAAGATTAGATGGAATTAGATAACGATACAAATAGATGAATGATTGAATGGGAAAATAGAAGATTAGAGATTCATTCATGAAGATTAGAAGACCTGAAAAGAATAGATAAGAATATAATAAGAGATTCAGAAAAGAAGATATTAAGAGGATGAGAGAGAGAAGGGATGAGAAGAAAGAAGAGTATATGATTATACGAAAAAGAAAGAGAAATTCCCAGAAGAACATTAGAATTTCAGCCGTTAGATTTAAGAATTAGATTTTCAGAGATTAGATTTTGGAAGAAGAAGAAGAGATTAGGATGATTTTAGATGGAAGAGAGAGCGATTTGTTAGATGAAGAAGAGAGATTAAATAGAGAATAATTAGAGAGACAGAGATAGATAGATAGATTAGGAGGAAGAAGATATCCAGTGAGAAAAGAAGAAGAAGAAGAAGGAGATAGGATACTTAAGATTAATATAGAAAGCAACAAGATATTAGAAAAGAGAATTCAGATTTAAGGAATAGGAGATAATAAAATGAAGAGAAGGAAAGAGTTCTTAGAGAGATTCGATAGAGAGATTTGAGTAAATCAGATGAAGATGATAGAGATTCAGAGAAGTGAGAGAAGGGATGAGATTTGATAAGATGAAAGGATTTAGAGATGAATAGAGAGAAATTAAGAGAATAGAAGAAGGAAGAATTAAGATAGGAAGAAAGATTAGAGGAAGAATTTAAAATGCAAAGGATGAGTTCATTAATAATGGGATAGAGAAAATTAGAGAAGATTCAGACAGAGACATCCAGGGGAGATATTAGATTTTAATTAATAGAAAGATTGGAAATGAGAATAGGAGAATAGAAGAAGAAATTCAGCGAGAAGACTATTGAGATGAGAGAGAAAGGAAGAGATTTCAGATAATTAGAAGAATTAAGGATTCAGAAGAAGATAGAATTATAGAGGAGAGAGAGAGCGATTTGATCCAAGAATTAGAAGGCAGAAGAAAGAAGATTTCAGGGAGAATTAGACGATTATTTCAAGAGACGGAAAGAAAGTTAAGAGAAAGATAATTAGATAGATAGAAGGAAGAAAAGATAAAGATGAGAAAATGAAAGATGAATTAGAGAATGCAGAAGATTCAAGAAAGAAAGAAGAGAAGAGAGAAATAGATTAACTAGCAGAAGATTTTCAGAGTAAGGAACGAAGATTAAGAGAAGAGAAGAGATTAGAAGATAATTCAATATTAGATATAGATAGAGATTCAGGATTAATTATTAATGGAAAGAAGAGAGATATAAGACGGGGAGAAAGGAAGAGAGGACGAAGCAAAGAAAAGAAAGATTTTGAATTATTTAGACTAAGAATAAAGAAGATTAGATTAAAGAAATAGATATTATCCGAAAGAAAGATATTGATATTATAGATATAATTCAGAGGAGATCAACATAAGATTCAGGTCGAAAGAATGATAAAGATGTATATAGAGGGAATATTCAGATTAATTGAGAGGAAGATTATTAGATAGTATATAAGAAGATACGGAACAGAAAGAGATAAGAGAGAAAGAAGGGAGGAATTAGAGATGAGAAGATAGGGAGATAAATTAAATTGAGGAATATAAAGAAAATGAAATTAAGAGTAGGACTAAGATAGGAAGAGTGAAAGATTCAGGAGGGATAGAGATTAGATAGAAGATTAGATAGAAGAGGAGGAATTAGAAGATTTGGAACTTAAGATTGAGAATGGAAAGAGAGTTTTAAGATTTTAGAAGATTGATTTCAGAGAAGATATGAAGATAGGATAGATAGGAGTAGGATTAGAGAGATTCGAAACGAGATATTGGATTGAAAGAATAAGGAAGACATAATAATAGATATTCAGCATGAATTAGGATTCAGAGATTGAATATGAAGAAGATTAGATGAGTATGCAGGATAGGAGCAGATAGAGAGATCAGGATTCCAGGCGTGAAGAAAGATAAAGAATTTTAAGATGAGGCGATTAGAAAAGAGCAGAAAATTAGAAATTCAGAAAAGATCATTAGAAGATAGAGGGTGAGAAAGATAGATTAGAAATGAAGGAAGGAATTATAATATAAGAATGATAAGAAGAGAAAATAGATTGAAAGATAGAAGAATATTATAATAATTAGAAGACGATAAGAGTAGAATATCGAAGAATCCAGAAGAAGAAGAGATGAAGAAGAAGAGAAATTTAAGGAAGCTAGAAAGGAAGAAGAGGAGATAAGCGATTTCGAAATAGATGAGAGAGGGATTAAGAGAGGAACATGAATAGATAGAATTCGGAAGAATATTATTCAAAATTAAAAGAAGATTAGAATTAAGCAAGATAAGATAAAAAGGGATTGATAGATTAGACTTAAGGAAGAAAGAAGAAGAAATAAAAGGGATAATAAAAATCAGGTAGATGAAGAAGAAAAGGATCTAGGAAAAGATAGATTCAAATGAAAGAGAGAGAGATCAGAAGAGAATAGAATTCCAAAGGGCAGAATAAGAGAGAAAAAAAGATGACGAATTAGAAGGATTATAGATGATTAAAAGATCGAAGAAAAAATTCCAGAAGATAGAGAGATAGAAGAGAAGAAGAAAGATTTAGAAGCTCAGATATTAGGATATGGATTTTCAGGAGAAAGAAGAGAAGAAGGAAGGAAGAAAAGATTATTATAGATAAAGAATAGGATGAGAAGAAAGAGATTAAAGAAGAGAAATGAAGATACGAGGATGAGAGATTATAAGAGAAAAACATTTAGATATTATAGAAAGCTTACGATGAGAAAAAGAAGGATACTGAATTCAATATATTTAAAAGGAAAAAGAGATCGCTGTCAACCCTGTAGATAGAAGGATACGATTCAAGCGTTGTTGATTATTATTAAGAAGATTAGGAACGAAGAAGGAGAATATTAAGATTCAGATATAAGAGATTAGATATGATTCAGATTAGATTTGATTCAGCAAGAGGGATTGAAGGGATTCGGATAGATATAGAAAGAGAAAGAGATTATATAGAATACGAGAAAATGGAAGATTAGAGAGAAAGAAATAAGATGAGAAAGAAATTTAACAAGAGATATAAGAAGACAAGAGATAAGAGAGAATTTCGGAATGAGAAGAATCAAGGATTAGGAGATCTCATTAATGATTTTTTTTTTTTTTAGAGAATTGAAGAAAGTTGTGTTTTTTTAAGATATAGGGAAGATAGAAATTTTTTAGAAAACAGAAATATAGAGAGCAAATTCAAGCGACGATTCAGAAAAATAGGAGGAATAAAGAGAGATTCAGAAAAGAATGATAGAGACATTAGGAAAGATAGATTAGAAGATTCAGGAAGAAGATTAAGAAAGATTCAGAGAAGATATTAGAAAAGAGAAAGATTGGGATTCATTGAATTTTGAGAAGGATTTAGGATTAGGAAAGAAGAAAGATTGATCAGAAGGGATACTCTTTGAAGATGAAGAAGGATGCAGGAATTAAGATAGAGATAGATAGATGAGATAGATGAAGAATTAGATTATTAGATAGAAAGATATACGAGGGAAGAGGAGAAGAAGAATTAGAGAAGAAAGAAATGCGAAGGACGATTTAAAAGAAGAGAAGAATTATATATTAATAGAGAAAAGAGAGAAGACGAGAAGATTAAAGAAAACAGAAGAAGGAAGATAGAGATTATTCCCGAAAAGAGATTGAATAAGAGAGATAGAAGCAAGAAGAGGAAGGTGGAAAGAAAAAGCTATTGGATTAGATTCGACTAGAAGAAGATTCAGAATTCTTTAGAAAAAAGAGAAATGATTAAGAAGATATTAAAGAATAGAAGAAGACGAGAAGAAGAATTCAGATATAGAAGAGAATCAGATATTTTATAAGATTAAATCCAGAACTTCAGCGTATGATTATAGGAAGAGAGGATTAGAAGAGGATAAAGACGCAAAAACGAATAACAGGAAAATGGATAGAATTCAAGAAGAAGATCAGTTTCAGCGTGATTAATTTGCGAAAGAAGGAGATAGAATGAACGAGAAGCAAGAAGAGGAGAGAGAAGAGAAGAAGAAGACAAATGATCGAGAAGAGAAGCAGAGAAAGAGAGAGAGAGAATAAGAGCCTTAGATGAAGAAGAATGAAGATCTGATTTTAATAGAAAAGATAAGAAAAAGCGGATTAGAGATAGAAATTAGCAAGATAGATAGAGAAACAGAAAGATTAGAAAGGAGAAGAAATATTTCAGAAAGAAAGAAGAAAGAGAAGGGATCCAGGCGTAGAAAAAGAGATCAGATAGGAGAAAGAAAGAATAAAGAGAGGATTCAATTTAAAGGAACTAGAAAAAAAGAGAAGAAAGATAAAAAAATAATAGATAAAAATTGATTTAGAAGATAAAGAGAGGAAATAGGATTAAAGAGATGAAGCAGAGAAGAGATAAGAGTAGAATACGAAAGAAAAGAAGATTAAGAGGAAAAATAATTATAGAATTTATAATTAGAAATAGAAAAGAGAGATCTTAGAGAGAAGAGGAAAGGAAGAAGAGAATATAGGATTATAGAATCGGGAGAAGTATTAGAGATTTCTTCTTGAAAGATTATTGCAAGCGTTTTTTTGTGGTTAGAGAAAGAAGAGATTAGAGATTGAAAGAGAGATAAGATCGAAAATAAAGAAAAGAATTGAGAGATTTTAGATTTAGGGAATAGATAAAATCAGAATTAGAGATTCAAACGAAGAATTTATTGATAAGATGATAGAGAAATAAAAAAGAAGAATCCAGAGGAGAACGAAGAGAAGATAGATTACGAATTTAGAGCGAATTAGAGAGAATAAGGAATATATGATATAATAAGATTAGGATGAGAGCGAGAAAAGGAATAGATAGAAAAATAATTAATAGAGGATCAGATAGGAGAATTCGAGAATTATTACAGAGAAAAGAATAAGAAGAAGAGAATTCGAATTTCAGCGTTCATACGATGACGGAGAAACGATTAGATATTAAGATAGATAGATTTATAGAGAGGAATGAAATAAGAGGAAAGAAGATAGAAGCTAGAAGATTGCTTATAGACGAAAGAACGATTTCCTCGATCGCAATGTGAAAGATGTAGAGCAACTCATTTAGATTACTGGCCCGCGCCGCACAAGCCGAAGCGGAAGGAACGAAAGCCCCGCTTAGCATGCGCTTTGTTGCTTTCAAGGGAGGGGATTAAGAGATATGAAAGGGAAAGAAGAGATTTTTCAGGAAGATAAGAGGATCAGAAAAGAAGGAAGAGCTTCGAAATGATAGACTTTTTCAAGAAGATTGAGATTTCAGGAAGATTAGAAGGGAAGAAGATTATTAGGGAAATAGAAATGAGTGAGTACAATAGAAGATATAAGAAGAATAATTCCATATAGTCGATTAGACGATGAATTGAGATAGAATTTATTGTTTATAAGATATTAGATATAGAGAGATAAAGATTTAGAATTCGAGAAGAATCAAGAAGAGAATTAACTAGAGATAGAGAAATAGAAGAGAGACTTAAGAATTTAGGAGAAGAGAGACGAATACTGAGAGAAGAAAGAAGATGAAGGAGAAAAAATAAGAAGAGATCAGAAGAGATGAAGAAGGAGAAGAAGAAGAAGAGATAAGGATGAGATTAGAGATAGAAATTAGAGGATTAATTTACGAGGAGCAGACTAGAATTCAGAGAGAGAGATTAGGATTTCAGATTGATAGAAGAAAGAATAATTCAGCGTTTTGATAGGGAATGGAGACATTAACGAAAGAGAAGGAGGATGATCAAGGCGATATCTATCGCAACCAGAGAAGTATCTCGTCCGGCGCCACTATGCGCACCTTTTTGTTTTAGCGACCCACTTTTTTTCCCGCTGAGGAACCTGAGCTTCTAGTCGCCTTTCCGCCCTCCTCCCGCTCTAAGAGGAAATTCCACTATGACGCGCCCTCCCCTAAAGGCTGACCCGCAAATCTATCTCCCTCTGCCCCCCGTTTTTTTTCCCCCGACTCTTCCTGTCCTCACTCAGCACTTTCTGTCTGGACTTCTCCCCCTCTCCTCTATTTTTTTTGTGCTTCCACCCCACACAGCCGTATTTTTACCCCCCCCCCGTCTCGACTTCCATGTTTTTTTCCACCCGCCCCCCCCCCGGGCTTGTGAGCGTCTGTCGTTCATCCGAGGACCTCAGTTTAGGTATCGCCTCAGAGCCTCACACCGCGGCCCCCGCCCAGATAACCTCGCGCTTCTTGCAGATAAATTTAGGAGAGAGGAGAGATGAGATGAAATATTATTAGAAAGATGGAGAAGAAGATATTGAATGGAATGAAGAAGATATAATGAAGAGAATTGAGTAAAGAATTAGAGAAATAGAGAGATAGAATATGAAGGAAATATGATTTGATTGTTTTATGGTAAACGATTTAATAAGAAAAAATTAACAGAAGAGAGAAAGAGTGAGATAAGAGAATAGGGAAGAGAGATAATATTAGAATTAGAATAATTGAAGAGAAGAACTTTAATTTCTTGTATAAGAGAAGAGAATAGAAGAAACGATAGAGATAATATTCTAATTGATGCTGATTATGTAGAAGAATTAAAGGAGATGTTAACGATAAATAATAGTGAGAGGTTGCTGGATTTAGGGATCATGATGAGATTAGTAGTAGAGAATCAATAGGATAGAGATTAATAGAAATAGAACGATAGGAAGATTAGGGTATCTCGTAAAGAGAGCAATAATATATTCATTTGAGAATTAGATAGATAGAATAAAAGATAGATTCAGGAAAAGGAGGGAGAAGGAATGGGAAAGTAAGATTCAGAGAAAATGAAGGAAGAGAAATATATAGAGAGACAGGAATTCCAAGAGCAGATAGATTAAGATGATTTTAAGATGATAGGAGAAGATAGCGAGTAGAGATTAGAAAAAAGGATTCCCGAAATATAGAAAATTCAGGCAATTTAGAGCAAAGATAAGGAGAAGGGATTATTAGATAGGACTTAGATTAAAGGGATAGAAGATAGAGGAGATAAGAGTTTTGCATTATGATTATATTGGGAGAGTTCAAGATAGATATTACAGAGATATTAGATTTTTGAAGCTAGACAAAGAAGATAGGAATAGAGAAGAACAGATTTAATAATGAGAGAGAAGGAAGGAAGATTCGCGAATTACAAGGAGAGATTCAGATTTAGATAGAAGATAGATTTTTTTGATAGTGAAGCGATGATTAGATTACGGAAAGAAGGATTTCAGGATTATGCTCACGAGTTTTGACGCAGAAGAAGGGATGAAGTTAAGAATTAGAGATGAGATATGATTAGGATTTGAGATTAGTAGAGATAGATAAATAGATAGATTATTCAGCGTAGATTAGATGTGAGTAGATTGAATGAAAGATGAAAGATTTAGATGAATTGAATTGTTTGATTGATTATAGACAGAGAAGAGTAATTAAATGATTGGATGTATATTGATTAAAGAGAGATATAGAGGAGATGAATTCCAGCGTTTTTCGGAGAAGAAAAAAGGAAAAAATAGAGAAGAGTTAATAAGGATTTTCCAGGCGTTACAAGATCATGAAAAGAAAAGAATTTAAAAAAATAGAGACGATTTAGAGTAGGAAAGAGAAGAGAAAGAATTATTAGATGAACTTTAGAGAAGATAGATAAGGGGGTTTCTTGAGAAGATATTAAGACAAGAATTACGAATAAAGAAATTTTCCACAAAGAGAGAAGATAGAAAGAAGGATAGAGAATAGATTAGGAAGAAGAGAATGATTAGAAGAAGATAGATAGGATTGATTATATTGAATTTGATAGATGTATTCAGGCGTTGGTTCTTTGTTTTTTTAAGACTTTGATTCAGATTAGGGTAGAGGATTCAGAATTGATTTACGATTTGAGAATGTGGATTAGATGTTGCGGAGAAGATTGATTTCATAGAGTTAGATAGAAGATTGAAGGGCGAAGATTAGAGAGAAGATGATAGATTCAAAGAATAGCTTTTTTAGTTTTCAGATAAAGAAATATGAATCAGAAAGAGTATGATGGTGGGGGGGGAGATATAAAACGGAAACTTACGAAGATACTTCAAGCGAATACGCGCGCTCCGAACGCTCGATACGGCTCGCCGCAGCTAGCAGAGACAGATCTCAGATTCCGACATACCGAGCCACTAGCATAAGATCGTAGATAGGGGGCCGGAAGACTTTCCCTAATTCGCTCGCTTAGGATATGAAGAGCAGCCCAGAATGATAAAGAGATTATATTTCGATTCCCAGAAATCTATGAATCGAGATAGAAAGAATCATTAGAAAGACGAGAAAGATACCCGCCCCACCCAAGCAGCCTGATTTATTCTGAAGAAGAGAAGAATTAGATTCAGGGTATAGAGCAATTAAGATTAGAAAAGAGAAGAGAAGAGATAGAAAAGAAATAGAATTGATAGGATAGATTAAGGGTATGATTTTTTTTGAAATGATTGGGGAAGAAGAGAGTATGTGAGAACGAGACTAGAAGATGAAAAAAATTGAAAAGAAGAAGAAGATTTCAGGGAAAGGTTTAGAGAAAATTTGTATTCAAATATAGATAGTGAATTTTAAAGATTATTGCTGATAATAAGAGAATTAATCATATGAACTGCAGAAATTAATTCCTCGTTACGAATGGAGATTGGATGAGAAAGAAATTAAGATTGATAAGAATTAGAAAGATTTTGAGAGAATGAAATGGGTAAATTGATATAGAGATAGAGAGTAGAGAATAAAAGTAGGAGAAGGAATTAGTAGATCGAAGAGAAGCGATAAGAGAAGGATTTGGTTAGTTGAGATAGTAAAGATGATTCAGGTTAGAAATTAAATAGAATTCAGATCCGGTATGATTAATAATAGATAAAGTTATGTATAGAATAGAGCAAGAGAAAGAAAGAAGATAAATAAGAGAACAGAGGGAAATGTGATCGAGATAGGAGAGAGAAGGGATTCAGCCTTGCGAGAAGACGACAGCGATTGTGGTCGCAGGGATGATAGATGCGAATTAGGCTTAGATTAGGATTATTGATAAGCATTAGGCGAAAGAGATAGAGTAGAATGGATTTAGATTTCAGAAGAAGATGATTAGAAGATCAGGGAAAGGTGATTGAGATAGATTCAGTAGATAGATTAGATGGTTGATTAAAGAAGGATAGAGTAGGGGTATTGATTGTAAGAAGCGAAGAAGATAAGCAGAGTGATTAGAGATAGATAGGATAGGATTAAAAAAGATTCATGATAGATGAGATTTTAGTAGATGATTTAGTGATATGATCGATTTATAGATAGATTCTGAAAGGGAAAGATGATTGTAGAGGTTATTTTCTCGATAGGAATTAGATATGATGTTAGATTGGATTTAGAAGAGAAGAAGACTAAAAATTTATGAAGAAGAAAAGGATTTGATTTGATTAGATAGATTGAGTTGAGATAGAAGCTGAATGAGTCGATTAGATGGATCAGAATTGACGATGTATGATTATGATGAATTTCTTGATTAGAATGATTATGAATTGATGGATTTAGAAGAGAGATTGTAGATTGATAATGATGAGAAGGATTTGAGGATAATGTGATAATGATAGATTAGATATTGAGAAATTAGATTCCATTGCGAATTGAAATAAGATTAGATATTGAGATTCCAGAGATTATTTTCGAAGATTAGATTAGATAGGATTTTTGATTATATGATGAGTGGCATTTTAAGGGGATAGTATGATGAAAGAAGATATAGATTGTTGTTTGTTGTGATATGGAAGATAGATCCGGAGATGTAATACGAAGATTACGAAGATGAAGGATTAGAGAGATTAGCAGATTTAGAAGAGTTTATGAAGATTAGGTAACTAGACAATCCTTAGCAGAGTATGATTGATAAGGGAATAGAAAGATTCTAAGATTCGAAAGAAGAATATTGATTCCATTTGAGGAAAACAGAGAAAAATATAATTAGGAAGAGAAATTAGATAGGAGGAGAGAATAGGATTTGAGCGATGAAAGATTATTAGATATAGGAGATAATTATGTGAGAGTGATTGAAAGAAGATTATTATAAGTCAGAGAGCAAATTAGTGATGAATAAATTTTTGAGTAGATTAAGTGTAATATAATAGAAGAGTATATAGCTTTTAAGAAGAAAGATTTGGAAGATTCTATTGAATTCATTTTTTTTTTTAATTAAAACAGGAAGATGAAGAAAGAGATTATGATAAGGTCATGATGATAATAAGAATAGAGAATAGATTTGGAAGATTAGATCATTATAGATAATAATTCAAGATTAGATATTTTAGGAAATAAGAAGAGTAAGATTAGGATCATTGGAATAGTAAGCAGGTTGAGTTAGTTATGAGAGGATTATAAGATATATTTAGAATCATAGAAAGATAGAAGAGGGGATGATTGTGTTTTTTTCGAAGATGATTTTTAGGGATTGATCATGAAGAGAAGAATTTTGAGAGATAGAGATATGATTAATGATGATTTCTATTCAGAGATAGATTTGGAAGATGTTGGAAGAGTAGTTTTCTTCGATAGAAGGAGATGATTTTCCGATTTTGATTTAGATTTGAAATTGAAGATTTTCAGAGTAAGTAAGAAGGATTGAAATTAGGATTATAATTAAGAGAAAGTATGAGGAGATAGAAAGATTTGAGAAAGGATTTTAGATCAGCCGACGATTCCGATGAGAAGAGGGATTGATTGATATAGAAAAAGATGGATGATAAGAATGGTGGATTAAAGATTCAGCCGTATGATTATTGTTCGGTGTGTGACATTCTTCGTGTGTTTGTTCTGCGTCATCAATAGATTAGAAAGTGAGAAAGGATAGGATAGATATATGAGAATAATAAGGCAGATAATAGAAGACGAATTCAGGTGCATGATAGATGGGAGAATGAATTTATGATCGAAGATGAATTGTCCAGATGGAAGATAGAGTAGATATTAGGATAGATTCTTAGATGTAATTTTGAGAAGATTTTCGAAGAGAGAAAGAAGGATTAGTAGTAGAAAAGAGACGTAGAATTTAGTGAGAGTGACAATAGAGAAGAAGAATTGTAGGAAAGATGATATTCATTAGATATAAAGAGAATAACGATAAGAAATATAGGATAGGATAGGGAGAAGATAGAAAGAAGAGATTTAATGGAGATGAGAATAAGATACTGCAGCGAATAGATGATTGAAGTTAGCTTGCAATGAAGGAATATTCGGGAAGAGAATTTCAAAGGGGGGAGAAGAGATTATTTTCATTTATTAAATAGAAAGACGTATAATTTAGATGCGAATGGATTGAAAGATTATGTGAATTTAGAGTAAGCGATTCCAGCGAGATGTAAGCTTCATGATAGAGAAGGATTTTCCAGAGATTAGACTGATTTTGAGGATTGTGAGATATGTCGATAGAATGATTATTGATTAGAATAGATGAGATTGAGTATTGATTGTAGATAGATTCAGAGAGGATAGATGATGAAGATTGTTGAGATGCTTGAATTTGATTTTAGATGATTCAGGCCGTTTTTTTAGAAATGGAAGATTTAAGGTAGAGCAGAGAGATTTAGATAGACATTGAGAAGAGAATATTGTATTGAGAGTAAAAAGTCTTAGAGATTAATTCAAGAAATTAGATTTCTGAGATGAGTGATGTTAGAGCAAGGATGCGAGAGAGATTAGAGATGAGATTTTCCGTAAGCTAGATTGCAGATCTGAGCTAGTCTGATCGATAGAGCGATTAGCATTTTCTAGATGGGTAGTTAGATAGATTTTTAGAATGAGGAGGAAGCAGAAGATTATGAGGCGAATAGATAGAGGATTTAGAAAGATAGAAATTCTTGGAAAAGTTGAGGAAGATTTTGAAATAGATTAGGAGTGTTTGAAAGGATTGAAGAATGTTGATGATTCCATATAAAGTAGTGAGATTTGATAGGAGATTTTATGAATATTATGAGATTAGATTTTAGAAGAAGAAATTTTAGATAGGATTATGATAGATAGGATTGAGAAAGACTTCATCTATAACGAGTTGAAGATTGAAGATGATTTATGATTCGATAGATTTTGTTTAGATAGATTTTGGGGGATAGAATTTGATTAGCTTTAAGATTCAAGGGCGTGGTTAAGATAGATTAAGAGAAGACTAGGAAGATTTTTAGATAGATGAAGATTGATATAAGATATGGATTTAGATGAAAGGGATGATAAGAAGATATTAGAGAGTAGTTCGAGGGGAGCGATTAGAACGAAGGATAGATAAGAAAATAGAGATCATGAGAAGATTAGTGGATATGATTCTAGATTTTGATCGATGGAATTGATTAAGATGATTTGGAGGAAGATATTGCTGAAGAAATTGATAGATTGGAATGATAGATTAGAGGAGATGGGGAGAAATAGATTAGAGATTTAGAATGATTTGTTATTAGCATAGGGAAGAGATAATTGAATCAGAGTTAGACCAGGGATTGATAGATATTAGATTCTAGTGAAGATTGATCAGCGTCTTTCAGAAGATGTAGGATAGATAGATTGATAGAAATTATTATAGAGGAAGAATGAATACTGATTCATTGAGTCTGACGGGAAGATTTAGATTAAGGATTCAGCTGATGAGATAGATTGTATATGAAAGATAAGAATGATCATGATGAAGTAGATAGAAGCGATGTAACGATTTCTCGATTAGAAGAAGATGGAAGGTGAAAGGATTCGATTGAGATTATTGGATAGAAGATTCTTGAAGATTCAGATTAGATTGATCGAGTATGATAAGTAGAAGATGAGATTTTAGATAATTTTTTGAAGATTAGCTTGGAGATAGAATGAAGATGAAGATAGATTCTTTTGAGAAGATGGAATTGAAGAAAAGAATGAAGTGAAGAAGATAATAGGGAAGCATGATGATGAATTAGGGATTAAGTATAGATAGGATTTTTTTTGGTCGATAGATTCTTGGATTCTCAAGATTGAATTAGGATAGAAAGAGAGAGAATTCATTCTAGATTAGGATTTAGATTTAGATGCGAACGATCGGATTTAAGATTAGATGTTTAGGTGAGATTTAGAAGATTTAAGATTTCGATTTTGTGATTGATTATTAGATTGGACGGGAAGGATTGATTGTGATGAGATTGGTTTTTTTGATGTAGGAGATTTTGATTCCGATTGTTATTAGATAAGATTGAAAGATAGAGATTGAGGAGGATGGATTTATGATATGATTCCTGCTCTTTTTTGTGTTTTGTTAAGATAGATGATTAGATTAAGAGATACATTGGTGACTTGATAGATTGAGAGAAAGATGGGATGTGAAGAAAAGATGTATTTGGAATTCAGAGATGAGGTATTAGGAATTTAGATAGAATTATAAAAGATGGATAAATTCCCCAGCGTTTTTAGAAGAGTTTATTTTAAAATTAATGTATAGTAGAGATCGGAATGAAAGAGAATAGGAAGAAATCGAATTATTGATTGAAGAGATATGAGCTTTCCTAGAGGATGGAATGGATTAGAGAAGCAATGAAGAAGATTTGATTGAGATAGAGGATTGAACTGAATTCAGATTGGATACGAGATAAGGAAGATGATCTTTATGTTAATGAATTAGATAGAGATAAGAGATGAGTAGATAGAGATAGTGATTGAGAAATATATGGAGGGATAGGAAGCAAGATTTCAAGATGGGATAATAGAATTTAGATGAAAGAAGCGATTTTTAGATAGACGATTAGAAGATAGATTCAATAGATAGATAGGATTTCGGATGATTCAAGGCAGATTCGCGTAGATTGTAGATTAATGTAATTAGATTTTTCGGGATTCAGGCGTTTGTCATCACCACCCGGCGAGAATGCAAACGAGATAACCCGAACATGAGAGAAATC
>Ga0179591_1372273_pt1 | contig 19161 bp, 28 predicted proteins | sample CZOMad2_1_08_16f_FD_182891 | JGI IMG/M metagenome (GOLD analysis project Ga0179591, IMG submission 182891) | Vadose zone soil fungal communities from Angelo Coast Range Reserve, California, USA - CZOMad2_1_08_16fungal (PacBio error correction) | ecosystem: Environmental > Terrestrial > Soil >... | reverse complement strand
ACGGATGTCCTTTCCTTTCCCCCCCCCCCCCCTCACTCCCAACATTTTCCTCCAGCAAAGTTTCCTCTCTTTTCTACTTCCCCCCTCGCTGTCAATTGCACACGATATGGCAGGCTCTTTTTTTCTCTGGATGTTTTTCCCAAATTGGGATCGCCTCGTCCTTTTGATCAAAGCGGTTTCTTTTTCCTTGCTGGAAAACCGGTGTTGACATGGATCTGTCCTCCTTTTTTCTCAACTCTCCTGGATCTTCACCTTTCCGACTCGGGCGGGAAGAAATTCCCTTTTTTCCTTTTCTTCAAAAAGTTTTCAGTGTCTTCTTCAATCGATTTCAACCATCTCGCGGTTGTTAAATTGACGGCCACCCCTTTCTTTTCCCGGGCACCCCCCTCGTCCATTACCCTTTTTTTTTTGACGGGCAAAAACCTTTTTTTTTTATGAGTACAGAGTTCCCACAGCGTCAATTTCTTTGACTTTTTTAAATTTTATGGAATTGACGGAAAACAACCCCCTTCCCTCAGGTTGCTTGATTTCCCGGTCTTTTTTTTTTGGATACGGAAATACCATTTTCCTTCAAGACCGTCCTTGTTTCCCTTTCTTCTGCGCTGGTCAACCTTCAACTGGCCAAAGAAGGATACCCTTTCTCCCTTCTGGGCGACTTTTCCCCCCCTTCATCTAACGTACGCAATCCTTTTTTCCTCTTTCTTTTTCGCCGCGTTTTCTTTTCAAGTAAAACCAGTACGAATATTCATCTTTTTCCCCTTTTTTTCCCCACTATCAAATCCAGGACCGGAGCGGCGCTGGCTTTCCCCCCGCTTCTGTTTTTCCTCCCTCAGCAAGTTTCGTCCATTCAAGAGGGAATGAAGGTCACCCCTTCCCCTTAGACCCTTTTTTCTCTTTCTTCCCCCTCTTTTTGGACTTCCCCCATTCCCCTTATACAGTTTTCTTTTCTTCGTTGCCCGGAGTACTCGTTTGAAAGGCTGGCATTACAGCTGACGCCCTCCTTTTTTCCCCCTGGCCCTCCAAGTCATCAGTACCAACCAAGTTTAAATGGGCAGGTTTTCTTCCTTTTTTTCTCCCCTGTTTCTGCGGTTTTCCCCTATGCGAGACTGTTGTCCTGTTTTATGATTAACTTTTCCTCCCCCCCTTTTTTCAAGTTTCAAATCTGTCCGGGCTTTTGTTTCGGTTTCGGTCCCGCTTCCCCCCTTTTTAGTTATGCGTCACCCGAACACGGATTTTTTTTTCTTCTTGAAGACCCTTTGATCGGGCTCTTCGCAAGCGAGGCGGAAACCCCTCCAGCACTTTCTCTTTCCCCATAGGTATACTCGACTGACCAGGTGCCCTCCTCCCTGCAGCTCAGCTTTCAGGAGTCCCTCTTGTATTCTTTCCGATCCACGGATTATGGGCTTGGTTTGAGGTTCACCACCGTGTTCCCTTTTTTTTATTCCACTTCCTTTTCCGACCGTGACTTTTTCGAACTTGATTTCTCTTTCTTCTGGACTACGATACAGCCTCCTCAAATGCCTTGATAATTGGACCCTTCCCCCTCCCTTCTTTCTTGTTCTTTTCTTTCAGCTCGAATTTTTTCCCCTTGATAGTGATTTTTTCCTTTTGGATTGGAAACTCATCGAGCTTTATTCACAGGATTGAGCTTCTCCCCGCTTCTCAGCTGCAGCATTCTTCAAAATAAGACCCCACTAAGGTACTTCTCTGGTTAATTTTTGCGTAATGATTTGAGGTTTACCCTCTTTTCTCTGAACACCGTTCCTTTCGGCATTCCGGGCCCCTTACCAAAGTAAGAGTGTTTTTCCAGCTTGCTTTTTCGCTGCAGCAGGATTATTTTTTCCTTTTTCACTTAGAATGAATCTTTGCGAAATTGAGAGTTTACTTTGATGATCGTCTCCTTTCTTCCTTCTGGCTGCTTTATTTTTTCTCTGACTGTGGAATAAGCGATCCTTTAAAGTCCTTTTTTGGAATTGATGTAGGCAACTCAAAATTGCTTACATTGGAAACCTTCCTTTTTATCCCCTCTATCAGAGGAATATCTACAATCAAATGTTTCATAATAATATTAGTTGAGTTTTATTTGTTTTTGGGGGGGGGGAATTTTTTTGGGGGGGGGTGTGGGGGGTGTCTGGGGGGGGGGGGGGGGGGGGGGGGGGGGTTTTGTTTTTCTGGTTGAGGGGGGGTTTTGTTTTTGGGGGGGGTTGTGCTGGGGGGGGGGGGGGGGGGGGGTTGTGCTGGGGGGTGAGAGATGATATATTTGAGGGGTGGGGGGGTTTCTTTTGGGGGGGGGGGGCGGGGGGTGTCCTGGGGGTAGGCTGCGAGGGGGTCGGGGGGTGGGGTTTTTTATGGGGGGGGGGGGGTTTATTGGTTTGGGGGGGGGGGGGGGGGGTCCGGGGGGCGGGGGGGGGGGGGGGTTTTGGGGTGGTTGGGGGGGGGGGGGGGGGGGGTGTTGTTCCGTGGGGGGGAGGTTTTTGGTGGGGGGGGGGTGTGGTGTCTTGGAGGTGGGGGGGTGGGAGGGTTTTTTATGTTTGGGGGGGGGGGGGGGTGCCTTTGCGGTGGGGTCGTGGGGCGGGGTGGGGTTGGTTGGGGGGGGGGGGTGGGGGCGGGCTATCAGTTCTTCGTGCGGGGTTAGGGGGGGGGGGGGGGTGGGGGGGGGGGGGGGGGGTTTGTTTTTTTTTTTTTTGGGGGGGGGGGGATCCTTTGGGGGGGGGGGGGGGGGTTTTATCGGGGTGGGCGGGGGTGGGGGGGGGGGGGGGGAGGGTTCTTTGATTTGCGGGTTTGGGGGGGTCATCATTTTGGGGGGGGTTGTGTTGCTCTGTGGGGGGGGGGGGGGCGGGGGGGGGGTTTCGGCGGGGTTGGGGGGGGGGGAGGGGGGTTTATAGTTTTGGTTGGAGGAGAATATACGACGGGGGGGGGGGGGGGGGTTCAAATGTGGGGGTTTTACAGTGGGGTAGGTTTTTGTGTTTTTTTTTGTAGGGGGGGGGGGGGGGGGTGGGGGGGGTGGGTTTATGCGGATATTTTGGCGGGGGGGGCGGAGGGTGGTTACTCTTTTTTTGGGGGGGGGAGGGGGGGGGCGGGTGGGGCGTGGGTGGGGGGGGGGGGGAGCGGGGGGGGGTTGATATGGGCGGGGGGGGGGGGGGGGGGGGGGGGGGGGTTTGTTCTCCTTTTGGGGGGGGGGGGGTGGGTGGGAGGGGTTTTTGGGGGGGGGGGGTGTGTGGGGGGGGGGGTTCCTTGTTGTGGGTGGGGGCGGGGGGGGTTTGGGGGAGATGTGGGGTGGGAGGGGGGGGGGGGGGGGGGGGGGGGGGGGGGGGGGGTTTTTTTTTAGGGTGTTGGGGGGGGGGTTTGGGGGGTGGGGTTTTTCTTTTGGTGGGGGGGGGGGGGGGGGGGGGTTGGTTTTTTTTGGTGTTTGTTGGGTTTGGGGGGGGGGGGGTTTTGCCTGGATTCGGGGCGGGGGGGGGGGGGGGGGGGGGGCGGGGAGGAGGATTTGGGGCTTGGGGGGTGGGGGGGGGGGGCGGGGTGGGGTGGGTTTCTACTTTGTTTGGGGGGGGGGGGTGTCCGGAGATGCTTTATGTGGGGGGGGGGGGGGTGGGGGGGGGGGGGGGGGGGGGTCTTTGTTGGTGGGGGGGGGGGTTTTTGATCTTTTGGGGGGGGGGGGGGGGGGGGGTGGGGCGGGGGGGCGGGAGGAGGGGGGGGGGGGGGGGTTTTTTTCCTTTTTTGTGGGGGGTTTCTTTTGGGGGGCGGGGGGGGGGGGGGGGGTTGGGCGTGGTTTTGCTCGCGGCGGGGCGGGGGGGGGGGGGGGGGCGGGGGGGTTGTTGTTGGGTGGGGTGAGAGGGGGGGGTGGGGGGGGGGGGGGCTGTTCTGTGTTTGGGGGGGAGGAGAGAGATCGGAAGGGGGGGGGGTTTTCGCTTTGTGTTTGTGGGGGGTAGGGGGCGGGGGGGGTATTAGTGGCGGGGGGGGGGGGGGGTATTTGTTCGGGGGGGGGGGGGAGGGGGGGGGGGGGGGTTTTGTGCGGACCGGGGGGGGGTGGGGGGGGGGGACTGTGGGGTAGAGAGACGGGGGGGGGGGGGGGGGGGGGGGGGGGGGTTTTTGTTACTTTTCCTTGGATTTTTTGGCGGGGGGGTTCTCCTGGTAGGGGGGTGGGGGGGGGGTGGTGGGGGCTCCGGGTGGGTTGGGGGTGGGGGGGGGTGGGGGGGGGGCGGGGGGGGGGTTAGTTTTTATTTTTCGGGGTGGGAGGAGGGGTGGGTTTTGGGGGGGGTGGGGGGGGGGGGGGGGGGTTATTTTGGTGGGGTGGGGGGGGGGGGGGGGGGGGGGAAGGGGTTTTTTTTATTTTGTGTGGGCTGGGGGATTTTTTGTTTTTTACCGGGAGAGGGGAGGAAGGGGGGGGAGGGGGGGGAGGTGTTGGGGATGCGGGTGGGGGGGGGGGGGGGGGGGGGGGGGGGGTGGTACTTTATTTTGGGGGGGGGTTTTTAGTTTGGGGGGTTTGTTGGGGGGGGGGGTTGTGGGGGGGGGGGGGGGGGGGGGGGGGTTGGGGAGGGGTGTTTGGGGGGGGTTTCTTTTATGGGGGGGGGGGGGGGGGGGGGGGATCTGGGGGTTGTGGTTGGCGGGGGGGGGGGGGGGGGGGGGGGGGGGGGGGTTCTCTATTTGGGGGGGGGTTTGGGGGGGGGGGGGGGTGTTTTCTTCCTCGTGGGGCGGGAGGGGGGGGGGGGGGGGGGGAGTCTGTGGGGGGGGGGGGTTGGTGGTTCTCTTTGGGGGGGGGGGGGGGGGGGGTGTTTGGGTTGGGGGGGGATGGGTGGGGGGGGGGGGTCTTTTTTTTATTGTTTTCACTTTTGGTGAAGGTGTGGGGTTTTCTGCGCGTGGGGGCCCTGTGGGGTGTGGTGGGGGGGGGGGGGGGGGGAGATCCGCGGGGCGGTTTGGGAGGGGGGGGGGGGGAGGGGGGGTTATTTGGGGGTGGGGGGTGGGGAAGGGGTTTTTTTTTTTTTCTGGGGGGGGCGAGGGGGGGGGGTTTTCTGGCGATGTGGGTAGGGGGGCGGGGAGGGGGGGGGGGGGGGGAGTTGATTTAGGGGTTATTTTTTACTCAGGTGGGGGGGGGGGAGGGGAGGGGGGGTGTCGGGGGGGGGGGGGGGGGGGGGGGGGGGGGGGTTTGGGTTTTTTTTGTATGTGGGGGGGGGGGGGGGGTATTTGGTCGGGGGGGTTGGGTGTTCTTGGGGGAGGGGGGGGGGGGGGGGGGAGTGGTTTTTTCGGGGGGGGGGGGGGGGGGGGGGGGGGTTCCTAATCTTTTTTGGGGTGTGGTGGGGGGGGGGGGGGGTTTTGGGTTTGCGGGGGGGGGGGGTGGGGGGGGGGGGGTGAGGGTTTACTCGGTGTGGGGGGCATTCTGGAGGGGGTATCCGGTTTTGTTGGGGGGGGGGGGGGGGGGGGGGGGGGGGTTTTTGTTGTGGGTGGGGGGGGGGGGATTTTTCTTGTGGGGGGGGGGGGGCGGGTTTGTAGGGGGGGGGGGAGTTGTTGGTGGGGGGGGGGGGGGGGGGGGGGTTTTCTCTCATACCTTTTTTTGGGGGGGGCCGGGGGGGGGGGGGGGGGGGTTGGGTTCAGGGGGGGGGGGGGGATGGGGGGGGGGGGTGGGGGGGGGGTTTTATGTGTTTTTCTTTGGGGAGGGGGGGGGGGGGTTTTTTTTCTATTTTTGGGGGGGGGGGGGGGGGTTGGGGGGGGGGGGTCTGGGGTGGTGGGGGGGGGGGGGGGGGGGGGGGGGGGGGGGTTTTTTGTGGGTTTGGGGTCGGGAGGACCTGGGGGGTGTGGGGCGTGGTTAGGGGGGGGGGTGGGGGGGGTGGGGGGGGGGGGGGGGGGTGTTGTTTTTGGGTTGGGGGGGGGGGGGGGGACCTTTTTTTTTTTGGGGGGGGGGGGGGGTGGGGGGGGGGGGGTTTTGGGGGTGTTGTTGAGAGAGGGGGGGTGTGTTTTTTTTTTGGGGGTGGGGGGGTTTTTTTTTGGGGGGGGGGGGGGTTTCCTCGGGGGGGTTGGGGGTGGGGGGGGGGGTTTGGGGGGGGGTGGGTGGGGGGGGGTGGGGGGGGGGGGCTCTCTTGGTGGGGGGTGGGGGGGGGGGGGTTTTTTGGGGTTGGGGGGGGGTGGGGGGGGGGGGGGGGGGGGGGGGGGGGGGTTTTTTTTTTTGTTGGGGGGTTTCGAGATGCGCCATTGGTGATATAACAACTATCGTTGTAGAAGCCCCTCTCCCTTCGAATAGGTCCCCCCTTTTTCAAAGCAACGTTTGATGAAGGGCCCTTTTCCTGTCCGAACCCTCCCCTACCTCGATGGCAACTTGAAAAGAGCGTCTTTTTTTTTTCTCCCGGAGCGTTTTTCCTGTGCCAACACTCACCTAGAAAGCAGGCCTTTCCCCTTTTTCTGCAGCCCCCCCAAACCTGCACCAAATCGCAAACGTTCTCCCCTCCTTCTTCCATGAAGTTTGAAAAAGTCTTCAATGTTTCGAACCCCCGCCGCGACCTTTTGAAACCCCTTCCGTGAAACAGTGCCGGGCTCCCCCGGGGTTTCCCGCTTGACCTTTTCGCTCGGAATTATTAAACGCCCCCTTCTCCTCCAAAATGCACCGTCCCCCCCCCTCTTTTTTCCCTTTTTTTTTATTGGGGCGTCTCTTCCTTTCATCTGGCCGCAGAACACAAAGGAATTCCCGGTCACTCTTGGTAAGACCATCAGAAGGAAAACTCCTCCTGAAGACACAGAAAGTCAAGAATTGCTCGATGATTTTCCCCTCCTTTGTTTCCCCGCCTCTTCCCCGGAGGTGCAAAAGGCCTTTCCCCCTCTCCAAGAACTCTTTTCATGAGTGCGATTTTTCCAATTAAGCGTCTTTTTCTCTCTTATGGGCCTAGTCCGCACCTTCTGGAAATCAGGTTCCAGAAGCGTCTGTCGGACCTTAGCAATTGGAACCGTTTTTCCTTCTTTTTCCCACCCCTGCAAGACCTCTTTCCTCAAAGCCTTTTTTAAAACAGATCCTTCCTTACCGCTTCGGTCATCCAAAAGATTTTTATACTCTAGGCAATCTTCCCTTTTTCGGCTTCTGCGGCGTTGGGGGTTTTATCTTCTGTTCGTTTCCGTGATGAAGATGTCCCCCTCCCAGCGTCTGTTCTCCGCTATGGTCCCTTAATCTGACACGAAGCCAAATGCTTTTGAATAAGGACTCAACATCTCCCCTTCTTGGACGCCTCCCCCCTCCAACCAACTCTTCCAGCTTTGGACGTACAAAGACAGACCACCCCCCCCCTCCCCCCATGAAGCATCCCCTCGGTATGTTCCCTTTTTTTCCCCCTCACAAGGGCCTCTTGATGCAGGCCCTTTTTTTTATCAGTCACCAGGTTTTGTTTCTCTTTCCAGTCCCGCCTGCCCTCCACGCCGATCCTGGCAACCGCCCCTTTCGCCCGGGTTGTAATTTCCCACTGCAAAGGAGTGATGACAGCAAGATTTTCTTTTTTTTTTCTGACCACAATCTTTACCACGGGGCAAGTCCTTTATTCAGTTCCCCTCCTTGGATCCGTTGGGGGAGAAGCCCCCCTCCTTTCATCTGCAAGACACCACTACGAAGCCCTCCTCTTCTGGTTTCCGAATCTTCCCCCTCTTGAAGGAACCCCGCAAAGTCCATGGATGAGCGTCCCTCCCGCCACTGTCCCCTTTGGTTCCCCTCCTTTAATGTGTTCCTGGAAATTTCCTTTTTCGGTTTTTTCCCTCCCTCCCATTTCGCCGAAATAGTTCCCTGTTGTACAACGAAAGGAGGAGACATCGCCCCCCCCTTCTATGCGCTTGGATTTCGTCCATCTCTTTACCAGATTGCTTTCCTTTCCCATTTCACTTTTAGAATTATTTTTAAGGGCAACATGTTCGGCCGTTATCTGTGAAGGCTCTTATACTACCCTTCCGTTATCCCCAACACCTTGGCCAATTCACCCCCCTTTCTGACCCATTGACCTCTTTCCTTTCATTTTGTTGTTTTTCCCTCAATGACATAAAGCGTCCTTCTCCTTTCTTGTCCTCCCCCCTCGTCCCCATTCCCCCCTTCCTTTTTCAAACCAAGGCATTTTCTTGGTCTTCCCCTCTCCGGTTTGACTCGCCCCCTCCTGGTGCCGTCAATAGCCCTCTCTGACGGATGGTGGTTCGTCTTTTCCTACTAAAAGAGAAAGCACCCCCCCCCTTTTTTTTCCCCATCAAAATGTTTCCTCCTTTTTTCCCCTAGTATGAGAAAACCACCTGGATCCCTTCCTGGATGATAGTCGTTTTTTCTTTTTCCCCCAATTCGGTTTTTCTCAATTCCCATTGGCCCCCCCCCCCCCTCAAAACTTTTCCTTCCAAACACACAGGCCTCCTTTGTGTCCATTTGCACTCTTTTTCCTAACCTCCAATCTTCAGGGCTCTTTTTTTAGGGCATTGCCATATCTTGGTTCCATTGTCTGCGGAGAGGCATAGGGACCTTTCCCCCTCTTGCTGAGAGTGATGACTTTGCGAGGGTGAGGAGTGGGCGTTGGTCTTCCCCCCTCTTGTGCATTCGTTCCTCTCCCGCCCCCCCCGTGTTTTCCTTTATGATCTCCGGATTCACACGGTCCTTTTGCCACCCCAGCCCCACTTCCACATTTTTCCCCAAGTCATCACGCTCTTCTATGCCTCTCCTCCTCCTTCAAGATAGGGCAGGCTACTTTGCATTGCTGATGTGAAGCTGCTTTTCCCTTTGCAGTGAATCAACGATCCCTTTGATTTCAGCGCTGGAAAACGTTGCTTCCCTTCTCCTGACTCGTTTTATAAACCACCCGCTTTCCACCGTGGTTTGGTTTTCGAACTTTTGGAAACTAAATCCTCGCCCCTTTTTTTTTCAGTGCTTCCCCCGGCAAACCTCCCTTGCGGAAAGCGATCACAATCCCCCTTTCCTCGCACTTTCCCCTCCCATTCTTTTCTGTCGCCGTTCCGGGATTTTCCTCTCCCTTTCCCTCCCCCAGTTCGGAAGTTTTTTCCAAAAAACTTTGGACAAGCTTTGACGATTACATCGATTCCATGAACAACTTTCCCCACGCTTTTTTCGCCTTTCCCACAAATGCCCCCCCCTTTCTTTTTGTATCGGTCCTTTGAAATGGTGAACTGACAAGACTTTTTTGGTCCGGAACTACATTGTCTTCTTTCCTTTGGCTCCCCAACGGCGCGCTTTCTCCCTTAAGCGGCCAAAGATTCTCCAATGAAATGGGGTTTCTTTTTTGAAAGAAATGCCGACGTTTCCTCAAACCAGCTTTATCCCCGGCACTGAGAAACTTCGTTTGCGTCCCACCCTTTCGGCGATGTAGGAGGCACCCCCACCTCCCCCTGGAATCACATTTTCTGAAGCGGCGGCGGGTTAATCTTTCTTTTTTTCAGGGCGGCTTCGCCCTCTGTCTTTGCGTTCTTCTTTTTTCATTTCTTCACCCAGACTCTGTAGGTTTTCTATTGTTTTTCTCTTTTTCTTAGAGCTTCCTTCCCCCCCCCCCAAATTCCTTGACCCCTGGTCCTATAGGGATTTATCGTCATTGGCCCCCCCTTTGCTCTTTTTTTTCCTGACGAACGACCTTTTCTGTCTCAGCCCCCTTTTTTCCACATTTTAAAGTTCCTTCGAACGTTTCATTTTGTCCCCCGTACGGAGGGTTTAAAACCTTTTTCCCCCTTTCCTCATCCCTCTCTTAGAACGTCCCCTTCAAAATGGGTGATCCAAAACGTTGTTGCTGATTCCTTTTTTTCTTTTTTCACGTGCCGTTTGTTCAACCCCAGATGCAAAACCCCCTTCTTCTTTTCCTGTCGGTTGTTTTGTTCGGTCTTCCCTTCATGAGGTGGTGCGTTATCTTCCTTCCCCACGGAAACTTTCGTGAATTTGTCAGTAATAATTTATTAAAACAGTTTCCTTCTTCTTTCGCTATTTCCCCTTTCTGAGGCACCTGCCAGCGTGTTTTTGCCATTCGTTCTTCTGCCAGGGAAAATCCTCTCCCCCTCCCATTCAGGGTCTTAATGTATTATTTCCTCTCTTCCCTGGAACGTCTCCCTGTCCTGTGATGCCCAACGTGATGGCTTCTGACTCCCCCCACCTTCCCCCCGACCGCTCCGACATTTCCCTCCTCTGGACAGCTTTTTTTGTCATTTCAAGACTTGTTTTCGGACTCCTTTCCTACACCCTCCGATAATCCCTCTCAATTGGAACGTCCTTCCCACTTCCCCTCTTTTCTTGCCAGAGGTAGTGTCTGGATTTGGACCTCCCCTTCTCTAATATTTTTTCTTCACATACGTTGCTTGTTTTTCATTCTTTCCCCCCTCGAGCAGTCCCATGATTAGTATCCGGAAATTCCTTTTGCTTGTTGTTCCGTGCACAGCCGTTTTCCCAATCTCCCCCCAGAAGTGTAATTTTCCCTTTTGTTTTTACGGTCCTTTTGCGCAGTACCTTTGATTTCCCTTTCGCCAACCCCCAAGATCGGCCCTTCCCCTGTCACCCTCTTTTTCTTTTTCCCTTTCCCCCCGAGAGACTATTTTCTTCCCGCACGAAGATATTGCGCCCTTTCCCCCTTTCAATTAAGCCTTTCGATTTCCTTTTTGCCCTTTTGAAGAGATGGGCCCTTTGTCTTTTGTCCTTCCCTTCACCCGGATCTGGGCATCATCCCCCTTCTTTTCAATTTGCTTTGGACCCTTTTCATCGCATTCCCATCACCTTGTCAAACATGGACTCCTCGGTCCCTACCGATATAAGTTTATCCCTAAAACTTTTAATCTACTCTATTTTAATAATCTCTCTCTGTTTTCCGTTTTGGGGGGGGGGGGTCTTCCTGGGGGGGTGGCCCCTCGGTGTGGGGTTGGGGGTGGGGGGGGGGGGGGGGGGGGGGGGGGGGTGTTTTTTTTTTTTTGGGTGGGGGGGGGTGGGTTTGTTGGGGGGGGGGGTTGGGGGGGGTTGTGGGGTGAGATTTTTTTTTTTGGGGGGGGGGGTTTTTTGGGGTGTGTGGTGTGGGGGGGGGGGGGGGGGGGGGGGGGGGGGGGGTTTATGGGGGGGGTGTGTGGGGGGGGGGGGGTTTTTTTTTTTGTGGGGGGGGGTGGGGGGGGGGGGTTCGTGGGGTGGGGGGGGGGGTGGGGGGAGAGATTTTCTGACCCCACCTGCTTTCTTCAGTAAATGTCGCGACGTGAATAGTCACCTTCTTTCTTTTTTTTTTTCAATTTGATACGTCTCGGGGATCTCCACCTTCCAAAATTCCCCCGTCAAGCTGGTTCACAGATTCCTGATGACCAGAAGCCTTTTCCTCTCTGGCACCCCCCCCCAAGAGGATTTTGTCACGGCCGCGCTCCCTTCCTCCCGGTCCCTTTTTTTTGGCACGGAAATTTTTTCCAAACGTGCAGCAGATCTTTCTTTCCTGTTCATTTTGCAAGTTGAAAAAAGGGAAACACGGGCGCCTTGCGTCATTCTTGGAAAACCCACTCTTTTTTTTTTCCGGTGAACATTTCTGGAATTCCGATCTTTCTTGAACGGTTGTTTTTTTTCTTTCGCATTATTTTTTATCTTCCCCCTCCCCTTCTTCCATGCCCGCCCTCCCTTCCCCTGGATTACATTTTTTGTCAGGGTATTGGGCTTTTTCCTAGGCTGGCATCTGGACAACCTCCCCTCTTCCCTTACCCTTCGGACGCTCCAAGTGGTTTAGAAGATTTTCTCAGAGTTCCTCAACGTGATCAGCTTTGATTTTTTCCAATCAAATCCTCCCCTCTTCGCAGTTCTCTCCCAAGGATTCCCCACTTTAGCTGTGACCACCTCGCACTCCTACTTTGCACGGTCAAGTCTTTTTTCCCCACTCGGGTGGAACCCCCCCCCTGAGGGGGGTTGGTGATGTCTTAGTCCTCTGAAAAATGGCTTCCCCCCAAGTCCTTTCGTCACTGCTTTTTCCGTCGCAATTGTTCCTTCCTTGAGTCAACTCCCCCTTCCTGTTTGTCCAATCAAAGGACCAGGATGGGGTCCTCTTCTCCCAGTTCCCCCCGCTCGGACCGAAATACATCCCTGGGTAATCCCCTTTCTCTTTTCAATTGCAGGCCGGTCCCTGCTTGTGTCGTTATGTTTCCTCCCCGATGGTTTCCTTCTGGCTGTCCCTGCCCGCGCGTCGAATATGCCTCCATACCCTGATTTTTCTTTCAAATCTCCAGAATCAAAATCCGTTTTCCAGTGACCACCGTAACAACTACCACACACACAACTAATGACCTCTTCGTTTGAGCTCCCGAACCCAGGCCATCTGAAATGCTGACCTTTCCTGGTTGTTCCCCGACAAGGGAACTTTCCCGGACCAGCCCCCCCCAACCAGTTTCATCCCGTCCTATGAGACTCGAAGACTCCCCTCGAAAAGCAGACAAGCCTCCCTTTTTTACAAAACCAACGACTCCCTGGACCCCCTTGAAACGTTCCGCCCTCTTAACTATTCTTTTCTGGGGCTTTCTCACAGCCACTATCTTTTTCTCCCTTCGTAAATGCCAGCTTCCCCCCCCTTTTACCCACCGTTAAGGGAGAAGCCCCGAAGCCTCCAAGGGGCTCATTTGGGGAGAAGGTTCCCCCGCTCGAAGAAATGATTTCTAGCAAATACAGCTGAAACCCCCCCTTACGAGACCTCTTTGGTTCCCCTTGTTTCCATCGCTTCCCCCCTCTGGAACGCAAAGAACAAAACCCCTTTTTTCTGGCGCGACCTCAATCTGAGGCTTCGCCTGCCGCCGGGAGTGTTCCCTGTTTTCCATGGGCTTTCCCTACATCGCCGCCCCTTTTTTTGTTGTTAACTGCCAACGACCCTTCGTGCGACAACCTTCCCTGCTGGACCTTTTCTTGGTTTGGCGAAAGTCTTCTTTCTTCCCAAGAATGGAATTTGCTTTGCTTGTGTTAGCCTTCCTTCCCCCCCTCGGTTTTTTAAGGTACCCGGCTCGCCGTTTCTCTGTATTTCCCGGGTCTTGTTCTTCAGTATTGCCCCCCCCTTCCTTGGCAAATTCACCTTTTTCTTTTCCCCGACCCATTGAACCCTTTGGGGCATTTGTTTTTTTTCCCCCCCCATGCCAATTAATAATTTCAGTCTTTTGTTCATTGCGTTCTTGCTTTTTTTCTTTCCAAAGAAGAACCGTCTTTTTTTTGCCTCCCCCAAGCTTTCCGAAAGGGTAGTTCCGGAGCTCCCATCGTTTGCCCTGCTCAGTGGTTTTTTTTTCGAAACATTTGCCTGAAAGGTTTTTTTCGCATTGCTTTCTTCTGCCTCAAGCACTGAAAAACCCTTTTACCCTTCCCTCTCCCCCCCGATCTTTTTTTGGAAGATCCAGCGATGATATTTTTTTTTTGAGAAAACACTTTTTTCCCTGATTTACAGGTCAAACTCTTTTTTTCCGCTCTTGAAACTCACCCCCCCTTGCCGCTCATTCCAATTTGGAAGCTTCCCCCCCCCCTCTCAGAGAGGTTAGCCCTCCCCTTGCACCTCTGTATGCTTTCCTTCCCTTTCCGGACACACTCATTTGCTTTTGCGTCGTGATGACTCGTCTTCTTTTCTTTTGGGAGTTTTCTTTGCATCCGTCCTCTTTTTTCCTCTCTGTTGTTGTTGTTTCTCTGACCCTTTGCCACCCGGGCGGCCCCCCTCTCTTCATAAGTCATCACGATCCCTTTCAAGGCTAGGCTATGCTCTCAGCAGACCAAGGGACCCCTCTTTGCTCCCTCGTGCTGAAAAATTGGGGGATTTTTTCCCTTTCCCAGTGATCAACGATGGCGGTTCTTTCCTTCTGTACAAAGTTGGCGGTTTTTGCCAACCGAGGTTTTCCTGTTCTACCAAACCGAAACTATTCATCTGTCCTTCCCCTTTCTTCCCGACTCGGTTTTCCCTTTCAAGTGGGATGGAAAAATGTTTTTCCTGCAAAAGACCCTCCTTCCCTCGATCACCATTTCCCATTTTGAATGCCGGCAACCACTCGTCTGGCGCAGGGCAAAACGGATTTTATACCATTTTTTCAAAACTGACGGTTTTCCTTTCCTTCCCAGAGGATCAAGCACGCACTTCACCCAGCGTAATTTTTCTTGGCCTTGACGGACCCACCATACCCACAAGCAGGTTTCCCCTTTCCCCCTTCGAATTTCCTTTCTTTCAATGGCATGTTTTTTTTGGCCACCCCTCCCCCGTTCCCTTGGACTTAACAGCCCAGGCAGATGGTCACCATTTACCTCCCCAAAGCCTGGGTTTTCCTTGCCTTTTCGGGAAAGGACCTGTTGTCCCTCCCCTCCGTTCGCAAACAGTCGTCCAGAGCGGCTTAGCTGCTCGTGCAAGTTACTAACAATTTTCTATTGCTTCCAAAACCTCCCAATGGCCCCAGGAAACACTCCACCGGTCTTCCCTCTTTCCTCAGATTTTCCTTTTCGTCAATCCGCCACTTTTGGCTTCAAGGAAGGGCGAATTTTCCCAGATAGATCCCTTTGCTTTTCTGTTTTCTATTGAACTTCCATTTCTTTTTTTTTACTCTCTCCAAAATTAATTATCCCTTTTTTTCTTTCTCGTCCGAAAGGTTTGTACCCGCTTCCCCCTTTTTTTTTCATACCAAGCGGAATTTTTCTTTTCAATCAGCCCAGTTTCTTGCAAATTTTCACGTAATCCCCTTCCCCCTTCGAACGCCAGGATAGGAGTGTAACAATTTTATTAGGGATTATGCCCCTGAGAATTTTTTCTCGTGTGATGATAAACTTTTTTTTGATGATACTGATTTTGTCTCTCGCCTGTGCGAGTATGTTTTCCCCGTTTAAGTTCATTAGTAAGTTTAGGTTTGACGCTCTTCCCCCCCCCAAGGACGTTTCCAACCCTTTTCTCTCTCCCTTCTTCCTCCTCCCCTTTCACTCTTGAGTTTCTCCGGGAACTTCCCCCATTCGGTGTAGCCCCTGACCCTCCCCTTCCTTAGGCAACTTTTCCTTCGGTTGCGTATTATCTGCCGCCGTCGGAACCGTCCAGACGCTTTCTTGGAAAGAGTCCCCACAGAAAAGCCGTTTCCCGTGAAACTAGCGTTCCTGGAAAGGCTTCCCTTTTTCATTCTTTTATTTAAGCTCTCAGGAAAGGATTCTTTTGTTTCAAGCTTCCCCCCCCGTTTTCTTTCTTTTGTTTTTCTCTCCCAGGGACCTTCCCTTCACAGTGACTCTTTCTCTTGATTGTCCCCCGTTTTTGCGGACCTTCCTTTTCCCCCCCCGAGAACTTATCATTGATATTGGAAAGCTTTTCTCAAGTCTTCTTTCTGTTATTTTTTTTGGGTTTCCTTCGCCTGTTCTCGTACTCTGGCCGTTGATTGGAAAATCTTTTTCTTACTTTCTTCCGACTTTCTTCTTATTTTTGCCTTCTCTGATGCCATCGTATTGCGCCCTCCCTGACAACCACAGTTTTATAGTTGTTTACGGTTCCTCTCGTTGCGTTCCTTTTTCGCAACACCGGTCCTCTTTTCCCCAGATAGGAATTCGGCCCCCCCCCTGCGTCAGAGTGTTTCCCTCTCTAAGAGATCTCTCTACTTTTCAATTCACTTTCACTTCTTCCTGTCCACGTTTGCCCCGGCCGGAAATTTCTTTGCTGGCCTCCCTTTCTTTTTCCTTTCTTCTGCGTCATCACGTCTGACTTTTAAAGCAAGTGATCTCCCTTCTTCACCCTCCCAAGTTGACCTTTCTGTCCCCCTGGAAGATTAATGTTTTCTCCTTGGGATTTAGTCAGCGTTATCCAAGCATAATATATATATTTTCGTTTGGCTCTTGGGGGGGGGGGGGTGTTGTGGGGCGGGAGCGGGGGGTGGGGGGTGGGGGGGGGGGGTTATTTTTGGGGGGGGGGGGTTTTCTTGGGGGGGGGGGGGGGTGGGTGGGTTGTGGGGGGTGGGGGGGAGAGACCGCTTACTTTGGGGGGGGGGGGGTTTTGTGGGGGTGGGGGGGGGGGGGGCGGGGGGTGGGTTTTATTTCGGTTTGGGGGGGGGGTTTTTCCGAGGGGTGGGATGAGCGTGTTTTTCTTTGGGTGTGGAGGGGTGGAGTGTAACCCTGGATCGCCTTCGCAGCCCTAACGACCCTGTTGCCTTCCATTTTTCAACCTTTGATGACTTTTGCCTCCACGACCAAATTCCCAAACAACCCTTCCCTTTCCACAAACTCATGGCGTCCCGCTGATGCCAGAGTTTTTTCCGCGCTCAGGAGAACAAAATCAACCTTTTAGCGAACTCCCTGGAAGAAAGCCTTTTCCGCGCTCCCGTCTCCTCAAGGGGACGGGACGCAAACGTGTCTCTCCCCTCTGGCTGACTTTTCCCAAAAAAGGAAATTGAACCCCCGTTGCTCACCAAATTGCAGTTGACAGGATCTTTCCCCCAAACGTCTGTGACTTGGGTTTCCTCCGGAATTGGCCGCGCTTGGTTCAACGCTGTTTCGCTTCGCATTATTACCCCGTATTTTTCCCAAGAAACAACACTCTTAGTTAAAATTCTGGTGCTTTTGGTCCGGGAATAGGCTTTTGCTCTTTCCAACAAGCATTAATCCTCGTACGTAACTTTCTCTGAAAGCTGTTTCCATCCGCGCAGGATTGTCACATCCAAGATTTTTTCCGATCCCACTGTTTCTTGGGATTTGCCCGATTTCGGACCTTCTCCCCGGATAATGGAAACCTTGTAAAGTCTTACGTTAACTCGTGAGAAACCTATGACCCGCCCCCCCCTGGCGGACTTCCCGATTCCCTTTTTTGTTCGTTCCCCGCAATTGGGACGTTTTCTCAGCGGTACAACCCGTGGTGCACCTCCCGGACAAAGGCTTGACCCTCTTTACCTTTGCCCGCTTGGAAAGTATTCCCAATACATGTCTCCTGACTGGATCTTCCCTGGGACTTTGACGGATTTTTTTTGGGGGCTCTTGATGACCGATTCATCCCCGCGTCTGGCGGGTTGAGTTTTCTCCCTAAAACGACCCGGAGCCATGGTTATGCTGTATTCAATCCCCCCCCTTCCCCCGTTGTTGAAGCCCAACAACTCTCTGGCGCGGGACCCGAACCAACTCTTCCTCCTGCCCCTCTTGACATCGGCCCACAGCCCTCTTTTGAAAAGCTTTTCCTTTCAGCCACTTCACCCCAGTGTTTCACCCCTTGCTAGCTCTTTCATGGTCCCGACTGAAAGACCTCAACAGTTTTTTTTTTATTTTTTTTAAACCCCGCCGATCCTCCCCCCTTGATTTTTTGTTCCTTTGGGACAAAAATTGTTGTCTCCCCCTCTCTCGCTGCACTGCCCCTGCCACAGGCGTTTAAACCCCCAGTGACGATCGACTCTTCCTTCAAATTAAGCCTTTGGGAGTTTCCCAACCCCTCCTTCTCCTTGACACTAAGAGAAAACCCCGAAGAATTGGATCTACTGGAATTTCCCCATCCCCAACGCTTCTGATGGTTCAGCGACTCTCCTCCCTCTCAAAGATGGGCTCCCTCCAGTTCGTTTCCATGGATTTTCTCTTCCCTGACTCCTCATAGCAAAATTTAGGGACTTCACAGGCCTTCTCCCTCTCTCTCATATTTTCGTCCTTACTCTGGTTGTGCGAAAACGTTTATTTCTTCAAGCCTCTCCTGAATGCCCTTTCATGGTAACTTATTTGTTCAGAGTACTTTCCCCTTCGATTTCCTTTGTCTCCCGGTCTTGACCACTCCACTTTTAGTTACGTAGCCAAACCCTCCCCCCCCCAATCTCCCGCTTTCCCCTTTCCTTTTTGGGATATTTGTTTTTCCAATATCCTCTTTTTCCTCCTTTCGCGAAAAATGCCGCTTCATTTGAGATTTCTTGATCTCCCCCGACCTTCAACCAATCTTACCTCTGCTTTTTCCTTAGGATGAAACTTTCCCCCGGCCCGCCCTTTTTTTTCCGTCAAGTCGAACATATTCCAGAGAAAGTTTGATTCCCTCTTGAAGCCCTTTTTCCCAACCCCTTTTCAACCCTTTCCTTCTTTACTCCCCTCGTTAGAAAAAAACCACCTTTTTTTTCCTATCACAGGATGATAGTCGTTTTTCCCCCCAATTAGGTTTCTTTTACATACTTTTACCTTGTTAAATCCCAATCACCGGCCCTCTGTTCCCGATTGGCTCCATTTGGGCAGCTTTAAAATTCTCCACGAGTTTTTATCTTGTTGCATCTTGCTTCCCTCGGCATCCCGGTCTGACCATCTTTGCTGAGTTGAATGGGACTTGATTGCGCCTTTTTGTGGAGTGGCGTTTGGGTCTTTTTTCTACTATGTCCCTCCTTGTTTCGTTTTCTTTTGGCGCCCCAAACTGTTTCCCCCCCCCATCGTCGCAAGTCAAGTCATCAGCAAAGATTGGTCTGACCCTATGCCCTTCCCTTCACCAAGATCTCTCCCCTTTTTATGTTCTCATATTGGTTTTTTTCTTCTTTTCGTGATCCCCTCCTTTTTCGCTGGAAATGTTGCTCTCCTTTGCGAATCGGCAAACCGAATTTGGTTCCCTCTCTCTGGATATTCCACTTTTTTTCTGGCGAAGAACTTTTAATTTGTGATTTTTTTCCAACATTTTTTTTTTTTCGTCATCGATCACCCCTTTTTAGACTGACGGCAACCCTTTTAGTTCTGGCGCCAGGGCCCGGATTTTCATATCGGAAATACCCCCCTTCCTTTTGTCCTCCTGGTCCAGCATCTACCTTCAACGCACCTTTTTTACGAACTGCGGGAAAACCGCTTTTTTCATTTCTTCCCACCCACAAATGCCCCTTTTTCATGTCTCCTCTTTCCATTGTTTTTTTTACCGGCTCCCATTTGAGTAGTCCATAAGAACGGCGCTTTTTTTCAAGCGGCAAAGCTCTTCATTGGCAGGACCAGATTTTTTTTTTCCCCCCCGACACCCCACCCCCCCCGTCGGTGCATCCTCTCCGCATGATCCAGTGTTTTTTTTTCCTGCTTCGTTGCAAGCTCCCTTGCTATTGGCCCAATTTCCCCCCCTTCGTTCCCATTACATGTTTTTTTTTCTTGAATTTTTGAGGATTCAGCCATACGCATCCTTCCTTTCAAGATGGATAGAAGGTTTTTCCCCCCTTCATAGCCCCCATGCTTCCTTGATTCAATTTTTTGGTCCAACAAACTTTCCCATTATTCCCTTCTGCGCTTTTTCCGGTGATGTCCGTCTGCAAGGCTGGAATTAC
>Ga0179591_1196536_pt1 | contig 19161 bp, 12 predicted proteins | sample CZOMad2_1_08_16f_FD_182891 | JGI IMG/M metagenome (GOLD analysis project Ga0179591, IMG submission 182891) | Vadose zone soil fungal communities from Angelo Coast Range Reserve, California, USA - CZOMad2_1_08_16fungal (PacBio error correction) | ecosystem: Environmental > Terrestrial > Soil >... | reverse complement strand
ATGCTTTTCCCGTTTCAGCGTTCAAGAGGACCCTTTTATCTTAACTTTTTTGCTCTCGGGCAACGTTACGGTTTTTCATGCGCTTTCATTTTTCCTGCCTTCAGAGCGTAACGGGCTTGTTAAAGCTTTTTTTTCTCTCTTTCCTGTTCGAATCCGCAGATCCTGCGGATGTGTCACGGCTGCCTACATTTACCTGTTTTCTGTGTCGGTTACCGCTTTGCCCAACAGGCTTTTCACTTCCGCTGATAGTGCCGTGGCCATAATCTATGCCATTTTGGTTTGTTTCTCTCTGTTTGAGACCAATTGAGACTGCACTGCGTTTCTGCAAGGAAAAAGTTTTAATTTCGCCCCCTCCGGCCGCCAACCTCGACAGTTCCCCCCAAGAAAGCGACCGGCTCTTTGTCTGCGATCTCCCCGTCCCTCCCCGTCAGCGACAAAGATGGTTATGAACCGGGGCGGCCTTTAGCTGTTTTTGCTGCGACGCGGCTGATTGCTGCACTACCGATAGAGCATCTTACTCCCTATCCTTCCCCGCCTCCGATTGCCGTTGGACACTTCGGCACCTCTTTTTCCTCCCCCCCTTTCCCGCCGAGAGATGTTCCGAGGAACTGAGGCTTGAAAAAAACCGTTTGACATTTGTGCCCGCGTTCGAGATAAACTTGACACATGGTGAGAGAACAGAAGCGCACAAGTTCCTCTTCGTCCCTTCATGACGCTGCAGCCGCTCTCGTCCAAGGAGTGTCGATGTCTTCAGGAATCCTTCCGAGCCGATGTCCTCTGACGTCTGAATTAATGGCAACAGAAGCGCGTTCGAAGAAGCTTCTCCCTTGATGCACACGCCCTGCGAGATTTTCCTAGGCTTTGACGATCCGGAGCGGTGATGCTAAGTTTTCTTTCTCGCTTATTTTGTTATTACCCCGTGGATCTACTCTTTCTTCTGACACCTGCAAGTTGCGTAGACCCTTTTTTGGGAGTATCAGTCCGGCCGCATCAGCTCCGGTGGCGCACCTATTCAAGTAAAGATTCCGAACTCCCGATCAGTCTGAGCCACTCTTCTTTCCTTCCCTGAGGGCTCAGGCCCTTCGGAAAGCTCTATTGTTTGGTCCCAGTCGAGGTCCACTGGCGTTTTTGGTTCCTGCGCCGTAATGATTCTTCTTCCGAAGCAACTCGCGCTTTTCAGCAGTTTCCGACATCCACACTGATGTGATTTGTTTGGAGCCCTTGGCGCATTCTGAGCAAAGAATCATTTCAACCTCTCAGCACTATTCGGAGTTCTAGTGAGGAATGTTTTCGGTCCTTTTTCTGCCCCTTCACGCTGCTTATTGCCCCCATGGAACCCCAAATGTCAAAACCCGCCAGAAATTCGATTTTGAATAGGCTTTACAAAAAATCTCGCGATACGGTTTGCGCCAACTTGATATTTTCCTTCCCCTTCCCATGCGCAAATGGCAGTTCACGGTTATCCTTTCAATCTTCTCAATCGGGCTCTCATGTAATCCTTTTTCGAAGGGACCGCAAGGTAGTTTCCAAGTTTGTCGCACCATACTTTTTTCCCTCCTTCCCTTCTTAAACGCATCCTTATGTTTTTCCACGCCGAGTAGAGGCTTCCAGCCTTCGCTGGCGAACGTCTTATTTCCGTGAAGGGGGTCTATCGGGTAAGCTTCCTTTCTTCTTCCCAACCCTCTACTCGGTAAGGTGACTCTCCCCTTCCCCTGAGTTCGTGATCTAACAATCTCGCCTATGAACTTCCCCTAATGGTTGAAGAAGTGTTCAGCGTTCTCTTTGGATAAGTTCTCTTCTCTCCTTTTCTGAAGACCGTCCCACCATTCGTCGCGGGGTGAACGTCGCCAGTCTTGGGAGGGCTCAGATTTTTTTTCCTGGACCTCTCCAGCGTGCGGACCTGCCCGGTCGCAACCCGAGGAGCGGTGGAAACGCTTCACTTGTTTGCACACAATATGTCCTTTAATGATTTCAGGATTCAGTGATTTCCTTTTTTCGAAGTTACGGAGTTTTGTTCCCCCCCAATACAATTCCTGGTTTTTTTCCCCTCCCGTTGTAAATTCGGGTCCATTCCCTTTCTCTTAAAAACAGTTTGAGTCCTTAGGTCCGGTTTTTTAGACTTTGTAGCCGCTAGAAGACGTCCGGTTCTTCTCATCTGTGATCGGAAGCTTTGGACCCGAGCCCTCGTGCACCTCTTCCTTTTCTAAGAGTTTCCGCTCTGGGCCTTCTGTTCATGCTGGGTAGGGTGTCTTTACTTCTTTATGTTTAGCTGCTACAAACGCACAATTTTCTGTAGAATTTATTACAGCTAACACATAGTGCTCTCTTAGACTGCTTGCGATTCTCTCGTCTGAGGCGAGTGGACAAACTCCCTTCATGAGATCAATTTCCAGGCGTCAGATTTTCCAGTGAAGTGATTTTTTCAACTGTTTTCTTCCTCTCCCTTTTTTCAGTACAATCGACGACCTTTTTGGCATGTTCAAGCGCGACCCTTCTCTTGTTTAGTTGGCATTGGTACCTCATAGGTAACGTCGAGCGCTCTAACCTGAATCTTGGAATCCCCTCCCTTTCCTCCTTCTCCAATTTTTTGCCTCTGCTTGAAGCGTTCAAATGATAATGGTTGCGTCGGTGTTGAAGAAGTGGCCCTGATGCGCGTGCAGAAAACGACCCTTTGTAAAAGGACCCAGCCTTTACCTGCCTCTTTCAACCGAGAAGATCTTTTTTCCTTCTTCTCCAGTGAGCGCCTGCTTAGAAGCGGCCGATGCCACTTTGTCCTCACCAGTCTTGGGGTGACACTGAGCTCTGTTTGTGATTCTTGCAACCTGGTGCATCTCGAAAGAGTCTCTAAGGAGGGTTTGTATCGGAACCGTACTTACCCTAGTGCTACCCAATTTCTTCATCCCGGTTCGACATTTTCCGCTTGAGAAGATTTGCCTCGCGTTTACTAAACGATTGAATGTCTTCCGTCCTTCTATCCCCATCCTTGGGCGAAAACCCCCCTGAGAGGGATTCGGTGAAATCAAAAGGCGCATCTGATTCTCGGATGCATTTTAGCTCTTTTCTGACCTCTTTTACGGTTTAAAGTTACTACCCCTCTTTTATCGTTTGCAGGAATTAACTCTCTGTTTGCAACTTACCTTTTAACTACTCCTCTTTTTTCGCCTCTGGGCCAGAGGTCCTCTTTTTCTCAGTTGAAATGTAAGTTTTTTCTGATTTTGACGCTTGTTTTTTTTTCCCCCTCCCACTGCAGGTTGACTGGACATACTCCCCGCAGGTGTTGTTTCAATTCACTAATAAGGTTTTCGTCAGTCTGATATTGCTGTTTGCTTTTCCAATCACTTCCTTTTCTCCACACTCCCTTTTCTTCCTTCTCATTTTGCACTAGAGCTTTTTTCTCTCTGGGTCTTACTGCGCACTTATCGATATTTGGTCTTTTTCTCTAATTAACGTCGGTTTATCTGCTCTGGCTTCGAGACTGGGAGAATCAGGCCTTTTTTGTTGCTCCCTCTCTCTTCATCGATCCTGAACGCTCTTCGTACTTAGAAGGGTTTTCCCACTAAGGTGCCCGGAGCTCGCTGGCTTCCGTCTTCCCTCCCACGTCCGGTGCTTTCTCAATCTCTGCGTTTTCTTTCCAGCAGGTAGCCCCCCTCCTGTTAGTTTCAGCCCTCAGCGAGGCGGACATTTTGAGTTCAATCTTTGATGCGTCTGATCCTCGTCATTTTCGCCGGGCAGGTTCGAATCCTAATTCTGCTGCGCGGCGTGAAGAGATTTCTCTTTCTTCCCTGAATCGCAGGCGCTTAGATTCGCAGCTGGCGGGTCTTTTTATGCCTCCTCCGTTCCTCCATCCTAAGACCTTCCATGTCACGTCATTTTTTCCGATCCGCGCGGCACTGGCCGGTAGTTGTGCCATTTCTAAATGTTTCTATTTTTCTGACCCCTGAGTTGTAACCTTTTTTTTTGCCTCAACGATTTTTTCTCTTCCCCCCCGATATCTCGCGCTCCGAGCATTGAGACCCCGTATCTAAGAATTTGATTTAAGCTCCTCGGTCTCTTAGAAGTAGCTAAGTTATTGATTAGCGTTAGTTTGCGTCCATCGTGTGGCTCCATATAACCTACACCACGCGTCCAAGCCAGGCGAGTACCAAAGAGATCGTATCTGAATGTATCCTTATTACGCTCCCCATCCGCGTCGGCAGATTTTGTTTTATGGATTTGATGTTTTCTGTGGATCACTTCAGTCCTATGTCTTCACTTGTTAAGAACGTTTAAGCCTGATGCCGTGGATCTCAGTTTCACCCGAGAGGGGGGGGCGTTCGGACCCTAGGAATAGCGCTTCGCGGTGATGGCCTTCACTCTTCCTTTTTTTTCTTCCATCTTTTTTTGCCTTGGTTCTGTTCCCGACCACCCGAAACAGAAGGTCCATGCAATCAGCTACCCCAGCCGTCTCTTGAATGTTTTTTCCTCCGTCTCCTGGAACTAAAACTTCTTAAAGCAGATCTACTGCTCTTCTCCTTAACGTCCAAACTTAGAGGACTGCTCATGTTGATAAGTCCGTGCAGCCATCGAAGTTCTTAGCGTAACCGGCGCTGTCACTTCACATGCGGGACCAAAGTTGCCCTCTCTATCATATTCTCATCTATCATTTTTGTTGAGAGCCCGCTTCGCTTCCCGCAGTGTTTACAGTGACCTGCCGATATCCGTTCCGCCGGAGGGATGCGATTGCCCTGAATTTTCAATGATCCAAAATGCGTGAATTGGAACGGTTCAATTTTCTTCCTCGTCTCCACCCTGACGGTCTTTTCAAAGAGTGGCGTGACCTGTGAGAGACTGGGCTCAAGGCAGCTTCGGTCTTTGGTACGGATTTTTGCTGCATGGATGCGGCTTCTTTCTTTTCATCGAGAGCGCCTTGCGCAACAACCGGGCTTGTCTAAACTCCCTTGAGTGCCTTTTGCCCATCCGCGTACCCCTTCAGAGTTTGGTACTACAACTAGCGTGTGCCCTCTTCCCCCTCGTAGAATTCCCGGTCTGTTGCCACATTTCGTCAAACGTGCTTCCCCTTGATGACCCCGACTCGTGGGCTGCACTCCCAACAGCGCCCCGTCCCTAAGCCTCCCCTACCCAGCTCCTGTTGAGTTCGGGAGAGACCTCAGCACCTCTCGGCGCCTTGTTTTGCTGACAGGTCGAGGCATGTCCCGCTTGTTGGTTATGTAGGATCCTCGGATGATGGAGGAACTTCCCCTTTCGCCGGACCCTTCCCTCCACTAGTACTTTAGCGAGAGTATAGGCTCAATTAGGACCTTAGGGAGATCACCAGGCTATCGCCCGTTTGGAAGCGGAAGGCCGTGAAACCCCCTGCAAAGGAAGTTCCTTTTCTCTTATTTTGGCCTGCGATGTAAGTCGCTAAACATTTGCACAATGGTTCAGAACAGCTTTCCCCCCCTGGCCGCTGTCGTTACCCTTTACCTTGCTAGGAGGCTTCGTCCAGTTATTGAGGCCAGCTTCTTTTTCAGCACGTTCGCCGACTGCGATACATAGATCCTGCAGTCTTATATAGCCGGCTTTTTCCCCCAGCTCGCGCATCCTCTCGCGGCAAACCTTCCTCTGCGCGATGTAGAGGCTCCGACTTGTTTGGGCGGTTTTTCTGAGGCACGGTGTGTCCGTCGTTTGTTTCCCCTTCTTCGTGATTCTACCTGCGTGGAGATACGTACTACACTTCTCTTTTTTTAGCCCGGCCGCTACAGTCTTTTGGTGAGTATTCCCGAGTCCGCATCGAGCCTGTGCACCCAACTTTCGGAGGCGGACCGGACTTCTTCCAAGCTTCGACCTTTGTCCCCTTTGCATTTTTGGCACCCCCCCCGCTTGGCATGCCTGGAGGGTTTCTCTCTCTGCCGATAACCGGATTTCATCGGCTCTCCCGTCGCGGTCCAATCTGCTGCTGTCGCAGTAAGGAACTGCCAAGGAGAAGAAACATCTTTCCACTCATTCCGACCATTCCAACGTGTTGTGATGTTTTTAGTTGCCTGCGCGCGCTCTTTTCCTGCAAGAATTTCATGCACCCTTTTCTCCCTCAGATTTCCGAGGTAGTGCCTGACTGAAACTGCCTTTCCTTTTCCGGTGCTGACCGTTCCCTTTGTGTATTTTGAAACCATGGAAACCAGTCAACCACACCGTTTTCCCCGGATCATTTCATAGGCTTCCATACTGACATCTTGCATCTCCCTTCTTAAGGCTTGCAAATTTTTTTTTTCCACCTTCATTCAGGTGATGTATTTTCCCCAGATCCCCCCCCCAATGCAGTGTCTAGTAACGGTATACCGGGAACATAGGTTTCCAATAGGCCTCTTTGCACTCGATCTCTCTGGAACGAGTGTATGTCCTTTTCCAGGGGGTTTTCTCCCCCCCCTTTGATGTTGATATAAGGACCGATCAACGCAGTTGAATGAAATACGGTTTTTTCCGAGTCGTGCGTTTTCTCAAGAGGAAAAAGTGTTCTCGATGGTTGCAGCTTGTTCCCTCCAGTTTACTGCTGCTCGGACAAACGCTCTCTAGGTGAGTTTTCCCCCCTCTTTTGTAAGGTTAGCAAAATTGAGATGACGACTTCTCACAAAGGCAAACCTGGTGACTCTTCGTGCCAGTCGGTTTTTTCGAGTTTCGTGTCTACGCAGCTATCATTTCCTCCGCTTTTTCGTTGACGCCGCTTCTTTTGGTGAGGGCGTTCAGGCTGGCCATGAAGCAAAAGGAATCTTTCGTCGAAACCTTTTTTTTCTTTTGTTGAACCGCCTGGGCAAATGACTTTACAAAAAAATGTGACGTTGCAGGTACTTTAGTGAAAGGCTCGTGATTCTTAGGTTCTTTTTTCGTAACCGGAGTTTCTCCCCCCTCTCCCCAACTGCCGGCGGACATGGCTCGTGCTTTACATTCCGCCCCCCAGGTCGTTCGCTAAGTTTCTTAGTTCAAGCACCTTCCAACTTCACCTTCCCTCTTCCTCCTCCTTTTCGACGATTTGATCATGACGAGTTATTTTTTCCCGCCGAGTCTCGGCAAGGAAGTCGCCGATCAATGTTTCGAGGGGAGGGGTGAAGTGCCTGCTTTTGGGTCGGGTCCTTTGTTATATCTCTCTTTTCCCTTCCCCGTTTTTTTTTTTCTCTGATCTCCCCCCCGCACCCCTGACCCCCCGCATGCGTCACCTGTCCTTGACCTTGAGTCAAAACTCGGGCGATAGGGACGAATGGAGATGTTATCCTTTGGCACAACGCCGTCCTCTTTCAATCCTCTTAAACCGTGCCCCTCGACGGCCGCATTTCCCTTTCTCCTTTCATTGCCAGTGCCGCTTGAAGATCAACTGTTTTACTCATAGTCCAGAAATGGCCCCCCCGATGTTCCCCCCGCGCTATCCCTGGCTCGCCGGGCACGTTTGTCTGTGTGTTGGTGGCACAAGCTCCCGTGTACACTGTCTAGCGCCTCGCTCACGATACGTTTTTCCTCTTATTAAATGAAGTAAACTCTACATTTTTTTCAGCAGCAATTATCTTTTCACTCTATGGGTTTTCGCCCGTGCTCTTGCCGAAAGATTTCTTTTTGCTTAACTTCCCCGGCAACCGGCTCCCGAAATCGGACGTTTCCCCCCTTTTTGGCACACTTCTCTGTTCTTTCCTAGTAGACCGGTCGCTCTTGCTTGCTCCTTTCCGATGCCACTGCGTCACACAGTTCTTGTTGTTCATTTTCGTATCTTTTTTCTTTTATCTGAGAGTGTCCTGAGTCACCTTATTACTGAGTTTCTTTCAATTCGCTCCTGTGCTACACATTCCTTCCTTCGTTCGCCAATCATTTTTTTCGCGTTTTGCGCCGAGGACGCGCTTCTCCAACAGATTTCGAGGCCTGAGGTATATCCCCAATCCTTGGTTTTCCTTTATTTGTTCTCCAAGCGGTTTAACATTCGTTTCCCCTGCTCGATTCTCTTATTAATGAGAGCGATTTTTCATCTTTTTCCAGTATGTTCCCCTTCCCACCCTACCCTGGCATTTGCTCTGAACCACCCTAAGGTCAAATGTTGACCTCATGCCCCCCTTATCTACGATTTTTCGGCAAGCTTAAGCTTTTCTCCTTTTTTTACATGTGTCCCTTCCTTTGTGCCGTTGGTTTGTTACGGTTCTTTTGATTTGTCAATAAAAAGCCCTTTTTTTTCGCTTGAACCCTGTGTCTATTTCCTTCCTCCCTCCCCCTTCTCCGCTGGCGAGGTTTGGCGCTTTGACTGTATCGATGAAGAAAAGCCACAATACCATATTATTTAGGACTTTTCATAGAGTGTTTCTTGTACTTCTCTGCGAGTCTTCTTTTTCAAAGCTCCGCATTCGGTTCCCGTTTTCTTGAGACCCATACCTATTTATGCTGTGCCTGGAGCTGTGGAGTCAAATACTTGCATGCCACTGCCTCTCGTGTCACCCGTCGGCCCCCCCTTGATCCCTCTTCTGAAAGTTGTCGTACGGTAGATAGATAGGGTACCCCCGCAGTCTATTTTTCTTGCGTCGGGATACTCCCCCGTTAGATTGTTGTACAGATCAGTCTTTTACTTTTCTATTTCCTCTTGTTAGTTTTCACGCGTCTTTCAGGGTACATGAGTTCCCTCGAACCCTATTATAGCGTAGACGCTCAATCCTTTATTTTGAGGCCCTCTTCCGAGTTTCCGACTTCGCTCGTTCGCGGTGACATCTGAGCTAGGTCCCTGATGCAGGCGAGATAAGCTTCGCTACGAGACCGTCTCTCCTCCCCCGCATCCTGTACTGCTCCTTTACCCTCCTTAAGGTGTCGTTAGTCTAGTCTTCCCTGGCCGGTTGCGGCAACTGCAAGTTGCTGTAGTACCCATACCCAACTGCGTGACGCTTTCTGTTTAGGATTAGGTTTCACTCTCGCGGAACAGCTCTCGGCTTTTCTCTTTTTACAAAACTATCGCGCGACCGCTTGTCTTTCCTTCCGAGCTGGCCGCCGTTTTTTAAGTATCTCGATGGTCGATTCGCCTCTCGGTTGCTGCCGGTTCCCTCCGGAGTGTAGTCTTTCATACACCAAAGAGTAAAGTTGACTGGAGTTTTCAAAAGCGTCTCTTTGATCTCCCGCCCCCCTCAAAGGCGCCGGGCGCGGGGGGCTGGTGGATCGGCGGGGTGTTTTACGTGCTCACAGGAAGGAGGCGGGAATCCCATTTTTTTCATTTTTTAATTGTAAAAGGATGGCCGTTTGCCTTCTCTATTTCTTCTTGTCGGTACCAACTAAGAGGTTTGCGTTCTTTCTGGCCACAGATATAGTCGTAACCTTTGTTTTGATTCTTCTTCTCGATTTTCCGTTTTTCCAAGCGGTGCAAGCAGTTTCCCCATCTCGGAATTCTGCCATCCTTTGAGCACTGGTTTTTCTTTCTCCCCAAAGGGGCCGTTGTGAAAACGAACCCCGACCCGTCGGATACGCCTGCATTACCCCTTGACGTTTTTCCATTCCTCCGCATGCTCATGTGCCCTTTACCAAAAACAGTCGCCGCTAGTTCACGGTATCTTTTTGCAAGTTTATCTCTCTTTCCTCTCCTTGTTTGTTCTCTCGATATTACGCTTTTTTTTCAAGCCTCTTTTTTCCCCAGGCGCCGATTTTTTCATTTCTTCTGCTTTGGTCTGTGCAACGGACAGTTTCCATGATCTTTCGAATGGACCTTTTAAACCTTCAGGCTTTAGCGTCCGGCTGTCAATTTAGTTATGTTTTTGGGCTCACCCAGGCAGCTTAGGGGGTGTATTTCCGTGGTTTCTTGGTTCTGTCTTGACATCGCCGAGTCATCTAGTTCACAACCGGCTTGATACAACTTTTATCTCCGTTTCCAATCCCCTTAACGCATGCGATTTTGGTCTACGCTCCTGAGTGCGTAGAACTTTTTTTACAGGATCCGGTTAGCTGACCCCTTTCCTTTTGATGACCCTCCAGTGTGGATGCACGGCAAACTTTCCGAAGATCCCTCCTCCACGGCGCGCTGTGTCTTGGATATTGCCTTAGACGTGTCCCCTTGGTTTGAGGAACGTGGTCCGGGCCTTACGCTGTTGGTTTTGATGACCAACAGTCCTTCTGTTTTTTTTTTCTTAACGCGAGCGAATTGACCTTGCTACCTCCGAGGCAGAGTCGCGGATCTAACGTATGACAGCGTGTCGTTCGCCTCACGTCTCTGCGTGTTCGCTTCTTTTCTGCAACCACCGCACGGCGGCGTGAGTTTTTTTTTTTTCAGCCAGAATGTTTTTACAACCCGGGACAAATGGCGTCTGACTACGGCCAGGTCATTTGGTCTTCCCCTTGACGTGCATTCCTTTTTCGTCAAGGAGTTCTGCGGCTGTTAGCGGCCCAGCCGGTTTTTTTTCCGTGAGTTACGCCTGTTTACACATCTTCATTTATCACGACTCTTCCGCTCTTCCCCTTTTACCGGCCGACTGCCGATTGACGAGGATCTCGCCGGTCTAATGCTGGGTTTGGTGAGAGCAAGGTTTTCGTTCCTTTTCAGTTATGGATTCTTGATTTCTCCGGGCAATATCCTTTGCCAATCCGCTCCGGCAGCTACTCGTAGCGACGGCCTCATAGAGATCCGGGCACCTTTTTCCCTATCTACTCCACGCTTCCTAAATCCTTTTTCCTGCTCTTTTTTTGAGATCCGTTTTTCGCTGGGTGTCGCCCAGGAGCTACTCCCTCCGCCTATAACCGGTGTAATCTGGCTCGCCTTTCTCGTCCCAATGCGGCTTTCAGTGGCAGTAAGGAGCCGCGCGCTTTGGTAACGCACACATTTTTTCCCGTTTCCCGAACGATATTGTTGAGCGGGCCAGCTGATGATCTTTTTTCTTGCCAAATAACAGAACGCCCCTCGATTTCTTGGTGCGCTGACGGACTGCACTCCTTCCTTTTGATGCCGCTGGTTTGTATTTTTGTCAATCTTTCCCCCCAACAGTCAACACGCCCCGGCACATCCCTCTTCCCCCCTTGGTTCCTTTTGATCTGGCTTTTCAATCACGTAGACTGGTTTTCGTTTCCCCAATTGATTATCTGCAAAGAGAAATTACATGGTTTGCTTTTCAGTAACTGACACTTTCTCGCCCTTTTCATCTTCTCCGATCTTCCGTGTTTAGTTCCACCTCCTCGTCATTGTTCGATGGCTGATATACGGCGTCCCAGATTTGCATTACCCGGTTTGCGTCACTTTCGGAAAAATGTATTGGAGAACTTCCGATGACGTGATGGTAGCGTCATTCGTCCTGGACAAACGCCTACTTTCCGGTTCCCTTTCCCCCTACCGAGTGGAGGATTACCCACTTTCCCCTTTTTCGAGCGAAATGAACAATGTTGAAGAAGTGGATTGACGGAGTCCAAGTCACCTGAGAGCCGCGGGTCCTTTCTACGAATTTCGTCGCTGTTTTTACGAACTTGCAGTCTTTGAAGGCGAGTTCCGCTGTCTTTCCCGGCACCTCTTTTGTCACTGACTGACACGCACCGGTCGCACGATTCTCGGTTACTGCTTTCCTTGTGCTGCAATCTCTTACGGGGTAAGGCGTTCAAGGATTCTTTTAATCCCTTCCTGGCGCTCACGTTTGCTTTGCGCAAACCATTTCCCCTTTTTTCCGATCCAAGGTGCTCGGCCGCTTGAAGCTTGGGCAAGGTAGGCGATTCTTTACAAACCTTGATAGTCAATTGGACACGGTTCCCCCTTCCACTTCCCTTCAATGCGCCGCTCGACTCGGTCACGGTGACTCGATTGCTCCTACTGGTTCCGATCCCGAGGAGCGACCCCTACATGATAGTGTCGCTTATTTTTTCTCTTCGTGTAGTCAGTTCTCCTGTGGGTTTGTGCGTTTGTATTATCTCCTCATCAGTTTTGGTTTTCCTTAACCCAAACAGATCCCAGCATGTTCGAAGTAGCCATTTCCCAAAATCGTTTTTCGCGACATAAGAGGTGCTGCGTTCTCGCTTTTTCCAAGGTCATATCTATTCAACTTGACTGTTTCTCTCATTGCAAGTTGTGAAGTGGACTCCCTTTTTTTAAGAGTGAAGATACCCCATTTCCGCGACCTTTTGCCCCGCATCACGCCTTTCAATCGTGCTTCGCCTTTTTAATTTTTCATTAGGGTGTTGCGACAAAGCTCCGGTAAAGTTCCTTGAGCTGCCTTCTTACTGATCTTTACCTTGAAAATTCACAGTTTGCAGCCGAAATCGGTTCGATTTTAACCTTTTTTTGCGCCTGTTCTTGTCATTGGCCCCCTTGGATTGACGGTGCCTGAAAACGAACTCTTCAAGTCACCGACCCCCAAGACTGCTTGCGTAACAACCCCCCGAGACTTCGAACCGTCTTCGTCTTATGCTATGATTTCTTTCGTTCTCTTGGACCGGCAGTCCACGTTCTTGCTTGCATCCGCTTCTCGGCCTTCCAACGATTGGTAGGGTGAACGAGTACATTAAAGGATTTTTGTAAGAGTACTTGCTTTGCATCTCTTCCTGCCTTTCGCCAATTCATTTTCCGCGTGCGCGAGTGACTGCTGTTGAGAAAATTTTATTCTTGCGTTGATCGGTCCTTCTATCACAAAGAAGTGGGCGACACACTTGATGAGGGAAGACCTACCCTTTCCTTTTATATTCTGCAATGGAGAGCTTTGCCGCCCCTACTTCATTTCTTCCCCCCTTTCATAAAACCCATGCCTTGCTCTTTTGTGCTTACCAGCCCATCCCTTTTTTTTTGAAACTGCTCTTTTGCGCGTCTTCAGATGTCCGTTTTTTCTCCGTTTTCCTCTTGTGTGTTTGTTTTGATTTTGTGTTCCATGGTCAAAAACCCTCTTTTCCGGGACCGCTTTAACCGTGCCAATGAGGGTATAGTATTAAATTTTCTGGCGGTTTGCTTGCCGTTTTTCCATGCAGATCTTTTCGCTCCACCCCCAATCACATCGTTGATGGTTGCTGACACGCATTTGCCTTCGTACCGGCTTCGTGTCATATGAGCAATTCAGCTACTCTGTCAGAGTCTGATGGCCTCTAACGACGGTTCTTTCTCTACGTGCCTGAGCTGCCTGGTCAACCTAAGTTGCAGTTCCCTTCGTGTAGGCCCTGATAGACTTCCTCTGGTCTTCGGTAGGATATCTTCTCCACGGGTTTGCCGGTTCTCGATGCGGCCTGACCTCCAACGTCTCTTGGTAGCCGGGTCCGTATAAGATTGAGGTTGGTTACTTAAGTAGGTAGATCCGCCTTTTTCTGTTAAGCCCCTGTCAGCGAGGGCTGACGCTCACGACTTCTTCAGCGTACCAGCTTTCTTTCGTTACCGGTGTGAATACTGAAGCTTTTTTTTGGATTAGTGAAGCATTATCATGAATGCATTCTTTAAGCATTCGCAGGTGTTTTTCCGTCCTCCTCCTACGATCTGACGAGACTTTTCCAAGTTGTTGTGCGCGCTCGTCTTGCCCTTTGGCCCTTTACTGCTTTCGCGCACTGTTGGGCAGTTTTCGCTCGTACATCCTTTTCACCCCAACCGGGCGCCTGCCCGTTGTTCCGCACGAGTGCCGCTGCCAAAAATCTAGCTTTATGATGGCCGACCGGCTTTGCCTCTTCTCCGATAAGCGCTGGTCATCGAAGGTGAGCTTGCTTTTCCCCCTTTGATCTCCGTGGCCATCAGCCGATGGGTGGCGTAAAGCTTACCCAAGACTTATCCCGGTCCTCCCCCCCCCATCTTCATTTTCTTCTCCTCGATCGATATTCCCCTTCTCGTGCGCTGAGGTGGATTATCATGGCTTTCAGATTTTGGCATCCCAGGCGTTCTTTCCTCACGTGCCGCATGTTTTTTCTTACCCGTTCTTCCGTGATTCTCGAGTTTCTCTAATCTCTGTGGCAAACAAATCGGCAGCTTTGAGAGGATGATGTGCTAATTTTTAGTCCGTGGGCATTCTTATTCCTGATGCACCTCACATCCTGTCAACGCTCACACCGGCACCAAGACTCCTCTTCTTTTTCTCACCTTTAGCTCCGCCCTTTACCCTGCCAGTAGGCTCCGATTATGTTGACCTTCCGAGTTACCAATTCTCTGAGTCGATCCGTCCGTTGCAGACTCTTCTTTCTCGTGTTCAATCTTCTTTGGTCTTCCCTTAGTTCTTCCCCCCTGTCAAACTCTCGATGTCCTCCTTCCTTCCCGTCTATATGCAGCTTTTCCGTTGGTACCTTTCCTTTCCTTCCAAGGCGCTGCTATGGCTGCCCGGACAGTATCACCCTAGCCTCGTTTTGAAGTCCCTTTTCAAGGTCATTCGAGGGTACGGGTTTAACCGAATTTTTTTTTCCTCGATAATTGTTGGTATCTTTATTCCGGCGGGTGGTACGGCTGAGTGATTTTCCCTTTTTTCTTTTCGGGACATCTAGAGAGCCGTGCCACTTTCTCCCCTCTTTCGGATCGTGGCGTGGACAGCTAACGCTATTCCCCTCTTTGTCTCGATTTTGCGATTACTTCGAGAATGAAAACTTTTGAATCCTGTTTTCTCTTCATTGAAACCTTTTCCTGTCCCCGCAAGACGGCATTTGTATGCCCTCACACAGAGCCCGCCGAAAGATCAAAAGACAACTCTAATGCGCTCTTTGGGCGAGATGACCTTTAAGCAAGAGACTCTATTTTGAGGATTTCTCGTCTTTCTCTGTTTGGTTTATTTTTATTGGGCCCCACCCCCTCCTTTATTTCGATGTCCCTTCACTTAGCTATCTAAATTCCTGTAGAAGGAACGTTGCTTATGGATGAAATTCGGCACCTTTCGCGCTTAATCGTCCCAGAGAGAGCTTTGTTCGCTGTCACCCGGTGTTCCCCCACCTTACCCTTCCTTCTTTTGGAAGAGCGCTTCCTTCGTCAAACATTTTTCTCGAAGTCGTTTCTTGGCTTTCCTTGTGAGCTCCCCACCTTCCGCTGCAGGACCGGCTCCAGTCTTTCCTTTCGTGGCTCAGCTTGCCGCTGCGAATGTGGCCCCCTTGAGCAGCCTGTCAGGGTCCCCGCGGCTTCCGAAGCCGCCGTTTCCTCCTATTCCCACCGGCGCGTACTGTCCTCTTTCTCGACGCGCTTCTTCGGCGTTTGAGGCGCCATTTGTTTTCTTTTGAATGTTCCTTGCTAACGTACCCGCGTGATCTATTCCTGGATCTATACGTAGCCACCCCCTTCCATTTACTAGTACATCGTGTGGGATTCTTAGGTCCTGCATCCTCTCGGTACCCTGTCTTTTCGTCCCTCCGTACCGACCAAGTTCCGTCCTCTCTTTTCGCCTTTTAGCAAACTTGTTGATCACTGAGGGCGCCCAGGTTTATTCACCTCCTCGCTACCAAGGCCTGTCGTGGCTTGCGTCGAGGTCCCAATCGCAGTTTTCCCTTAGTCCCTTGGACCCGCGCGCCGTTACGAAGTTTTTTTTGACAAAAGATTAGAGTTCCACGCAGGCCGACAACACGTATGTGATTGTTTTTAGTTTCGCCCTTGAGATCTGCATGAACCCTTTTTCAGTTCACCCCTCTCCCAGCCTGATATGAATGGAGTCTTTACGGGTGACTGAACGTTTTGACGTCCCGAGGACACTTTTTTTTATTAGACCCTGGAACAGAAACCGCCCCCCACTTCCCCCCCGGTCCTAAATTAGTCCCTCTTTTCATTTAACCCTTTCTCTCCCCACCAATATATCTCATATCCCCACTCTTCCCAATTTTCTTTTTTTTCTCTAAGGAAACACTGCCTTAAGGTTGAGTAAGTTATCAGACCTGCTGTCTCAATCCTTCCTTTCCTTATCCAGCTCGCGAATTGACGCGTTTATGTCCCCCCATCCGCCCAGTTTTTTCTCCTTGGGGAGATAAGGACTGATCCCAAGTTTTTCCCCGCCTCCATATGTTGTTTCAACGCGTCCACGGGACGACTCGGAATGTTTTCACTCCCCCCTCTTCTTGCATTTGTACGTTTCCATTACATTTTTCACCTTCTTCCTTGCCCTCGGACAAGCCGGTAATTCTGAATCTTTTGACCAGGGACTTCCATTAATCACCTATTCTTCTTATACTCTGAATACTAACTTGTTTTCCTCTTTGGTCCTTCCTCTTGTCCCTTACAAGAGCACAGTTTTCGACGTTCAGACTCTCGTAGCGTGTGACGAAGCAGTTTTTTCATTGAGTTCAGCTTGTCGTTTCTTTCCCCTTCAGACCCCCGTCCCCCTTTTCTTCCCGCACCGGTCGCACCGTGATCTTTGACCACCCTCTTCCCCCACTGCTGTGTTTTTTCTTTTTCTTTTTTTTTTTTTTTTTTTTTTTTTTTTTTTTTTCCCCATTCTTGACCGTTTACGGCAGTCGGCGTTCCTTTTTCAGTGAATTCGTAGGCCGAAGTTCCAATTAGATTTCTCGAAAAACCACCAACTGCCGGTTAGCATCTCATGGCTTCCATGCGTTGTCTTTTTTCATGCTGATGCTTTTTTCCACCCATGATAGCCCTTTCCAGGTTAGTAACATTACGTTCGGCCCCTCTCATCAGAAGCTTTGTTTTCATCGTGCCTCATGTCTTTTTTTCCCGATCTAACTCTCACTAGGTGACAATTCCTTTTTTTCTCCAGCTCTAATGAGTGTTAAGTCTCTCCAGACGGAATCCTTTTTTTTTTTTTTTTGTTTCTTCTATCTTTCCTCTCTTTATTGCTCTCGATACCAACCCCCGACCTCATTTCCTTTCTACAATCCAGTAGTCCTTTATACCTAGACCTCATATGCTCGTTCTCCCATGTCTCCTTCGTGCCAAGCTCATTTTTCCCCCCCGTTCCCCTTTGCGAGCTTTCTGAATTGGCCTACTTTTCCGCCCAGACTACCTTCTTCCCTTCCGAAATGCCAGCCGGTCTCCTTTCCCTCTCTAGAACTGGATATCTCTACTTTGTTGCGCAAAGCTCTTCCATTTCTCTCCCTACGAATTCACTTCTCCTGCCCCTCTTTTACCATTACACTTTTTTTTCAATTTGCAGCGTTACCTCCTCTTGTTTTGTATTTGCGTGCTCACGTTGGCACCCGGTGTGAATTTTTCCCTCACCTCCCTCTGAAACGCCTTTCCAAACCTTCACTCTTTGTTTCCCCCAATCGGACTGAGTAGCCTGGGCCGACGGCCTTTGCTCCTCCTTAAGACTGCAAAGCTTAAACCCGTTTTTTTCCTCTTCCGATATTTTGCTTAACGTCTTTGCCTTGGGTTGCCTTGGTGAAACTCGTCCTTGAGGTAGTTTTTTCTCTTCAACCTTATTACCTGCAGTTCTACCCGCACTGAATAGAATTTAACCTCCTTGGAAGCGTGACGCGCGTTGCTTTACAAACCTCTTCCTTTTCCTTTATCCTGTCCTCTTTTTTTCCACAAAACTTGCTTTACGATTTGACCTGAACTCCCTTCTTCCTTCGTAAAGGAGAGAATCTCTTTTATCGTTCAGTAGGATACCTCCACCTCCTTTTTTTTTTTTGGACTAATTACACCCCCCCCATATGATTCATGTTTGTACTCATTTCATTCTAATCTTTTTTGTCACGGCACATTTGTCCGTCCTTTTTCCTCTCCTTTTGGAAATGTTTTTTCTTTTGACGTGTTTTGACCTGCGTTGTGTCATGGTTTCAATTACAACCGCATTTGTTGTCTTTCCCTATTTGAAACCTCTTTTTCACGTTCCGTCTTTAAATACTGCAGAGATTTTTTCCTCGTTTTGTTTTGGTTTTCTTTTGACTTCTCCCTCGATACTTATGAGCAATATCACACCTTTTTCTTTTCTTTTGTTAGTGTACCTCTCTCTTATTATTACCATTTCGCTGTGTTTACATCTTCAATTAAGATCGGTGTAAGAGCGTCCCGCTCCTCTCCAGACGGGTGATAGATCCCTTTTCATCTCATTGGGCGCCACCTGCCCGCCTGGTCTTCCTACCACGGAGGACTTTTCCTATCCTTCCATGATTGTCAGTAAGGTATCTATTGAGCTCCGAATGTTGGAATTCTTCCCGCCCTTCCACGGGATAAATCCAAACGTAGTTTATCTCTAGAAGTTTTTTTTCGGTAGTAAGCAGGTAGATCACGCGTCTCTGTCTTTACCCCTTCCCCGGTGTAGCGCGTACACTTCGAATCACCGAAAATTACGTATTTTACTCTTCTTTTTTTCTTCGTTTTTTTTTTTTCTCTTTCTTTTTTTTTCTTTTTTTTTTTTTTTTTTTTGTTTTTTTTTTTTTTCTTTTCGTACTTTTTTTTTTTTTTTCTTTTTTTTTTCCTCTCTCTTTTTTTTTCTTTTATTTTTTTTTCTTCTTTTCTCGCGGTTCCGAGCAGGCGGCCGGTGGATCAGAACTGATATGCAGTTTTTCTGTTGAAGCGCGAATAGTGGCCATCAGTAATTCTCGTCTACTTTCTCTTGATGAAAGTGATGATGCCTGCCCCTTATCTTGACAGAGACGGGTTTTCGTGATTCAGGTTGCGCGCTCGACTCGTGCCCTTTTTCTTTCTGTTCCTTCTCCCAACTGTGTAAACGTACATCGCGGGCCCAACATGAGTCAGCGGTTGCCTTTTTTTTAATATTTCAAGTTCCCCCTTCGCTGGTCGCTGTTCTATTTCTCCGCTTGCAGAATTTTCTCAAAGCCTTTGGTTCGTTCGACGTCGCTGACCAGTGATTTTCGCTCGCGTTTGACGTGCCCCTTCAATCAGCCGGTGTCGTCATATTCCCCAAAACGATTTACATTCCGCATCTACCCTAAGGCCCTTTTCTGATACTCCCCAGACAATCTTCTTTTTGGATGTGGGGGTTCGATTTCTTGTGTGTCGTTTATTATTGTTCTTTGTAGCTTTTTACTTCTCTCAAATTTGATTTCTTCCTTTAATTTTTATGCACGAGATGAAGTCAGTTCCCCCTTTTCTCAGTTCGAGATGATAGACCGCGCGATTTTCTCTTCTATCAGCGGTTTTGTTCCCCTTTTTCCTCATATGTACCCCTTACACCGACCACTTTCCCCCTTCTTCCCAAAAGTAACTTTTTTTCTCAGCCCGTCCTTGCGGCACGCCCAGGTAACAGCCCCTCTTTTCTTTGAATTTCCCTTGAACCGCAATAGGAAGCGGTTATCCTTTTTGCCCATTCTCTTTACTCCGGTCCTTTCGTCGTTTCTTATCTGGAAAAGGGACAT
>Ga0179591_1256541_pt1 | contig 19162 bp, 33 predicted proteins | sample CZOMad2_1_08_16f_FD_182891 | JGI IMG/M metagenome (GOLD analysis project Ga0179591, IMG submission 182891) | Vadose zone soil fungal communities from Angelo Coast Range Reserve, California, USA - CZOMad2_1_08_16fungal (PacBio error correction) | ecosystem: Environmental > Terrestrial > Soil >... | reverse complement strand
ACTTTCTTATTGGGTCCTTATCACACCTTGTTTTTCTTCCATTGTGCATTTGTACACTACCACTTGCTTTTCGTGGGGTGCTTTTGTTTCCGGCTAACTAACATTTCCATTTTCAACCAACGACCTCCCCTTTTTTGAACTTTTTTCCTTAAGTATTTGGTGTCCCCCCCCCCAACGAAAACCATTTTGTTATATTAATACTCTTCCCGCGGAAGCAGTCCCAATTTTGGTCAGGACTACATTTGAATGGTTATTTATCCTACTTAGGGTTTACTTTCCTCCGCCCTCTCCCCCTTCTTTGGAAAACTGGTTTTGATAAACACCTGGCGATAACGTTCTCCCAACGCCCGATTACCATTCATGTTGGGCTTCTTGCGGTTTTGAACCCATGACAATGATAAACTTACCGTCGCTCTTTTCCCCCCTGGTTGGCTTTTTGGGTTGCACCCGGCTCTGGCGGCAATCCGTAGCGGGCATGAGTCTCTGCTAATTAAGGTACTTTACCACACCTCCCCCCCGTGAACGCCTGGGAACTCGGTACTGTTTTTTTTCAATCCCTCTCTGTATGATTCCAGATGGGCAATTTTCCCCTTTCTCCTCATATGGTAACTCATTCCGGGTTCAGACCAACGACCCTCTCCTCTTTCCCCAATTATACCTTCTACATGTCGGTCGGCGGGTCACTTTCCTCCGGGTGTTTTTACTCATTTCCCTCATCCTTTTTGGATGGGCAACTTTGTAGTAGGACCGGCTACCTCCCTCTACTGTTTCTTGGATGATGACCACCTTGGTGCGTGGTTTTCCCTGAGCCCAATTTCTTTATTCCCTTTTTGTCTTCATTTCTTTTTGCGGGCCCTCTCTTTCATTCCAGGCCGCTCATGGATTACTCGGTTACTGGAAACTTTCAAGCTTGACTTTGGGATTTTACGGGGGTTCTTACGTCTCATGGTCAACTGTTTCCTTTTTCTACTCCTGAGTCAAGTGCAACCCTGCGTCACCAACATCGAGCTTCTTTGCCATCCCTTTTTGTGCAAACACCCGAGCAACGGTGATAAAGGAGCTTTTCCCTCCTTTTTGATCTCCGATTTCGACTGCAATCGGTGTCATCTCTTCTTCTTTCCGTTTTTTTTTTCGAGGGACGCCTACCAGTGGGTCCTGAACATCTATTCGCGTCCGGAATCCCTCCTCCCCCCACCCTTCCATTTTTTGTTGTCTCGCGTTTTTTTTCACCAGTGTCCTGCCCCCCCTTTTGGATGACTGTTGACTCCCCTCTTAAACCTTTTCTCGAACCGGTAGTGAACAGACCCCCCTGCCGTTGTCACCGTGCCGGAACTCACCGCAGTCTTTTTTCTTGTTTTTCAGTTCCCCGGCACTCATCTTACTTTTTCCCTTCTCCTTCCGGCCGGTCGGTTGCGTACCCTTCAGTCGAAAGCAATCCCCCTCCCATCAATTACAGAATTTCCCCGATCCCCCATTCTGAAACCATGTCCCCTATTCACCCTTCCTTTCATTGAGCTAATAAACCCCCTTTGCGCCCTTTCCTGTAGCGAGTCATTAACTCCTCCCTCAATATGGTTGAGTCGTGCTCCCCCTCAATCATCCTTTTTTCTAAGCAGCCGCTCCTCCCCTTCCATGCAGCGGACTCGTATCCCACCCTTCTCTTCCCCCCTCCCCGTTCCACTTTCACCTTCCTTCGCGTGGCTAGCTTTTTTTTCCAACCTCTCCCTGCTCAGGATTCAAGGTCCCTTCCGTTCCCAGGCGTACGGTTTTCTTCCTTTTCGTTTCTCAATTTGATTACCGCTCTTTTGCCCCAGACGCCCCTGCCTTAAACCACAAACCATTTAACCACCCCCTGGTCCGACCCGTATTTTAGCGAAAGTTTTTTGGCGATCAGGCAATTAATTTTTCTTCCGGATCCACGCCTTTTTAATCACCGCCCGATGTCCTCTTTTTTTATTCTGGCCCAGTCTGTTGGATCAACCGTTCGTAATCTTATACCTTACTTCTGTTGGTCCTTTTCCCCAGGAAATCCGGACCTCATTTCCGACCCCAAACCCCTTCTTTTGTCCTCCCCTTCTTTTTTTTTTCCGTTGGAGTCCCCCCCCAACCGACCACGTGAAGGCCTGACAGCGTCCTGTTGGTGTGCCCATGCGAAGCGGACTTTTTTTTTTGAACCCCACTGCGCACAACTTTCCTTTTGCCTCAGCCCCAAACCCCCTTGTTACTGCCCCCCATTCAATCCCTATTGTGGCATGGGCCCCCCCCTAAGAATTGTCGATCTTTCTTTTTCTTTGTGCGAATTCTCCCTTTTGTTTTTCCCTTTATGAGATTTTTTAACATTTTCAGTGCAGCGTTTTTCTCCACTTGCAGACGATGTCCCACCCCCATTTTCCTTTGCGACTGGGGTTTCTTTGTTTTGTAATGTCTGTCCCCCCCCCTACGCCAACTACACTTCTTCACGTCGGTTTTTTTATCTTCCCCCCCAGCCACCCCCCCATGGTTGCATACTCAGACGGACGGCCGTACCATTGGTTGGAAATCTTCCTTCACTGCATCCTTATTCCTCACACTCCTTCCCGTGCGGATGATCACCATCTTTTCCTTCTAGCACCCATCCGAAACCTCCTTCTACCCCCTTCCACATATGTAGAATTTTTGGTTTTGAGACTTACTCACATTTTTGATATTCGCCAAAACGCCTCTTCCTCCGGCGGTTTCCCATTTGGTTCCTTTGATTTTCTTTGTGTACAGGGCCCCACCCCTCCCGACCTGAGTGTATGTGTTCTCCGGGGTCCCTGCAATCGCTCTATCCCAATTCTCTCCCCCTACCAAGGTTCTCCCCGGTAAGTTCCGTTCCGTTAGAGAAAGGGCTCTTACTTTATTCGATCTCCACCGACTAATTAGTATAAACTCCGTCCTTTTGGTTCCCTCTCCCCTTTCTCACGCAACTGACCGGCCGCGGGTCTCAATTATACCTCTTCCCCTGTCGGGGGGCTACATTATTTGTGAATGGGATTGCGGTACATACCCCTTTTTTTCAACGAATAGTTATTCTCCCCCAGACCTGTCCCCCCAAGATTCAGACCATTCATGCGTTCCATTTTGGTCCTACTTTTTCCCGTCAGAAGGGTATATGTGCCCATGGTTTCATCGTCTCACAAATGGGGCTACATTTTCCCATTCCCTTTTCCCCTTGAACCCCCCTCCCACTCTCATTCTCCATTTTAGTCAAGCTTTCATAGTGTATTTGGACACCCCACTGGTTCCCACATCTTCCACATTAGTGGGGACTCCTGCACTTTTTCCCCCTCCTTGCTTGAATCTCCTCCCCCCTTGCTCAATTAAGGGGCTTCAAAATTTTTTCCACTCTCTTTGAATGTCGCGTTTCTTGACCCCCCCTCCCTTTTCTCCTGTTTCTCTAACGGATTTTTAATTTGCTTCCGGCACTTTCTTCATGCATTTTCCCCTCCGTTTTGGCGGTCATCTACTTTTTTCTCCTCCTCCGTTGGTTTTATCGCTTTTCACTTGCGCCACCCAGTTTTTCATATCCCCCGGCTTGACCCGGAAGCCTTCCAATAAATAATTGTTGCTGGGGTGGGTTTCCCCCTTTTTCCTTCATCTCCAATCGGAATAATTTCTTGACTTCATTGCTTCCCCACATTGAGGAAACCTTTTTATAAATTTTTCCTCCAAGTCTCCCCGTTGCCCTAATATTTCTTTCCGCGATAGTGCAACAAATTCCTCCCCTGACTGCACCTGTTTTTTTCCTTCGTTTTCCCCCTTTTTCTAATTTCCGCAAAAGAGAACGCACAAATAACCCCTCCCTTTTTATTCTCCCCCCCTGAACTTTGAGTCCCCGCCGATTCTCATTGTCGCGTAGCCCCTTTTCATAAACATGCAACTTCCCGTTGTAGCTCGTCTCTTTTAAGAAAGAGTTTTTAACCCGGAGTATTTCCCTATTCGGAAGTCTCGCCGTCATCTTCTAAATTTTCTTCTTGAACCTGTTGGGATTATATCTCCCCACTACCCGTTCCCTGGTAGAAGTGAATCCCACTCAATAACCTTCCGATCTCCTCGTTACTGCCGTGTGGTCGGATAACGGCCTAACGTTTCAAAGTTTCGTGACTTGTTATCTTTTCCCCCGAAATTAGAGAAAACTACCCCTATTGGCGCCGGTACCTTCCACTCTCTGACTATCTGGTCCAAACACACAACGCCTCCACCCCCATTCCATTGGAGACCCCCTTTCTTTCCTGATGTTCAGTCAATTACGGGTCATTGCAACCTAATCGCTGGCTCTTCCCCCCATCACCGGCCCACCGATTATTTATGTTGGGTCGTCAGTTTCCGGGGCCTCCCCCCTTTTTTTAATAAGGGGTCTGTTTTCCCAATAGGACATCAATTTCCTAACCCTTTTCCGCTGCCCCCCAACCCTCGGGTGATTCGTCATGTACCCCCCCCCCCTGTGGTTTCCAAATTTCGGAATTTTTCCCCCCCCTCTTGGTTACCAAGTGCGCCAGCTTTATAGGTCGGAGAACCCTTAACACCCAAGCACCCCGCTTGCCCTAAATTTTCTTTTTCCTGAAAATTGTCCCGCTCTCACTTCATGAACCTCCAATCACCTCGGTGGTGCACACGGCCCCCCCCTATGCAATCTCTTTTTCCCTCCCTTCCTTTTTGATACTTCTGACGCTACTTGGTTTCAGCACACTTCTTGCTCCTGGATGTCAGTGAGTGGCAATGGCCTATTCCCTTTTATCCCACATTTGTCGTTCCTGGCTTTGTTTGATTTCTAGTGTAAATATCCGACTTTCGCCTTTTTTCCCAACTGTCCCGTTGCAAACCAAATTCCTTTTTCCACGCTCCTTTCTTCAACATTTTTTTTCTTTAGCCGTGACTTCCCAGTCCCCCACCTATTTCTCTCATTACCATGGCTTGGATTGTCATGCTTTTTTCCCCTTAAACAAGATATTCCCTTCGGCTTCCCCGGCTATTCCTTACATGGCCGAACTCCAACTATCACGGGACCCCTTGGCCTGTGTCATTCCCCGATTCCCTTTTTGGATAGGCCAGGATTCAGTCTTCACGCCTTCTTTCGGTTTCTTCCACTTGTTGGGACGTCGTTTTTGGTGTTGAACGGATACCCGTGCAGTGTCGTCCTTTTGTAGCCATCGCCCTTCCTCTTTTCCCAAATGGCCTCCCCCCAACTAATTTACCCAAGTTCCACGACCGTACTTAACTTTCGATTTCTCCCCCCCTCCTTTTATTCTACATTCGTGATTTCCCTAACCGATGTTCTCACAAATTATTGGTCGAGCATATAACCAGGTCACCCGTATTTTTTCAGCTCCATTGGTGCCTCCTCCGCTGGCCGTTCCCCTTTATACGGTGTCTTGCGGTCCCGAGGATTCTTCGATGCAGGATTGCGGGACCAACGGGTTTACTCCATCATTCGGCTAGTTTTTTCACATCGGTCCCCCTCCCCCCTCCTTAGTCGTAGGCTCCCTTCTGAGTGGAATCTTGCCCTCCTTTCAAATTTGTAAGGGTTAATATCCGATAAAACCCCATGGCGTTAATATTTTGCGTTGGATGACTTTTCTTTCTTTTGGTCCTGCCAAGTGCCGCGTCCTCCACACCCTTCCTGCTTTGGTCTAGTTTCCGATCACAACCTTTTGTGTCTTCTTTACCCGGGCAACCTCCAAACCCTTTTCCTCTCTTGATTCCACTTTTTCCCCCCCCCCTTTTGCTTTTCCCCAACCCCTTATCTTGCCCCCAATGATTTCAGTCGTTCTGGTTTTTACCACCCACCCCAGACCCGGAACTCGTTTCCTCTTCCTTTTCCCCTGAGAGACCTTAGGACTTTCCCGTTTATCTCTCTCTTTGTTTTTTGTTTTTTAGTATTGAAAAAGTTTGCCTATCCTCCCTAGCAGTTCCCGTAAACCCTCGCGTTCATCTACCTCCTTCCCCCTTTCTTTTCCCCTGCGTCTGACCCACCGAGACTCTCCCTCCCCCAGAGTAATGGTTTATTCTTGCCCTTTGAATTTGACTCCCCATTAAATGAGCACTGATTTTACCGTGGATTCAAGTCGCCACTTTTTCCCCCTTTTCCGTTTTTTCACGCAGCACCTGCTGTTGGCCTAGGTGGGACTCCTTCCCCCCAAACATCGATGACCTTCTGGCTGGGTCGGTTCCGATTTTTCCAATGACATCACCCCCCACCCATAAACCTAACAACCCTTAATTAACGCCCTTGTTAGGATGAAACCCTGTTCACCCGTTTGATCGACTCCCTCTCCTCCCTCATTTAGAATTGAGAAGGTTGCCCAAGTTCGGCCCTCATTTATTCTTTCGTAAGTTCTGCCTTTAGGATCTTTTCAATCAATCCCATCTGGAAGAATGCCTCCCCCGACATGTTCAACATTTAACCGCCCCGCGTTGGTCTTTATAACCCTTTCAAGGAGATCGAAATGGGACCTGCTGTACCAATAGATTAATTGACCTTTCCCCCTGATCTTTACATTCGGTGCTTTCTTGCAGGACTCACGTACCATCTCCCCTTTCGTTGACTGGTTCTCCTGTTTGTAATTTATCAGACACCTCCGCTGTCTCCTTCCCATTGAAAGGTTTATTCCTCCCTTTACCTTTTCCACCACCAAACCTCCGCACACCCGTCTCTCTAAACCGGCTTCCTCCCTTTTTTTTTCTCTTCCTTAAGTATCTTACTAGGTTCAAGCCACATTTTTTTCTTTCCCTATTCTGGCCCTGTGTATTTCGTCAGTATGCATTTTTTTTTCCCCGAAAACCGTCAGAAGATGTTTCTCCTCCCTTAAGTGGCGTGGACATTTCCCCTTCCCCCATTCAAACATGTGACCAATATTGCTCCGTTCAGTTTCTTCTCTTCAAAAACCCACAGTGTTTTTTGTCCCTAAAACACCTTCTTCTCATTTCACCCTTGTTGTTGTTTCCATGGAGCCTTTACGGGGAGTACCCCTTAACCCCCGCACCACCTCTTTCCCTCCCCCATTTGTCTTTGTTTTCCGTGAAAAGGCCGTAATCTTGCCATTTCTCCCGTTCCCATCCCCCCTTCACTCCAACCTCCTGTATTGCCAATACCCACCATTTAAGAAAGTGAGATATACTTTTTTCCTACTCCTTTGTCGCTCATCATCTTGACAATTTATGGTGTTCTTGCCTTTTAATGACCCACCTGTGAATCTGTCCCCTTTTCATTTTCTCCCTTGAGATTAGGCCTTTTAGGTTTTCCGCTTCATTTTTTTTTTATTTTGTGTGCGTTCTGACCACCGCTTTCTCCTTTCACCCAACTCCGCCCCCCCCGGTTTTTTTCCCTTCCACTCTTTATAACCCCAATGGTTTTTTTTTTTAAGTCATACTCGATCCTCCCACCTTTTCTTGGGTTTTCATTTTTCTTCATTGTTCTCTTTTTTTCCTTTTTCCCCTTGGAGTACCCCATCTTGATGTTCCGGTTTTTTGACACAAGTATAAAACTGCCGACTCCCTCCTCTAACTATGACCCCAAATCCGTGGGGTCTTTCCCTCTCTTCGGGTTTGGGAAACGGTTCCTTATTGCCTTCTTCTCCCCCCCCAAAGAATCCGCCCGTTGCTTCGGCGAGCGACGGTGGACCATTTTGGGCCCGGGTGTTTCTGTGTTTACCACGGATAAGGTCCCCCTTTCTTACCTATCGCACATCGCGGCTATTTTTAGTCTCAACAGTACAACCCACTCATAAACAAGTCCACGCCATGTTAAGCACGTGTTAATTTTTTGGGCTATTTACGATTCCGATAGCCCCAAATGCCCTCTTTAGTTCACCCCCAGGTGTGTTTACTTTTTTGAGTTTTTAGACTCTCTGGCACCCCCCCGACGTTTTCCAGCCCCCCCCCCCCCCAAACATTTCTTTTTGTCGCATTCTCCTGCCCTTCTAGGTTCAAAGCTCAATACCTTCTTTGCGCTGGAGATCGCTAATGCTTCCGGCACTTGAATTTTTCCACTCCCTCCCCCCCCTTCAATGTTTTTCGTGAGAAGACCCTTGTCTTTGTGTTTCATTTAGATCCCAAAAATGTGCGTTATATTGGTTCTGCATTTTTCTTTTGCGGCCTTTCCCACTCCTTCGGGACCTTGAAGCCACGTTCCCTTCACTTCCCGATTATTCTTGGAACTCCTTTCACTCGAGTTCAGGTTCGGCCCATGTTGAATACGGCCTGGGTGTCCCCGGTGAGACTTTTTCCTTGGTCAACGGTGCCCCCCCAACTCGTCAACCCCCCCCCCATTAAGTACAGATCACCCATTTGCAATGATTTCAGTATCTCGGTTGGTCACCCACGACGACGATCCCCCCGTTCCCTTTTATAACTGAGCTGGATATGATTCTGCCCTTTCCCTCCTTTCATTTAGAGGACCGGGGCGGCAGTTTGCATCTTCTCCTTTTCTCCCTAAGTGTTTTTGTCTAGTATCTGAAATCGCCGCGACAAGTCGGTCCTTTCCATCATTCGCATTGCCGACTGGAATCTAGTCAACCCCTCCTGTTTTTTCCTCCCCCGTTGCTCTGGGTTTGACCCCCAAACCGACGAACATCATTTCCCCCCCACCTCTTCCTTTTCTGAGGTCATGAATTTTCATTAAAACTGACGGCCAAACCGCTTTCTTTCTTTTCCTTTCTTCCAAGTTCTCACACACCCGTTTCCCCCCCTTTTTCCCTTCCACCCGCATGGTGGCTGTGTGTCTCATTTCCCCCCCCCCCTTCTTCCTACATGGTTCCTTAACAGGTAGACGTTGGCTTTTCTTTTTAACGTCCCCCCCTCCTCAATGTGAGTTTCCAAATTAAAGCAATGGTTTTCTCTTTAAACACCCATTGCACTGCATTGTATGTCTCTCCAAGATTCCCACGCATCATTCTCCTTTCTCTGTTAGCCAGGTTCCACCCTCCATTTGCGTCACTTCCTGTAGAGAGCCCCCTCTCTAAAGACCAAGAGATTCCCTTTCAATACCAACCCCCTTCATATACCGCGACCCTACTATTGTAAATGTCGGACATCTCCTTTTTCGTTGTTGCCCCAGGAGCGCACCCCCCCCCCTCCCGGGTTATCCGTTATCGACCCCAAATATAATGACACGTCGGTGGGCGATCGTCCTCTTAAATCGCCCGTTTTGCCTGTGTGCAACTTTCACGTCACCTTCGGACCCTTTTTGGTAGGTGTGTATCCTGTTAAATTGCCTCTCCTACTAATCGATCTCATGGAACCCAGTTGTATACACGCGTCTTTGTCCCTTCTCAGTTTCAACAACCGCCGCCAACCCCCTTCCGCGTTTGCAGTGACAGGCTTCTCCCTCTTTTTTGCCTTCCCATATATTGTCTGGCCGTTTCCCCGCTAGGTAATCACCGCCAAAATCTTCCCTCGTTTGCGTTCTTGACTTTCGTTTGTGCTTTTCGAACCCGTTCAGAATTTTGGTCACCTTATCTTTCAAATGTTCTGGAATCCACTCATAGGCCGACATTCCCAATCCTTTACCTCCCTTCACCTGGTGACCCTAGTTCAAAACCCATTTTGGAGTCTTGGACTCCTAAAAACAAAAAACCCCACCCCCCTCCTTTTTAAGGGACTTTCCCCCCTCTTCGTCTTGTGATGAGGGATGGAGTAAATTCCAAAAACCCTTCACCACGAAGTGATTTGACATTTCTTTTGTGTGAACTCCCTCTTTACTACTTTTTTGTCAACACATGCAGTCCACTAATGTCTTGTTTTTCATGCTTCACCCATAAGATCCTATCTCCCCCCCCCTCCGGTGTTGGAGAGCATTTCGTATATTGGTGTGCCTTTCCCCTCCCCCCACTATTTATTTTGTCAGTTGCAGTTTTTAGAACTTTCGTGATTTTCCTTCTTTTTTCTGTATCCCTTGTTTTTTTGTTTTTATTCGTTTGCCTTTTGCATTTCCCCCCTCCTCAAATCCTTTCACCCGGTTTTTCTAGTCAAAACGCAACCCCACTGTTCCCCCCCGAATACGCAGACGGCCTCCCCCCCCCCCCCCCCTCTTGGTTGTTCAATGATACCTATTCCTATCTTTTCCAACCCCTCCCTTGGCTATTTGGCACCATCTTCTTCCCTTTTTCTCCTGATACCCTTTTACTTCCTAACGAACTTCCATAATGGTGATGGACTAGAACCCCTCGGAGGGTGGTGTTTTCCCATAAAGACCCATGCTATGCCAACCCATTACTTTTCTACTTTTATGATTTCCTGTTTGGCTGCGGTTTTTTTGACACGGATTTTTAAAGACGCTGTATCAAGGGTCCCGACATCGTTGCTCCTCCCCCACCAACCCCCGTAACCAAAGTCCCCTCCCATGTCCGCCGGCCCTTATTCCCTTCACAATCCGAAGCAACCGTTGCATTTACTTATTCGTTGCCACCTCGGATTCCCCCTTTTGAGCAATAAGGTCAGGTATGTGTGGCATCATTCCTGGGCCCCTCCCCCCAAAGCTGCAGAGGGTGACAATTATACCCCCCCCTATGGACCCTTTCCTCGCATTCGGAATTTCTTTCTTCTTCAATAACTCACTAAAAAGCCCACCTATCGATGACGATTTCCCTTCCTTTCGCACTTTTGAAGCTTCTTTACCTCCCAGTTTCAGCTTTTTCCCTGCGCTGATGGGCCTTTCCCCTTTTCATTTTTTTCAACTCAACATGGTAATTATAGTGTTTCCTGAATTTCTTTTTTGACGTCCGAATGCGTCCCCGACCCAGACCTACTTTTCTCCCTTTGCCTTTACTCCGGTTCTTTGGCAAAATGGACCCAGCGGCACTAGAGTTGCAACGGTTTTCCCCCCGACAAGGTGTTCATTTCTCTCTTGTAAACGTATCCGTTTTCAGTCCCTTCCTTCCCCCCCCCCAAATATCCAATTGCTTTCAGTATCGCTTTTGGGTGAAAACCACCTGCTTTTTTCCCCCCCGGGCCTTTTGGTTTCTCCGAGCGGGTTTTTCATTTCTTCTCTGCCTCCGGCCCTCCCCTGACCGGATTTCGACCCCTCTTGTGCCCTTTTTCTTCTTCTTCTTTTCCTTTTGTGTGAGTCACTTCCGCGTGACAAGTTCCTTGTTCCCTCAATAATATCAGTTTGCGGATTGAATAGAAGTACTTACCAAAGCTCAGTTATCCTCTTTTGCGTCGGCGTTTTTTTTTTTTTTCTACCCAGAACCACACCTTTTTCCCCTCCCTTTATTCTGTGACGAATTGTGGCTCCCCCCCGTTGATCTCCCCCCTTTTTCCTCAAGTAGACACAATGCCCGTGAAATTTGCAACGTTCGGAACTATCCCCCCCTCTTGTGCACGATTTGTTCAGTTCCCATCCCCTCTTACCTCCCCCGTGCTCTGTTTCGTGCTGCACTAAGACAAATGAAGAAGCAACAAAACCAATTAACGCAATTGGTGCTCGGATTGTCCACCCCTTTAATTGTATGTGCCCTCTTCCTGCCCCACTCAGCCCATGGCTGTTCATTCCCCCTTCCCTTTCAAATGTTTTAAATTATGTAGAGTGAGTATCCAGCGCAGAAAGATGGATTTGACCCCCCCCTTCCCCTTTTCCCGACATCCCTCCCAAGCCTGTCGCTTTTCTAAGGCGTGCGAGTCTTTTTGGTTCAGGAAATGATCTTTCAACCACCCTTGCACTTGCTCGACCAATATTAATCTTTGTGGCGTCCTGCCTCCTCGTGTCTCGTCTTTGCCTTTAATCCCCTTTTCCCATGCGTACATTTTTCTGGACTTAAGTATTTTTCCTCCTTAAATTTTTTACCCTCAAAATACCTGCCTCCTCTTTAGGGCCCCCCTTTCCCCCTCGCGTCCCACCTTACCTTGTACCACACACCCCTCCGTCCCCAACGGCGCTGGAAACAGGTTCCCTCAATTATTTTTTCTCGTTAAATATTTTGGGCACCTTCTTCCCACCCCTGTGGTGTCACTCCCATTCCCTTCATTTCCGTAGTCGTCCAGTTAGAATTTGAGGCCTCCCAACCGTTCCTTCCTCTGGTTATCATACTCCCGCTCCCGCTTTTGTCCAACTATGGACTCACTCCCCACAATCCCGAAAACCCCAACCATGTTTGTCCGTATTGTATTCTCACCCCCACCACCATTTTGCGTTTACTATTAAACCAACCAGCAGTGATGCACCTTTTGTTGAGATTTTTTGAATGTCTACTTCCCGGATCAAAACTTTCCACACAATTACCAAAGAACGAAATGGAATTTTTTTCCCCGACCCCCCTAATATTCCCCCCCCCGCTGCACCCATATTAAATCAAGAAGTCTGTGGCCCTCCCCCCCAGGACACCCCCCCCCCCCCCCCCTAAACTCCTTTCCTCTCCCCCCCTATTGTTATGAGATGATTCTCCTTTCTTTTCGGGGTGAAGTTTTTCCTGCACAGACTTTTTTACCTATGTCGTTCGTGAACACTTTCCTCTTCTTTGTCCCTTTCCCCTTCCCTTTCTGGTTTTGATTGTGTTCTTTTCTTTTCCGTGACTATCTCTTTCCCCCCCCGACGTCCCCCCATATCTTTTCAATTTTTAGGTTTATAGTCTGCCACCCCAATGGTTTTTTTCCTGACTTACTAGATAAGCCTCCCACCTCTTGGAGGCTTTTCCCTTATAGTAATTTGCTATGAGTTGAATTCCTTCAATTCAAGGTTGTTACCCAATCTGATGCGGTTTTCGAGCAACAACTTTCAACTCCCCTCTCTCTAACGCTGATTGTTGTTGTCTTTCCTTCTACATGTGTTTTTCCACTGTCAGACCTTTTACTTCCTCCCACCCGTTCTTCGATGTCCCTCTCCCCTCGCTGGCCTGTTTTTTGTTGTGGTTTCCCCTTCCTGGCGGCAACCTTCCTTTTTTTTTGTAGCCTTTTTTCACCTTACCATCTAGGATCTCCAATTCATTTCCCCCCCCACTACCCCCTCCCCCCGAACATGTACGCCTTGGGCAATGTTCGTTTCTGTTTGACCCCCTCCCGGAGCACGGTTCCTTCCTCTTCCCATCCCTGATTTTTCCACTTGTCTAGGAAAATAAACAGTTTCGGTTACCACGTTGGTGTTTGGAAGCCATTTCTGGGGCAGACCCCCCGCTCCATGTCCCCCCATATAACTCGACCCCTCTTTTCTTCCTTCATTCCTCCTTATTGTATTTGCTGTAATACACACTCCTGTGCAACGCCCTCTTTCCGTTCTTGGATGATCGCTACATGAAGTTCCCCCGCACTTTTCAGTCGGTTCCTGCGGTACATCCCCCCCCCCCTAAATCTTAATAAGAACAATTGTTCTTGGTGTCCCAGCGTTTTCATGCAACATTTGGGCCCTACTCTTTGCGGGATTGCCCATTTTTTTCTTTGTGCTTCATGCCCGCCCGGACGACCCCCCCCCAGACTTCGTGCTCCTCGTGATTTTATTCGGTCTTGGTGAACACTGGATCCCACCCTGCTTTATAGCCCGGTTTTTGATTAGTTTCCTAAATTTCCTTATGATACATTGTCAGGTGCTGTTTGGACTTCACACGGGTTCGCGGCCCCCCCTTAAATTCCTAACATAGTCCCCTCTCCCCCCTTTCTTTTTTTGCCATTCATTGTTGTTTTAACCCCTCTTGGATCCCACGGTTTGTACCCGTTAGAGGCCTTTTTTTTTCCTTTCCTTCTCTTCGCCGGCATCCCCCTGGGAACCAGCACCTTGTCGGCGGCAGTTGCATTACCTTTTTCTTCCTCCTCCGGGGTTGGTGCAATTCCTCTTTTTCCCCCTTTTTTTGTCCCGCAAACAGTCTTATCAACTAACTACACCCGCTCCGTTCTTCCCCTTCCCGTTTGCTCTTAGGTTGTTTTCACCAGAAACGCCTCCACGGCCCTCGCAAGAGAATTGATCTGGTAAACCTACCCCCCTTTTCCCCTTTCTTCCCTTTGATTCGACCCAGTCGCAACTTACACCTTTCTTTTTTTTCCCCCCATCGTTTGCTGTCCCACCCCGCTGGGGTCCCTGTTATTTTTCGTTTCCTAACCCCTTTCCTTCCATCGTTTTTTTTTCTTTTTCAAGGGTTTCCAAGTCGGTGGTCGGTTCCGCCCCCCCGGCTTGCCAAGCACCCTTTCACCCTCCCCAATTTCCCCCATAACGCCCCTTTTTGCTCGTATGTCACTGACCCCCTGTCTCCCCCTCATCCTGATTCCCGATTCATTTGATTCATCACACCCCCTCCTTCCCCCAAACCTTCGTCCCTTTCTGAGACCCCATCCCTGCGCAGAATATGGCGTTTCCCTTTCTTATTTTTCCGCCCAACCGGCCCTGTTCCGCACTTTTCATTCTATAATGTCCCAACGGCGCTTTTTCTTGCCCCCTTCCGAGAGCCCCAATACACGTTTCCCTTTCTCTTTGACCCCTAATACCGCGCTGTCCTGAATAGCTTTTCCCTCTTCCCTGTCTCGTTGAACAGTGACCGCAATTTACCTGCGTATGGTTCGTGTCCCTTTCCTTCTTTGGTCGTCATTTAGCTCGCTACCCCCCCCCTACTTCTTTCGTTATTGTTTTTATTGCCCTCCTCTTTCCCCTTTTACACCCCCAAACCTCCTCCCCCTGTCTAAGCGCTCGCGTGAAAAGGCGTCGAAATTCGTTTTTTTCTGTCCTTTCAATTTTTTTGCCCACCGCTCGGTCTCCTCCTCCCAATTTGATGTTCTTTGGTCTTGTAGTTTTATTCTCCTTTTTTTCTTCAGAAACTTCTTTTTTTCCTCTTTGTGACATCGCCCGGGAAGTGGAGTTTTCAGCTTTCCACTTCATATTGCACTCCTGCATTCATTCGCCTGACCCCCCCCCTCTTTTTTCCTGCGTCTTTTCTAAACACCCAAAACGTTTTGACTCTTCCCAAAACGTCCCTTGCATGAATTTTGAACCTTCTTTTTTTTTTGTGCAGCTGAAAGCGGATAGGTCGGCTCACCCAACCCAAGTTCACCATCATTTTGGACTATGGTGTTTTGACCTGTCCGTAATCTGCACCATTTCCCTGCTGAAACTGGCACATTCCATCCCCTCCTCTTTGGCCGACCCGACCCAGGCCGCTGATCCTTTCCTTTTTTCCTTTTTGTTGTGGAGCTCTTGTTTTGTTTCACTTACTTGTTCCGTTCGGCCTCGAGGAAATTGCCCCCTATCCTTATTTTTATGTACACACAGCTTCCCCCTCACTTATGGAGTGGCTTGGGTTAGGTTCTCCCCGTCCCTCTTCGCTTTCGCCCTTCAAAACGCGCACCCTCCCTTCCTTCCTTTTTTTCTAGTCACAACACAATGGGTTTTTTAAGACTATCAGCGGACTGACTAGTCACACTTCTTTTTGTTAGGCGTAGGTCATGATTGAATTGTTTCATTTTTATTCCTAGTGGTTCCACTACATTTTTTTGATCACTTTCTGAATCGAGCCCCCCCCCCCCACAACGCCCAACCCGGCCAGAAACCCCCGCCCGATCAACTCTCCTCATTGGTGAGGGTGGACCATTTTTCTGGCGGTTTTTTCCCCGGACCTTGACTCTTTCTTCCAAACCCGCCTTTTCTGTTTCCGGAGCGCAGACGTAGGAACTTTTTTGGCGCTTTTTCTTTTTTTCCCCCTATAAGGGTTTTTTGCGGTATCATCCTCCCTTTTTATTTGCTCTATGACAACCTGAGGCCGACACAATACCTCCCCACATCCCCTCACATTACGTCCGATTATTTTTTTTCCTCCCTTAGTTTTTGATTCGATCCTCCCCCCTCCGTTGTCCCCACTTGATTATTTTTAGTCGAGTAATAACCCGGTGGAAGCTTTTACGTATGCCTATGGGCAGAAAGTATCAGACGCTTCAATTATCCCCCCCCCCGGATGCTAACATGTCGGGCGGCGGCCTCCTTCTTTCCTTGACTGTTACGGGATTTGAATAAAACCTTTTTTCAATCCCTTTATTGACTCGAACCTGTCCTTTCTCCCCAATTTGAAGGTTTTTGTATGACCCGGTCTACCAGTTCCCCCCCCTCATCTGCTTGTATCGTCGATCAGCAATGCTGGGTCCTTTTTTTTCATTTCTTAGTCCTTATTGCGTTGGTTCTGCATTTCTTCTTTGTTTAGGATTGCAAGACTTGGCGTGGAACCACACGACCCCGACTGTTCCTACCGAGGATCTCCTGGTGAAACATGTCACCTTAAGCGGGGATCCCTTTCCCCCTGTTGAATTCCTTCTTGGAAAGGTGCGTTGTTCTTTTACTTTTCGTTTGTCACATTTTTCTTTCCTTTCCGTCCCCCACCCCCCTAATCCACCAATTCCTTTGCAATGATTTCAGTCTGCTTTTGTGAAAACCCCCAGACTCGAAAGAAATGGTGCTCTTCTTTTTCCTTTTTGACGGCGCTTTCCTTTTTTATGATTCGGGACTGTCGGATTCCAGTTTTCCCATCCTCCCGTTCATCATCACTTGTTGTTGGTTGTGGATCTCTAAACTTGCTCCTCACTTTTTTTTTCCCGAAATACCTTGCCTTCCCCCGCCCCCTCCCCTTTTTTTTCTCCGTTTACTCCCCCCTTCCCTTTGCTTCGGCGTTGTTTCACCGAAGACGAATCAATCATTGCACCTCTCATTTTTCTTTTCCGAATTTCCATCCTTTCCCCACATGTTGTTTTTTTTAATTCGACTTTTTTCCAGTAACCTTATTGGAACCTTTTTCCTTAACTATCTTATGGTTGCTGGTTGGGACATCCCCCCTAACCTGCGTACTCCCCCATCTTCCTGACTCGACTTAGGTGGGTCTTTAGGATTTGACTCGGCCCCCCCTTCAACTTCCCCCCTCCACGCACTAATTCATCCCTTGTTGTCTCGGATGAACTTCCCTTGCACCCCATTTCGATGAAGATTACACCTCCTTCCCCTTCGCCCTTTTTAGCCACCCCCCTCCCTCCTTTCAAATTCGGCATGCGAGTCCAACGCCCTCAAGATGCGTGTTAATTCTTCTCCCTTACTCCCCTTCTGCCGGAAGACTCCTCCTCCCCCCCTCCCTGTTTATCTTATGGGGCCTGCACCTTTTTGCCCCACAGTCCTTCTTTCTTGCCCCCCCCTTTCCCTTTCCCTTTGACTCGTACATAATTAATGCTCGTTGGCGATCGAATCGTTTCCCTTTGCCCCCCCTGGACTCGACGCAACCGAATCCCCTTTCCCATTTCGTTTTTTATTGTCGCCTTTTAAATTGATCGAGCACCCCCTGCTCTGTCTCGGCCCATTGATTTTTTACCCCCCCGCTTCTTCCGCCCTCCACCACAGCAGCCCTTCCGACTCGCGCTTTTTTCTTTCTGTATTGCGATCAGTCCCCACATTTGTGTTTCAGGTATCCCCCCCGCCCGCGAATGCCCCTAACCCCCCACATGATGTAATTCGTTCTCGTTGGGTCGTCTTCATATAGCTCCCTTTCCTTTTTTTCTCATCGCCGGCTATTGTTCACATATACTTTTTCCCCTCCACATTTCAAACTTCCGAGGTTCACACCAAATCGTTTTACTGCCTTCTTTTCTTCCAAACCCTTTGTTTTGCTTTTACTATAACCACCAGATTGCGCTGAAACACTTCTTGCGTCTTGTGTCCCAGGTGCCAACTTGGATAGGCCCTTCTGACCCTTCACCCATCCAGCCGGAAGCAACTTCTGAAAGACAAGGCTCCCCCCCCCCCCCCCCCCCCCCCCCCACCCCCCCCCCCATTAATCTGCCCCTTTCCTCCTTGCCATACAACTTCCCTCCTCTTCTTTTTTTCCTCCCAACCTGCCCCCCCCCTCCTGAAACTTCGATCATCTCATCCCTGTGTTGTTGATCTTCCGATCTCCCTCTATGTTGTGGTTTTCCTCACAAGTTCCCTTTTCCTCTTTTAATCGACCTTGCAGATTCGGCCTTTAAAAAATTTCCCCCCCAATTTTGGGTTCCTGCTGGGTTTCTTTTTTTTGTTAAGTCCTCTCGCTTTTCCCCCACTTCCCCGCCCCCCCTTGTCCCTTCCCACTTTTATTTATTTTCCCCCCCACGCCCCACACCTGGTTTTTACTAACCTACCTCAGCGGACGGCCCCCCCCTTTTGGGGTCCTTCTTCAACTGATTGAATGTGTTCATTTATCATATGAGTTGGAATTCCCCACTCCCCACTTCTTGGTCTCTCCACAATCCCTTTTTGCTTCTCAACCCTTCATAAACTTTGAACAACGCCCCCTCTCCGATTTCACAAAATCGTGGTGTATGGCATTCGCCAGATTTTTTTTAATTTTATATCCCCCTTCTTCCAAAACGATCTTCCTCCGTATCTAGTAGGACCCAACTTTTTTTGCTGCGGGTTTTTTTTTCACCCGTTTTTATAAGGGGGACACTCCCCTCTTTCATACCCAGTTCCTTCTCTTACTTATTCCCCACCTTGCGACACCCTCCTAACCAAGTTCTCTTCTACGCTGTTCCGGTACTGTTTAACTTTTCCCCCTCTCAGGTTTCTTTCCTTTTCTCGCCTAGTTCCCTTTCATCGAGTCCAGTCTCACCTTTACCGTTTTTTTTCCCCTTCCCAATTTATTGTCATACCCCCTACTCCCCTCCCCTGCCGCCATACAATGGTATGTCTTTTATAATTTTTCCTTCATCTGGGAGTTTTTCAATAACTGTTCAACCCATTCCTGGTGTATGACTCGCACCACCCTTGCAGCTTCAGGATGGTTTTCTCATTTCCCTGTTTCCCCCCCCCCCCCCCAATGCGTTTTTCGCGGAGTGGATATTTCTTCCGACAAGTTTGTCTGTTCCCCCTTTTTTCCTTCCTCGCCACGTTTCAATTTTTGTTTCCTTGTTTCATTGCACTTGGACCCCGACAGCAGATCCTACATTCCATCCCCTCTTCTTAAGAATGTATTTGGTAAAATGTCCCCCCCCCCCACCACCCCCTTTTTGCTTCCTTTAACCAGGTTCAAGGCAGTTCCATTTGCGATTTTTCTCCCCGGTCATCCCCCGGTTGCCCAAGGGTATGGACCATCAGCCACAGGCGTTTGGGCTTTTGATCGCGTCTTTGTTTTTCCCACACACCCCCCCAAGCCCGGAAATGGTTTTTTATAAGAGCGGGTTTAGGGGGTTTAACGCCTATGATTCTCCTGATTTTCTTCCGTGTAGC
>Ga0179591_1258456_pt1 | contig 19169 bp, 21 predicted proteins | sample CZOMad2_1_08_16f_FD_182891 | JGI IMG/M metagenome (GOLD analysis project Ga0179591, IMG submission 182891) | Vadose zone soil fungal communities from Angelo Coast Range Reserve, California, USA - CZOMad2_1_08_16fungal (PacBio error correction) | ecosystem: Environmental > Terrestrial > Soil >... | reverse complement strand
CGGGAGAAATTATTCAGCAGCCCATTCCCCTTTTGAGTAACCCTCTTTCCATCTTTCCCTTTACTGCGACAGGTATCCCGCCTCATCCGAGTGAACGATTCCTTGAACAAATCCACATACCCCCCGAAAAAGTCCGTCGACTTGTGCTTTCCCCCGTGTCCCCTGTCAATTCTATCCCCCCACCGCATAGCGTTATGCTGCTTCAAAGGTTTACTCCACTGTGAACTCCCGCCCGTTTGTTCCCCTTTTTCCCTTCATACTTTCTTCTCTCTTTTTTTTCTTAGCCTGCTTAGCCTGGTGAAACAGCGCTGGGTCTTCTTGACTGCCCGCACGGCTTGCAATCCTTTTTTTTCCACCGATTTTCCACCTGAGGATTGCCTTTCCGTTGGCATGGGGACACCTTTTGCTGAGACAACCCAATCCCTCTGTCCCGGACTCCCGTCTTCGGGGCCGTGGCAATTTCGGCGTTAGACATTATTACAGGTCTCGCCCCAACCTGACTTCTGATTTCCTTTTTCAAGTCCCTTTCTTACTCTCCTGTGTCGTCACCCCACTATCCCTTCCCGTTCACCCCTTGTGTTTTTGTCGGTGTTCCTCTTCGGCAGTGGCTAGTAAACGTTAGCCTCGACTCTTTCATCGTCTTTTTTGGGGCTCGAATCTCGGTCCCCATTCTTCGAAAAAAGCCTTCCCCGCCTTTTCTCCGGTCTGTCCCTTCAAGGCCCCCCCCAACCTATCGACAATCCCCCTCTAGCCTCTCTAGTCCTTCCCTTGGCCCTGGATCGCACCGTTTTTCGGTGTGGGATTGGTTTTCAGCAACATCCGTATTTAATATGCTTCCACAGGACCGCCCCCCCCCCCTAATGACTTTTTTTTTTTCTTGCCATCCTAGGCTGCGGTTGTTACTTTTCACAGCCCTGCCTAAACTTTTTTTATGGTTCCGTTTGGGTTGGTCCAAATCCCACCTTTGCTTTTTGATTCTACTGTTCATCCCCCTTTGCAGCTCCCCCAATCCTTCAGGTGGGTCTCCCCATCGCTTTTCTCCTCTTTTCCTCTAACCTTGTTGGTGGTGATCTTTACCCAGCCTGTGAGAACAACCTTCAAATTAGGGTCATATCCCCCCTCTCTGCCCCATCACCAACTCACTCCTTTTTCTCCCCAAAACCCACACATGTCCCCGTGAGTGCTTCGTTTGGTCCAAATTCCCTCCAGCTGTATGAAACCCCCCCGCATAGTAGTTTTCTTGGTTCTCCTAAGCAAGCTTTCCTTATGTGTTGCTGCCCAATCCCCCCCCCCTTTTTTTTTTGCGCCTAAAGGGCGGTTTCCAATATCTTCTCTCAGTTGTTTTGATCTTTTTTTTTCCTTTCACCTGACTTGTTCAAGCTTCTTTGCGTGCTGTTGTCGTCCCCCACTTTTTTGACCGGAGCCCGTTTCCAAGCCCACCCTTTATTCGTCTTTTAAACACTACCGGGGAGCCGGCCTCAGTTTGACTTTGTGTCCAAACCCCAAACACTGTTCCCCCCCTTTTTATTGACTCCCCCTGAATTTCCTTCTGGTGCTTCACCACTCCATCCCCTTTGTCCCGTCATTTTTGCTGCCCGAGACCGTATGAAGGAGCTTTTCTCAAATTCACCCTTCTTCCTGTGTTTTCGTCGCTCAGCCCGCTGTGCCCCCCTTTCCTCCCTGTTTTTCCTGTCCCCCCACCGTCCCGTTCATCCTTCCCTTTGCCAACTGTGAAAGCCAACGGAGGATTTTTTTTGGCGTTAGGCGTTTTTCGCTGTCCCCGGCTCCGTCCCCTGGCGCCAAATGATCTCCGGCCTGTGCCCTCACGTATCATTATGTTCAATAAAAATTTCGTCATAACCCCGGGCCCCGACCGTGCAGCCCTTTTAGATTCTTTTTTCTATGAGGGACATGTGGCCCAACTTGGCCCTCCTTCGTTACTGGAGGATTGGCCGGAATGTTTGTAGTCAAATTCGTGATTCCCATAATCTTCAACTCGGGCGTCCCTTTTTTTCTTATTACACTATCGCCCCAAAATCTGTCTCAAATGTGGACTCCTGGTTTGTCCCGACTATTTTCGCAGACACGCCGGTGTGTTCTCTTCCCCCGCTATTTTCCTTCCTCGTTGACCTGACTAGTCCAATAATTCCTTTAGTTCTGCCTAATACCTGTCGTCGTCCATCGGGAATTAGGTCTCGAAGCGATCGCTATCGCGCGTTCTGTTCCTTCAGCTCTTTCGCTGTCAGATTCAGCTCTCCTCCTTTGAGCTATCATTTCAGAGATCTGGATAAGGGAACAAGCTTCCCCTTTCATCCTGTCGACTCTTTTCTGTCTGGTTCCGATGAGTGTCTTTTTCCAGCTGTCATGGAATGGGGCAAGATGTTCGCCCCGTACTTCCGGTCCTCCTCGGCCTGCCCTTTTGGCCTTAGGCCCCCCTCGTGACCCCCTTCCGCATGAGTAGAGCCAACCGTAGTTCATTTGGGTTCTCCCGTCCGTTTCTCCGGCGCCCCCACCACATTATGGAAGTCTGCCTTTCTAAAGATTTTCTCCATCTTGTTGTTGTCGACACTTCTTCACCAATTTTGCTCTCTCAGCCCAGGTAACCCCGTCCGTCGTTACCCTCCCCCCTTTAGCTCCGTTATGATTCTCGGCTGCATTCACTATAAAGCCGGACTTCAGTTTTTCTTTTTCGTGCCCCGCTGCCCTGTTTGATTTCGCAGAAAAGCCTGCAGTTGCGGATACCCCCTAGGTTTCTAGGCTCTCTGTTTTGGGATTTTTCTTCTATATTTCATCCCCCCTTTTTTTCTCGGATCTTTTCCCCCCTTTTCCCAGCATCAGCGCCTCCCCTCGGCGTTCGATGAGTTTCTGGGCATTTCTCCCTCGTTTTGCTCACACTTCCCCTGGGGCCCTCTCGAGAAGCTCAACGCAGTCTCCCCCAGCTGAAGCTGTTAATTCAACCTTTTGAAATCGCCATCCCCCTCCTAGTGGAACTCCTCGAAGGGCGATCAGACTGGCACCCCAATCCACTCCCTGTCGTAGTTCCCCTTTTCCCTGCAGGCGGCGCCTACGGCGAGAAGAGGACGCCAAATTCACCCCCCCCCCACGAGTTTTTCCCTAATTCTTTGTGGGCCTACGGTTTTTTCTGTCCCGCTAGATTTCTCCTTGTTTTCCCCTACCAAGGTTCCCTGTCCTTAGTTCCGCGTTCCCGCTCGCCCTAAGAAAGAGTACGATTGATTACTTTTCCTTTTTTGCTCGTTTGTCAGTTTGATCAGTGATGGAGATGAGCGAGAGCTGAGATGGATTTATATCTGGTTTCTCTCTGAGATTCTCTCTTGATTTCTGCTTTTCGAGCTTGCGAGCTGAGGGAGACCTTCAGCTGCCCCGTATAGTACCCGGTATTGTTGCCTGCGAGGCTCTAATTCTTAATCCCCTGTCGCTTTCGACCCCCTTAGGGAGGGCCTTCCAATATTTCCTACGATGCCAGTTTTATTTCCATCGAACTCCTTGCGATCCATCCCCTTACTTTTCGCTCCCCGTCAGTTTGCATCCCTACTTCGTGTCCATCACGAACTTTTTCTGGAAAACTGAACCCCCCATTTCCTTAGGCCAATCTTTGCACTTTTGATTCTTTCCCCCGTTGGAGCAACTCCCAACAGCCATTCGAGTATGCTGCTTGCCCGGTTCTTTGATAACCTTTTTTAGTTGGATACCTCCCTTTTTCTTTTAAATGGTGTCCCACCGTGCGTCTGGTTCTTTTGTCGATTAGCCTGTTGAGCTGGTGGCTTAAAGTTTCTCCTTCTCGCCCCTGCAAGGCGCACCCTTCCTTTCCCCCTCCTTTTTAGTGACTGACTTTTTTTCTTGCATTTTCCTGCAAACAGGGCCAGCTTGCGAAAACAAACCCAGTCCGATCCCGAAGAAACCACCAGTCTCGGGCCTGTTTGGCTTTTCTTCCCTTTTCCTCTCTTCCAAATTATTTTCATGTTCTTGTGGCCCTCCATCGCCTTTCCCTGCGGTGTGCCCTCCTGAATGGTAAACAGGTGTCTTTTTTTGCAACGTCATCCCTCTGCTTTTTTATCATACGTCGTTTTCCACGTCCCTTTCGCGTATGGGCTTGGGGCCTCGTCCTTCTCCTTGTTCAAGTGGATTCCAAGCAAAGCCGCATCCAACCTGTGGATTGTGACCTTGCATTGGCGACCACCTTTCTTCTCTCCCCTCGGTGATTTCTTTTTTCTGACCCCCCCTTCCGTTTTTTTTTTTGCTTTTTTGCCCCCCCTCGGAGGAAATCTAGTCAATTGCTTTTTCCCAAACTTAAAGTTCGGGTTGATGTATAATTTCGGGTCTTGTCCCCTCTTTAACTTTGTCCTGTGTTGGGGTTTTTTTTTCTTCAACAACGAAGGCGGTGTCTTTTTGGTTTCTGGATCTATGCCTGGCGGCCCCTTGCCAGCTTGTACGTTTCTATCGCGGTATCTTTACTCGTAGAGCGCTCTTGTTCAGTGGCTGTTTGCAACTTTCTCCTTATACTGATCCCCCTCCCCCTCCTTTTTTTCCCCCAACCTGGTCCCTTTCCTTTCTTTTCGCTGTGAAAGTACCGTTCTGCCAATCAAGGGCGCCGTCAGTGCTTTTCTGTATTTCTTCCTTGATATCTGCCCACGCTTCAGCCCCCCACATTCCCCCCGGGCCACGGCTCATCCCGCTCTATCGCGTCATTTTTCCTCAGGATGGTTGTTCCGCCCCCATGAAAATAAAGGTTTTTTTGCGGGCGTTTTTTCTTGACCGTGAGCCCAAACCCGTCGTTTATTTCTGATAGCCTGCTCTCCGTGCTTCCCCCCCTCGTACCCCCCCTGTTGCCCCTGTTCTAGTTTTTTTTTTTCCCCCGCCCCCCGATATGTCCTGAGCTCTTTCCCCCTCCATCCAAGTAATCTTTTTTTCCCTGTATGGCGCGTATTGAACCCCTTTTTGGTATATTCCTTCCCTCCTCTTGGTTTACTTTTTTTTTTGTGTCTACCATTGTCCCCCCCCTGCGTTGCTTCACCCCACCAGTAAAGTAAACGTCCTGTGTACCTCCCTGGAGTGTGTTTGTTCAGGCCCGTGGAGGCTCAACCTCCCCTTCCTCCAATGCTCTCCCCCGATGTTTCCCAATTCTCAGTTCCTTGTTCAAAACGAGCAGGCGAGAGCCTGTCAAAGAGGCGGTTTTCGAGGACGTGAAAGCCTCATCAGCCCCTCTTGCCTGGTCCTTCCCTTTGACCTTTCCACACAGGCTGGCCCCCTCAGCCCTTGCATGATTTATGGAAAGGATTTTTTCGTGCCCAGCCCCCCACGGAATCGAAAGGCTAGTTTCTGATCAGGATTCAATCCCCCCCCCTTTTGTTCAATTTTTTTCCCCCTCCCCTTCGGTCTCATAGGAATATTTCGTCCGCACTCGGGTGATTGATTGAGAACCAAGAGGAATTGCTCTGGTTGAATTGCCACTATCGGCCTGACTAAATACATGTATCGGTACTTTGCGTATAAGCTATCAGATTATCTTTCCTCTTTCCTCTCCTTCCTTCTAGCTCTCAGCTCAGTCTTCTCCTCCCCCCTTCCTCTTTTTGCTCATCACTGCTCCTGTTTTCCCCCCGCAAGCAGGCTGTATACTTTTTGTGGTGCGTTCGATACCCGTAGTTTTTTTGCCGCCGTCTTTTAGTGAAACGTTTCCTTTTTTGGATAGCGTCTTTCCCTTGGGGCGTTTTGCCCCCCCCTTAACGTTGCCGCGTAGCGAGACAAAAAGCGTTTTTATATGGTTTTTTTTGCTCTTTTTCTCATGCACCGCGCAGAAGGTATCGCCGATGCTCCTCCTGGTAGTCCGTCTTTTCTCTTTTCCCCCTCTTTTGAGCTAGTCTCGGCCTGCGCGGCAGCTTTCTAAAACGAGCTAGGCCCCGGCGGATAATTCCCCGCTTCTCTTTTTTCCCAGGACCTTTCTTTTTAGTTCTGCTCGTGGACTGTTTTTCCTAGGAATTTGTTGGTGCCGGCTCTTCGGATTGTTTATTTTTCATTCTTTTCCCTTCGTTTTTTTTTTCGAAGAGATGACATCCCCCTCAGCAGGCTTTCCCTAGTTCGAATCTTTCTCCCTTCTTGTCGTGATGCTGCGAAATCCCGTTCCTTTCGCACCCCCTCCTGTCGACCTAACGCAGTCCTGCCAAGTCTTCCCTTGAATACCCCCCAAGCCTACCTGATTTCCTCTGAGTGTGTTATTCCTCCTTCCCTCCGCTTTCTGGTCCCTCTACGAGCTCCACCCCCCCGATTCACAAATGCACCAGAACATGCCGACACGGTTCCCGTCATCGCCTTAACCCGTCTCGGCGTCTCACTCCCCATCCCCTCCCAAACCCCCCCCGACACCCTCGTTGGTTCTATACTGCTTTTAAAGTTGCACGAGTTTTCCTGGGCGAAGGGCGATGGCAATACCTGACCTTCTTCCCACTTCCGCTCGCTCTCTCCCCCCCTGACCTCCACGTCCGACGGAACGTTACCTTTTGTTTCCCGTCGCAGTTGAGCTCTTTTCTTTTTTGAGAGCGGCGACCTTTAGCTGGTCTTTCTGTAGCTGAGAGCGGAGTTGATCGATTTTTTCTGATTTTACTCCGGTCCTCTGGTCCACTGTATTTAGGCGCGACTATTTCTGTATTAGACTAGTCCGGCCGACACCGTCCCCCGAGAAGGCAGCGTTTCACAATCATTGCGGGGTCTTCCCCCTCTTCCTGATCTCCCTTCTGGGCTTTCCAAATTTCTCCATAATTTTTTTTCGATCTCTCCTAAGGTCGAAGCCGAATTCCCGCGTTATTACTTCCGGCCTTTTTCTGCCCACGACCCCCCCCTTGGCAGAAACTCCCCGCCCGTGCACGTGGGTCAAAAGAGTTGGGCATGATAATTCCCCCCCCACCTCTCTCTGTGCCCTTCCCCTTTTTTTTACTATCTTTTTTTTTTTTTAGGTGTCTCTTTCGATTTCCTTTCCCTTTAACCTACTTTTTTCCAGTTCCTTCTATTTTTTTTTTCTTAGCTGTCTTTGACCATCCGGGCCCGACGCCGACAGGCGCAATGCTGTTTTCTTTCCCCTGAGGATTTCGTCCTTTTTCCCTTTTAAGCCCACCCTCTGCCCTGGCCCGCTGGGCCGCCACCCCCCTCACCCGGGCCTGCTCAAAAAACTTTTCGGCTCCATTTCGGTTGCGGACAATATAACGGTCCCCGAATCGCACACCGGTTTATTTCCTGTTGACCACCTTTTCCATCTCTTGTTTTCTCCCACTAATCCGTCTTTGGTGCACCGTTTTTTTTTTGCACACCCCTTCCCCTTGTCGGACGGCCGGTCTCGGTCCCCTGTGTTCCCCCTCCTCTGTAATGTGTTTTTTTCCTGCATTTCTCCCGTTTCAATGGGCTGACCCCCACGCACCTCTCCTCCCTTTTAACGGTGAGGGTCAGGCACAACTATTGGCTAGCTCGTTTGGAGTCTACCCCCCCACGTCCCCTTTTTGGTTCTTTTTTTCATGCACCCAGTTATGGGCAGAGCTTTCTTTTACTTCGGACCCCCAATGAAAGAACTGCTTAGGGCTTGAACGTTTCTCGCCCTAGCGTTTTACTTTTCACCCTGATACTCACGTATTGATGTCTTTTTTTTTTCTCCCCGAATTTCCGTGCCCTTTTTTTTCTGCTTATGAATGTCATCGGTGAAGATGAACTTTCAGGTGGTCTCCATTTTCTCTCTCTTCCTTCCTCCTTGTTTGAGCTCGCCCGCGATGGTCCCCCTCCCCCTCTTTGCTGCCCCTTTTTTTTTCAGTCATCCTCTCCATCCCCCTCTTTTCGTTTATCCAAACCCCCAATGTCATCAATCGTGAGTGTGTTGACAGTACCAGTTCTTTTCAACGGTCAATCCGTCAGTGAAAGGGCAGGACAGGTCAATTTTCCTCTTTTCCCCCCGCTGTGCTTCCCCCTCCCCCACTCCTTTTTCTATCCAGGGCCCTTTCTTCCCCCCATCAGGGCTTTATCTCCTTCTGTCCTAGGTGTGACGCACTCCTGATGAAAATCTTGAGCTTTTGCTCCCTTAAAAGACATCGCCCCCTTCCCCCCTCCCCTGTCTGTTTTTGGGGGGGGGGGGTTGCTTTTAACATACTTGCCTCGGATTTGATGGGGTCATTAACAATAATGCGGGATACTTTTCCTTGTCTTCTCTTTTTCCCCCCTTCCTCGTGCCGTCATTTTTGAGGCGAACCGTATGCATGCCCACCTAAGAAATGGACAACAATGTTTCTGTTTTTTCCTTGTGGTAAATGTGTTGCTCCTCTTTGCACTCCCCCCAACTTCCCTTTTCCCTCTTGCAACCTTCCTCCCCTCGTCTCCCCACTTAGCTTCTCCTGTGCGGGCGTCGCAGTAGCCTGGAGATGGCACCGGTCCATATAGTCGAAAATGATCTCCGTTTCCATCCACGCATTTTTCCAGTTCCCACACTCGTCCAGTCAGTCTATCTTTTTTTTTCCTCCGCCCCCATAGCTTTTAGTGGGAGAAGAGAGCCTTTTTGATTTATTGCCAGGTCATGTGTCAACGCTGGCCCTCCTTCTTCCCGTTAGTCCTTTCTTTGCCTGATTTTTTCGTGGCACTCAAAATCTTTTCTCTTGATTAAAGGCTTCACGCGAATTTTCGTATTCGCAGTAGGACCCCCCTCTTTCTCCCCCCCCCTTCTTCTCCATTGGAAATCCCGTCTTCTGATAAGGCCTTTTTTGAGATAATACGGTGTGTCTGTGAGCCCCAACCTGCTATGAGGTTTGCCATTCTAACCCTATATAGGCTTCTCCCTCCATACCTTTCCGGATGTACTTGGACCCCCTTATCTATTAATTCTCTCTCTCAGACTATCCTTCTCTAAGATCCTATATCTCAGTCCTCTTTTCCTCTCTCCATTCTTCTCTCTCATGACTCTCTTTCTTACCCGTTTCCCCCTTAATCAGTCGGACGCTGTCTTTCTTGGCTCGGGCCCTGATAGGAGTTTATATTGTAGTCTTGATTTTTTCACGCCTGAAATTGGCCGCCTGGGCACCCCAAACTTTTCCCCCCTGCATGCTGTATTTCCCTGTTGTTTCCTTTTCCTTGGGCGCGGTCTCCTTTCTCCGGCGCGCGTGGTCAAATCGAGATGGATTATAAGGGTCGTCATTTTGCGAATGGAAAAGTCCCTTTTTTTATCTAGTTTCCTACTTTCAGGCGCTTCCCCGTTTCCCTAGGAACCCTCCTTTCTTCGTTGTGTGTGTGTTTGGGTTTTTTGGTTTGATTTTGACCCCCTTGAAGTTGAGTTATCCTGATCCCTGACGGTGATTTCTCCTGCCAACTACCCTGATCGAAGGGCTTCTCCTCATCCCCGCCGAGGCTCGTGATTGACTTGAGGTCTATTGATCTGAGGTTTTGCGCTCCAGATGTCAAAGCACAGTCCGAGCCAATTTCTTCCCTCTCTGCATCCCCTATCCCCTCGTCATGTGTCGTGGCTCCTGCCCACATCACGGAAAGCGGCCCTGTTCCCTAGGCGCTAAACTCCACCAACCCGAGTGACTTTCCTACCAATTTCCTCCCTCGACTCTGCTCTGCGTTTGAATACGCCTGCCCGCCGTTTTTTTCATATGGGCACCCTTTCCACTCCACATGAAGCACTTCAGTTTACGTACCATTACCCCTCTCTTTCCCTTTCTCCCGGTTTTTCCTCTCCCCGGCCAAATTTAAAACCACACAGCTTGGTATACGACCTGATTTTGCACCCTTTTCTTGGGACTAATTCCCCGTTCCGTCCTCTGGTGCCTCCAAGACTTTCCGTTCCCTGCCCGCCCGTCCCCAGCATAGGAACCTCTGAACTTTTTTTCCGTTTCTTACATGCCTTCTGGTTGGGGTGATTTTTTCTCTCTAGCTGCTTCTCTCTTCGTCTTGAGATCTTGTATCTTTTGATCTCTGATCCTCTTCGAGCTGCGAGCTAGAGCGCTAGATGCTCTCCGGATTCGATAGCCAAGTCCCCGGTAGCCTCTTTTCCTTCTGACTAGTCAGTCCGACCCTCCAGATCCCAATGAAGAGTGTTTTTCCCATCTAATACCTCCATTGGCGTCCCATATGTCCCGATTTGCTTTCTTCCCCCATGCGACCAGAATTTTTGCGATAGTGTAAATTTTTTCCCCCGTTCCTCAGCCGGCGAGCGTGATTTTCCGTGTAATCCCGAATGCTTTCCCGCCACCCCTGTCCCCCGAAAATCAGTCCTTTCCATTTTCGGGAAAGAGTTTTCCTTAATATAACAAAGTCATTTTCTTTGTGCCCTCCCTCGCCAACTCCCCTCGTTTTCAGTCTCTGCCCTCTTTTTTTTTTTTCCATTGGAAAACTTACTTAAGCTACGCTGCGAGATGTGGATGGTGACCCCTCGCTGGGATGACGACGAACGTAGGTCCCTCTCTTGTGCTTTTTCCTTAACCTCGGCCGTGCCTTTCTGGTTGTCATGGGACAGTCCCCCAGTGCAGGCCAGCGGGTAAACCAAAATTTACCCCCCACCCCCCCCCCGTGAGTAGCTCCTAAGTATCTTTTTTTCTTTTCCCTTTTCCGCGCCTTCTCTTTTCTCGCTCCCCCAATGACGGCCACCTGTCTGGACGTGGGGACGCACCCCCGCGCAGGACAGAGTGTCGCCCCTATCCTCTGTTCCGAGGTTTTACCCCTTCTTTCCCATGCGGCTTCCTTTTCTCCTCCCCCTTTCGTGTTAAAAGACGCCTTTTTCGCTTATGGTGTGGTTTTGCCTTCTCCGTCTTGGGACCAACCTGCCCCCCCCAGCTTCCTTACTTAGTGCCCGGACTTTGCTCAAATTACTTCTCCTCTCCTTTTTGATTGTCTACCTGGCCTCCTCAGGCCAGGTTTGGCTTGGTTCCTTCCACGAGTTTAATTAGGTCCTCCATACCTCTTTCACTTTTTTTTTGGGTCTTTAAAGTCCCTTGCGTGTTCCTTCCTCGGACTCCCTACGATGAATTTCCGGTGGGTTAGTCCCAACGAAGCGGTGCTTTTTTTTTCCTTATACTGGCATGGTCACCGGTTCCGGTTGTGGTCTCATCTCTTCTCTTTTTCCTTTTGTTGTCCGACTCTCGGCCGCGATGGTTTGACCACACCTGTCCCCTTAGCTGCCGGGGCCGCTGCCAGTCCTTATGCAATAACCATCGCCTTAGTTGTCTCCCCACACAGGCCTTTCGTTGAAAAACCTCTCCCGTTTTCCCCTCCCCTTTCCTTCCCTGGAAGTGTCTTTTTTTCCACTCACTTGAAGCCTAGGCTGCCCCTTCTTTTCGATGCCCCAAGCCCTGCCAGGTGCTAGCAATTTCAGTATGAAATCCCGCTGTTTCGCTTGTTTGCGATTGGTTTGACCTCACCTTTTCAGATTTTTTTTTTTTTTTTCCCCCTGCGTCTCTTCCTCCCCCTACCTACCGTCGTCTTTTACCACTACATGATAGCGCCGTGCCGCAACTCGGCCGTGGTCAAAAACTTCCCCAAACGGTGCCCTGGGATTTACTGACAACTCGTCCCGTTTTGCTTCCCCCCTTCCGTCATTTTGCTCTTTTTCTTTTCCTTGCCCCGTCCCGCAATTTCCACCCTCCGCGAGCCTGGTTATTTTATGGCCTTCGCCCCGTGGTGGTACTGTTTCTAAGCGGACTGCTTGCGCTTGTCATATCAACGGGTGAATGCCGTGGTTGCGTCTTTCCGCCCTTTCCTTTGTCACCCTTAACGGTAATCGCTCCCCCTTGATCGAGACTGTCACCGTATGAGGTTAAATGGGTCAAAAACCCACTTTCTTTCCTGAGAACCAGAGGGCGGGGCTTGGGCGACTTGTGAACCCCCGACTACTATTTTTTTTTTCCTTCCTTTGAAGCCCCCCCTTGCCCGCATTCTGGGCTTCTTCTGGCCCGGATTTGTGTTACCAAAATTTCGTGATGACACTTCCAGGGCTTGACTTTTATGCCCCTACCTCCTCACCTTTTCTGTCGCAACTTTTTCCCCCTTCGTCTCGATAAGTCTTTTCTCCCGCCACCCGTTGCTTAGGTTTTTCGAAACACGCTGCTTCTGGCTCGAGGTTGAATGACTAGTCCTTTTTTCCTCCCTACAGTGTCGATTTTCCCCTTGCTCCTCATTCTCTGCTCCATCCTCCTCTAGCCTCAGCTCTCCTTCTATCCCTTAAAGATAGAAGATCTACAGGGTGTTCCTCTCAGCTTAGCTTCCTAATTTGCTAATGGAGGAAGCCAGGCACAAGAACCACCCTTTCGTCGTTCTCATTTTTTTGTCTCTTCTCTTCTTTGAAGTTCTTTCCCTTGGTGAAGTTCCCGATCTATGTCTGCCCCCGCGAGGGACGGAATAGCCTGCCTTGTTTCAGTAGGAAAATATGCCCCGTGCAAGCCCCTTTCTTAGCCCAGGTTACATGTTGCGTTTGTCTGGAGTAACTTTCCCCTTTTTTCTAATGGCTCCTTTCCGTTCCCCCGTCTTGTAGTATGGTCTTGTTGTCAGCTTGACCAATAGTTTTGCGATTCTATAAAAGTGCAGCATTCTTCCCCCCCTCTGAGATCCTTTTTCCCTTTAGTCTTGGATTCCATCTTAATCTGGACGGCTGATGCTGTTTTCGTTTACGATGGCTGAGCTCCAACCTGCTTTTTGATTTCTCTTCATCGCCTCTTCTCCTTTTTCCGCTGGGATTTTCATTTCTTTCATCCTACTTTGTTGTGGGGAAATGAAAAACTTTTCCCTGAATACATTCTGAGTCCAGCTAGCAGCTTTCTTTTTTCCGCGCCCCCCGCAGAGTACCCGGCCCCTCCCCCCCTCTCTACATCTAACCCCTTAATGACGACAAGATGAAGCTTCCTAAAATCACCTGATCCCGATAGAGTTTGCCCCCTCCTTTCCGCCTGCGACGATAGCTCCCACTATTTTTCACACAACTTCGCACCCTCCCCCTGACGACCGGCTGTCAAGTTCTCGCGTTTACGTCCGGGATTGCTCCTCTCCCCACGGACATTAAAACCCATTGGGGTCTAAGAAGGATGGCCCTTTGCCGTTTTTGCCCCCTGCCCCCAAGGTTCCTCCTTTCCTCCTTCTGTTTTCCCTTTCCAATCTTTTTCTTCCCCCACCTGCGCTCCGGTCCCCTCCTTGAAAACTCCAGCCAGACACTCGACGGCGTAAATGTGTTACGTTTTTCCTTTTCTAAGCTTAGTTTTTTAGATGTTGAGCTCGCTGTCTGGAGCAGAGCTTCCTCTTTTGAGCTTGGCTTTTTCTCGTTTGAGATTAGTTTTCTCTATCTTTGAGCTTCCAAAGGCGGCCACTCCCCTAAGAAAATGGTCCGCTCTATTAAGCGGCCTCCGAGCATTCTCCCATCCCCTTAGTGTTTTAGTGCCGCCAAAATATTCCTTATCTGCGATTATCTCCGTCCAATGAGCTAATTGGCTTCTCTGACGCTCCTCAGGACTTCTTTGTCCCCTCCCCTGTTCATCACTCCTTTTCTTTCTTGCCACTGACCCCGGGAAAGAAATACGTCTTGGCCCTCGTTGGGTAACATGTTCCGTAAGATAACCCCCCTTCTTGGAGTTGCTCCCCAAACTTGGATTCTCTCTCCTGCTCGCTTTTTTTCCCATGGACCCTTACTGCGATAGGTTATGTCTTCAACTTCCATACGCTTACTCCCCTTCCTCCAATTCTTTCCTTTTTTCCCGTTTTTGCTTTTCTTCTTTAGGTACTTTTGGGGGAGAACAGGCAGCATTTCTTGGAGACACCACCTACCCCCACCCTGATGCGACCCCTTGTTGCTTCACGGTTCTACATGCCCCTCTTCTTCACACCTTAAGGCCCCCTTTATGGATTGGGGCCTCAGAAAAAGAGAAGAGTCACTTTCCCGGTGTAGGTACCCCTCCCGGGTTTTTGTCGGTCGGTTTGCCTCGCAATTGGTTCCCCCCTCGGTAGGTTTCCCCCTGAGGTTCTTTGGGCTTGGGTCTCGCCTCTTGGTCCATTTGCCAACAGTCAACAAGCCCAGTTTCACTGAGGTCCAGGTGACACGGTACAAACTAGGCTCACGAGACGATGACTGACCCCTTCCCCTTTCCCTGGATAGCCGTTTTTTCCCTTTTTTGTCTTTTGTCTCTCCCCCGGATGGGCCGCTCTGTTTCACTTCCCAGACCAACCTTCCCCTTTACTTCGCTTGCCCGGTTCGTCAGCCCCTGATTTGTTTCTTTGCCTATTCCGTTCTTGACTGTGTGTGTTTTTTTTTTCCCTGACTTTTTCTTTTGGTGTGTTTGGCTTCTTGACTTTTTTTCCCGGCGCGACCAGCCTTGTCGGTGTGGTATAAACTTTTATTTCTTTTGGTTGAGGGACACCTATTTTTCCACCCTTTTCCGGCTCTTTCACTTCCCCCCACTCCACGAGTTTTCTCCCCCCCCCCCCCATGCTCGTTCGTTCTTCCCTCTTTGGCCCCCCTCAGCTCGGTGCCCCCCTTTTTTGTTTTGGAAATTGGTCGGTCTTTTCATCTAGTCCCCTCGCTTTGTTCACCAGCCCAGCCCTCACTTTCCAAGGTTCCCCCTCCTTCTATCCGTCTTTTCCTAGTTTGTTTTTTCGTTCATTCCCCGGTGACTTTCTGGCTATGTTGTCGTCACTTTAGCCAGAGCCCCATACATAAGATACCGTCGACTAAGTATGATAGCGCCTCTCCCATGATTTCTTTTTCCACCCTTTGACCCCACACTTTTTCCCATTGTGTATTCTCGTGCGTGACAGAGATTGCTTTCGTGTGTTAAACTCCCATCGTCTCCCTTTTGCTCGCTCCCCGTCTTTCCGTCCCCGCCTTTTTGACCTTCCCCCTTCCCGCTGAGGGAGGTTATTTTCTTCCCTTTCCCGCGTTTTAACATTTGTTGTCTCACTCTTGCTGCCAATGTTGTTCCCCATTCCCCAAAATAAGTCACGCATCATTACGTTGTGAAGCCACCTCTCTTGCTGTTTGTCTCAGGTGCTCGTCACCATTTTTCTTCCAATGCTATCGTTTCCTTCCCTCCAGGCCGGAATCAACGTATTCTTTTCCATGTGGAAAAAATCTAAGAAGGCGATGAGCCCGAACCTTGAGTTTACAGGAGACCTGGCCCCCTGTGTACGCTCTCGATTTTTTGGGAAATGTGCCCTTTCTCGCCTTCCCATTACCTTGCGGATTTCTTGCCCTTATTTTTTTTTTTCAAGAACCTCTTTTTTGATGACATTTGCCATTTTCTATGGGAGGCGACGGTCGCCTGTGATGACATCTCCACCTGTTTTCCCTGAAACCCGTGCGGTCGGATCAGGCATTCGCCAAACTCGGTTCTCTGTGCTTACACGGCTTCGGTTTCTGACCTGGCATAAGCCTCCCCTCCATTTTTTTTTTCCTTTCCTTGCGGCTTCATTTCCTTTTTCTCAGCTATCGCCTATAAGATATAAAAGTCTCACTCCTTATCTCAGCTCTGATTACGCTCATATGCTCCTTTTGACTCCCTCCCCCGTTCCCCGTTCATCCTTTTGAGTTCCTGGCTGGAGTTCGATTAGTTCCGTCGTGAGCATGGACGGGATTGATTTTAGTGAAAACAGAGTCTTGCGGAATTCTTGCGACGTTCTTTTCACGTTTCAAGCATTTCCCAAGATTTTGTGTCCTTTTTTTCCTTTGGTGCGGGGCTTTCTAACTCTCAGCTCTAGGTAATGTGCGCCGATTACTTTTCAACGCCGGGTGAACCGTGTCTTTGTTTCCTTGTCATAGTCTGCCTATTTTTATTTTTTTTCTGATTCCAAGTAGGGCATGTTTGTATTCCCCTTCTGTTTTTGCCTTTTCCTTCTTCTGCTTATCGTTTGTGCCGCCGCTCGGTGAGTTCTCAAAGCACCCTGCAGTCTTGCTCCTTGATGGCGTTCCGGGATTCCGATCCCTTTTTCTTTCCCCTATCAGTTGTGTTGTTGAGCTCTCCTCCAAATCCACGCAAGAAGAGATTAGATTTCTCTTTCGCGCGTGCTCGCTTGAATCCCTCACCTTGGCAAGCTCCCGAGAACTTCCCTCCCTTCCACGCTAAGCTGGAATACCCACCTCCTACCCTGCCGCTCCTCGGGGAATTACGTTGCGATGGGTTTCCTAAACGATTGGCCAAAATCTTTCCACAATGCGAACTAGTTCACCTCTCTGGACCCGATCGAGGCGCTTGGCTCACTTCTTCCCGCCCCAAGGCCCTTGAAAACCCCTGCGTTGTTCTACTGAGGTCCAACTTTTTTTCTCTTGTTTCGGCCCCCTTGCTTTCGCTTCCTTTCTTTTCCTCTTTGGGCCCTTACACTATCCCGTAAAATGCCGGTTCCCGCACCGAACTCCTCTTGCGTCCTATCCATGGTTCACGCTGGTCGATCTGCCTCTCTAATTCTTCTTCTCTCTTCCGCTGAGTCGTTCTCTTTTCTCGATCTGATTCTAGCTCTGCTCTCTGTATCTCTTAGCTCTTATGCTGAGAGCTAGAGAATGAAGTTTAATCTAAGACTATTTAGAGAGACTTTTTACTTCTTCTATTCAGGCCGACACCCATGCCTCTTTATTCACCCTTTTCTTCACTTTGCGGGCTCACCTTCTTCCTACGTCCGCCGGGATTTCTGAGACATCCTTAGAGACCTTTTTCGATCCGCCCTTTTTGTCAAGATCTTTTTTCCTCCCCCCGACTCTCTTTCTTTGCACGAAAACCAATCCGGCCATTGCCAATAAGCCCTTTGCAAGAATTGCGTGCCCGAGTGTTGAACACTCCCTTCATCCACAATTCGCGTATCTTTGCGGGACCTTTCCCCCTCCTTACAGACCTTGTTTTTCTCTCTTTCCTTCTTGCTATTTTTTCCCATGGACCAAATTCATACGTTTATTCGTAATCTCTTCTTGGGAGAGTCTTTGCGGTTATTGGTGACCCGCGCATTAGTACTGTCCCGAATCCTCCCCTCTTCCTTTTTCACTAGGAGCGTTCCGGTCCGTTTGGTGGAATCTAACCTTGCAGGAATTTTTGAGACCCTTCGGACGATTTTGCTCTAACCCAACATTCTCTTTTTTTGTTCCCTTCTTTTTAGGACATGCATACGGTCGCGCTTCCCCAACTGACTGCCCTTATGGAATTGTTTTAAGCCCCTTTTCCGTTTCGGCACACCTCCTGATGTTTGTTTTTTTCTGATTTTATTTTTTCTCCGTCATTGCGGACGTGCGGTCTATCCTCCCGGTAGTGTAACCCTAAGGTTTTTGTATGGATTTTTTTCTTTTGCTAGTTTAATTTTGTCGCAACAGCACCGCCAGCCTTTCCTTTCTTTAAAGTTCCTCCCCCATTTAGAACCCTTCCCGTTGCGAGGGATGGCTTCATACTTTTTCCCCCCTGTTTAGTGCACCGGCACCCTTTGGGCTTGGCCCGATGGGACTCTAGTCGTCCACCCCAATAAATTTCCCTTCTAGGTTCCTGACCAGATTTTTCTCCCCAGACTAAGCACTCCAGAGTGATGCCCTTGTGTGGTTTGTGTCTCAAAAGAGCCGGTGTTGGTATTTATTGGAAAGATTTTTTCCGATTGAGTTTTGTACCCTCGCGGCTCCTAGTTTTTTTTTGATAGCCGCTAGTTCCTCCCACCTGACAAGCTGTCTCGGCCGTCTTGCATCAAGTTCCCCCAAAGAAACCTGCGTTTTCTAACCATTCCTCTGTCTTTTTTTCTTCAACCAGATATTGACCCTTCCTTGCTTTGAACTGGGTTTCTTTTGTCCATTGAATTGACGTAGTTCCCCCCTCCGCTTTTGCTGCCCAAGCCCAAAATTGAAGGTCTACAGGGTCTTGTACTACTCTTCTCTCGCCATCATTCTCTGTTGTTGCAGTTCCCCTTCCCCCCTTTTGATGTAGATGTTTTTTGTTTTTGTCTCCCATAACGAGCCAATCCCATCGTTGCCCTTTCTTCTTTTTAACACTACTGTTGACAGAAGAAGGCGCAATGATTCTTCTTTCCTAACAGTGCCACATGCGGTATGCGTTCCCCCTTCTGTAGAGATTTTCGACCCTCGTCTTTTGATGTTCCCTTATTCATTTCGCCCGCCGTTCACATTGACTTTTTCTTTAATGGCCTTTGTCGATTGCACGGGTTTGTGTATACATTAAATGTTGCCTTACCCCCCCACCGAATTCACTCGGTGTTGACCCCTCACCCCTCTTTTCTTCCTTCTCCTGTGGCGGGCGTCGTCAGTGCTCTGGCTTGGTCAGGATAAAAGTTTTTACCCGAAGACATGATTCCGGACGGGGGGTTGAATAACCTTTTCCCCTCGTTTTCTTCCTTGACTATCCCAAGGGCGGGAGTGGGCTCTTTCCCCGTGGGCAGTCCTGAAACGATGATTGTTCTAGTCACATGTGCCACCTTCTGGCACGCAGTTCACGGTCCTGATTCTGTCCCTTTCTCCTTTTCGGCACTTTTTTTCTCAAGTCACGCTCCTCTCTGTGATGAGGATGAAACTACCGCAAAAATTTGCCCTTTGTAAATTCCCTGGTTCGCGATATATTTAGCCCTTTCCGGTATTGATGTTTCCCCCTCTTGATGGCTCGCGTGTCTGCGAATCGTTTAAGTCATAGAGGTTGCCTATCCAGGGTTTTCGTACTTGTGATTTAATTCTTACGCAGCTCTATCTCTTGATAAGGATATCCTAGCTCAGATCTAGATAGTAATTTTCCAGCCTCAGCTCTAAGTCCTTCACTGCTAATTTTCCCTCGCCCTTGTAACCCTCCTTCGGTTTCTCTTTTTTTTCTTCTCTGCGGGACGCGGATGGCCTGTTCCGGGACCGATCTTGTAGTGTCCCACCGAGGAGGGACTTGAACCTGCGTCTGGCAAAAACGTTCCATGAGACCAACTTTTGGGTTTTCCTTTTTTCCGTGGGCGGCAGGCTTTTTCTGCGCCTTACCCGTAATTCTGATTACGTTCAACTTCTTGGTCGTATTCTTTGCCCGTTTGCCCATAGGGTAAGTCTTCCCGCCGCGGCAGGACCCTTTATTCACAAACCTGTTCAGTCAAGTCTTTTATTAAAGCTTCTAGATTTTGAGGACGGCCGTTAGCTTTCGATTAGTTTAACCGTTGCAGTCGTCGCCTGACCAGCCTTGGGCCGCTATAATGAGTGTCTTGATGCTGGT
>Ga0179591_1343672_pt1 | contig 19172 bp, 8 predicted proteins | sample CZOMad2_1_08_16f_FD_182891 | JGI IMG/M metagenome (GOLD analysis project Ga0179591, IMG submission 182891) | Vadose zone soil fungal communities from Angelo Coast Range Reserve, California, USA - CZOMad2_1_08_16fungal (PacBio error correction) | ecosystem: Environmental > Terrestrial > Soil >... | reverse complement strand
TGAGGGTTCTCGCATCCCAAACTGGCACTGCCGAGTGCCTTTCATGACTTGTCCGTGGTTTTCCCTCCTTCCGGTTTCCCTTTCCTCACTGAGGCCAGTTTCTACCGGTGCCGGATCGAGACTTCTCGCCTTAAAGAAGAGGTGCTCTGCCTGGCATGATCTTCTCCCTTCTTACGACATTGTCTCCAATCCGCGACGCCTTTTTCTCTTCATCCAGTCTTCGTTTCAGTACGGTACCTTCCCCCCCTAAGGCCCATTTGACTTAGACTCACGAGATAGCAACCGAGACTCGTCTGGTGATCCTCTTTTCTTTCCGGACGTATCCATCCTTTCTCTCTCTTGACGTTTAGCACCGCCGTGGACAAAGATTCGACTGAAGGGCTCTTACCCCTTTGGAGGACTTCCATTAAGCCGGTTCGTTAATGTCGCGTAATAAGTGTTCTCTCATCAGACTAGCTTCACATCCCCCCCCTGGTCCCCGTGCGCCCGACTTTACTCGTTGGGGTACTTTCGTTTCTTTGAGTTCCCGGCTCTGACAGATTTGACTTTATCGAGGCTAGTGATGTTCCCCCCGTTGTTTCCCCCCTTTCTCCGCACGACAGGACCTAATTATTTCCCTTTACTCAGTTCTGTGGCTTCTTGTTCGGGCTCGAGGCCTGGCAAGCCGAAAGGCCCCCCCTTCTCCCCTCCCCTTTTGGTTTCCTCCCTCCTCCGGTCGCGTACGACCCTTGAACTTTTTTTCCCCCTTGAAGAGGTCTTCGGACTCGATCCTCGTCTCCTACCGCCAGCGCCGCCTTTCCTTTTTTCCCAATTGACTTGCATTTCTCCCCCTCGGCTTGGCACTTATCCCTCCCGGTCCTTTTTTTCTTTCCTTGCGGTACTCTCCTCTATCAAGTAGCCCCAATGTTGTCCAGGTGCCCCGGCGCCCGATTCCCCCCCCCTTCCAGACCCATTTCTTCCCCCTCTCCGACGGCTTGCTTCATTTCTTCGATACCACCCCCTAATGGAAAGCAGTTTTCTAACCGCACAATGGGACGTTATCCATACCTCTTTTTTCCATGTTGCCCTCCCTCCTTTGCGACGAGCGCCCGGGCTTTGAAACCAGCCCCCGCAAGAGACGTTTACCTTACTGGAACGAAAGCTGACTTCCCGTTCTTCTTTTAACCCATGACGCAACTTTTTTTTCGCCATGCTGGCTTTCCTAGGTTGATTAACAGCTTGGACCCTTGAAGGGTACGGAGGCATACCCTTTCCTTTTTCCCCCTCTCTCCACCTCTGGTCGGCGAACGACCCCCCCCCCCCCCAAAACCACAAAGCTGTTCTTTGGTGGGGGGGCCGGCCCCCCCCTTCTTTGTGTCGACCTTAATACTCCGCGTTTTTTCCCTTTCCACTCCCTCTTTACGTGGGAGGGAATAGGCGGCTTCTTTAGCCTCATTTCCTCCCCGTCTGCAACTCCTCCCTTTCCGCATTGCCCACCGGCGATTCAGTTTTTTTACTAAAAGACTGATTGCGGACTCCGGCCCTTGCTTTTTGTTTCCTTTTAATATCGAAGACGTTCGGGATGCTTGGGCGTTGGGTTTTTTTGAAACGTGCCATGTCGCGCGCGGTAGTTCTTGCCGAACACACCTTCCGGTTTGTCCCGTCATTCCACAATTAGAGCGGGGTTTTTTCCCTTTACTCCTCTTCCTCTTTCCCTTGGTTCTTCCCCTTGCTCGTTGCACCGACTCTGTTTTCGTGGTTTGACACTTGCGGCATGTAACCGGCGATTACAATTTAATTCCGTCCAAAGTTTCTTTTTTCTCTAGTCCTGTGGGAAGTTCTGTTCGTCCAGACGGAGATCGGTCGGCCGTGAGGAGTTTTTTTCCCGTAGGACGGCGTGTATACGGTGGACGCATAGATCAAAACCCACCCCCCCCCCCACCCCCACCCCCCCCCCCCCCACGGTTTCCTCTTTTTCGTTTTTCATAGGACGGTGCTTTGAAGCGATCCCCCCCTTTTTCGGCCCTACTTCATGGGACGGCTTCGTCTTGTAAGCCCCCCCTTTAAGGAAGAAGGGTCAGTGCGTCCACCTTTTGTGAGTTTCCCTCTTCTTTACCGGCTTCGGGCTTTAGGCGTGGATTATCGCGTCCGCAACGACCGATTGACTAGGCGTCGACCCCTTGTCCTTCGCCACCCCGCGAGTTTTCCCTTACTCCGCCATTTCTGCTTTCCGTTTTTGCAGTTAGCCGAAACTCGTAACCCTTTCTCTTCACCCCCCCCATCCGTTATCGACTTAAAGATATTTGACGAAGAGTTGTTTATTTTCTGAATCAGAGCAGTGGTCGTCCCGAGCCCGTCCGGTTCTTTCTTACACAGGGTCGGTCATAACTATCAGCTGTTCACTGACATATATTTTCTCTCCCCTTGTTGGCTTACGTTGTCCGCCCCACACCCGCCTAATCTTGCTGCTCCCCCGAGTTCCCTCCATCCTCCCGCCGGAACTGACCTCGGGCTAAACGTTGAGGTGGAGCTATTAAGGTATCCTTTTTTATGTTCCCGTTGGGAAGTTCGTCCGCCATGAAGTCGTCCTGACCCCACGGTGACTATAATTCACCCCCTCCCTCCTCTCTGCGGAACCTCCCTTTTCGGCTTTACCCTGACAAAACGAAGGAGTGCGTGTTGGACTCTTTCTTTCCCCCCTCCCCCCATTTCGACCACGACACCAGCTCCCTCCCACTCTACCCTCTCTTATCGGTCCAAGCTCTTCCTTATCGGATTACGTACCCCCTTCCCAGGTGACCCCCCCCCCCGACTTTGAGTAGTACGTCCGATCTTCTACTAGTTTCGTAGTGAGAGCCGTGAACCAACCTCCCGTCTTTCTTCTCACTCTGACTGGGGGTCGTGGTGCCTGGCATTTTTTTTCCCATGTCCGAGTAGTCATAGCCGGCGCATTTTTTTTTTTTTTCCGGTGTTGCCCGGGTTTCCTTGGAAAAAAAGATACCGGAACCGAATGATTGTTTTTCCCCTTTCCCCTCCCGCTAACGCCTCTCAGGGCTCCAATCGCCAAGATAATCAGTACAAATCTTCCTGCGTCGAACCAACTTCTCCTCTAGTCCAGCGTATTCCCCATCACGTGTGAACCGGCCCGGGTCACCTTCCCCGTTGAATAGAATGTGAAGGCATGGAGTCTTCGTGTTGCACTTATCTTATTCCCTCTTGAAGAACAGCGCGACGAACCGAATTAGGTAAGCGGCTGCAACTTCCTCTATTCAGGTATTCGCCTCCTGGTTTTCCTCCCCAGGATCTATCCTGCCCGTTATTTTTCCTCACCCTAGTTGTTCTTATTGCGTGCACGTATTCCTTGCTTCACTCTGCAAAGGATCCGTCAAGTATTGTAGTGCTGAATTTTGTCGATCCCTCAAGACAGGGGTTTTCTTCGTTCGTTTTTTTTAGAGAATCATGGAATTATTGAGGTAACGAGATTCCATTTCCTCCTACCTACTCTGGGAGAAGCGGCGTCCGTTAGCGTCTGAAGCGGGATCCACGTAGACAGTGATTTCTTCCCCATTTTAGCACTGCATGAGGATCATGAGCGAGAGCCTTCAGTTGTGCGCTCGTATTACTCCTAGGCTTTCCATTGTCTCGGGTTTTGGCTTGGGGTTTGGATGGAAAGGAGGAGGAAGACCGTTTAGTACCCCTTTCCTTTTCTTGGAGAAGCTCGGGTAATGAAGGGTTCGGACCGTTTTCTTTTGAAGTTTTCCCACCCTTTCCTTTCCGTCTCTAGCAGCGTAAGGTGGTCTCCACCGGCCGGGCTCCTTTGCCAGTCTTCCTCTTTCTAACCCTTCCCTTTTTTTTCCATGTTGCACGGCTCTGCGTAGACGCGTGCTGATGTTTTGTGCCTCGGAATATCGATTTTTTTTTGTCTTAGCCGCGGCCTTCCCCCCCCCCAGTCACTTTCTTCCCCCCGCCTACCGGCGTAGGCGAAACCCGTCATTTATGTGCAGAAGTTCTTTTTGCATTCACTCCTCACCTCCCCCCTCTGGGCCCTCCCCTAGGCGTGCAGATACGTCGTTTCTTTAGAGGGATGTTTTTGTAGGAGTCGTGAGCATGGGTTCTTGACCCGCCCCGGTTTTTTGTCCCCCCCTCTCTGCCCGGGCTCGTACGCTATTCTTCGCGAAGTAAAGCCGTCCTTTTTTGGCAGCCTCGGCGAGATCAGTCCCCCATTCTCCTGGTCCCATCTTTTCCCGTTCTCTGGGGGGAATTGCAGCCATGGAACCCCGTTTTTTTCGTAGACCTTCACAGGTTCCTCCCTACTTTCATCTTTTTTTTCTCCTCCCCCCCTTTTCGGGGGAGGCGTCACCGGCTCCCCGGAGAATCCCTTCAGTAAGATTACGATGGGCTTTTTCAATTGAAGCTCTCGTCCGGAACCTTTCTTCCCACCTCCTTCCTCTCCCGGACTTCCTAGTAGAGTGCGAGCTCGTCGTCGATCCGCTTTGGTGGCCTGGTCCTATTCCAACTTGCCCCGGTAGCCAGGTTTTTTTTGACTTCGGCGGTCGATCCCCGGGCGTATCTTTTTACCCCTTTTTCGTTCCCTCTTGAATCCCTTATTGATCAAGCCTTTAGCGAGGCGGCTTAGATCGCTCTCGGATTATCGAAGTAAGACTGCCAATTTTCAATTTCGTTTGGTTTGCCGGCCCCTAATCCGGCTTTGGTCCACCCAGGTCCCGACAGAGCCCCGATCCGTGGCTGATTGGTCTGCGGTTTGTCAAAATTAAAAAGAGGCTAAGCTGCCCCCGTCCCTTTGGCGGTCGATCCAAGGGGGCTGCTCTCGAGTCCTGCTTATGTTGCGCCTTTCGGTAGACTCCCTCCGGAGATCAATTCGAGGATTCAGTGGTTCATTTGCCGGTTTTTTTGTCGCATTCCGTTTCCCGCTTGCGTCCTCCTTTTTCCCCCCTAAGTCCCTTGAACCTCTGTGGCAGTATTTCTGGCGTCATTGGCTCTTAGACGACTGCCTTCGATGCTCACTAGAGACGGCAGCTTATTGCGGGTTGAGTGGCAGCGGAAGCGTAATCTTCCCTCAAACTTTAGAGTTTTTCTCTCTTCACCCCCTACAAAGGAATGCAGACGAGTAGACTTTAAGTTTTGAGTACGGAGTTAGCTAGAGGAGTCATTTCCCTCTTTTCTCTTTTTTTACCTCCCTCCCTCTTCTTCCCACCTTTTATTTTCGCAGGAGGGCGGTACTTCTAAGAGATTTGTTCCCGTCGTTGCGGAATAAGACCACCCTTCGCTAGGTCCTCCCCTTCTTTTAGGTAGCAGCTGACAGAGCAACTGACGCTCTTTTTTTTTACTCCATTTTAAGTCAGGACTCTTCTTTTTTTACGACTTCCAGCCAGGCTTTTTGATCCCTTATAGGTCAGCAGTCCTTTTCGTCGAGGCTGTTCGCTCGGGTGTCCTGGTTTTCTTAAAGTTCCACCTGTGCCCAGACTCGCCAAGCATTTCCCTCTTTCCCTCCTTTCTTGACGAGGCCTTTAAGCGGGCAAGGGCGGGTTTTTAAGAGGACTTGACCGCTCTCCCTGTCCGTTTTTCTTCTATTATCTTTCTCCCCCTCCTAGGACAAAGTTCCTTTCAGTACTTAAAATTTGGAGACGGCTGGACCTTTGCATTTGCAGATGTTCTCCAAGGAGCAGACTGCATCTGTTAGTTGGACTTCCCTTATCTTATCTTGTTCCCTCCCCCCCCTCCTCCCCTCCCTTTCTTTTTAGAAAAGTTTCCTATTTAGAGGATGGCGCCGAGTAATAAGCTGCCGACCAGCGTTTGGGTTTTTTTTTTTTTTTCTTGACGTTGTACGTCACATCTCGCGCTGTTTTACCGGGCGACCTCCTTTCACCCCTTCCCCTGCGTTTTTGACCCTCCCTCTGATACTTTTTCCACGACGGCCCTTTCACGCCTTCCGAAGGTACTGGGTCTGCCTCAGTGTCTAAAAAGCATCGCCTCTCCCCCTCCGTCTGATTTTTCGACCTCCCTTTCCCCCCCTTTCCCCCCTTGGCGTCTTTTTCCTCAACTCCACACATTTCGAAGGCGTTTAATACAAATCTGGCAGAGTAGACCTCGCCCCTTTCCCTTGGCCTGTGGCCGTTTTTTTTCGTATGCCAATTTTTTTTCCCGCAACAGCCAGTTTAATGAGAAGCCGAGGCCCGGCGTTGCGACCGAGGAGTTCTCACCCCAGCTGCTCGTTCCTCCCCATTGACCTCGTCCCCTGCCTTGTGAGCGACTTGACAGCCGCCCGAAACACATGGTCTTTACACAATCGGCGACCTAACTTTTTTTTTTTTTTTTTTTTTTTTGCTGTACAAGGGCCTCGACAGGTTTGGGATTCAGCGTTGCCCCCCCTCACCCTCCCCCTTTTTCCCAAAGTCGACTGTAGCGTTTTTTTTCGACAGAGAACGTCGCCTTTTTCTTCCCTGACCTATTCCAAGAAGTGGGAAACCGCCAGTTCTCCCGTCGCTCATCTGACCCTGACAGGGTCTGACCTCCCCCCCCCACGTCTGAAAAGAATCTTTTCTATTGAGCTCCGAAGGAGATGGTTCTGTGCTACGAACTTCTATTCTGGATGCTAGAAATATGTCCTTTTTGCAACCCTTACCACGAGCCCCCAGCGCCGGTCTTCTCCGTAGGCTGTTATTTCCGGTAAGTGGCGTCTGACCTTACCCCATTTTTTTTAAGAATGGTAACGCATTACGTTGATTTTTTTCGTTCTAGCACGGCGTTGGAATTTTTTTTTAGACCCAAAAACCCGCACGTCCCACCCCTTCCTCTTCCTTATAAAGCTCCGGCATCTCAAGCATAGGAATTCTATCGAGTAATTCCCCGTTTCTGAAGGCGAGGTCTTAATGGTTGAGTGGACGTCCCTTTTTTTCTCCCCAACTAGACGTGACCGCGTGCTTGCTCATCTCCCTTTCTTTCCGTGTTTTCCCCCTGGCCGGATGGGACGAAATGGTTCCGTTCTACCGGGACAGGCGCCGCCCGGAAAGTCAAGCCAGGGTCCAGGTATGGCCATTTTGTTCCGGACGCGACCTCCTCGAGCCCCTCCCTTCCTTTTTAACGGTCCTTCCCCTTTTTCACTGAAATAGCAAGCCACCAGAAATACGCGGGCTCTCCCATTTTGCAATCGACGATTGGCCGAGGATAGGAGGTTGCCCTTTTCCGGCTCTCTCCCGCCTCCCTCCATTTTGGGATCCCGCGATGCCCTCGCTTACCAAGTTTCTTTCGAAGGGACTACCCCCCTACGTGGCGGAACCATCGAAGATGTTATTCCTGTTTTTCCAGCTACTTATACTTTATTCTCTGGTCTCCCTCCCTCGCCCTGCAGCGGCCCTCCGCAGAGACCACCGTTTACAACGCGCTTGATGGATAGTTAGGGAGGGCTACCTTTTTTGTCGCGACTGCGACTATTTTCCTACTTAGAGTATTGTTCCCCTTCCTCTTCAGTAGTGAGAACTTCTGGTAACTGAGCACTTCATATAAACTCGGAACTCGACTTTACGCGAAGAAGTTACTGCCGCGGTTTCTTGTTTCTTCTCTTGCGGTCCTGAAGCGGCCTTTCAAGACAGGCTTGGAAGTCTTTGTTACGGGAAAACCGCTTTTGTTTACTCCCATTGGCCAGACCGCTTCCCCTTCCTCTTTCGTCCCCTTGAACTTCCGAGTCCTTAATAACGCCGCTGAGTCTACGATTTTTAGGCTTCAGTCGTTCTTTCTGCGGCGGAACTTCTCCGCTCACTGGGAATTTCTTCCCCTCTTGTAGAGGGCTCGACAAGTCGTTTGACGGTGCCGTTGTAGCACGTTACGTCAGCCTTAAACATTCTCCGATCCGCCGCGGTCTTGCTTCACTCCTGTACCGCCCTAACCCCCCCCGAGCAAATCTTTCCCTCAATCTTAGGGAATGGCGCACAGATTCTCGTGGTTATGATTCCCCTCTTCGAAAGTTAACTTTTTTAGCACCCCAGGCGCGCCCAGCCCCACGCCTTCTGCCCTCTCCCCCCCTTCCTCTTACTTGGCCAGCTGTTCCCGGACGCGACCGTTCGTCGCTGCTCAAAAGACGATAACGTCCCTTCTTTTTTTTCGTTCTTCCCCTGCGCCGCCTACTGCTTTCGCTCCTGGCTCTTTTTTCCCCGCTTTTTTAAAGTTAACTCCTTCCTAAGGGCACGCCTACCTCCTCTTTTTTTTAACGGAACTATATCTATTCCTCGCCGCGTTCTGGGGAGTTTTTTCGACGTGAGCCCCCCTTCTTTCTCGACAATATCTCAGGGCCTAGAGGGAAGTTCCTCGATGGTTTTCCTCTGCGCCCTTTTTGCGGGCCTTCATTGAAGCGCCTACTCATTTTCCGTCCCCCTCCCTCCCCTTAAATCTTCCAACGGCCAAGGTGTACAAGCCTATTCCCTTGGATGGTGTTCATCGACCGGCTTCACGTCTCCTTTTTTCTTTTAAGACGTTTGAATTTGGGGATTTCAGAAACTGATTCATCCTTTGTCGGTGACGGGTCACATCCCGTGACGGGTTCTTTCCCCTTTTTTTTTTTTCTAACTGTGTTCTTCGAAGACATGTCTCTTGTCCCCCCAATAATAGCCGTGGATTTTCTGACAACAAAGAGTGCGTCCCTCCTTGGTGGCTCATTTCCCCTCCCCCCCGTGGCCTCTAACTGCCTTCTTTTACTAAGAGTTTTTCCTTCTCGGAATGGTGCTCTCTTCGTAGAATACCTTTTCTTTGCTACTCTTTTCTCGTCGTTCTCTTTCCCTTTACCTTTTTGTCCCCTGGAAATGTAACTTTCAATAAACAAGGGTTCTGCGTGTGCTGCCGGTTTTAGCGAAGGATTGCAGCCAGTCGTCTCTGGTCTTCTCTTCCCCCCCCTTTGAGGTGGCGCCTTCATGGCGCCTCTTCTTTGGTTCAAAGTCTACCGGTTCCTCTTTGAAGGGAGCCCACTCGGAGGGTTTTCGGGCGGAGTCGGCTTCTTTTCTTCCCTCTTGTCCGATCTCTTTATCACGGGATTGAACTTTTTTCCTGAAGAACCCTTTTCAGGCACCCCTCTCGGCCGCACGGGTCTGGTCGACGGCCCGTTTCCTCCACGTTTTACTCTTCCGTATCTTCCCCACCAAACATCTGAGTGGCCATTCAACCTTAGGGGACCTGTTGTTGAGCCTTATGCCCCCTGTCAGTCGACGATGTTGTTTGTTCTTCCTAATTCACCACTTTTTCGTGTTGCCTTAGAGGAAAGTTTTTAGTTTTTCGAGTGCCTTTACCAGGTTGTTTTCCGGTCCCTTCCACCCTCCCGTCGCCCAAACGTCCTTTTTTTGTTTACCTCCTCTCTCCCCTCCGAGGAACTGAAATCGAGGAGAAGCCCTTCCTTTTGAAACGGACTCTCCTTCTTTGTTCCTTTTACCGGTCGGGCCTCCTTCCCCTGAAGCGACGCGCGAGCCTTCCCTCAGACCCTTGGGGCCCTCCTTTGCCGCCTTGAGAAAAGCCCGCCACGTCATGATGTTTTTCAATTTTCTTTTTCCACCCGCACCAGGTCTAACTTCCGTCCCTTTCCCCTATCCCTGAACCTGCGAAGGAGTACTTAAGCTCCAGTGGTTACGAATCTTCCCTCAGACCTTCGCTCAGGACCAAAACCCCCCCTCCTTGTCTTAATCGACGATGGTCAAGGTCTTTTCCTTATGAAGTAAGTGCGGACATGAGATGATGCCCTTTTTCTTTTAATCGGTTGTCCTCCGGCATTTTCCTACCCTTTCCCCGAGGCCGAGGCCTCAGTAACAAGTCATGAGTTGAAAGTCAAACCCCTTTCCGAAAAAGGCAAAGATGCTGTTGCTTCCGACAGGAACCGTCTCCTCCTTGTAGAGAAGTTTCCGTACCCGCAACATCAAGACACTAGTCATAGCAGACATTGCCTCTACTCCCACTTCTTTTCGGTTCCTATTCCAAATCGGACTGGTTTAACCCCTCCCCACCTGAATTCCCGTTTCAGAGGAAGGGAGGGGTCTGTCTTTGCAGTCTTCCATCTGAACTTGCAAAAGTATGAATAGGCCCTCCATTCCATATAGTAGGCCTTGCCGTAGTAGGCACAGAACCAAGGGTTTCCTATTCTCCCCCTTTTTGTTCCGACACCCGCCATGCTTTATTCATTCTAAGTAGAAGAAAAGGTCCTGGCGTGACCTTTTTTCAGTTTATTGAGTCTTAGGCTCCTGTCCTGTGAACTTTTCTTCTTCCCTTCTCGGGCTCTACGCCAGCCTGGTCCGTGAGCTGCATTTTCTTTTGAGAGATGTTATTTTTTTTTCCGTTTGTAACAATCTGGCTCGGACCCGTATTTTGATGGGTCGCGGAAGGGGTTTGTTCTATGTCTCGTTTCGCCGTCAGTTTCTTCCCACTTTCCCCCACGCATGAGATTCTGAGCATGGTTTAATGCGTTCCAGAGGAGTTTGGGCCTAGTCTTCAATGAGGAGAATCCGCGGCCGCGGCTGCGGGCCTGTTGAGGCCTTGCCATCAGGCCTCCCTTCCTACTTTTTGGGTAAAGTTCGCCGGCCCTCCGTGTTAGAGCAAGTCGTAGTTCCTACCGTCCGGTTTTGTCACACGTTGAAGGCCTATGTTACTCACCGTCCTTTTTCCCTTGACTCACTCCTCGTCGCGGCGGCGTTATCTTTAAGGAGAATAGGGCCTGTGAACTAAGTCCTTTGCGTCGCCTTTTCCTGTCTCTTGGTCCCCCATACTTTTCCCCCGACCTGGGAGTCCAAGGTCAAGTTTTCATCTATGGGACTGCCATCCCGCTTTTTTCGCCCTCCAACTCGGTAAGACCAGCAGGCAGAGATCCCCCCGTCTTACGGTCTGTTAGAGTTCTCTGGGTTTTGGTCTGGTTTTACGCGACTGTTGTAGTGCCCTTCACCTTTTCTCCATTGTTTCATTTCGTCCCGACAGCTTTAATGTAGGCGGGATAAACATAATGGTTTTCTTCCCCCAGGCCTCTCCATCCTCGATCGTGCGGACGTCTGTCTTCCCCTGGGGTTTAAGGCGGGATGTCCCGATGCGTGGCTTTTTTTTCCCAAATTTATAGTCCTTCTGGGCTCCATATCCCCTTTTAGTTTCTCTCCACGTGAGTGGTGGCGTCCCTTCTCCCCTTCTCATACTATCTTTGAAGTCCGCGGGCAGCGGCGGGTATACGTGGCAGAAGTGTGTATCGTCTTTTTTTAACCTGAGGCCCCCCTAATTCTCGAGTTATCTCGTCTAGTGGGCCTTGAGCTTCTTTCTCTTCACGTCGATTGAAGGTGGGATTTAGTTAAAATTTCCTCCCCCCCTTCAGTCAGTTTTTTTCTGTCCTGCGGACGTCGACCCGGCTTTATGTCTGTTAAACGAGTCGATGAGCAGAGATGATAGAAAGGCTTAGGTGGCGTATAGATCCTCCCCCCCTCCGTCCCGTTTAGAACCGTCCAGCTTCGGGCCCCGGCTAAGCCCGTCTGTGTTACCCCCGTAATACAGGTGATGATCAAGGACGAGGTCTCGACTTTTCAGCCAAAGAAACTCGGTACTCCTCCCCCCTCCCAGTTTCCTTTAGCACTGAAGGGCGCTTACTCGATTCGCCTTCTGTTGTCCTGATCTAGAAAGCGTTAGGATGGATTATTTTTTTAATTTGGTCCTTTCCCCCCCCTTTTTCTATTTCCTAAGAAAGCTGTTCCCCGCGGCTCCCTTGGCCCGAGTGCTATGGGTACTCCTCTTTGAGGGGAGCGTCGTCGTGCGCAACTATTTTAGGGAACAGTTTTCCTCTTTCTTTTCTCCTGCAGGCCTTTTTCCCGGCTGAAAGCTGCTCCTTTTTTTTACCGGGCTCGTCGGCCTCAGGGGTTTCTTACCCCATCGGGACTTCTGCTCCTCCCTCTTTCTAGCGTTCTCAGGTTGGTGTGGGCGTCCGACAATGGCCTAGTCCTTAGAAAGGGCTATGGCGGGTCGCGTGCGTGGGATTCCCCATTGAGTCGTGAAATGGGTTTCCTTCTTTTTAGCATTTCCGAGTGTGCGACTCCTGCGGTTTTAACACCCTCCTCCAGTCCTTTTAACTTCAGGTGCTTTAGGCCGCTGGCATCCCCCCAACTTTGGCGTGAGGTTTGGTTTTACGCGTATACCACTGTTGGCCAGAGCCCCTTTTTCTTTGTGGTTCGTCAGCGCTCGCGGTAATTTGCCGCGTCTCGGCGGCCTGTTCCCTATGTAACGTGCCTTACCTTTTTTTACCGGTCGTTTTCGGCTCCTTTTCCTCTGGTTCCGCGCTAGTTCTTGAGGCCTGGCCGAGTTGCTTTAAGTCCCCCTGGGGCCCTCTCCTCAGCAGGCCACGGCTACAGGGCTTCCATTTTAAGTTTACAGGAGTTTTTCCCGCCTCTCAACTTTTTGACTCTTACATTCCGTTGGGTGCGAGGTCGGCTCGTCCCGTCTTCCTTTCTTCGTTCCCCTTTGCAAGCTCCTAGGGCTTTCGGCGTTACTTGGAAGTTTCCCCTTGATATAGTATCAGGTCGATCAGGAAACTCAGGTCCCCTCTTTTTCTGTGAACCGTTCCGGCGTTTAACCCCAGGTGCCTTCCATTCCTGCGTCCATCCGCGCTTCCGGCTGTGATTTTAAGGGGTAGACCCCTTCCCCAAAAAGTAGAGGCATGCGCTGTCACGTCCATTTCAAAATTCACTCTAGCTTTTAATTCATTGTTGTTCTTCTCTTTCTTTACCTTTCTTGAAGTGTACGCTTCTCCATCCTCTACGAGATTTTGACCGGCGACCGCCTAAGTCTGATCGCGGTATGCCCGATAATGAAATTCCCCCCCCCGCCGCGGTAAAGAAATCCTGATTTGAAGGACTTTTTTCCCTTGAAGGAGCCGATTGAACCAATTTCCTTCCCCACTTTGTAACAGCTCCCTATACCCTAGCTCTTCTCTGACCGACGGGACTGGCCCGCCGCTAGAGCCGATCCTCAGCCCCCTCAACCATCCCCAAGCAGGGAGGATGGGCGCCGGCCTTCGACGGTCCAGCCAAGTCCCTCTCGCTCTTCCGTTTTTTCCGGTTGGCCTAGTGGCACCAGTTTGCCTTCATCAACCACTCGGTCACCTTTAAATGACCTTAGAGAGACCCCTCGACGTGAGTTCAGTCTCAGGAGCTGGTTCACCCCCCTCTTTTTTCAGGCAAGACCATCGTCCACGGCTCCTTACCAGTTTCTCGCCTTCTGAGAGATAGCAGAGCGGATCACTGTCTTTTATCCCTTTTCCGGATTGACATCCACTGGATGATTCTCCTGTGGGGCTATTCAGCCAGTTTGACCTCCCTTTTTTTGTGAGAGAGAGACCCCGGTTCGACTCAGGAATTTTTTCCCCAGACCTCTATCAAGGTACTCCGAGGCTGTTCCTTTCCACCTTTTCCTGCGTCCGAATACCTGCCTTTCGCAGTTTCCCAGGGTCTGCACCGCCACCCCCCCTTTAAATCCTCAATCTCAGAAGGAAGAGAGGGGGTTGCGATGGGTATTTCGTAATTCCTCCCCTCGCCGTTCACCGACGACGAGCAGCGCCGTTGCGCAAGTCGGCCCCTTTTTGACGAAATGGAAGCCGCTACTGGATCAGTTTTATTCCGGTACCACATACTGCCGCGTTCTTCCCTCCCTATTTACGCGTTTCCCCCTATGTCTTCAAGCCCCGCCGGCGGAGCGCGCGGCGACTGCCTTTCAAATGAACTTAGCACGGCCCGTCCTCTATCGTTTTTTCCTGATGCGCAATATGAGGTTTGCTTGACATACCAGTTTTCCCTCCCGTTCCCCACTTCTTTGGCTCCTTGTCTACCCTTTTGTTTGTCTTACAGGGGTTCCAAAAAAAGATTTTCCTTTGAGCTGTGCATGCCTCCTTAGGGAGTCAGTGGGAGGTCCCCTTCTTTGGTTTTCCCCCCTGGCCCCTAGACAGGGTTGATGCGGACTCCCCTCGTCCCAAGAAGACCTCCTCCTTCTCCGTCTCGCTACGTTTTTTTCTCCCTTCGCGGTCATTCGTATCCCGGGTAAATTTTTAATCCCGGGATCGGACCCCCAGAGCCATATTTAGAAGGTGCAGTACAAATTCACTGTCATTCCCCTCCCTTCCCCCATGCCAATTTTTCCTTCCCCTGAGCGCTCGCCCAACTCTGCCCTCTGAAGTATCTGATACGGGTGACCTTCCGGAAGGAACTACTATTTGCGGCCCCGTCCTTTTCCTTCCCCTTCCCTCCACTCGGCGATTCGCCGGGGTCGTGCCCCCCTTTGGACTTTAACAGGTAGATCATGTGAGCAAGTGAACCCCCCCCTTAGAGATGTCGCAAGACATCCCTCCCCGCTTCACTCGACAGCTCTCCCACGTGACAGCCGCTTTCCGCGCCTTTATTCTTAAGTTAGAAGGATAAAGATATGTTTCTCTCCTATGGTAGAATGACGCAGGTGAGTACCCCCCCCCCCTCTCACGTGTCGCCCTCTCGACACCGTGGGAGTCCCCTATCCAGACAAAAGGACCATCTCACCTCGGAAGTATTTTCCTGGAATCTCTTTTCTCCCCTTTTTTATCTCTTGAGGTCCCCTGCCGCTGGTCTGCATTTATCGCTGAGGACCTGCTTGAACACAAGCAGTTTGGGGAGCCTACTCTGGAAGCCTGTAAGAGTTTGTGTGTTCCTCCACCTTCCAGATTTTCCCTCCGCGGACAAGCTCATCACGGTCCTTTGAGTCCCAAGAGTATTTAACACGAAGCAAGCTTACGCCTCTTTCTGTCCCGAAAATTGTCCGCCTTTTCTTTACATCTTTTTCCATTCTCCCGCGCCGTTCTGGGGACGCGTCGGTTTTTTGGATAGCGAATCCCGTTCGACCCCCAACAGTTTTTTTCAGGATTGGCCTACCTTTAGTCCTTCCTCCCCTTACTTCCTCCCCCCTCACCCGCGGCGACTCTCTAGACTGGAACGCTTTCCCCAAAAAGAGCCTTTCCCCTGTTCGAGGGATGCATGCAAACCTTTTCAGTAATGATTCCTTGGCGGGTCCCCTTTTTTAATACCCCCCTTTTCTTTCGACCCTCTCCCCCCGTCTGCACCAGCCCCCCGATGAGTAGATGGTTAAAGGCCCGAGCGTTTCCCTGGACTCGAATTCACGTCATTCTCTCCCCCCCCCCTGGTCTTCCCCTTAGCCCCAGGCTGGGTGACGCCCGCAGAAAGAACCCCTACGAGTCGTTCTATTTGTTCAGCGTCCGGCCATCCCTCTAACAGGAGTGTCACGCACCCCTATTCCTCCTTAGAGAGGGATAGATGCCCTTCTTGGACACCTCTGTCGCCTTCTCCTGCATAATTTTTCCCCCTCCCTGGAAAGACTAAATTGGATTTTTCGGGCAGGAGTTTTTTTGGCTAAATGTCCTCTATCGGAAGAACCCGCTCCCTTCCCTTTTTGTCCCCAACTTGAGTCTTCAACCGTTGGTCGAGTCAGACGCCTTCAAGTGGCTACCCCAGTCCCTTTGCATAGAGTCTCAGTTTTCCTCGGGGACGTCGGTGAGCAGGGGTTCGTGTGTGGGGGGTTTGGTTGGGGGAAGCGAACTCATCTTGAGTTTTCTCTTTACAGGTTCCGTTCCTACCACTTTCTTTCTTCAATGAGAACTTAGAGATTGAACACTCAAATATAGTTTTAGTTTCCCTTCCCTAGGTTACCTTGTTCCCTACATTCAATCTTCCCCCAACCAGTCCTTATCCTATTGCTAGATATTCAACCTACCTGGTCTCTTCCTATCTAGACATCGTTTGCTTCTCCGCCCCTCCTTTTTTTGTCAGCTGGAGTTCGGCTTAGTTATCTAGGTTTAGAATTAAGAGTAGGGTCCCAGTAGCTTTTTTTTAGTGCATCTTTACTTGCCTCGTTCTTTCATGGTACCGTGGATACGTTCACCCAGTTAGAGTTCCGGTCCCAGTCTCTCTTCGTTTTTCCTTCCAGATAGGTTTCTTGGGAAGCCTCGGACCCCCCGTTGAGGGCGGGCCTAATGGCGTTCCGCCTTTCCCTTACACGTCCACGTAATATTTCTTTCCTTGTCTGCTCCCTTCGGCGTTTGTGATTCAGGAAGGTTTTCGTTTTGTTCCTGACGTCTCACGGGCCGCTTTTGAACGTCTCAGGTCTTTTAGTCTGGCACCACAAGGAGACCCTCCCCCGACCAGGGCTCTTTTGACGTCCCTTTCTCCTCACCGGCCTCTCCGGTCGGCTCTTACATCACCCCCCTCGATTTCGACTTAAAAAATATCTCTTAATCCGCATCCTTTTGTTTTTTCTATCTTTTTCAAGTCGCAGCCTAGGTTGTGATCGACCGCTTTCTCGTACAACGGGTCTGAAAGTGTATTAAGAGGAAAGTGTGTAAAGGAGTTGTCCTCCCCCCCTTGTTTTTCGCCCTGAATGTCAACCTTTGGCCCGTCTTCCCCGTTCATGTCCGTTTGACGACGCGCACGTCCCGCAGGACGCAGCCACCATCGGTCTCACCTCCCCTCGAATTTGAGTCCTCCCCCCTGACCCCGTATTCCGTTGCCGTGGACGTGACGGTCCCCGGTGAAGGCCGAAATATCAACCTCCCCCTTTCATCCTCCTTCCCCCTAATTCGGCACCTAAGAAGCGAAACACATAAACCCCGCCCCCTGAAGTGAGTGCTCACCGGTTTTTTGGTCAACCCAAAGAAGTTCTCCCCTCCAGTACCTGTAATCCGATTACTCTACTTTTCATTTCAGAACGTCCCCCCAAATGTCTTATGTACCAATACTTCCCTGTCCGAGTCTTCCCCAACCCGATAGGAAGGCTTAATCTCCGATGGAAAAGGTGAGTGTAAGTGGGTTGCTGAAACGAGACGAAAATGTCGGTAGCACTCACGCCACTTGGGGTCGTGACGAGCGTCCAACGGGACGATGGCCCGGACCAGCAACTCGCAGCGCATTGTCTCTTATTGCAAGATCCAAACACCGTCCGCGTTTGTTTTTCCCATAACCGTCACTCATTGTCGACCCTGACAGAGACCCCCGATAAGGTTCGAATTTCCCCGCCCAAAGCATCACCGACCTGCGCTTGAACTTCTAGCTAGGTCATTGCCCATCACGTTTGAATTTCTTTAACATCCAGGTGGCACTGTTTTTGCAATTTGTTTTTGCCCCTGGCGGTTGGCGTCTAGTAGTAGGCTTCCAGATTTCGCCCCCCAGCATCTAGTTTTTTGACCCCTTAACACTCGTAGGCGTGACCGCAGGCCCCGAGATTAGGTAGATGCCCGACGTCTGTCGTTTTGACTTACGCCCTCGCTTTCGCATTCAGCTTCTGGTCGCGCCGACCCTCGGTTCAGGGGTGCCCTTTTTAGGTTTGCGTTCCGTGACGAGTCGGCCCAGGCTCGCCGCTGGAACAGTTATAAGCTTCGAAGGGTGCCCCGAGCTTTTGCTTGTTTTTGAGCTTTCCCTTGGTTCGCCGCACGATTCACGGTCCGCTTCCCCCCGGTAACCATTGGCAACTCAAAGCGTCCCACCCTTGTGTGGGCTGGTTGTGTCGCGACCGGGGGAGAGTGTCCGGCGTTGATTTCCTGAGCCACTGCCTGCTCTGCGCGAGAGGCGCTCCCTTCCCCGGTTCTGTTGTCAGGCCCGCCGGGTCATCTGGCGCTCTTTGGTTTTCTCTTCGGTCCGAGTGATTCCAGCCCTTCTCCCGGCGGATCTTATGCCATTCCTTAGTACTGCTCGTTCTGCCAGAACCGTGGCTCATGTTTTGCAAAAGGACTTAGCGCCCGTCACAGCCCTTGTCCCTCCAAGTAAGGCGATGACGTGGATAATGCGTTAGCCCATGTACTCCCTGTTCAAATTTGTCCGACCGGCCTTCTCTTCCTCGCTTGGCGGCCTGTTAGTTACGCGAATCGGGCCGTGACTCAGCGCTGTTCGCGTCCGTCCACCCTGCTGACTTTGCTTTCAAAAAAGCTTTCGTAACCCGCGCAGGTTAGGCGTCCACCAAACCGTTTTTTGAGTGCAAGCTTTTTTGACTCCCCTCTCCTAGGGACCCTGGAAACGAGGTTGGCAAAGCCCGAAGCACCAGGTGCAGATTCTTCCGTGGAGCCGTTTTCGATTCTATTGATCGGGGTTGTTGTAGTCGTATGAATGGGTGGTTAGTGCCCCGCACTGTTTCTCAATCTCGTCCTTACCGGTTCGATAATGAGTCGGTGCCCCCCCCTTTCCTGTAAAGCATTTTCCATTTTGCTTCTTAGGCGCCTCCTGCGAATTCCTCCAGTAAAGCTTCTCTGAGGAGTAGTGCTGTATGGCGGGAGGATTGCCTTCCCGGTCGGATTCTGCCCCCATCTCCTAGATTATTCCTTCTTGGCTTCAAAGGATCTACCTTTTGCTTTTCCAGGGTATGAAGCACCGTTGTGGGAATTGGGCTAAAAAGGCGTGCTCTTTTCATGCGATATAGGCCAGCTTCGCGTCCGAAGAAGGATGTTATCCTTAGTTTAAAGGGAGTATAGGGCCGGACGGCATCGGTTCCCTAGAGCGCTTCCTCCTTGCCCCTTTTTTCAGGTTGTGCATTTTCCTTTCATGTAACTGTTCTTTTTAGACTGCTCTTGCCTGAGGGCGTACCGATCTTTGCGCGCGTTTACACAATGGCGCTACGAAGTACTCTAGATCAGTAGCCCGTTCTCTCGCTCAGGGAGGCGGGTCCCCCTTCGTTTCCGGCTTTCTCGAGTCAGCCTCGGCCCGGTCGAATGGTCCATGGACGCGCAATTCTGATGCCCAAAACCCCCTTAAATGACCTTTTGCGGCAGTTGCCGCCAGGCAGGTGAGTTTTTTCTTCGAACAGTTCCCTACCCCCTCCCCACACATAATAACGCGCAGATTTCTTTTAAGTCGTCAGATTCGCAGATGATTCTCCGGGGGGGGGCTGCGTCGCCCGCGCTTCTAGGAATTGTCTTTGATTCTGTAGTGCCCGCTGTGTTTGGAGTCTAAACGATTGAGATAAGACTCTTCCTTAATTAAGCTTTTTTACAAACTCTAGTTTCGGGAGAGTGGTTGTACCTCCTGCTTCGGAGGTTAGTCAATGGTTCCTTTCGACCAGAGCACCTTTAGAAGACCTGCCGACTTCGCCTGACGCTCTGCTCGTCGGCGGGTTCAGTTCCCCCCTCCCCATTTTTTAGGTCTCTTTCTAGGACCAAGGAA
>Ga0179591_1196677_pt1 | contig 19172 bp, 18 predicted proteins | sample CZOMad2_1_08_16f_FD_182891 | JGI IMG/M metagenome (GOLD analysis project Ga0179591, IMG submission 182891) | Vadose zone soil fungal communities from Angelo Coast Range Reserve, California, USA - CZOMad2_1_08_16fungal (PacBio error correction) | ecosystem: Environmental > Terrestrial > Soil >... | reverse complement strand
ACTTTTTGACTCTAGTCTAAGGAAATTTAGTCGGTCAGTCTCCTTGAGAGATAACTCTATTTTTTTTTTTTCCGACGGTCAGAAAATCTCGTTCTTCACGGAAAAGCCTGCTAGCTTTTGGTCTGCTTAGAAGCCATTGTCTGCATATCATTTTCTCCCTGAAATACATCGACCCAGGTGCAGGCTGTGATGTTCCTGTGGCTAAACCATATTTGATCTCTTCGGGTTAAGAATCCTCCGGGGATGTTCATAGATCCCCCATTCCCCCTTTGAGTTTTTCCAGAGACGCATTTGCCTGTCCGTTCAAGTCCTCGTCTTTATAACTTTGATAGATGTTGCATTTCCCTGCCATTTCTTTCCCCTAAGACACCAAGCCCGAGTTTTTTTTTCTTATCAGACACTGATCTTGTCTTCAAATAATTCAAAACATATAGTGTATTCTTCAATTTTCCCCCGAGAGACCCACTTATGCCCTTTTGAACTGCTTCTCCGTTCACATTGGGTCAGTGTTTGACGCTTTCCTCTAAGAAGTTTTTTCCCCCCGTGAATGTCGCCCCTCTCTTAAGCGACTCCCTTTCCTCCCCCACACCAGTAACCAGTCCCGTCACTGCTCATAGGAAAGAAGCTTTTTCTGTTGTGGTTAAAGGCTATTCCACCCCAAGAAACCACAGATGAACTTTTCCCCCCCTCCCTTAGAGACTTAAGTAGATCCCTCTCTTTCCCCTTTAGACCCCTTGTACAATTGCCCGAGCGGCTCGTCCTTTTTGGAGAGGTATAAATTCTTTGAGTGGTTTCACTCGTCTCGTACCTTAGGATAGAGGGGTTTTCTTGCGAAGAGACTTGACTAGCTCTAGTTCGTACATCCCCCCCCCTTTTGAGCAGTCGGACTGCCCCTTATTCTTCTTTCTCTAGGGCTTCATCTCTTCCATTGTAAGTCCCCGGTCCAGATTTATCAACAGTTCCTTTCCTTTCCGGTTTCTTTTTCACGTAGAAGGTGCGTCCCGAAAACGGTAGCAGAGACCTTATCTTTTCTGCGCGAGAGCCACTTCTCGTGGCCTTCCGGGGAATGGATCTTTTTGACCCTCTTAATAGTACCTATTCTTCTCTCCTATGTACGTAGGATAGGAAATCTCTTCTGTGTGATGAAGTGAATTCCCATCTTTTAGAGGAACGATTGCGCTCACTTTTCAGGAGACCCCCCGATCTCTATCTTTTAGGAATTAGGATCTTTCTTGGCTGATTAGTCCGCGAAAACGCTCCTACCAGACCTTTTTGATTGAGGGCCCCTGAACTAGCTTAAAGCCTTCCTTCTTTCCAATATTCATCTACTCCTTCGCAGTCATATGCACTAGCGACTTTAAGTAACAACCCCCCCAGAATTTCTTTTAGCGCCCATTCTTTAAGAAGTTCACCTCTTCACCTTCCTTTACCCTACTTCGTTGGTTGTTACAAAAAAAAACGTGCTGTCTCGCGATGAGCTGCTCCCGCATAGAAAGAATAGATAGTGGGCGATTGACCCCCAGTGGTAGGGCAAGAGGTGAGGACTCTCAGCTCTTAGAGATCTGGTAATTTCTCGCTTTGATTAGCCTTCCTGCTTTCAGTGGAGAATCCCACCTTGTCAGAGTATTGACTTGCACTTTTTCTTGCTTAGTCGCGGATGCCCAGTTGCTTAGTGCCTGTGTCCTCGTGCTCGGCTTTTTGTGCCTAGACGGTGCCAGTTCGTTGGTAATTAACTCTCTTTTTCGATCAACCGTTGAGAGAGCTTGTCCCAAGTCCCCTTTGCAGATTCTCTCTTTTCCTTCCTTCAAGTTGTGGTTTTTTTTCTAGCCCCGTTTTGACGTTTCCCAGTGACGTTCTTTTCCCACTTTGATAGGTATCGGTAAAAAGAATTTTCCTTTCCTCCATCCACTCCTCCTTTGAATTCGAGTCCCTTTCTTTTACCGCAGACTCGACACACGGCTCCCCCCGAAACCTTCGCGTACCCCGCCCGAGTAACGCGACCCACGCAGTCCATAAAGTTTAAGAGACTAAGAGACTCCTCCGTTTCTTTTTATGCCCTCTCCCCCTTTCCTGATAGAAAGAAAGTACTACTTCCGAGCTTCTCTGCCGCAGTTTGGATTGAGGCATGTCCCTTAGTTCCCAACTACCTCGTAGTTAGGAGTTCGCCGCAGTATATCTCCTCCCTCTGGTGTACCTTTCCTAGGTCGGGTGGAAGAATTCCCATGGATTCGGATGCGAAGGACAAGAAACTTCTTCTTCAATCTTCTACTTCGGAGTCATGGATGCTCGCGGTAGAGGACATATTTTTTCTCAGAGCGCAGTATGAGGTTGCTGAGTGAGTAAAAGTTAATTCGATTAGAATGTATGAGACATCCCTCGTGTTTGGGTGTTGGGCCCCCAGAGATACCTTTCCCCCGAAGCCGCTGACTGGCAGAGAAGACTCCCCTCCAACCTCAGCGGTTTTTACTCTTTTAACCTTCCGTCCGACCCCCTGAAAATTAACGTTTTTCCCGCCTGATGGAAGACTAGCCCGAATATGAGGAGGACCCCCATCCCTCCTCACAGCTGAAAGAGGACAAACCTTATCACTCTCTCACCCAGGTCCCCAGATCCAGGTTCTAGCGAGAGACATACCGGAAATTTACGATAGGCCAAAAACGGCTCCAACTTGAACTTCTCTTTAAAATTAATAAGAACCTGTTTCGGAGAATCTCCCCCCGGTTAAACGAAGGGCCCTTCCCGTCTTTTTTTCTTGCAGTCCTCTTTCCCTTCCGAAAAATCTGCGACGCTTGCTTTCTCCTTGGTTATTTCTTGCTCCAGAGATAGATTTTCCTTCTTCTCTTCACACCGGCGAGCCGACCTTTTCCTTTCAATACCCTATGATAAGTACCAAAGTTAGCCAACAAAAGTTCAAACCCCGTTTCCTCTCCGGACTAAGCCCTTATTGCTCTCTCCTTCGTTCCCTCCCCTTTCAGAAGAGTAGTCTTTTTACTCCAGAGTCATAACCAGCTCCCTTTTCCTTCTGTGTTTTTCTTTTTTTTTTTTCGCGTCCGGGCCTAAAGGCCATACCACCCGAACGAGCCGGTTCTCCTTTTCCTTTTTTAATGGAGTCTTTCCCCATTCTATTGGATAACTTTCATCCCCCCGTAGACGTCGCCCCCCCCCCGTAAGCCCCATCCCCGATTCCTGAAGGGTTCTCTCTCACCAATTGTACTCACCACCTATCAAGGCGTTCAGGATGCCGTACCGGTTCGATCATTGACTGATAAACTCTCTTGTGATGTTTTGCATAGTTCTGACACCCGCTTGTGCCGTTTTTCGCTACCCCTCCCCCCCGCAGATTCGATTGTTTCCGGAGTTTTGACAGAATCACATTGCTTTTTACACACCAGAGAGGCTTCACTGTCCAGGATGATCTTTCTCACATCCGGTCATTTTCCCTCCTAATAAGTTGTTGTGTTTTTCATTTCATCTCCTTTTTCAAAAGACGGATGTTCCTGAAAGATACAGGCCTTCAAGACCGCGATTTCTTAAATCACGTCTTCGATTTCTTATCTCCGACTCCCCCACGTTCCTTAGATGTGATGTATAAGAAAGGAACCTAAGTTTTGTCTGCCAAATATCCCACGTCAATTCGTTGTAGACTCAACACTTTTTATTCTTCAGAATCCTGTTCTTTTTCATCTCAACGGTTAAAGTTTCGGTTTTGTGAATTACAGATTTCAGCGAAGATGCCTTCAGTATGGGTCCGTTCCGGAGACATCTAACCCGGCGCCCATCTCACCTCTCTTTGAACTAGAACTCAGGCAAGAGCTGAGACGCCCCCGGTGTTTTTTCCTCCTTCTCCCGGTTCGTATCCAAGCAAACCCCCTTCCCAATGCCTGAGAGAAGTTCTCTCGCTCAATCGTCTTCCATAGTATTCCGTCCGCCCTAGAATAAGGTAAGAGTTTCTATTCACGTGGCTAGGTTGACGAACGGTTCCTTTTCTCTCATTAAGATTTCTTCCGTTAGGTCTCTAAGTTTTTTTGAAGACCCAGATGTGAATATTATCGCACGGCCGCACTCAGACCACCTCCTTTCTAACGGGAGAGTTAGATCTTCTTTGAGTGCCTTTGTTCTCCCGACATTTCGGCTGACGTACGGACGCGCATACCCCCGTTGAGAATTGCGTTCATTCTCTTTTTTATGTGCTCCAAAGGTGTAGCGTTTTTACGTCAGATCGCGATAGGGAGCGTGCGAGTCTCGTCAACGTCCTGTTTCCTGTTAGCTGTTTTTGAAGGTGCCCCCTCTTCCCAGTCGATATGATTCCTTCTATTCTATCTCATCCTGAAATAGGTTTTCCTTTTTCGTAAGAGTCGTGATCGCCTGGACAGATTTCTTTTTTCCATTGTAGGCTATCGCCCCCTCCAATAGTTATTATTCACTTTGGTGGTATGGCTCCTTTACTGCTCGCCATGAAAAGGATTGGAGCGAGCCTTTCCTAGCAAGCCTTCGGAGAAATCGGAGAGTAAGGTCCATAGGACCCCCAATCCGGCTTCCCCACCGACGGGACGTGTCCCCCTCTTCTCGAATGATCAACAGGGTCCCATTAGTCACCGTTACTGAAATTGCGTTTCTTTTTCAGTCACCGAGGAGTGCTCTGCTGATGACGAGCAACAGGACGACTAGACTCTTGGAAACGCCCTGTCTTCATAGGTTCGAGAGCTCTAACTCCCCCCTTTGAGACGCAAGGAGAGGCTTGAGTCCCCCCCTATATAGTGGCAACCCTTCCCCTCGGCCTCGTTTTTTGATGGGAACCCTTTATGCTTCGTATGTTTTTCCGTTCAGAGCCACGAGCTTAGCGGTTAGGGTTCTGGACTCTCTACTTACCCCTGCGGGTGTACATGATTTGCGCTGCTGCGAGCCAGATCTTTTTTTTTCCTGATCAGAGGGAACCCTTCCAATCCGATTTCCTCCCTTTTCCGCCGTTTTGTTGAGGAGCTCCCCGGCCATGGTAGTCCAGGAGTCCTAGGCAAACTCCCAGGTCACAGATGCTTAAGATTTACCAGTTGCTTACTCTTCAAGCTTCGCGCAAACCCCGTTTTTCCTCAGCTAACCTGGATCAAGCCTACCACTCAGTTCTCTGTCAGGTGACTAGAAAGCTGAGCCACGCCGAAACCCCGACCTTACCCCATTTCACTTTTTTAGTGCCTCCAAAGACGATCGCTCAGAAAAAGAGATAGCCCATTGAAATATCTTCCGCTGACTAACACATCTCCTTAAGCAAGGGTCGTCTCACCCTATTCTTTCGTAGAGTGAGTGATCAGAAGGCTTCTGCCCTTCCCCGGTGATAAGAAGTGCACAGGTCGTGGTGGAAGATTTCACCAGATGTTTTACTTCTTAGAAGGAATTACCGCCCATTCCCCAGGAGAGGGGTACTATTTTTTTCTTTCCCGACTCTTCCCTGAGAGGAGTTCCTCCCTCCCTTTCGTGAGGTAGACGTGGATAAGGCTCTCCTTTCATTCGAGAAATTTGCTCTTAAATAACTACCGCGCACTACCCCCCATTTAACCGCGATCTCAGACTCTCTACTCAGTCCAAGGTTAAGTTCCTATATTAAATGAGATTTCCCTCAAATGACCCTTCCCCAGAATGTTCCCCCCGTCTTGTTTGTTTCGATCCCCTCCCTGATAAGATTCATCGCCTAATAAGGACATCCTTCACCCCAAGCCCGATCCCCCAACACCTGACCAACTTTCGAAGTTATCGCCCCCCTAGGGCTAACCACCCTTCGTGACCTCCTCTGCAAGGTCTGAGCAAGTCCCTGATCCGTGCCTCATTCATCCAGACGTGTCGGGAGCTCGACGTCCGTTTAATTTGTACACTTAGAATCTTCCTGTAGCGACGCATACCCCTTCCATCGAAATTGGCTAGTAGTGGATTATGTCTCTTGCACAGAATATTTCTTCTTCACTAGGACCCCCCAAGGAGGATTACTGAGTCAAGATTAAAATCTTAGATTACTTCAACCCAACTCCCTTGTTCTGTCAACCTCTTCACACCTTCCTCTCGACGGATGAGAAGATTACCCTCCCCTGCAGCCTCTTAGATAACCCCTTCCTAGCCCCCTAGAACGGTTAATACTTTGCTTGGTCTCTGATTTTTCTCCCTTAATCCACATCCGCTTCCAGTTAATATCTTTGCCCCAGTTAGGAGCGTTCCCATATTGACGTTTTTTTAGAGTAGTCCCTACCTCACTCCATCCTTCCATGTCAATCGCGGTCAACAGTGCCAACCAGGGTGCAAATGGAGTGCCCCCGTCATATTCTGTTTTCCCGCAAGTGATCTCACCGCCGATTGGCGTGTCCATCGATTTCCAGAAAACGAGATGCCTTTCGTATAAAGCCCACGCTTGTTGATTTTGTCTCCGCCCGTTCTTTTTCCCAATGCGTGTTTCCAGTCTTAAGAGACTTTTCTTTTTAAGGTGCGGAGCTTTAAATCATGCGTGATATCTATCCTTTTACTCTTCCTCCTCCTGTGCTTTTTTTTCGCTATCTACCTTCGGTATTTGAGAAAGAGACTTTTTAAGACGGCCCACTGTGCTGAGCTTTACTGCCCAATTACCATTTTTCCCTCCTTCTTCCCTCCCCGGTCTTCTCCCAGCATTGGGGGTCGCGCTGTGGATCACTCCCCCCATCTAACGTCCTGGGGTCCCTTCCCCTCGATTCCCTGTCACCAATCTTTTGATGCGAGAACTTCAGTTTGACATAATCCCTGTGAGAGAGCGAGCCACTTCTTAATTCTTTTTAAGTCCCTGTGTGGAAGAGGCACCTTCCTTGTGTTAATTGTAGGATAATTCCTCCCCTTTAGAGAAGTCATAACCCCTTCCGCTTTAACGATCCGGGTCTGCTTGTGACCCTCAGAAGGTTTTTCTTTTAAGGTATAAATTCCTCCCCAACCAATCGTCTGTTTTTCTGTTTTCTCGCCGTGCTGCTTATTCGTCTTAACCTCCTTCCCCCCCCCTTCAACCAGGTCCTCTCTTGCTTTCTTTCTCGGGTTAACTTGGGGTCTAGTTTCTCCCCCGTTTTTCCGCTTTAATTCCTAGCCTCTAGGGCAAATTATGAGGTTTTTTTTTAGCCTAAGGAAGTGACCGGAAGAGAATCCAATTTCCACTACAAATCAGTTTCTTTTTCTTTTTTTTTCGTTCGTCGATTCGGCCAGGCTAGATTTCCAGGAGTTACCTAATTGACGAGGAAAAACCAAAGTTCCCCCTTATTATTCTTAACTCTCAGTTAGTGAGCCTTCAACCTTGTGTCGTCTTTCATCGAAGCTTTACAACTAAAGATGGAGCAATGCTAGTTTTATATCGAGGACCTTTACTCTCGTGTCTTCTGTCCTAGGTTGTCCATTCCTATTTAATACTTATTCTCTCTATCGGCCACAGATGTAGTTTTGGCCCGTGGAGTCCTAGAAGTTTAGTTCGCACCTATTGCTGCCTCTTGAGAGCGCTTGCTCGACTGCAATATTTTCTTTTCTTGATGGGGAGGTCCTCTCCTTTTGCAATCCCCGATGTCTCATGCAGACCCTTTTTACGTTTTTTTTCCCATGACGGTTTTGTCCTAACCTCTACCCTCTATAAGAGTCACCCCTAGAAATCCGTAACACTCCACCTTTTTTTTTGGGTTTTTGTGGGTCGTTGCTTCCCTCTGAAGCGATCCCTCGATAACATCTTTCCAAAATACCGATATTCACAGAGGAGTCTCTTTTTATGCCGCGAGACATCAGAAGAACTTTCCTAGTAGTGGCCTCCTCTCCACTTAGCATACTTCTTACCTCTAGGGCTCTCTCGACGGCTCTTGTTTGCAGCCCCCCCCGGAGATGTTGCGTCCCTAAGAATCGCAGAGTATTCTGGTAATTTAGTTTATGGTTTTTTCTCTTGTGTCGTTCAAAGGCTAAAGAGATGCCTTTGCTTTGTCCTTAAGGGTCCCTCCTGAGTAGGCTCTCAGAGTCTTATTCTTAGTCTTCTGAATTCGTACCCGAGATGTCACGTTTTCTTTAAAGCTGTTTCCACACCCCAACCACACCCCCCCCCCCAACGATCGAAACGTAAAATCGGAATCTATCTCCCCCTATTTTAATCCCCCAAGTGTTGTTTCTTTTCTCAGCTGCCTGACGGTTTGAAGGTTACATTTCAGGATCGGAACCGTTGAATTGGATTATCTATTCACCGACGTCATTTATTAAGAAACCGATGCCACCTCGGAAGTCCTTTTTCTTCACGATCCTTCTTCAAAGAAGTACAATAAATGGAAGAACCGCAGACGCGCCACACTCCCATAAAGGCCACCATAAGATTGACCCGAGTTCTAGGAGCCAAGCCCATTAAGCTCGCCCACCTCTCCTTCTATTAGGCAGATCTGCACTCCTACAACGAGGCGACTCCCCCCTTCTTTTTCCGCACCCCAGATTCGGTATTTCTTTTCTTCGCTAGCTCATCTATTCTCACGAATTGTCGTAAGAACCCTTTTTCTGTGTTTTTACTGAATTTCCAATTTTTTGATTAGTGTCAGCCATGAGCGCCTTAACTGTCGTTTGGACGGAAGGACGTCTGTCCTTGACGGCCGTGAACTTTATCAGCTGCGCTTGAGCGGAGGGATGCAGGCTCCTTCCCTTCATTGAGTTGCTCCTTTTCTTCTAGAGTCCCATAACAGAAATTCTAAACTGTCCCATTAGCATTCCGACTTCTCTATTCCCTAACTACAGAAAGATCAAAGATTTAATCTCCCTGAGAGTCAAAAGGCCCCTCACCGTCATCGCATTTCCTATCGCGAGACTACGCCTCTCATTCCCCCGAGAAAGACCCCCCTGAAACGATGAACCCAGCCGCCCCACTTCCTCAAAAGAATTTAGATCGCTCCGGCCCTCTGACTCCTCTTCCGTACAGTTTTCCTTCCCCTCCCCCCTTTTCCCCTTCTCCTTGCTCAGTACCTCATCACTTATTCGAGAGCAACCTCAACCTCTTCTTCCCCCTAGACTTTCCCCCCACTGGAAGAGACTCGCAATTTTCATCCCTCGTACGAAGCCCTTCCCGAAGGATCGGTAGTGGTCTCTGGCGCGCCGTAAGGCTTTAGCTCTCGAACTTCTTCCCCTCTTCAAAACCCAGGAGAGTTAGGTTTTCCCTTTCGCAACTAGATGATGACCCACCCAGCCGGTTCGCAAACCTCAGTCCCCAACTAATAGACGACCTCCTTCCCTTGATTAGGATACTGAAGCCTCATTGATTAAGATCTCTGACGAGGAACAGTCTCGACAAGGCGACATGTTCAAGGTTTGGTCTTCGGTCTCCGCCCCCCTTCCGACGTTCGAACCCTCCCAATAGTCGTTCCTCTTCTGTATCTTTGTAAAGTCGCTTGTATCCTTCCTCCGCGGCGTCAATATATAAACGTCCCACCCTCCCCTTCACTTTGTCTCTCTCTGAAGACCACCCCTCCCCAGCACCCCCTACGTGACATTCTATGATCTGCTCGGCATCTTACCCGAGGAGGACTCCCGTGAGCCCTCTCCAACAGATTCTTGTGAGATTTGACATACCCGGTGTCCTGTCCCCCCTTGACGTCATTAGTATCAAGTCCAAACAACTCTATCCTTGGTTCGGTGCTCCCTACAATCATGATGTACCATTTCCCCGTCAGATTCTTTGAAGGAAGGAGTTACCTTTTCTCCCCATAAGGATGTCTATATATTTAATCTCCTTTTTTTTGATCTCATCCAAGCTTATTTTTTACTCCAAGACCTCCGGAAGTGACTAATCTTCATAGTCAATCACGGATCGATGAATTGAGGCACCAAGTCCCTCCCAAGATCTCTGTTGGTGATGGATTACTAACCGGCACGAGTTTTCTCACCTTCTGGAGATTCCACTTTTTTCCACACCTCCTTTCGCCTCGCCATCGCTACCATCCCCTCTTCCCAAAGTCGATATAGCCTTTCCCTTGTTTTTTTCAGGATTCTGATACTGATGAAGGGACTTTAACTTCTTGACGATTCGCCCCGAAGCCCCATACTCTCCCCCCCCCCCCTACAGTGGAAATCGAAGTGAACCCGAGATTTCCCCCTCCTCCCGGTGTGTGTATCCTTCTTTAGAAAGTGGACCGTCAAAAATCTTAACAGCTTTCTCGCCTTCTTTTCGTACTCCCGAGTTCACCTCCCCCCCCGATAAACGTCATTCTCCTCCGGGCTCGAGATGATTAATTTTTTGGATTTCCCCTTTGCGTGGTCGGATTCATACGTTCTCTAGGCGAATCCGGATAGCGGGGTGGTCTTCTCTCAGAGGATTCTCAGGAGACCTCCATAGCCACGCCGTATCTTCAGGTATTGGTCGCTTTCCTGGGTCCTTTGTCCATTTCCCGGTGAACCGTACGTCCTCTGTCTCCCGTTTTCTGGGGCACTATTTTGCGCCCAAAGGGTGTCTCCTTTGAGCGTCAGGTTTGTGTCCTCTGTTTTTCATCCCAGAAAATCTTTTCTTCTTGTATCTCTGACCTTTGCAGTGTTTCCCAGCGCCCCTTTCATCTATTCCTAGTGAGTCCCCTATTCCCTTCCTCCGGCGGTATAGTTTCCGGTTTCAGGTCCTTGAGCGGAACCGATTGGTATTCTTCTCTCTTCCTTTTTCACTCTTTAGGATTAGGAAACTTTCTTGGGTCCTTTTTTGCTCCTGTACTTCCCAGTCTTTCGAGAACTGAAAACGTTTGCGATTACTGTCCAGCACCTACCTAAGAAAGACGAGGAGACCCACTCTACCTGACCTCCGTATCTTCCATTCTCACCCTACCTTTATGAATAAAGAAGTGGTGCCTTGCGAGTTGACGCGATACACATCGGGAACTCCCCGCATCGTGCTACAAATGAGCGATAGACCTGATCTCTAGCAATCCTACGGAATAGCTAGTGGACCCTAAAGTTTTTCTTTAAGGACCCCGGTGAGGACTTTTCCTTCCATTATACTGACCCGCTCTCTCGCTGACCCGGAGCGCCTACCTGTGGTACCACTTTTTTTGGTTTGTAGCTGGGCAAAGTTAGATCTGTTTTTCTCCTAGAAGCTTGCATCGTACTACCTCGTGGGTTGCTTCCCTGTAGAGTTTATAGTCCTTACTTTTTCTTACGCTTTAGGAGGTTAAGAATGTTGTCTCCTATTGTACTTCGAGAAGGCATCACTCTTAGGAGTTACGCGGAAGTCGTGTTCTCAGTAGTCCACGAAGTTGTTAAGTGCTCCTTAAACGTCACCTGGCTTCCCTTCTAGAGGGAATCCTCCTGTTGTTTGTTCTCGCTATAGGCCCAGTTTCTAGTGGAAAGGCTGTCTTACCACCCACGTTTTACCGGTGTTCTCGCGACCCACCGTGCGCGTCCGCCCCTTTCGCACTAAGAGTTAATCCTAGATCAGTCCTCTCTCGAATTCTCTTTTCCACCGTAAACAAAATGCGAGTTTCTCGGCGCACGTAGTCGCCTTCATCCTCCAATACTTTAGGAAACTGTATCCCCAAGTGTCCGTTTTTTCGTAGGCGACACGTCTCCAGAGCTAATAAAAAGACGCTCCCCCCCCCCGTCCCCCCCCTCTTCGAGCCGATCTTTCCGAGGCCAGAACGATTTAAGATCCACGCAATGACTTTCCCCCTATCGACTTTCGTAGGCGTCCTCTCGGCAAAGTCTCGGAGATTTTAAGTAAGAAAAATTGTCTTGTGCAGACGTTTACACTTTTAGTGTCAGTTTAGGCAGCTCACTACCTTCTTGTACGCCTGTGAGAGGGTGCCGATTTGTCCATTTTCGCTTGATATTCGACTTTTCTGACTCGGATTTTCCTCAGGAGAGCATACCTGTAAGTTCTCGTCGCACTGTTCTGTCGGAACGCCTAAGAAAGAAGCCCTCCACATGTTTAAGAAACGTTCTGCTCTCTAGCGACCAACCCACAACGTTTGGAGAAATCCGATGATAAATTCTCGGACTTGTACTTCACTCATTTAGCTGAGATCGTCAACGATGGAGTCTCTAATAGAGATCCTTGAGGACATCCCATTCCCCCCTATCCCGGACCACCGCCGCACCTTGCCGTTCGAGAGCAGTCCGCCCTTTTCAAATCTCATTAGGAGGGTCCCCCGGTTTCGTCTCCACAAGACACTCCTTCCGTCCCCCTCCCTTTCTGACGTTCCTGCTAGAGCAACCTCCCCCCCGGCGGTCTTCCATGTTCCTATCCTCGATGAATAGGCCTAACTACAGCCCGAGGGGCCTCGTTAGTGTTATGCTTCTGTAGATCCTTATTTTTCCTTCCTTGTTCTCTACCCCCCCGGGAGAATTTTAAAGATTCCCACCTCTGACAGCAGAAAGGGTTTCTGAAACCCCTTCCCCCGTTCCTCGCTGACCTCTGAATTTGACTCTCGCACGTTCTCAGATAATGACTACTCTTTCTTCGAAAGAGTCACAGGTCCTTATTTTTTGGAGGGCGTATGCTTTGTGAAAGGATCCCAAAGAAGTCCCTTTCCCTTTAGAGAATCGGCGCGTCCCTCTTTTCCTCCAAGTAGAGAATCGTCGACCTTTCCCGTACAAGCCCATAATGAATGCGAGAGACTACCCCCTTTTCATTGAAACCGACCGTCAATTCTCCTTGCTTAAATTTTCATTCCTCCGTCAGGATTCGACCCAGTTCCCTCCCTCTCACTGAGATGCCTCTAGGTGCAGACACACCTCCCTTTTAGGAAGTTCGTATACAGCCCCCGCCATCGATTTGGTCCTTCATTGGCCAGCCCGTTGCTACGAGATGTCCAACCTTCTCCAGACCTATTGAAAGGCCTGTTCTTCTATGGGTTTTTTATGTCAATTCCTTCTTTGTTGTTATATCTCTCTTTCCTTCCCATTGTGTTTGAGACTCTTCCCCCCCTCCGTCCATTCTCCCTTTGCACCTATGAAGCTGGAAGCCTTACTGTCCCGCGCTTAGAAGTGTCCATCCACGCGTTGGAAGAAATGGGGCCCGCCACTCCGAACCCCCGTGCGCTTCTTTGCTGGTAAGAACTGCAAGATCCTTTGTCTAACCGACCTGAAGGCACAAGATGATGGAGAGCTGACTCGTGACTCTAACGATATTTCCCCGGGCTCCTATATCCCCTTTGTTTTTTAATTAAGGTTTAGCAGACTCTGAATTCCGGCCCTTTTGGCAAGTGACTGGTCGTTAAGCCATCCCCGAAACTTTTCTAAAACTCCCGAGTGTCCCTCTGATTGAATGAGCTTGTCAACACTCTGATGTTGTGATACGTTGCACTGAGACAGAACACCCGCGCCAATGTCCTGTTAGAGCGTTTCGTTTCCGATTCCCCCGACCCCATATTAATTTCGGTCGAAAGCGATCAGAAGTGACCGATTTTTACGGAGAAGGGAGGGCCCGGGGTCCGAGGTTGTACCGGGACTCCTGGTTTATTCAGAAGGTCGAGGTGTTCCAATTACGGTCTCAGGTTTTAGTAGAAGTTTCCTCGGTAATCAGAGATCTTACTGACTGCCTCCACCAGACCCCCTGACACTCTCCTTTCTCTTTTGGAGACGTTCTTCCTTTTCTTGCGTTATCCTCCCTTCTCGTATAGGACATTGCAAGTTACTGAGAGCGCCACCCGTTCGTTATGTGCCTTGCTTTGCCCTTAGCCGTTCCCTGTGATCTGATTAAATTAACAAAGTGGTGTTTCGAGGATTCCGACAGACCGTCGGCCAGATCTAAAGTCCTTTGCCGCCTTCCCCCTTTGTGGAGGCGGTGTTATCTTTCCTATGGAAGAGATAGATCTGATATTCTATCTTTCTTCTCCCATTTAGGACCTCTTTCTTCTCGGGGTTGCAATATAGAGTTGCCTTTTCCACTTCTTTAGGACACCTTGTGGAATCTTCCTCTCGAGACATTTTCATTCTCTCCTTATAACACTTTTTTTTCCGGTTTGAGGGTAGTTTTTTATGGTCAGGTTCAGTCCTGAAACGGCAGCAATGCAAAGGATCCCGCTGCACCCATCCCGACTCCAGCAACACTCTGAGGCTAAGGCCTCCCCCCTCCCCCTAGATTTGACGGTCCATAGCCCGCTGATTTTTCTTCCCCCAACAGGACTGGTAGTGTTGCCTGATTGAAGCCCCTATAAACTCGGCGGAACATTCGTTCCCCAAAGACATGCCTGTGAGTAATGAGAGTCTTTTGCTAGAGACTTTATTTAGCTCCCCTCCTTTAAGACCGACCTCTAGTTAGCCAGGCCAGGTGCGCTCCTAGTCTGCATCCCGCAGCCGGGCTTCCTCCTTGACGTGATTTCCTTCTCCGCGGCGATAGTGGAGCTCCAGGCATTCCGTGAGTACTGCTCTCCATTGCAACCCTTGATGTGCGTTTTGTAGAATAGCTAATTTCCCAAGATGAGTAGGGGGTAAGCAAGGGCTTCGTCTATCGGTTGCGTCAGGCGTGATCGTAGGCGTTCATGCTTGTCTCTAGAAGTCCCTTTGAAGAGGGTCCCCTTCCCAGTTATTTTTATATCCATTTGACATCCCCCCTAATTTTTTGTGGTTGTTGAGGCTCGAGAGAGTAGTGCGGTCTGCTCTTCCACCCTGTGATAGGGTTCGCGACCCAGTTGCGTCAGTCATCCCCCCTAAGATTTTCTACTTAGAAAGATGTCCCGATCCGCCTTTCAGACCCCGATTGAGCTTGGAGTCCGAGACCGAGACCATATCAAACAAGTTTTTTGAGAAATACTGGAAGAGTATTCGGTTTGACTCAGTCGCATACTCCAACGACCAACTAGTTCTCGAGACTATCTCCTCTTGACGAACCTCAAGTGGGAATCAAGGGGATCTCCCAGTAGATAGTTCGGCGGTTCTTCCCGCGTTTATCCATACCTGCCGACTAGGTGAGTCCTCCCCGCATTTTCTGGTTCCTGACGGTAAACCCGATGTATTCTTTCTTCGATTTCAGTCTTCCCACGACCCATGTCTTGGGACTTACGAGAGAGGGGCGCAGGGAATGAACTCGGGAGAGTCCCCTATCTGCGTGTGGTGCAGGGTCGAATACTTTTACAGGGGGCGCTTTTTTGGCTTTGATGCGCTTTTTTTCCCAACTGATCCCCTAAATTCCTTTTTAATCGGATCTCTAGAGACGCGCCAGTGGCCTCAAGCTGCTCCCCCAGCAGATTCACTGCTCTTTTACAAGTTTGACAAGTAAGAAGAGGCCGAGTGCGCTCTCCTACTCTTCTCAGATCATCTCTTGAAGTAGGCCACATCGTTACACAGATATTCTGAGAACACGGACGTCCCCACCGCTTAATTTTGAGCTCCCGCCCCCCCCCCCCCCCCCGGACTGCCCCCCGTGAACGGCACACCCCCTTTTTTCCTTTCACGAAAGCTACTTCCCTCCGTCCCACTAATCAAGTTGGAGTGAGAGACGTATGCGACTGTGCACTTTCCCTCTTCCCCCTTCTCATACATAGGACGCACTCTCTCCCGCGGATAGTAGGGGATTAGGAGACTTCCTCATATCGAGTCCCTTTTCTTACTCCAACCCCCAGTCTCAAGATGGTAATCCCAAATCGTTCCTAAGACCAAGCCTTTTTAAATCCCCCAGTTAATGAAATCGGCCCTCTTCTCTGCTGATACTTTAACTTGAAGACCTTCTGTAGTCCCTCTTTTTTCTTCAACTGCAGATGTTCTAGTTGTTTTTGGTTTGCGCCGTGCGACCCCCGGACAAAAGCACTGCGTGTTCATTTTCTTTAGATGAAGAGGAGAGTCCCCTTCATTGGACGGCGCCCTGCTGAAGTCATCAGTAGACGTCCAATTTCAACTTGCCTTTCCTGCAGTTCTTTGCCCCCCCGCCCTGCAACACCCCGCTTGAACTTCCTGGCTTCAGTAGGTAGAGGACTAAATTGCAGTCCTACCCCCTGAGATTAATAGATAGACAGAACCCTCTAGTAGTTTCCGGTATCAGCCCCATCGCAGATTGTCGATTGACGCAGTCGTTCTCTAACTAGGAGTTATTTCAATACCTAATCCTTCCCCCTTTTCAAGTAGTTTGATGAGGAGGGTCAGTAAATAATGCTCTTTCCCCCTTCTCCCTCTCTTCTTGGGAGATCTCCCCTTGACCGTCTTTGTGTTATAAGATCCGAAAACGGCCTGTTCCCTAGCGATTTAGCCTGAAACCACATTTTTTCGGCATACCCTGCGGCCCAAAGCCTGGGGGGGGGAAAAACCCCCCCCCCAAGACTAGAGCTGGTTCCTTTCTACAACCTTCCCTAGCTGTGTCTGAACCCCCCCCCCCCCCCCCGGCACTCACAACTTTTGAGAGCGCAACTTCGCAGCAACTCCTTGCAAGGGCGTCGCCTTCCCAAGTATTGTTGCAGGACGTTTGCACGTTGAGTACGTCGGGCAGTTTCTCCCCTTTCTTGCCCCGAGCGTATCCCCCCTCGCGTGGACGCGCCCCCCGTCCTTGCCCGTTTCGCCCACGACTCTTTTCTTTCGTTGGATAACGCGTTAGCCACTTCTGTCAAACATACCAAACGAGGAACGTGTTTCTATCCCTTTCCTAGTAGCTAAAGGTTTCCCTTCAAGTATTCCTACTCACGGCAGCTGCGAAGAGCGTTTTGCGGTCGGAGATTAATTGTGATTGTTTTCGAAAAGGGCTTGCGTCGGATTTTCTACCGATTGGCCCTTTAGGATAGCAGGGGTAGTTCGCAGCCTTGCTAGAGAGTTCATGGTTAGACGAAGCTCCCCCTCCCTTGCAGCGGGCGATCAGCTGGAGACTTCTCGAGGACTTTCTGGCCCTTCCCCTTTTACGGAGTTTTACGTACGGCGCTCAGTCCACAAGGGAGGGCACGGCGGCACCGCTGCAGGCTTTTCTCCAGTTCCCACTTTTTGTTTTTTTTCCCAGGCGTCAGAGCCTGACGTTGCATTCGCACATCGCCACTCCCTCGGGAGGAAGTTCCCGGTTTTTCTTGTATAGGTGCCCCTATCGAGTCGAGAGGATCTTCGACTCGTAGCTATCTATACAAGATGCTTCCCTTTTTAGGGTTCTGGCAAGAAGCGCCGAGTTGCGATCTTCCAAGCTTCTGCATTCTGACGAGTTCAGACATCACCCCCGATCCCTACTTCTTACTTCAATTTTTTTGTCTGTGTTTCAGGGTAAGCGCCCCAGGGATCGAAGAAATAACTTCTCCTGCGCCTCGACTTCCCGAGGTGGCGGACTGCCCCTAGCCGCGACTCATTTTCAATCCTCCCCGATGCTCCCCCGACGAGTTCTCTGGAGAGAAGCTCAACATCTTTTTACCTTCTGCACCCGACCTGCCGGTCTCCACTGAGGCGTGTAGATTGTCGCGAATCACGCCGTCACGCGAAACGGATTCCCCGGCCTCGGTTGCCCTCGCAGACTTTTTTGAGGATAGAGGACTACTGTTGGAGGAGAGGCGATCTTTTCCCCCCCTTTCCCCCTACGAGCGTATTGTAGGCAATTTTTCGAGTTTTTTTTTTTTTTTTCTTTTGAGTGGGGCTCGTTTCTCTGTTCCCAGGCTCCCGATATTTAGCTCAGCCTGGTGCTTTTCTCAGCTCGGTCCTTCTAAGCGGTCCATAGTCTGCCTTTCATGAGTTAAAGTGTTTTTTCTAGATCCCCCACGGTGGACGAGCGAAGGGCCAAGTCACCCTTTCTATATTTTCCATAAGAAGTTGTTGAAGCTATCGTCAGGTGTGGCCCGGCTTTCTTCCGTTACCTCTTGGATCGCGAAACCTTTCTATTTCACGAATACGTCTTCCGAATCAGACCGTCATTCTCCGAAGGCTTTTAACAGACAATCCGCCTTTTCACTAGAACTTTTTTCCACACGATCAACACTGTGAACTTAAGCAATCAGAGGGATTTATTTCACAGACCACTGCTTTTCGAGCTTCCCCTCAACCCAACTTAGCAGCCGATCTTCTTGCAGCTCTTGGCGACCTAGTCTTGCCGACTGTTTCTTTAGCCCCCAAGATTTTTTTTTAGTTTAGTGACGGTGTCTTTCGTCGCAGCTCTCGAAATTTCATAGGTGCCTCCCCCCTCCCCCTCCATTGTAGGGTGTTCTGGAAGAATTTCCCCCGCTTTGATTTCGCCCTTTAAGAACTACCCGTCTTGGACGTCCCATCGGCTATGCTGATGGCCCCCCCCTCCCCCTGATTCTTTTTCTCCGCAGGCTTGCTTTAGATTTTTATGTTCCCAGGCTTAACTCCCTTTAAGGCTCTCCTTGAGAACCTTCGCCCCCCTACCACCCGCTGCCGACCCTTACGAACTTTTTTATAGATTAGGCTCTAGCCTTCCAGGAAAAGCTGTTCCGAGATTTGCTTGACTGCCATCACCTACGCCTACTTGCCTCATCGCTTTCATACTCTTCTCGCTAATCTTTCGAGGACTCTGTTCACCGACCCATCCTCACAAAGGTCCCCCGCCCCCTAACTTTTCGCTAGCGTCGCCCTACCTCGCTGTCCCTTTTTACCCCCCTTTTTTTTATGAAAAGAACTTATCTTTCTGCATCCTACGAACGTTTTATCTACGCCGCGTAGGCCCAGAATCCCTGGCTTCCCCCCTTCAATAGCTACCCTCTCAGCACTCAGAAGCTCCCAGGAAGTCTTTTAATGGCGGTCGGTCCTTAATATCCGATTTTTGCCCTTCTGCGACCCCCCAAGTCTATGAAGTTTTTCCCGTCTTTTACTAGGCTCTGAAGAACCGAAAGGTTAGCCCAAACCATCTTCAAAATTCCTCTCTACCTTCCGGATGCGCGCCCTGTTGTAGAAAACCCATTGCTTAATTTTTCTTAGATACCTTGACATGAACCCTCTCCCTTCATCGTTTTTTTCAGTGGTCGCCGGAATTTCAAGACACCCGCTGCTCTTCGTGATATTCAACATAGAGGGGAGTGCTCGGCGTCTAATAGTAGCACTTACGTCCAGCCTTCTGCAAGTACCACCGTCCTGCCCCCCCCTACTTGCATCCCGCGGACTCATTTTAGAGTTTTAGCCCCCGTGAGACCCCGCGAAAGAGAGTTTGTGGTTTGTGCAGACACACTCTCAGTGACGCTGTGCCAGCTTGCTTTTGGTCTGATTTTGCGCTTTGTACCCTGTAGTTTGATGTAATGATACAGCGGGCCTGCTTCACGGTTCGGATAGGTTAGTAACATCGGAGGGTG
>Ga0179591_1299553_pt1 | contig 19177 bp, 10 predicted proteins | sample CZOMad2_1_08_16f_FD_182891 | JGI IMG/M metagenome (GOLD analysis project Ga0179591, IMG submission 182891) | Vadose zone soil fungal communities from Angelo Coast Range Reserve, California, USA - CZOMad2_1_08_16fungal (PacBio error correction) | ecosystem: Environmental > Terrestrial > Soil >... | reverse complement strand
GGTGATTGCCCCTTCTCCCAGTCTGTTCTTGACTGACCCGATTCGCAAAGCCGAACCACTTTTGGTCCCTTGCATTCGCCGCTTCTCTTTTTTCCTGACCCCCCTCCCCCCGGCACGATCAGGCCTTTTCATGAGGATGTCAAGTCTTCGGCTCCTCCTCACAAGTTGTTGCCTGAGCCCCTAGCATCGTTCCCCACGTCGCGCCGCTCCCTCTACGTGCCCTCCCCACCAGTTTTTTCGTGCGTCCTTTTTGTGCGAGCTCTCTTTCTCTCCTCTTGCCCTTGCCAAGTTTTGTTTTTCGGGACGGTATCAAGCCCCCTCCTCCTTCGTGTTTACGAAGTACATCGCCCCGTAGTTCATCAGGTCTTAGTAAGACCTTATTACCAGCCCGTCGGATTCGTTACTGATCATACTCACGAACACTTTTGCGAATATCGGTCCTGCGCGCATCAGGTCTCTTCCTCAGTTGTCCACCACGCGGCATCCCGTTTTTCGTCATGGGCCTTCCCCTCACGTCGCCAACTCGACCAAAGCCTCGCGTGTGACTGAGCGAGAGACCTATTTCGATTGCTCTCCAAAATTTTTGGCATTCCCAATCCCCAGATTTCCGGCCAGCGTGCCCCCCCCCATCGTCGAAGGAGCAGTGGTTATCTGATTATTTTTCTTGAAGCGTTCTCTGGCTATTCAAGAGCGGACCTCTTCCGGCGCCGGCAAGTGTTATACCTCCCCCTCCTTATTTCGATTGCCTTCAGATGGGAAATACCCTTCAGGTTATAGAATTTGCGCTATTTTGAGTTATCTGACAGAGGAGGCTTTTCCAGTATTTGAACTCTGACGGAGTGTAGACTTTACTTTCCTATTGAATTAGGATCCGCTGTCGCTGAGTCACCATGCCTGCCCAACGGTTCGTTTTTCAATGTCTTTGAGTTAACCGTGTGTTTTGATCATTGCCCCCCCCTGAGGCTATTAGTTTTTCGTACTGTTCTCCGCTCCCTAAGAGGCGTTCACCTTGTGTTATGTTCTTTTGTTCAGAAAGCGACCTTTCGACCTCGGTACTCCCTTTTGGCTCTTCAAATGTCCCCAATGTTGAGATACTTGCTTGACCTTCTCTTGATCTTTAGCTTGCGAGGGTCTAGTCCCCTTCGCAGGACGAGTAGAGCAGAAGCCTTCTCTCACATTGTGCCTACCTCAGAAGCTTGTAGCTCTTTCGTCACCGTTTGCTCTCGGGCCGGTCAGCCCTTCTACTCGAAGCCGTTCCCGTCCCCCGTTCCACCCCCGGAACTTGCCGTTTCGAGCCCCTTATACCCCTTCCCTCGTTTCGAGAATCGCGGCAACTTCGCCGCCACCTTTTTTGATCTCTGTGCCTTCCTCCTCCGGTGATAAAGCCAATTCTTCTCCCCTAAGATCTGTTAGTTTGCGGACGCGTCGTTTTCTCATCCGGAGATTATAGTGCTGGGAATGGTTGCCTCAGTTTCTTTTTTTCTCGTCCCGTTTTCTGACGGAGAGGCAGGCTTTCGTGCCGCGAGGCTCTTTTTTGAAATTCCAGTGCGCTCATGCTGACCCGGTTTTTACTCCTCTTCCGCGCTTCCTATGAATCCTTCCCCCCCTATCTTTTTTTTAATTCCCCATGACTCTCCGAGTCCGTCCGCTACCTGACTTCTTTCTCTTTAACCCTCCCAGACAGCCTTTTTCGCGCCTGTCGTTTCCCCCCAGCCACCGATTTGCCAGTTTTTTTATGGACTATCGGCCCCCATGTCGGCCTTTTTTCTCGGTCCTTCGAGGCCTTCCTTTTTTTCGCCCGAATCCACCTCCTGCCCGGTATGATTCCTAAATCTTGAATCGTTTCCTGATCGCCGGTTTCCTCACAACGAAAGGTTGCTCTTTTTGCCCCAGTACATTCGGCCCGTTTGGGTCAGAGGCCGACCTAGCATATTCCCCCCCTTAGCTTCGCGCCGGAGTTAACGTAGACGGCACCCTGACCGAGAAAGCGTGAGATTGAAAGCTGTCCCACCCCAGCAGGTTCCAAGGACTCCAGCCCTATAGCCCCACCATTCCGAACCCTTCCATTTCTTAACTCAGCCCACCAATTCCGGCTCGACAGGTCCGGCGCTTCAATCATGGCTGATATTCCACCTCGACCGCTTCCTTTTACCGACAATTCTCGGACCGGCTCCCTCTCCTCTTGCGATGGAAGTTTTTATACGGTCCCTTGCGCATCTTTTTAGCCACATGTGCTGATAGCCCTCCTATGATGGGTATCGATTCATCACCGAATCTTACGTGCGTTCAGTCTTTTCGCTGTTAGTTTCGCTTGATGACCCTCGGTGTTGTTGAGAAGCCAGTGTTGTCCCCATCCCGATGCGCTTTTTAGCCGTTTTTCTTCGCTCTGACCCTTCGTCCGGAGTCTTTATTGCCCCCGCTTTCTTTACTCGCGCGTACTGTGGCCGACTGATGTTTTCCCCTCCCGGCGCTAATAGGTGAGAACTTCTTTTTTCCTCCTTTCGTCGCTCCCGGACCCGTACCCCCGAGTTCGTCAGCGCAGCTCCTTCGAGAGATTCCGGAAAGACAACATAACTGGTGTGAAAACCCCCAATAGCTTTTCGTTAATGGTGGGCGGCCGAGTTTCTCCCCCCACGGTTTGACTGATAGCCCGCTTTCACACGCTGGCCGATGAGAAAGGTCCCCTCTATCCGAGGCGTTGATTCGCTTTGTCGACAAGCGCCGCGCCATTTAATCATGTTTCGGCTTTGCCGACTTTCTTTCCCTTCCAACTTCATCCCTCTTGTTTGCCACACACTTTTTGTAGCATCCCCACTCCGTAAAAACTAAGTACCCCCGTGCCGTCCCTTTCTCTCGTTAGCTCTCGATACCCCGAGCCTGGGCCTGATTCCTCTTAGAACGTTAATTCCACGCTCTGCACGAGATCGCGATCCGACCCTCTCCCTCCCCCCTTTATTTTACGCTAGAATCTCACCACCGATTTCCCGCCCCTTTCATCGTCAGCAATCTTCTTTAGTCTGATCCGCCCCATCTTGTCGTAACTTGCTCCCCCTAGAGCTTTCTCGTAGCTAGTCTTGAGCGTGATCCGTCCTGAGAACCTGCGCCCCAGACTGACCTTTTGGCCTCCCAGGGCTTGTTTCTTGTATTCATGCAGCCCGGCACGCATGCCGCCCCCGTTTAAACCTTGGCATGCTCTGAGCCCGGCTTAGACCCCTCGTGTCCGGCCCTTTCCTTTCCCTTACCGAGGTGTGTGTTGCCCGAAGGTGCTTTGATGCTGTTCTTCCCACGGGGCACCCGAGGGAGACTCGCCCCAGCTCAATTATCGACCTATGCCCACGCAAATGCGGCCTATGGACGCATTTTTTCTACGAGAACTTCGAGCCTCCCCCCCCTTGATTTTCCCTCTCCTCATCCCATTGTTGTTTTGTCTCTTGCTTCTGTAGTTTGCTCAGATTTCTCTGGTTTTCGCTTTATCAGTTTCTCAGTGGCCATTTGCTGTAAATCTCGATAACAATTGTTCCCCAGTCCCTGGGAGAGTCTCCTTTCTTTCCCCAAGTTCGTTGTTTTCCGATTTTTTCTTCCACCGGCAACACATCTGGCATTTCGCTTTCAGGCTCTCCAGCGCAACTTGCGCCCCCCCGTCAGCAACGTTGAGTTGTAAGCGTCAATTTTTCCGGAGGATCTGAGGCCCTTCTAACAGAAGACCTTTCCCAACGGCGATGCAGCCTTCCCCTGACCCCTTTCTAGACGCCTTTCGGCTTTCCCCGGCAGCAGTTTTGGGCCACTGCCTAATTAGAGCTTTTCCCCCGGCGGTTCATGCTTCGATCGCGATGAATCTTCGGTAGCTTTTTCTTCTTTGGCAGTGGTGAGATTGTAGTTTCCAATAGCCCCGGCTCTAAGTGATTCAGATATTTTTTCCAATCTTCCAGCTTTGCAGCGCTGTTTATCCCCTTTGCCCGCCTTACTCAGGGTTGGTTCTCTATCTAGCTGATTAGGACGTACGGCTTTTGTTTCTCTTTTTGTTGGTCTATAGCAGGTCGGGTACTCGCCCCTCCCTTTTTCAGGTTGAAGGCTCCCGTGCCAGAGACCAAAATGTCGGCCCATCGTTTCCTGGCGCGCCCTTTGGGATAGCCAACTCCGATCCTGCATCTCCAGGTATCTGTCGGATGCGTCCATGAAGTCGGTTCGTTCTCCTCGACGTTGGGCCCGACCAGGGCGGCGACACCATATTTCGAGATCTATTGGGTGATAGTGTTCAGCCCCCTTTCTTTTATAGATTGTGCATCCAGATCTCACGAGCGTTCTCGCGGTCCACTTTTTTTTGCGGTAGACGATCCTCCTTATCGTTTTTCTTCCATACGCCAAGTCGGAGTTCACCCGGCCCCCGCAGCAAGTTAGCGTTCCCCTCGATTAGAAGCTCGCAGTCACCAACTCTTGCGCCAGTCTGTTGAAAGACGGCTCGTGTTCCATTTTATGCGGGTCTACCCCCTTTTCTCCTCCGTTCGTCGGCCACCAGTAGCAGCGCCTCTTCCCCCAACTCCGGCCCCCCCATCTTTCTGTGCCTGTTGCGTCGGAGTAGACGATTTTCTGTCTATCCCCCACTGTCGGAGTGGCCCCACCTCAGTCTCGCCCCGCAACTCTCTTCGCCGGCCGCCTTGTCGAGCGTGGTCGTTTTTTTCTTGTTCTAAGGTCCGATACCCTTATCCCTTTACCCTTCGTTTTTCGACTCCCCGTTGTTTAGCCTCTCCGCCAGGCCAGATGGCGTCCGTATGGGGTCGTGTGCGAAGTTTGCCGATTGGTCTGACGGCCCTTGGCGTTTCTTCTTGAACGCTTCCGTGCGGTCATTTTGCTGATCTTGTTCCCTTTTTTTCTCCGTGCACGATGCTTCCTCGCGTTTTTTTCCCGTGGCGGCTTTGTCTGCAAACCCCTTGCTGTGCTTGATCACTTTTGGCCCCGGCCATCAGGCCGCTCTTTCTAGTCCCTGCGCATCCCTTAAGGATCGTTCTTCTCAGGCCGCCTACCAACGGCATGCACGCAGACCGAGAAATCCGCCTGTCCGCGCTTCCCTTTTCGTTTCAACTTTCTTCCTAGTATTGTGCGACACTGGTCCCGTCTTGTTTACTAGTTTTTGGGAGCGTTACCCTCTCATCCGCCCTCAGTGTTTATCGACCACGCAGGAGAGCAGTCCTGTTCTCTGAAAGGAATCGCGCCGTTCATAAGGGAAAGTCGTGATCTCGTCTTAGCTTCTTTCATGTGCGCCTGAAGCCTCTGGCTTGCAGCCCTCGCGTAAAGGCTGTCGCTTCCCCGGTCCCCCGCTGGCGTCGCTCCACACTAAGAGGGCACAAAGTCTTCCCCCGACCCTTCCTTCTGTTTTCCCCCCGACCCCCTCGGTGATCGCCAAAGCCATCTTTTTTTCCCTTTTTTTGTTGTTTTCTTTTGATTCCCGAGGCGTCCTGCGGCGAAAATTCCCCCCCTCACTTATGGCCCTGGTTGTCCCTCGTTGGGTACCCAAGAGACTGATGCCGGGCCGTTATTCCGAGTTCCGCGTGTTTCTTCTTCTAATTCGTTCCCGCGTTTTCCCGGCCTGTGACGTCTCCTAAGCCGCGGTTCGATTGAAGACGGCTGTCCCCTCCCTTCCTTCGTCAAGTTACCAATGGACTGCTCGCCGGCTTCTGGCTACCTTTCCCCAACCGCGCCTAAATCGAACCTCCTGCGCACCCCCCAGACATCGCTGCGCTTTTTTTTCCTCCGACTTTCCAGCGCTTACTTTCAATTGTTATGGTGTAAGGCCTGCGCGTGTACTCCCGTTTTCGCGTTCCTCCCTCTGTTCTGACTGTTCCGAATTACGCCCCGGGTTATTTCTCCCCGTGATGCACGAGGTGTAACGAACGCACGGTTTCCCTGAAACCTCCATTCCACGCTTTAGCACGCCAGGAATCGTGAAAGTCGTTGTGAGTTAGCCACCAATCCAAGCCCATAACCTCGTGCCTCTTCCCGACGCCGCAATTCAACCTCCATCTCCCGCCCCTTTCTATACCCTTCTTTCTCGTCCGCCAGCGGTTTCTTCTTCTTTCTTGGCGCGCCTCTTAACCACCGGACTGCGCCTTACCATAGGTCCTCTGGTTTTTCCCGACCGATTACATATTCCATCAACCCCCCGACGGACCCCCCCGGATTTACGAGACTCCTGAAGTCTTTACTTTCCCTCCGAACAGTTTTCTGCGTCCTTCGCCTCTCACCCAAACGAGAGGCTTTTGGGTGGTTTTCATCGTTTCGTGATTGCCCGCTTTTTCTGACGAACTATTTCTTGTGGCGACCTCCTCTACGAGCTGCGCGAGCCGATTTCGCCCCTGCCTTTTCGTGAAGGTCGAGCGTAGGCCTCGCTTCTGCCCTACGGGGCTTTTTTACTTTTTCAGGACTGCAACTCCCGACGTTCTTTCTTTCCTCCTTGTGCCTACACCGACACATTACGGCGTTCCGCTACGGAAGGTCTTTAAGTCCGCGAGAAGCTATCTCTCTCCTATCCCGGCGATCTTCCAACCCCGCAACGACTTTTTTGCTATCCCCAAGATCGTCTTTTTTGCGAGGAGCTCTTGTGTGAGCCGAGCGCTTATGCCTGCTGCCCGTCCCAACGGCGTTCTGCGTTTTAGTCCTTCATTCACTGGCCTAATTAGGCCTTATGAGCGATGAGATCCCTTTTGGCAGGGTATGGGCCTTTTTAATTTTCCTTGATCCTTCAATAGTCTCTCAAAACTCGCCGCCTGTTCGTCGCACCCCATTCTATCCCAAACGAAGTAAACAAATACTTTTCCTACATCCTGAGCTCGATCTCCCTCTCCTGGCTTAAGAATTGTCCCCGCTGAATCGGCCGAGATACTTCGTCTTTTCCGCCGACTCCTCTTCCTTTCTTTTCGTCTCTCACCCACCTTGCCCGATCCTGCATTCAGAATCTTCGTGCGCCGATCTTCTTTTCGACCCCCCCAAGGCTGCTGTCTCTTCTATTCATCTCCGTCTGGGTGAGTTCGAGATTTCCTGCTTCCTGGCGAGACCCTTTTCAGCTTGACTGCTGACTTTTTGCGTTTTACTTGGCTTACTTTACCCTCCCGTCCTTCCTAGAAGACAGACACGGCTTCTGCAGACCGTTTTACGCTCCGGATCGTGAATCAGGAGAAGGCCGCCATGGTTGTGGCCTTCCCAGGGAGGGTCTCTCCCCCCCGACCCCTTGTCTCACGACAGAGGGGTCCAGCCCTAAGCCGCCAATGGCGGAACGTCTGAACGCAACCTGTCACCTTCTGGAAATGCGTTTCTCTCGAATCTCTCTCCCAAAAGAGAACTACATATATCATACATTGTTTTTCGTCTTTGGTGTGTTTTAGTTATGAACCAGGCTTCCGGTGCCGCCGAAAGTTTCGGTTCACTCCTGCCATTTCTTGCGGCAGTACGTTCTTTTTAGTTCCAAGGTCCTTTACTTTTTCTTTCCCCGTCTCCCATCATAATCCACGTCGCGCCACCCGCACCTCTTTTTACCCGCTTCACGAGGGAGCCTTTGGATTCCAGAACGGTTCTTTCAGCCCTTTTTAGATGTCCTTCATCGTCTCCTCCCCCTGACCTCCCCCCCCTCAACCGCAGCAAGTCGATTCAGCACTTCCTCTTTTCTCTCGACGTCTCTTCTCTCAAGTCCAGACTCCTCAAACGCGAAACGCTCGATTACCCCTCAGGTAACTAGATTTTCCCTTGTGATTTCGTCTTCCCGAAGTTTCACGGTTCTATCACCTAGGATCGCAAGGTTTCCGGCTCCCCGACGATAGCCAGTTGACTCCGTCCGATGATCTCGATCGATATCGTTCAGCACTTTCGGCTGAGATCTTCCTTCATTTTTAATAAAAACGTTTTATCGGTTGATCTCGCTCTCGCTCTCCTGGCTTTTTCCGCCGTAGGGTGGTGACGGGTGTTTGTCTCACCCTTTGTTGCTTTTAGAACATGCGGTTTCCGTCCTTTCGATAGCTGTATTCCCCCTACGAACCTGTATGGCCCAGAACCCTTTCATGGAGCGCACTTCTACACTGCTCCTTACAGTAACGATTCTTCGGTCTCGCCCCAGCTTCCTCTTCCGTGAGGCGATCTTTAAGCCCTTTTTTTTCCTCCCTTAACAGCGCCTCGTCAGTTACAAACATATTCCCCTTCCAAGTTCTTGGGTGATATTGACTCCAAAAGTTAGTTAGCCTTGTCAGTTTATATACGAGTTCGTCTCCTCCTCGGGACCTTGCCCTGGCCCCCGTTCCGTGGCCTGTCTCTCGCCTGAATTTTTTTCTTTTCTTTAACCTGTATCCTTATCCGAGACGTGAGTTCCCCCCGTAATCCATTTTTTTTGCGGAACCCGCGCGATTCAGTCCCCTTCGCGTCACCCCTCCCCCTCCCTTAGAAGAAGTCCGACGGGTTTCTTCCGAATCCGGTATAGGTTCCTTTCGGGTCAGTCACCCACAGTCTTTTAATCACGTTTTTCTTCACACCATCGTTGCCAGCATCAAGCAAATATCTCTCGTCGCGTCCGAATAGAGTGTGCGTTGTAGCCCCTCGTCTTTCGCTTTCGGCCCCCCCATGGTCGGATGTTGCGAACCCCGGATGAGTCGGTTGCCGTCAACTTCTTTCCCTGGCTCGCCTGCGTCGTTTCCTGAGAGTTTTTTTTCTGGTGGTTGGGCCCCTCAGCTTCCCATGCCTTCTTTTTTTCGGCTCTGCCTTTCAGCGGCGAGTCTTCTTCTTGTCCCCCGGATGATTGGGCCGCGGTTTGGTATCGAAGTTTGTCGAGGGGGTCTTCGGTCCCTGACTGTCGGTTCTTCCTTTGCAACTCTTTCTGTAGTCCCCTTCAGGTTGCCGTGCTAGTTCTGTTTCTCGACGTTTGATGCGCTGTGCGGGCTCCAGTGGTCGCGGAATGTCTTTCTATACAGTGTGTTGATCACTTTTCCTCCCTCATCAAGATGCCCGTAGTCGTTCGACAGAACTGGACTCGAGCTTGTAGTTCGTGCTTCCTGATGGAACTTCAAGAGACATTTGCAGTTTACCCCAGTCAGTCCCCATGCGAGAGAACATCTGTGAGCCTAATTTTTCGTTCGAGTCGGAGCGGCTTCCCCCGGGACGCGCTTTTTGACTTTCTGAGACCCTTTCCTCTTGGTTAGATTGTGACGACGTCCGCCGGCGACGGGATTCATGGCCCATCTGATCCTTTTTTTTTTTTTGGACTGTAAGCATGAGCCCCCCGGGACTACTTGCGCACGCTGCCCCCCCTCCCTCGTGCAGTAGAGCCCCCTTGACTCTCCCCGTGTAATGGCTTTACAGTCTTTAAAGAACCTTGACTCCTCTCTCGCTTCCGGTGTCTTTTTCCCCTCCCCCCCCCCATCTTCTCCTCCGATGTTTAGAGTTTCTGCCTAAACCCCTTTCGCGGCGAAACCCGTGCGTGCCCAATCAATTTTTTCGTCGATGTCTCACGCGATGATTCTTTTCTCCCGAAGTTTTACGTGCCGTGGCTGCGCGTTTTCTCCTTCTCGTACGGCAGGTGACTTTGCTGTCCCGGCCTTTTTTGACGACGGACCTCCCCCACGCGGTCCTATGATGGCGGATATCTTCGTCACCTTTCTCCCAGCGGGCGCCCGATGCGCGCGTCCTATCCCCCGAGTCGAACTTTTTTTCAGCAAGTCTCCTTTGACAGACTCTTTCTAGACCTTCCTTCGATGGGAGGCGGCCAGGGCGGTCCCTCCCGTCGAAGGCTTCTCTGTTCGCCCTCAACCTCCCCCTCTTTTTAATTTCCGCATCTGTCCCACACTGCGACCTCACTTCCTTATCTGCCGCACGAGTGATCAGCCCTCCCATTTTGCTCGCACCGACCTTTTCCTTCCCACCGACCCTTGCCGCCAGCTCATTTTCTTCTCTTCCTCGGCCTCTTCGGGTTCCAGAACGGTCAAACGCCTTCTAAGCTTCTCAAGTACGTGAAATTTTCCCCCTCCGAATGGCCCGAATCCCTTCTTCTACACCTCGACTGGCTGCCCAATCGCGAAGACTGCTCTGGCCTCCTCAAGTTCAAAACGTCGGCGACTGAACATCCCTCCCTCATCGACCTCTTTTTTACCCTCTCCCTCTCCCAAGCTCGGCAAAGGATCCGGTCGAGTTCTGTATGGAGTGGAGCCCGTTCGCCTTCGCAAGCTGTGTTTCTCCACGTGATGGAGACGTCTTAATTGGATCGTCTAGACCTTTCCACCCGAGTATTTCGTGGAGTGGGAGTATTTTTTGGGTCCCCTTTTTTTTGTTCTGTGCGCTGAGGCCCCCCGAATTCCTGATCCCTTGTGTTCTCCCAGAAGATGCGCGAGCTCCTTTCTCTTCTCCTCTTACGGCTGCGCGTGTGGCAGATCTGTATACGACGCGACGGAGCTGACTTTCTCCCTTCCACTACGTCGATGTACTCCGTTGATAACGTTCGACGTCCTCTAGGCTGAATTTTGCAAGGCAGCTTCCCAGACTCTCTCTGATCTGAAAATTGGTTCTAAACGCGCAACGACTGGTGCTGCCATCTTTACCCCTCGACTTGAGATTCCTCACGTCTCCCGCGGCGCTTTTGTTTTTTCGAGGTGTTCTGACCGAGCCCTTCCTCTTCTCGGAATCGATCCGGACTGATCGTTCGCTCACGGTCCCCCGACTCTCCTCTTCGCGCCTTTTTTGAAGACAGTTTCGCCGACTCGTTCGCCGTCAACCTGCTTCATTAAGCCCTTTGTCGAATTACATCCAGCCCACCAACTACCCCCAGGTTTTCACTCGATCTCTCTACTCCTTTGTTGGGCTAGGAAGGACTTTTTTCCGTGTTTTTTTTTTTGTTTTCACCCCCCCCCCGCTTATCGGTGAAAGAGATCAGGCGTCGATCCCCCCCCGATGCCACCGCTATTCCTTTTTCGTCCTCATTGCGCATCAGCGATTTGTCTCTCCCCCCCTTACGGCTCCGATCCTGTCCTGCTCCTCTGCGGTCGTAACGTTCTCCCCTTTGGCGCGTTCGCTAGTTCTGTCTTGCGTTAAGGCGTAGAGAACCGGCGCAAGACCTTGTTCTCCTGGGCGGTGTGATTTCCCTACGTCGCCGGTACTTCTATCCCCCCCCCCTCCGACTCGAACTTTCTAATGCAGTGACTTTGCCGCGCAGTTTTCGCCTGGATAGTTCCGGAACGGAGCTCTCAAGCCCTTGGCCGACGGCGGATGACTCTTTTCTCCACCCTTTTCCGGGTCCTCCTCTTTCCGCGCGACGCCGTTTCCCCTGGGTTTTATCGACCCGATGCCCCTCCAACGGCTTCACTGCGGACGCCTGTTTCGTGAGAACGAGCCGACCCCCTCGCCTCCACCCCCTTTTTTTGTCTGTCTTTTGGGGTCTCCCGATTTCTCGAGCCCCTTTCCCCCATTGCCCTGGCCCCTTTTTTTTGCGTTCGATCCGCCAGAGAGGGCTGGAGCCGTTTCCGCGTAGTGGCTTTTCTACTTCCCCATCCCCTTCCACCCGTAACCACCTTTTCTTCGCGGCTTCCTGCTTCCAGTCCTTCAGGCAGCACCCTTTTTTCTTCAGATTTTCTCCGGCCTTCTTAGGGATTAACCTTGACCCTCCCACCGCGAACTGGCAGATGACCTCTCTTGCGCTGTTTCGACGAATTTCTTTTCCCACGCCGACCGCACTCGAGAAAAGCGCCTCCCTCTGATAAGTCCTTACTTTGAGGTTTCGCACCGATTGATAGTAGAAGCTGAGTTCTTATTACCCTATCGGCCCCCGGGGTTTTTTCTCATATGGCGGAGACTCTCACAAGTCAGTCGTTCACGACTTACTCCGATCTTTTTCGCAGATGCAGATCGTCCCCCTTTTTTTTTCATCATCAGTATAGTTGATATCCTATCAATTTTTGCGTTTTCCTTCAGTAGTCTCGTTTGTGGATGTAATAGACTTGATCGAACAGCTTTTACGGTCCGGTGTCCTCATAGATGCCGAAAAGTAGAGACAAGCCTTTTTTTTTTTTAGCAGATCTCTGATCCCCCCTTATATAACGATAAGTTGTATTTTCTCCTTCACTATCCTTTCGGCGTTTCAGTCAGACCCTCCGTTGTTTCCGATAACTCCCTCGCCTTCTGACACCATCCATTACTCGCCGCGACCGTCTATTTTTTTGTTAGTTCCGTTCCTTTTTCTCCCCCCTTCCATCAGCCCTCGAGCTACGAGTTTTTCCTTTTAGCCTTGTCGGACAGTGCTTCGGTTGCTTATTTCTGCAGGAATCTCTTCTTGTTATCCCGCGTATGCGTGCGCATGTTTCCCCTTTCTGTATCGCGTCATTAAACCTCCGCTACGCTTCCCCGTCACGCCCCATATTCTAGCATCAGAAGATCGTCTTCGCGTCCCAAGTTTCATTCCTTTTCACACGAGGAATCATTTCTCGGGGCAGTACTCCGCCACCGCGAGCCACCCGCGGCCCCCCCCCCTTTGTTTGCGGTTTCCGCGACGCCCTTCCCCTCTTCTGAAGTGCTCCACCATTGGTATTTTGGAACAAAACTGATGTCTCTCCGATACTCCCTCTTTCGTCTCGGCGAAGTGGCGTGTCGTTATTCTTCTTTACTCTTTTCATCGATCAGCAGAAGATCCCTGAGGTTAAGGCTGCGGTTTTAGAGCTTCTCCTCGTTCCATATCAAGATGTACCTCTGATTGTTGTGTTCGGTTTTTTGCTCGTATGCGGATCTCTTCGTTCCATGCTCGTGTCCCCTGCACGATTAGGGTCAGGTTGGGACGTTCTTTCCCAATCGTGCCGTCCTTTCACAGCTTTTTGGCGTTTTTCAACTGGCTAATGAGGGCACTTGTGTGATTTGATCACTCTGGCAGCACGGTGCTCCAGGCCGCTTCGGTCGTCTCCCTCCCGGCATCGGGTCGGAACGCTTCTTTCGTTCTGGTCTAAAGAAAAGCGTTCTCTCTCTTTTCCGCCCTGGCAGCGTTCCTTCGAAACTTCCCTTGAGTCCGGTTAGCTCGGGGCGACTGCGTTTCTAGTTCTTGCGGATTTTGGCCGCGCGCATCCTAGTTCCCTAAGTCGTTGGGGACTTGCCCCGAGACTTGGATAGGCCTTGCAGTGCTCCGTCTTTCGGTCACTTAACCCCCCTTCAGCTGACTCGCTCTTCCCCGTCCCGCGCAGCTCGCGGCAAGTTTTCCCTGAAGACGGAATCCTCTCGTTCTCCCAAAAGGTTCGGGACCAGTCGGCCAGCCCTTGATAGCTTCTCCCCTAGGCGCCTAGGTATCGCAAAGCCCCCTCTTTTCCCCTTTTTTTCCCCCGTGTTTTTTGTTTAAAGAAGATGGCTTTTTCTCTCAATCTTCCGTCTCTGGCAAACGGCGTATCCTTCTTTGGAACCTCGTGGTGCTCGTCAGCCTTTTTCTTCCGTCAATTTTCGACCCCGTTTCCGCGAGCTTTTAGCCTGTATTCGCTTTTCTGATGTCCCTTTCAGGGACCCGACTCTGTCATCTTCCACCACGCGGTTCCTATGACTCTGGCGTCAAAGCCAGACCCAATTTTTCGCCTGCTCGCCTTATCTAGTCGCTCCCCTCCTCCTGTTCAGCATCGACGAATTGCGCCGCAACAAGACTCTCAGTGCAGTTAGCCTGTGAAGTCTCCTTTTTCCGGTTATTTAAGTTTCGTAGTTTCTATGAGCCGGCCAGCAACTCTAGTTCCTCCTGAAGCCTCTACCACATCCCAGCTCTATGAGTTGAATTTTCCACAGCTTCACGCAACCGACATTTACCCCACTGACCCCCGTTGCGCGTAGTCAGAGCATCGTTTCATTCAGGCTAACCACCCGGAACTTCCAAAGGCTACGCCTAGTGCAGCCGTTTTCACCCCTGAAACTAGGAAATTCCACTCCTTTTTAACAGATAACCTCCCAATTTTATGAACACTATCTTCAGTCTGATTCTTTCTCCGTCGAGTTTGCTCTCCCCCAACTTGCTCATCCGGTCACTTCTGCGGCTGATCGACCCTCCCCCTCCATTTAATCATCCCACCCCTCTGGCCAGTTAAGGATCCTCTCTTGCTGATTTCCCCCTTCTCCTGCGCAGCTTTCTCAACCAGGTTTGTCTCTGCACGACTTCAGATGTTCGCAACCGACACCGATTGGGCCTTGTGCGTCCTGATTTTAGTTGCGCTGCTGCCTCGGTGTCTCTCATTCTTGTACGAACGTCGACCTTTTCCCTACTGGAGAGCCTCGATTTCTGACCAGGCCTCAGCGTCGCATTCCCCTATTCCCCCCCCCCTCCGATTCTTCTTTTTGACCTGATGCGGTCCATATTTGGCGATTGACTCGTTCCTCAAAAATTTTCGATCTACTTCCCGAAAGGGCCTTGAACTTTGCAATGCGCGGGAACAAGTGATCTCTCCCCCTTCCCCATAACCCCCCCCCCCCCCCCCCCTCCCTCCCTCTTTCCGATCTATTTTGCGATCAGGCGTTATGAGCTGGGGGACACAACTTTTGATGATCGCGGGCCGACTTTTCCCGATGGGACGACTAGCCTCCTATTCAGGAGTGGGCGACCGCGAACGTCTCTCGGCTTTTAGGACTTTTGACCTCCCTCTTCTTCCCCTGCCGACCGCCTGTTGAGTCCCCAACGACTTTCCCCAGCCTAACCCCAACTACGGAGTGACGACATTCCTCTATTGTAGCTCCCCTCTTCTGTCTGACCCAGACCCAGTGATCCCTTTATGGTTTACCGTCGGCGTCCCTAGTCTCGATCTCTGCAACGGATATTTATGTACCTCCTCTCTTCGATCCGAGTGTGAAGATCGGACCCGCCGAAGTGCAAGATATATTTCTTGCCTCCAAGGTACGGTATTTCTTTATCCTTTGTGCCCCCCCCTGGGGCTGAGAGTGATCGCTCCCCTCAGTCTTTCCACTTCGCTGGAAAAGTTCTCTATCCCCTTTTTTGCTGTGTCCCTTTTCGGTCAGAAGGTCCCGCATCTTCCCCCGATCGAACATTTCTCATCGTCGCGCAGGCTAAACCTTTCTCTGTAGGAGACGTAATCCCTCCCGTGTTCTTTTTTTGGACGAATGTGATTTTTCATCAAAACGCCACGTGCCCTTCAGCTGGTTGACCTCCCCCAATAACTCACTGGCCCTTATCATCCATTTCCCTAATGGAAGGCGGCCTTCCCTCTTTTGCCGAGAAGCCCTGATCCTACCCCCTTTCTACCTACATCTTCTCTCCATCCTCCTACTTTTCGAGATCTTAGTTTCGGGGGTCGTTCTAGACTTTTTTTCGTTCGAAGTTTCCGCCTTGTCCAAGGTAACTTTGTCGATCGTTTTGAAGGCCGGCGACGTTTCCACGGCGGGTTGCGTTTTCATATACAGCCCTTGGCCCCCCCCTCCCACCCACCTAGGTTCCTTTTCCTTCCGGCTTTCAGATCCTTTACCTCGGAAAACTGTTGAAGTTCCTGTTGCTTATGTCTCGGAGGTTTCGAAGACCCTCCCAACGCAGCAACCTTCCGCTGACTCACTTCAATTTTGAATCGACGCCTTTCTCTTAATTCCCACCCGTCTGCCGAACGCTTGACCAGCGCGATCAGTTCGGCGCTTTCAGCGTCATGCCTCCTCAACGAATTTATTCGGTCGTCCTCTTTCCACTTGCAAGGGGTTTTTTATCCTCCCGCATCTAAGTTTACAGAACATTAGTCTCCATCTCCTCTCTAGTACCATCGTACGCGATTTAATTCACATCAGTCCCTCTCGGTCCTTACCCGATCCGCCTGTTCCTCCCTCCTTCGGTTCCGGCGTATGTTCTTCCTACTGGTTTCTCGAAAAGTGGTTCCAGTGAATGTGAAGGCGATAGATCCTTCCAAGCGCGTCAGGCCCGCCAGTGAATGGAGTCTTCCTGGGACTCTCCCCCCCCGATCATCGTTTTTGACCTAAGGCGGTATTCTTCTTCCTGATGAAGTCTGTCAGTTGCGCGATCAGCACGCATGTTTTGAACGCCTCTCGGCAATTTCGCGCCCTTTTTTGCAAGTCAGATCTGGTTTCTTTCCCCAGCAAAAGTTCGTTTTTTTAGTTTCCCTCCTGCCTTTCCTCTGAGATCGCTTTTCCCTTAAGCCTTTCCCCTTCCAGTGCGGGCCCCCCGTTCTCTTCCCTGAATTTCCGCGTAGTGTTATTCACCTGACTGGAACCAGTAGTTGCGCCTTCCAGGTCGGCCCTTAATATCGGAATACAGCGATGCCTCCCCTTTCCCGTTCACGAAAAACCCTCTTTGCTGACCGACGAAGATCTGCTCGCGCATCTTCTATCCTTGGTTTCGCCCGGCAATAGTTCAGTCGGCCACTCTTGTCGCGCACTAATCGCTCTCCAACCCTCCGTTCCTACGGGGGTTCGATCTCTCCCCCCCCCCCTCTCGAGCGTGTATAGGGTAGTGGTTCCAAACCCCCAGTGCGAAGATCTCCCCACCTACTATTATCCGTCGACCTGGTCAGCTGATATTGTCCTTAGGTAGTCATCTATCATCGAAGCTCTCACCCATGTGTTTAATACGCTTTTGTCTAGTTGGAGAGCAAGTTCCTCCTTAGCCTATTTTCTATCTGTCAAAGGGGTATAGACTTTGGACACCTTTTCGTGAGCCGCTATTCGCAATGAGCTTTTTCAGTCTTCGCGATGCAGCTGTGGCCGTGTTCTCGTAAATAAGGGCTCGTTTTTCCGTGAACCTGATCCTCTGCCGGCAGTCGCAGAAAAGTGGGGGGTACGGGGTTGCGAGCACCGTCTGTCAGCACGTGATGACTATCCTTCGATCGGCTCGTTTTTATTTCGAAGCTTTCCTAAGCGTTCCCCAGTTGACCCTTCTTGGGATCTTAGAACCCTCTAAGGACCCTCCATCTCGGGAAAGCCCTTTCCCCGCTTCCCCGTAGAATGCCATGCTGCGCTCTTTTATTTCCAGGCGACTTGCTGCTTTAGTTTTTAGCCCGGGCTGAGGGTTCCCTCGACGCTCTCAGGCCCTTCGAGCAGTCCATTGGGTAGACTGCATCCAGTCGGTTGCCTTACTTCCTGGCTCCGTGATCGCTTTTTCTTCTTCCTTCCCGGTCTAGAGCAAATGGCAGTGCCGCAAGCTTCTCCCGCTCCTCTAGGGCAATTTCGGACCCTTCTAGCCGGCATCCTTAGTACGAGCACCCGTCGGGAACCCTTCGTGACTATCTTTGTTCCCCGCTGGTTCACGGAGTAGTTTCCCAGACCTCCATTTTTTGTGTTGTTTGATAGATCTTTTTTTTGAGAGTTTCCGAGTGGCGAAACCTTTTAAAAGTGCTACCGGTTTGGTTTGCTAGCCCGCTTCTTCCGCTTTGCTTGAAAATCCGCTGAGAGAGAGTTTGCCAGGTCTTTTTCTCTGTCGCCGCCTAATGATGCGGAATGGAATCGTCTCCTTTAACCGGGCCTATTCCTCAGGCTCTCCCTCCTGGCGACCCAATGGAGTTTGTTTAAGGTTCTTTTGAGTCTCGAGCGTAGAGCCACAACCCCAAGTCACATACGTCCCCCGCGCTTTCCCCTGACGCTAATGGGAAGTTTTCGTTCCTCCTCGATCTTGTTTCGGTCGAAGGCCTTTCTTTTCGGAGACCCCCCCGCCAGACAAGCTCCCTTCTCCGCTTCTTCGAGATGACGAACGACGAATGAAGCTTAACCTGCCGAGGATCAAGCACCAGCTTGCTCCCCTAATTAACGCCACGGTTGTCACTTGCCAGCATAGTGCCCTTTTATTTCCTTCCCTGTTAACCTTCCGTTGCACAACCTCCTTCCCAGTCTCGACTTTGATCATGGGTTTTTGCCTAACTCACCTCGTCGATACCACCCCTCCGAGTTCCCCTTCTTCCATTCTTCTAGTTAGATGATGAGTATTTACCCACTAGGAGATTAACCATATATTTCATGATGTACTAAAGTTCTTTTTCCCAGTTTCCACTCTTCTTCAGGAATCTGAGTTATGATGGAGTTGGCTAGATGTCGCCACCTTTCCCAAGAGAACCGCTACGACTCGAGTTCTCATTTCAACGCAACCTCGAGGAGTTTGTCTTCTGGGTGGAGGTTTTATTGACGCTGCTGCACCGGTTTCCCCTTCGTGATGAAGAAAGTTTTTTACCACTTCTATTTAATGATGCGCCTCGCCGCTTTTCTCGTCACTTGTGTTTCGTGTCTTCCCCTATCTTCCCAAAGTGACATTTCCTGCTGAGTTGGTCATGCCGCACTCCGGTTTTCTATTCCTTGTAACTTACCTACGCACATCGACTTCGCTCTCCCTTCAACCTCCTTATTGCAAGGTCGACGAGAAGCTCTAGCTTTCCTGCACAACCTTCGCTCTCCTCAAAGCTATCAACCCCCGTTCCTCAGGTTTCTTCTCAGAATGCTTTGGTTTGAGAGGCGCTGATTCCTCTTTCCCCCCCCCTGCGTTTGATAGAGCCCCTTCCTCTCCGACCCCCCCCCCCCCCCCCCCCCGCGAACTTCCCTCGACCTCCCCAATCCCCCATTCAGCGATTGGGAGCAAAGCGACGCTCGTTCCCATTTTCCGCAGTTTCGGCTTTGCTTTCCTTCCCTCCATAGGCCTGTTCGAGCGAACCGACCTTCGTCAACCAGCCCAGTCCAAACCTCCCTTCTTGCCGACCCTACGAGCTAGCCCCGAAGGTCCTTGATCCTTCCCGCCACCGTTCCCCCCCTATTTTTCCTACGAGATTGAGTCGAGATAGCGTCCCCCTTTCGGCCCCGCCTATTTTTTTAGTCCCCTAGCCAAGGGCACCCAGGAATCGTCCAGTGCTTCGTTTTCCTCGCTCAGTTGCTTTGCGAATCAAAGCGTTCGTCCGTTAGTTGTTCTGTCGTCGCGGCTTCTTTCCTTGATAGCAGGTCGTCGCTCTTCGCAGGTTTCCAGTTTTCTAAGTGATGCTCTGAAGTTCTGTTCAGCGGCGTTTAAACAAGACCTCACCTGTTCCCGCATAACTTTTAATGGCGTCCCTGGATCGTCCGGACCGTCACTGCCCCTCTTGTTGTGGCCCCTTTTTGCTCTTACAAACCACTGACAGGGGAATTTGGAGATCGACCGATCTCTGGTACTTCCTTTTAAGATGTCCCCCCTGGCCAAGGCCTTCAATTTCACGACTGTGCTCTTAGTTCCCCCTCTTCCAACTAA
>Ga0179591_1188429_pt1 | contig 19177 bp, 12 predicted proteins | sample CZOMad2_1_08_16f_FD_182891 | JGI IMG/M metagenome (GOLD analysis project Ga0179591, IMG submission 182891) | Vadose zone soil fungal communities from Angelo Coast Range Reserve, California, USA - CZOMad2_1_08_16fungal (PacBio error correction) | ecosystem: Environmental > Terrestrial > Soil >... | reverse complement strand
CTTCTTGAGTTAAGTCTAATTTGTTGACGTGTCCCTCCTCGAGATGGCCCAGAAAGAAGGGGTTTTTTCTTCCCAGCTCCAAATAATGAGTCTTGGCCTGTGTTGATTTTTCATCTGGCCCTGATGAAAATGTCCAACTCTTCCACCAGTAGATTTTTTTTTTCTCCAAGACTCTATGGTCCTACTCGCCAGGGTGTTTCCCCGAGTTTGTTAGGCCGAGCTTTGTGTCTTATAGACGGACTTTCTGGGCTTCGGAGCTTTTTCCTAGGACGGGACTTCCCTTCTTCCTCGTTCCCAGTGGGGGTTAAGGGAGGAAGACCCCTTCTTCCCAGGAGAGGATTTAGGCCTTTCCCCCCCCTGCTAGCCTTTGATTGATTTCTTCACTCTGAGGGTACGAATTGCCTCGCGGAATGTTTTAGAGGGCCCATGAACAATTCTCTCTCGCGGTACCTTTTTATAACGTCTAGTTACCGAGGTGCTGGCAGCTCTTCTAGATCTTCCTCTTGTTTTAGCCCAGATTCCTTGAGCTCTTTCCCCTAGGGAGTCGTGGTTTCCCCTTTTGTTGATCCCCTTGAAGTACTGAGGACTGCCTTTTTTCCAGCCCTTGACTTGTCCCTAGCCCCACTCTAACGTTCGTTCCCTTGCCCGTCTTTCCCGTGACTTCTTCCTTTGGCTGTTTTCAACCCCAACTGGGCGCAGGACCCTTTTTTCCTTATTAATGCTCTGGCAAGGTCTTCCCAGGTCATGTACGAAGCCCTTGCCTTTTTTCCTCCGCCCTGACAGAGAGGATCTTTGCCCGGTGGAATTCTGACGTTGTTCTTCTGGTGCGGTCCGGACAGCTTGTTCTATTCTTTCGGACGGGAGGTATCCTCTTCCGATACCCTTAGGGGTTTTCTCTTCTTCCGGTTTTTTCTTTTTCTTGCTTCCACAATAAGTATCTTCTTACCCCGCAAAGATCCCTCCAAGTGCGGGTCCATCCACCGTATCCCCCTCTTCCGTTTTTCTTTTACTTTTTTATTTGAGAGAGAGGTCCCCTTCCCTCTTTTTTGCGGCCCTGGAACTCTTCCTTCTTTTTTATTCCTGTAATGAGTAGTGAAGATAAGCTTACTCCAGAAAATATACTATTTTCTACTCAATTTTACTTTTTTTTAGATATATGTGGGCGGCCGTACCCTTTCCTCTTCCATCATTATATACTTTTTCAATGCCCCATAAAAGTTAAAGATACCTTCCCTCCCCCTTCTTCGGTTCCCCTTCTTCCGTGACAAATTTTAGAAGTGTCCTGTATAAGGATTTCTTTCCGAAGAAATGTTTACTATTCCTCCGAAGGCCATCTTTCTCTGTCCCCCTTTTAGCTCCTCACCCCTTGGAGAAGTCTCTCCCCCAGCGGTTTGTTTATCTGTTTACTTTGTATCCCCCTCTCTTCCCTCTTCTATTAATACCCTCACCCACGGTATCCTTCCCAAGACCCTACCAAGCTCAGATAGGTCTGAACTCCCCTTCGCGTAGGTCAGGACCATGCATTCTTGACGCATGACTCCAGCGCTTTCTCTTTAGACAAGGTTCTCAAGCAAGAAGGCGCTCTCCGTGCACGGACTTATCTTCCGAGAACCTTAACTTTTTTACTTGGAGTTGCCCTCCCTCTTTTTCCCCCTCCTCGACAGAAGGCAAAGTCTTTTCCAGTCCTTTCTCCCCCCGGGGTTTAGCTCACACAAGACGCAACGCTGCCAGCATCCCCCCTCGGCAGTCACTTTCAGAAGAAGTCTTCCATGCCCTTCCCCGGAGACCGTATGGCCCCCCTCTTACCATCGCAGCGATTTTCCCATCTCCGGAATTGGGCCGCTGGTCCCAAGGGTCTCTGTCTGCTTCTGTAGGAAACACTTACTTTTCATCAGCTAGACGCTAACGTTTCCGAACTGATGTCACAGTAAGAATCTTAGGGTCTCATGGACTGAAGTTTCCCTCCCTCGGGTCACATCAATTTCCCGCCTTTACTCCCCGCAAGCATGATAGACTTATAAAAGTACTCACGGTTAGAGAGTCCCCTGTCTCGCTTTATCTCTTCCTCATAAACCCGCAAACTGGGCCCCACTGGGCTTTCCTTTTTCCCATGATAGGGTTTAGACCGCGTAGGGAAGATGAGGTTGACCTTTTGGACCTCGCAGCTCAAACCCCCCTCCCTGTTGCCTCTCACCGGCTCTTTTTTTTTACTCTCGGTTACTACAACCCCTTCTTCGCTTTTCATCATCTGAAGTACCCTGTCAAATAGAGAAGGCTGAACCTCCGAAGTATCGGCTCCTCGCCTCGAAACTCGAGGCATTGCACCAGTCTGTTACTTCCTCTGACCTACCTACTACCGTCCAAGAAAAGTCCCTCCCGGCATTGGCGAACGTCGTAGACCCATTTTCCCCGTGGCGAATGCAGTCCTCTCAAAGCATTTGATGTTGGAGGACTGATCGGGCAATCTTGGACTGTTTTTCCTATGGCCGGTCAGAAGAGTCCTTCTTCATGGGAGCAGGCACCCCCGGCCAATGCCCCCGCTCCCCTGCAAAGGTTGACGTTCTCTTAACTCCATCGTCCTGTTTTTTCTCGGGATTTGGAAAATACTCCCTCCTTACAAGCCGCCTATTCAGTGCGCATAAATCAGTTTGAATTTACCAGCTTTTGGCGCTTCTCCGGCTTTAGAGGCAAGAACTTCCTCTCCGAAAAGCAGACTCTGTTCTTTTCCTTTGCCAGCCGTTGATCGGCAAGGAAAGCATCCCTCACTTGGTCTTCCGTCGAAGCCTTCTGGTTTCCGAAAGAGAGGGTACCCGTTTGGTCGGGAAGATTGCCCCAGGATCCTTCCCCTTGTTCGCAGTTTCTATCGACTCTTTGTTCCCTCTCTAAGCCGTCCTTTCCGAGAACGCTGCCGCCGGTCTCGTTTTGGACTCCCTTTGCAATCTTTTAAAGCGTGAGTCTCAGGGTGCTTCTTGTAAGGGGTCCCCAGTTTTTTTCGTCAACGACCCTCATTCCGCCAGAATCAAGCATTGCATAAGTCTCTTTCCGTCGTTTTTCAGACGGTCTTCACCCTTTTTCCATCATGCTTTTCTTCTTTGCACGCACTTCCAAGGCTTTGCTTCTGTCGGCTTTTCTGCCATCGTTCCTCCACTTCCTAGTTTTCCCTACTAACTCTTTCTCCATGTCCTTGTACCTTTTTCCGCCTTTACAGTGGACTCTTTACATCACGTCCGGCCGCATAGACATCACCTCCCGTTTGCTTTGGAGGAGAATTGTAATAAGCCTCTCTTCCCTTCCCAGTTCCATGCTTATTTTTTTTACTTCACGTCCTTATCTCCGGTGTTCAATCGACAGCATGGTGTCTCCAATAGTCCCCTCATGCCGGTGCTTTTCAGGCGCTTTTTGACCTTAACTTGTATCTTCAACGCTTCCTTTTCTTCTTTTGAGATTGCCATCTATTCCCCAGTTTTTGGTTCTCCGCCCACTTATTAGTCTTTTCTCTTTAGGTCAGCACTAACTGAGCTGTTCGTCTTCCCTTCATAGACTTCGTTCGAGTTCTTTTTGATCGGTTTGTTCAGGCTACTATGAGAGACTCCCTTCCTCTTTCTAGCGTCCGGGTGACTTTTCTGGTAGTTTCCTCGCGACGTAACGGGTAGGATGTCACCTTTTTTCAGGTGACGATTGCTCCTAAGAATTGCCTTTTCTGACCTGCGTCTTGCTGTTTTACTTTAGCCTCAGATTTTTCACCTTCGACTGCGCTTTCCTTTCCCGTGCCTGACGAACTGCTTTCCACGCGTAGTACCTTAGTTTCTTCACTCCGAGGCAAATAGCATTCCCGGGCCCTTATTTTCGCGTGCCGCGGGTTTTTCCTTTTCAACAGGTATCCTTCTCGTTAGGCTTTTGCGCCCCTTTCTCCCTTTTGGTCTGATCTCTTCTCTCGATTCCAAGAGCCGCAGGAAGATTTCTTCTGTTTACTGCCGGCGTTTCTAGTTTCTCTTCCTGCTTTCCAGAGACGTTTCTTCTCCTTTGCAGCCCTTCGGCTCCCTTTTCCTCCTGGTCTCCTGACTACCCTTCTCAAGTAACCCTGGCCCTAGTCCTCCAGCCAGACCGCTTGCTCTCTTTAGCCCCCCTACAGGAGGATTGGTGTAACTCACGCCCTCCGACGTCCTGAGGACATTGTCTACCTTTTTGATGCCTTCTTCTCTCGTCCCTTCAGGAGCAGCGGGGTTATCTCTTCGGAGTCGGCTCTCCATTTCTTCTTCTTTTTTTCCGATGTCTGGAGGCTTCCCTCCAGGATCCTTAGCTTTCTCGGACGATGGTTTCTCACTATATCTTCAGGCAGTTCTTGCCGGAAGTCCTGTGTCCTTCTCCCAAGTTTTCTGAAGAGTCTGTTACCTTCCTTCTTGGAAAAGATTCCCCGTCGCCTCCTTGCAGTCCCTTTTACTAAGATAGATCATTTCGTCGCTGGGCGTCATTTGCCCCCGTGTCGCTGACGCGTCTTTTTTTCTTGTTTTGTTCTCCTCTATTTTCTAAGTAGACCAGGGCTTTCAGCCCGCCGTATCCCGTACTCTGGCTCTGGTCAGCTTTCTTTTTCTCATTGACAGGTTTCGGTTGTCCAGGGTCTTTTCCGCTATTTGCTGGAAACCTCCCGAGACCGGATCTGTTCAAGGACTCCCTGTCAGCTGTGTATTTAATTGACGTTTTTTCTCCATTTAAAGACCTGGACCTTCCTCTCGGTCACACCTCTTGGACTACACTCACCTGACATTTTGTGTCTCTTCAGAGATCTCATCTTGACCCTTCATCTCTTAGCGCTGGATTTTTCGTCCTAGTTACTTCTTACCATCTCTCACTTTACATGTTCTAGGTTCTTACAGAAGTTTCCTGAGAGTATTGGACTGTCCCCCCCTTCGGTCTATTAGATGTGTCACCGTACTTTTCCTCACCTCTCCTCGAAAGGTTTGACGTTCAGCCATTGCTCGAGGTCCCTAGCTTGCGGAGTGCCGATCTTATTTTCTTCCGCCTTCAAGAGTCAGTTTTAGACGTCTTTTTTTCACGAGTGGTATCTCGGGCACCACCTTCTCGTGTTAAGCTCACCCTCTCAACTGACGGAGGAAGAGGTCTTCCTACTTTTCTCTGTAAACAAGCTGTCCACGGTTTTCACTTTCGTTCTCTTTCTTCCCGATTTATGCTTCTCTCGCTGTTATGTCCCCCAAATGCAACTTCGGTGAAACGGAGGGGGTTATTTCCTTGTAGCCGTTTCAAATTTGAATGTAACCTCGCCATTCTTGTTGAAGCCAAGTCTCGCTACCCACCTGCTCTCTGGTTCAATAAGGATTTGTGTTGAGTTTTTCCGTATGGGAGACTCCCTCGTTCGAATTGCTTTTTCCCCGACCATTCAACGGAGTTGCTGGCTCTGCCCTTCAAAGGGCTTCCTATTTTACCGGTGTCTGACCATCCTTGACTCAGACGACCAGATTACCCTTGCGGTATCCGAAGTTTTCTTCACTACATTCCCTGCTTCCCCTGTTTAGGCTCCTCCTTGGCCGTCAGTGGTGAGTTCCTTGAACCCTTCATGTTCTCCCTAATCGGGTAAGTCCTTTCTTCTTATCTCCGCGTACGGGTAACTTCAGCCCAACCCCACTCTCTCTTTCCCTCGCTTGTTGATAATATTTTTTTCTTCGTTACCCGTCCCTTCTTATTTCCTACTTTTACCCTTATCCTTCCTTAAAGTCACCCTGACTATTCCGAAGAAAAAATGCGGCTTGACCTCTCTCCCCTGAAACCAATTGTCATCCTGGTGTAAGCTGAGCGGAAAGTAAACGGGTTGTCTCTTTTTGTATCCAATCGGACGCCTTTCTCAGGTTTATCTCCGCACCCGGGACTGACTCTCAAGTCTCCACCGCGGGTTAGGATTTCCTGAAGTATGTCTTCCGACCTGACCCTGATAGCCCCTCTTGGTTCAAGCACAACCACTCTCAGTTCTGTCCAAGTGCACCGTAGCCTCTCGGTACTTCAAAGACCCTTCCTTCTGGTCATTGCCCTTGACCTTTTTCCCCCATGTACAAACCCTCTTTTTCTTTGGCTCCTTTCCCGGTGTACAGAAAGACGGCGCTCGGCCGTGCCAGTCTCTTTTAGTACCGCAGGGCCGACCCTTTCCCCGACAGCGTTGTGCGTTTTCCCTTACTCAAGTGCCCTCTCCTGGCCTTACGTCCCGGAGCGATTACCAAAACTGACGCCCTCCGTGCCCGCGCTCCTCAGAGTTCTATCCGAAACTCCTCCGAGTCATTGCTTCGGGACTCTTTTCCAGACTCGGAAACATTTCTCCGGGAAAGAGCCGCGTGCCGATCCTTTTTTCGCTTCGTTCTCTTACATTACCCTTCCATTTGGCAGTAGCCTGGACCCCCGTGAACCCGCAGAAGAGAAGGTTTACCACTTTTGCTTCCCCTTTGACTGGTTCGGACTGCCTGCGCTCCCTTCTTCAGCGAGGCTTCTCCCTTCAATTCCGGACTCTCTGACTGCAAGTAGCATATCTCTCCTCTACCAAATAGTCTGACACCTCGGCGGTGCTTTCTTAACATCGAGAGGGTGTATGACGAGAGTCTTTCTTGCGTTCTGGGTATAAGGGACACTTCTGCCACTCCACAGCGTCTTCCAATCCTTCCTTTGCCAGTCTTACTAAAACCTACCTTGGAAAGAAATTCATCCCCAAGGACCCTCAGAGCCTCACACTCTCTTTCCTCTCCTCAGCCAGAGACTTCCTCTGCCCCAATCCCTATTCTGTCCTCAGAACCTGCGTCAAGTAAAGACACTTCCCTACGGTGGTGGGGGGGTAATTGTTATTGTCGACCTCTTTATAAATGAAGACCCCTCCCGCGCGCCCTGGGCAAGCTTTCTCACCCCATCATTTATGTAATTGAATCATGATTGGGTTTGGAAAAGTCTTTAGCATCTCTTCGGACTGGGAGTCAGTTCCGGCCTGATCTACCTCCTCTGACTTCTTTCATTTGTGCCCGCCTCTCCCTTGGTCGGCGCAGGGTCTTCCCTGTCAGTCCTCGACCCCTCCCGCTGTCGCATGATCCAGGACATTCGACCGCTTCCGCGGCCGAGTTTAAGTCCAGGTTTAACACGCCTTAGCTCACTCTCTCTCCATTTACCCCCAGAGCTTGGCGGGAAGGACACCTGTGCGGTGTAGGACATTTCCCCTATCAGTTCGTTCTGGAGAAGATATCTCATCTTGATACGGCAGAGCGGGTTCCATTCGCGGGTCTTGTCGAGTCACCAGGTTCCAGATATTGAACATCCGCCTCCCTACCTCCTTTCTGACGGATAATCTTCAGGTTTGCCATCATTCCGTAGCAGTTCTTTCGTTTTTCGCCTAATTCCCTTCCTCCCGGACAATCTTTGCCTCACTTTTTCTCACCCCTCGGACTGTAAGACATCATCCCCTTTTGACTCACGCCGCCAGAAATACCAGATCACGCAGGTACTCCGATGGAAGGAGGTTAAGAATCCGTACGAAACCGCTTGCAGGTTCTTACCTCCTCTTTTTTGCTCGCTTTTTCTAGCACGACCAGACGCTCCCTCATCTCGTCGCCCACTATAATAGACTCTGTACCCTGGACAAGTACCCTGTCCTATTCTCCCTTCTTTACCTTGCATCCTTTCCCCCCTGCCCAGACCTGTCCTCCTGTCATCAAGCAGAAACTCCCATCCCGACCTTACCAGATCTTCCATTCTGACTAAACTTTCGAATCTTTGTCTTTCTACGACACCTCCCTTCCTCCTGTTTGCCCTCGATGACGATCCTTCCTTTGCTCTTCCCGCTCAGGTAGTTTGATGAACGGCACTCTCGGCAGCTGCTCGTTTTTCTCTTCCCTCTATCTCCTTCTCTCCTTTTCCTCCTCCTGTTGTTTGTTATTGCCTCTCTGTTTCCTATACCACATAGCCCCGTTTCTCTTCTTCAAGGTCACCCCCTTCCCTGCGGTTCTATCCTTAGAGGTGCTCACCTTCTTCTGTGAGGCGACGCCAGGCTTTCGAATTTCACAAGCTGCGGAGGTCTTTTTTAGGGTAGTTCTTCTTGGGTCCCTTCTCTAGACTCAAGGTAGTTTTCAACTTTGGCCTTTTCGATGGAGCCTGCCATCATTTCGTTTACTTCGATGAAAGTCTCCTTCTTTGCTGAAGTAGTGGGCTGACCTTGCTTCTGGGGCCTGCGTTTCAAAGAAGTTCAAATTAATCCCCGGTAATTTTATGCACTCCCCTGCTTTCCAACTCCCTCAGCTTTCTTAAACGACGCCTTCCCTTCCGTAGGGACCATTTAGTTAGCTGTCGCGTGTGTGTCTCGCTAAGGACAGTTTTCCCGGTCGGGCGGTTGTGACCCTTACGACCCTGGTCTTTCGCTTCTCGCTCTAGAGTACGGTTGCGTGCAGAGGTTTTCTTCTGAAAATGAAGGTCGTTATAGTCCTATCCGCGGCGGTCTTTTCGTTGAGCCGTTCGGTCGGCACGTAGATTGTGTAACTTCTGGACACCGCTACCTTACCGATCATTAGTATGCTGAGCGTCCTGAAGGAATGAACCTTTCTTGACCTGTGCCAGACCACTACTTCTCGTTCAAGAAGATCTCTGTTTCAATTCGAGCTCTCTTTGATTGCTGCCTTTTTGCCTTCTTCCCCTCGCAGGTCCCCACTCCCGTTATGGTGCAGAGAGGACATCTCCTTTCTTTTTTCTGCTTTCTGCTCTTGAGGTAGTTTCTCCTCCTTTTAGTTTTGGAGTTAGATGAGTTTAGGACTACGATTAGTGTAGGAGGACAGTCCTTTCCTCTCTCCGGAAGAAAGAGCGTCCCAGCTGTCGTACTTCCTGTCGATCTCACGTATCATCACTCTCTCAATCTTCTTTTGGGTCGCTGCGACCGGGCGCGCTGGAGGGCTTGGTCTATCGTCCATTCAAGAGTCGTTTTCTCGTGTCGTAGGCTACTTTTCTTCGCCCGGGATTTGGGGCCCTCGTGTCCCGCGCGGGTCCTTTAAGACCTAATCTCGGATTTCTCGCAGTTGTCCTTCGGTCGGATGCCTGATTTTCCCTCACGCAGCTGCTTGAAGAGATTTCCAAGGCCGGCTTGACAGTCCGCTGTTTTCCTTTTTTTTGCAGCTTCTTACGGTGCGCGGCTTCCAGTTCAACTACCCCTGACTAGAGGTATCAACCGTCGCTGGACTACCTCCACCGCTTGTGACTGGTCTGCGAGAGGTCTTTTTCCAGCGCAGGCCGAGTACTCGCAGACTTCAGATGAGTCCTGTCCTTCCGGAGACGAATACGTTTTTCCGGTCACGGTAGGAAGACATTGGCAAAAGGCTCGTTCGGACCCCGCCTTTATCTGTCTCGTAGACGTGATTACCTTGACTCGTCGATTTTCCCGACCGTCGACTTTTCTTCTTTGGCCTCCGAGGTCGCTTTCACCTTAGCCTAATCTAGGACGATTTCTAGCTGCCGTACGTCCATGTATGAGGATTCTTTCCCTCAGATTTCTCAGGGCACGAGGTACTTCAGTGGTTCGTACCCGGGACCTCTCTTTGGCGGATCTTGCGGATGTGAAGGCTGTGGCAGATCACCTGTTCGTTACTCGTTTCTCTCTTAACTTCCTTTCGGGGTTTTTTACAAACCCCTTGCGCCCAGTGTCCTGACCGGCGCGGGTTCGTAATTGTCACTGTGCCAATGACGTAAGTGATTCCTGCTCCGTTTCTGGATGGGAACTCACGAGCTTTGGAAGACTCTGGTCATTGTCGACTCCGATGGTCTTGGCGTGTTCTTAAATATCTTTTTTCGAGGTCGCGTTGAATTCCGTCAAAGTCCGCTCCCGTTTTTTTGAGGTTAGTCTGAGAAAGTTGCGCGCTCCTGAGACCCTGTCGGCCGAGGCTTTTACCACAATTTCCTCCCGCCCACGATTCCCCCTCCGCTGATTTAACTTTTTGACCGTGATGGCGGCGGTCGGGATTTTTTGAACTATTTCCTTATTTCTTTTCTCCTTGTCAGGCTCAGCTCTAGCTCTTGCCTAAATATATTATGTTTCACCCCAATCCTCCGTTGTGTTCTCTCGATTGTGCGGGTCGTACCTTACTCGTCTTTGATCACCTGACGTGCATTCCCCGCGGATACTGCCTACAGCCCTGTGACTTCTGCCCCGTCCTCGTCGTCCTTTACCCCAACCCTAATCTTTCCTTCGCCGGCTTGGCTGGAAAAATGCCCTTTGCTCGCTAGTTTCCGGCCGGCCGTGCTTTTGGGTTGGGTGTTTACCAGTCTTTTCCTCCCGTGTCTGCAGAAGGCCTCAATTTCTCTCAACCAAGCTTCGGTTCTTCGGGGGTTGTCTGGTGGAGACACTTTTTTACCTTTTCCCCCTTGACTCGGTTTAAGACCCCCCCCCCTTTTTTTCTGCACCGGCCTGAACGAAAGATCGCGTCTTTCCCCCTTTCGTGTTTCATTTTAAATTGAACGTCTTGCCCCGTCATGTATCCGCCGGCCTTCTTCGTTCCTTTGAGTCCAACGGCAGGTGACAAGCCCCCATCCGTGCGCCGTCATTGTCGCGCTCCTTCAGAGTTTAACAGGTCTATCGTGGGGCCGCGTTTAAAGGATAACGCCTTACCGTAAGTGCCGGCCTGGTAAGTCCCCGGTTGATGACGACAAATACTCCCTCGTCTATCTCAACTTCTTTTCGCACCCTCCCCTCCTAGTTTCCAGGGAATCAGGCCTTCCGGCGGAACTCTCATTCGTGACGCTCAGGAAAGGGCTTCTTCCTTCCGGATCTTCTCTATTTCGGGCCTTTCCGGGATCAAATTCCCAGTCAAGAGGATTTTTCCCGCCGAAGCATGCCTGGTATACAACTTGTTTCCTACCTGGGTACCTTTATTTCTGACTCGATCCGCCAGAGCTCTCTCTTCCCCTTCAAGAACCGGTTCCTTTCTCCCCACGTGAAGCGGATCCGGCCACCTACCATGGCCCCCAACTCCCTGTGATGTAGTATCCCTTTCTCGTTTTAGTTTCTTCTTTCTCCCGAAATGGATACTTGCCTCTCGACCCCAATAAAAAGCTTTAAGAAGTAATTTTGCACCGCGCGGGCTAAACCGCTTGCGGAGCGATGAATCAGGCAGCAACTTGACGGCCCACTCGATAATTGCCACTCCGCCAGCGCGTGATTAGAGGAATTCCCGTCCGACTCGCCAACAGTCCCCCGATCGCATCGCTATGACTCCCTCCTGCAATTTTCCTCATTCTTCCTCGGCCCTTTTGTCTCCTAGTGCAAATACACCTTTGAGCACTCGCCCAACCGCTATGGAGCTCATTTACTGCTCCCCTCGTGGCCCTGTCAACGACCCCGTAGCAGCTCTGTCTTCCTCTTCTTATGCCCCGGAACTAAGTCAGTTTCCGCTTTAATCTTCGGTTTAAATAGCATACCTCAGGAGAGTCACTTAACTCTTTCCGCCGCGTAACAATACCCTCTCCGACTCCCTTCAACCGGATATGTCGGCTTCCTCAGCCTCATCCTTCCTGATTCACCGCTGAAGAGGACTTTCCCTCTTTTTTTCTAGGGCCCGGGCAAGAAATATTACAGCACTCTCTACCTTGTGACCGCGCAGGTTTTTTCTCTTTACCAAAGCCGGTCTTCAGTTCCTATCCCTCCCTGTCCTGCTTCAAGTCCTCCCGGGCTCATAGCTGGGTAATGTCGCCTTTTTTCCGTGAAAAGGAGACAGTTCCTCCGTTTTCGCCTTTCGCCGATCCTAGGAAGAAGTGTTGCATATCTTCTCTTCAGTTTTTGCCCCGCACGTCTCCCTTTCTTTCTTCGCGTTTCTTCTCCCGTTAAAGTTGTAAGATACCATGAGGGCCTACTTTGTAGCCCCGTCACCCTCCTGCTACTTGTAGCTATTTTAACCTCATCCTCCCTCTCACGCCGTTCTTTACCTTCGATTTTTGATTTTTTCCGTCTGGTAAGCCAAAGCGTGTACATCTCGCAGCACGTCAAGTAGTTTTCTTATTTCGCCCTTGTAAATAGGAATAGGATCCCTGCTTATAGCTTCTCACCTCTTCCTCTACCCAACGCGATTTCCTTGAAAGGTAGGATACTCCCTCGGTGGCACCGGCCGCCTGTGCCTTTCTTGGGACTTCCTCTCATGTTCATCAAGCAACCTCCCTCCGACCAGGAAGTTTCATTCCCTGAGTTCTAAGTATTTTAGCATGGAAAAAGACGGACTGATGTTCTCTCGTAACGAAGCCTCTTCCTGAGGTTATTTTCCCCTTCTTCTTACATGGGACTCTCCCATTTGGCCACTTATCTTGTATCTTTCATCCTATCTTTCTTTCATAATACATCGTCCGGTTCTCCGATAGTCCGCTCAAAAAGATCAGTCCTCCTGCAGGTCAGCCACGCCCTTCTGAGGTCTCTCACCCTTGTTGACGGCTGTCATCCTTTTTTATCCCTGCTTTTTGGAACGGCGTACTTCAAGTTCCCCTCCTTCCCTCGGTCCTTTCTTCCTTTCGGCTTATGTACTTTTTGCGGCACTATCGAAGAACCTTTTCTGAGCCCCTTCGCGGTGCGCCTTTCTCCTGCCTACTTTTCCCCGCCCTGACTTACCGAGGAGTTTCTCTGGATTTCTGCTTATTTGAGACCGCTGACGTTTTTTTATGGTTAGTAAGACCGGCAATCTCCGTGTGCGAAAATGCTCGTTTCCCCCTCTTGGTACCGGCTAGTATTCCCACTCCGCTTCGCAGTACTGGTCGAGTGAGCTTTTCTCGACTGGCTGTCGCTCGCTATACAAGTTCCTCCGTCCGGCTTTCTTTCCCTGACAAGTTTGCCAGCTTTCCTTCTTCACGAGGAGAGTCTCTTCAACGCGGTAAGCCTAGTCTTTGCTGTGCACCTTTTTTTCTTTAAGGCCCCTTTTTCTGATTTTGGTTGGAGCTTCTCCCTTCTTCGTTCAACTTCTGATGGCTCCCTCGAAGGACAAGATAGGTCGTTATCCGCGCTAGAGTCCTCTTCTTTCCGTCCCCCTCCTCTTTTTTTTTTTTTTTCTTTTTTTTTTTTTTTTTTTTTCTTTTTTTCGTCTTTTTTTCTTTTTTTTTTTTTTTTTCGGAGGTACATTGCAGACACTCTTGCGGCTCAGTCGCCTTTTCGTTTTATTGCCCGTTCTTTTGGTTTAACTTGGGCTTTCCCCTTCGAGCCCGCGGAGGCTCGGCCGCGACTCTTCGGGGATCCCCAGCGCCAAGATAGGGTAGTTTCTTGCCGTTTCTGCTGTTTCTGTGAAGAACTAGGCTTAGCCGTCTCCTTGTGTCTGCTTCTCAAATATCTCTACTACGGATTTGCAGGGTTGGTCCCAGGCCCTCCCTGCGCTGCACGTCTATCCCGGGGCAAAAGAGGAGAGCATTCTTCCATCGGATGAGGTTTCCTATCTTCTCCTCTCCGCTTTGAGGGAGTTCCTGTTCCAGAAGCTTTTCAAGGGACTGTGAAGGTGATTTCCGTGCGGTAGTTTATGTCGCTCCCTGTACCCCCCCCCCCCCATTCTTTTGTTGCCCTAGGATAATTTCTTCGCGAGATGGAGTCTCTCCCTTCGATAGCATTTTGATTCCTGCCCCTGTTAGTTTTTAGAAGATTGTGTCGGCCCTCTTCTACCATTCATGCTTTGACCTTAATTCTTCAGTGAAATCCGAATTTTCCCGTATCCGCAAAGCATATTCAATACTTCTCCGGTAAAAAGCTCTTTAGACTAACCTCCCGTTTCTCCGAGTGGTCTCGGCGATGTTGTCGCCAGTTCATCGCTTCTGATGGTACATTTATCCGATTCTAGTGCTTGACCGGATTTCGCCCCATCCTCATTCCCAGAACTTACCCTGAGTATGCCGCCCCGGCTAGGCTGCGTCTCAAGCAGATTTTAGAATTTCTCTTCTGACGATAAATGAAGGTCCGACACTTCAGACTCTCAAGGGCTTGTTAGTGCCTCCCCTTTCCTTCGATTTTCGAAGTCGTGTGATTTGTTCTTTTCCGGAATAGGAATAGGAAGGGCTCCAGGAGCCTTTCGACCTAATCTCTTTTAGCGCTGGGGCACGAGTTATTCAATGTCTTTGTCCAGTCTCAAGTGGCCAGTAAGACTAGGCGATTGGGTCTTGTTCTCAGGTGACCCCGGCGGCCAACTCTCGCCTGGTCTGATCGTCTCGCTATCGCCTGTCACCTTTCCCGCAGACGGAGATGGATTTAAACCTATTCCATTTTCTCAACTCGAACAGGCCGCTGGTTTTTTCCTTTGCAAGACCTTTCTCCCCCTGATGAACGATCTTCTTGCTCTTAATACCTTGCTTTTTCTTTTTTTGTCGACCCGGCTGGTTTGGTGTTTTCCTTCACGGTGGTTCGTCTTGAGGAGTTTGAGAAGTTTCCGACCTGATCCAGGAGTGGGTTTGGCGCTTCTCTTTCCTTCTTTTCGGCTTACGGGTCTTCGCCCTGGTCCCTTTAACGAAGTAAAACAGTTGTCGGTCATCCACCCTCACGCTCCGGCTGATTCAGTTTTTTTATTTCCTTTTTTTTCACCTGCATCTTGTTGCGTCTTCCCCCTCTGTTCACGCTTTTCTTTTTCCTGTCTAAGTCTGGAATGAGTATTATCCTCTTTCCGGCGCCACAATCTATCTCATTTTTTTTCCCCTCCCCCCTTTTGTTGTTGTTGAGTCTCTTGGGACTTTCCCCGCTCTCTTCAAGAAGAATTCTCCCGAGCTCCTTCCTCCATCCTCGAAAAGAGGGCGTCTCCCCCCCCCCTCCTGCCTTTCCCTTCTCTTCCTTAAAAAAGTTCCGCTGAGGAAGTTTTTTCTTGCTCTTCTTTATGTCCCTGGTCTTGTAGGATCTTTCGGCGGCCGCCTTTTTTCCATTTCCCGTTCTCTACCATACCCCTGTTTTTCACCCCCCTTACCCCTGAAGTTAGCGCGGGCTTTTCTGGAAGCCTTTTTTTTCCCTCCCGCACCCTCGACGACCAGCTCGGTTTAGGGCCCTCCCCCCCAAAAAGACGGAGTTCTCCCGGAAAGCTCCCCCCGAGAAAGCCGTGTCTTCCCTCTTAGAGTAGGTTGGCCCTGTCACGTACTCCCCTGCTGACCGACACAAGACTTGGCCGGGTGGGTTTCCCCTTTTACGTTTTACACGCCAGCCTTTTTGCTCAGCGGAACCGTCTTTAGGAGGTGGCCCGACCCGCTAGAGTTTTTCTAGTTCTTTAATGACTTCCCCCCTCCTTCATTCTCGTTACGTTGTGTTCAGGGTTCGTACCAACCCCCTTGATTCCCCCCTTCTCCGCGCTCCAGCGCTTGACTTTTCAACTTTTGATATTCTATTGTCCCCTTTCAGAAGCACGGGACTTTTCCCTCTTTTTTTACCTTCGCGGTTCGTAACGTCTTTGCAGAGTCAGAGTCCGTTTCTTCCCTCCCGGTGAAGCAACGTTCTAAGTTTATTCTTGACTCGGTGAGTTAGCCTTCCGTTTTTTTCGCTTGATGCAGCACCCTTTCTCGTGTCCTCCTGAAATTGTCAGGAAGAAAGTTTCCCTTCCTAATTGATCGCCTCCCCTATCCCTCTTTTCTAGATGAAAAGATCCCGTTTTCTTCTTGAAAAACTTCTTTCCCTGGCTTTTATTAAGAGAGAGGTTTCCCACTTAGGGGTCCTTATGCGGTGTACATTTTTTTTTCCACGAATCACTAAAAGTGGAAGTACCCTCGGACTTTCAAATTAGTCAACCCTTAGTGGGTCTAATCGCCCGAAAGGACTTCCCCCGGAAGAACCCATCAAAGCTCTCCTCGCAGAAGGAAACGCCGCTTCGATTGCCCCAACCCCGTGATTCCTCTTCATCTTGTCCCTCCTTCGCTCCGCACAACAGTCACCTTCTACTCTATTTACCGAGTTTAGCCCACCTCTTTACACTCCAGAGCGAAGGTCTCTTCTCTCCCATTTCAGCTTCGAGACTTCTGTTTTCTCACGGTTCTCACCCTTCCGTTTGTCATCCAGCGAGAGATTTCTTAATGGAGAGACTGAAACGGCCCTCCCTTCCTACTTCAGATCTCTTTTCTCTGTGCCCGCCTCTACTTCTCGATCAGCAGTGTCGGAGGTTTCCACGCCTCCTCTCGAAAAGCTACACCCTCTTTTTTCTAGTCCCGTCCAGGAGCTTTCAACTCTGCTGCATAGAGGATCGGACATTCCTCCCAAGGACAGCAGTCTAGACCGTTGCCTCCTCTCCGCTTTTTTTGAACCCGAAGGCAGAGGTTACGGTCCCCTTCCCCTTAGCAGTCAGGTAAGCCCGAGATTATGCAGGGCTACTACAGATGGTATTTTCCTTTTTTCCCTATTTAACCAGGCGAAGTTGTCGCCATCCTGTCTTTTTCCCTCTCGATTCCGAAGTTTCCCTCTGGAATAAGATAAGCCGGTCCTTTTGAAACCCTATCCCTCTTTGGCAGGTTCTGCGACCCTCTTTCTAGGAAGGCTGGCTCCTTTTTCTCACCTAGACCGTTACCCGGACTCCCATTCTATGAGAATAGTCCTCTTCAAAGGATACACGACGGTCCCTCGATCCTGAGGTGGTACTACCTCTTTACGACCCCCTCAGTGGCCATCCTTTTTTTATGAATCCCTTCGTTTCGAGGTACTTTCTTTTAATTTCGTGCAAGGAGGAAAAGCCTAGACTTCTCCCCTAGAATTTGGTTTTCTTTTCGGTTTCCCTCACGGACCTTTCTGCTGATCCATCGTCACAGGAACGTTTGAGTTCTAAGCCGGGATTGATATCTTTCAAATCTCACGAACATCCGCCGCCGCTCTCCTCCCGTTAACTTAGACGCATTGGATTTCTTTCCTCTTCCTTGTGTCTAAATCCCTCCCTCTTCCCCTTGTTCGTTTAGCGGACGAGCAGGTAGGGGTCCTTCCACGTCTTGCTGTTGGAGAGTGAGCTCTTCTGATTTTAATAATACTCGTGTTTTTGTTAAGAGTTCTCTTTTTTCCCTTGTTGGCTGCGGAAATTCCTTCCTCTCCTTGGCAGTCCGTTAACGGAATGATCGCCTTTTTTCGTTCTTCCCATGTCAGGTCTGGGTTTAGGATTTTCTTTTAAAGTTTTAATCCTGGCCGGCTTTTTTTTTGAGGATGGTTTGCTGATGAGGCATGTCTCTCTCTTCGGTTTCGGTTTAGGTGACTATTTTAGATAGAGGCCCATTTGGATTTTCCCCGCTTTATGACCTCTTATTTCGCTTGAGTCTTTTTTTCCAGGAGTGGAGACAGAGGGATTTTTTTACACGCCTTCATCAGTAAGTTTCTTTCAGCCATTCACTCGGGTTCGCCTGTTGTGTAAAGTCTCCTGGCCATAGATTACCTGGTGATCTTCTTGTCCTTTTGTAGAAGGTTGCTCCCCTGGATCGTCTTTTTGGGGTGATCTTTCACGTCTGGTCCGTATCTCCTCTGTGAGGAGAGTCTAATACCTTTGGAATCTCCCCTGGGCTAGGGCTGGCAAAGAATATCTTTTTGTGCCACGGCGGCCAGGATAGGGATTTAATTTGAGGTGAACCTTCCTCCCTTTTCTCTTGAAAGAAAGGGACCCTTACCCTCCCTAGGAGCGAGTAGACGTACATGAAAGTGATGCCTGCCTTTACTTCGTCGGCGCCTGTTTACCTCACTGATCTTTTCATTGTCCGATGATGTACTTCTGCTTTGCGAGAAAGAGGAGGGGACGATTCCACCCACCCCCCCCCCCCCCCCCCACCCCCCCCCCAACCCTTGTAGAATTCATGTTCGGGTAAGTTTTCTCCTCTCCCCCGATAGTTGTAGGATGGGGAGTCGTTGAGGGTCTTCTTCCTCTATCGCGATGCCCGCCCCTTCTGCGGTTTGCCTCTGGTTTCGAAGAGATCTCCCGTCTTTTCTCGGAAGCGGGGAGGTTTCTCCATTCCTCAGCGCCGCTGTAGGCTTTTTGGGCACAGATCCCTGAGACCTTCCTCAGCGCCCAGCTTATGGTTTTTTTTCGCCCAGGCGCGCTGGAGGAGTAATTTTTCTCCTCGTCAGACAATTACGCTGTCGGTGTTTTTTCTTTTTCGTGCTCTTTTTGCGTTTTTGAGAGGCTCATTTTGCTTTTTTTTAGAGGCTTTGTCCCCTTTCTGTTTCGCGCTGGGAGTTACGGCTCGAGTTTTTCCTTCCGGTTTTTTTGCACAAGCCCTCCTTCTTTGGAGGAAGACTATTGACAATTGCCTTTTCCGTGCGGTGGAGTTTCTCAGGAACGGTCCCTTCTTTTCGCAGCGTCCCCTCCCCTCCCCTGTGGTTTTCTCACGTCTCTCTGGACGTACCCTAGTCCAGATTTTTTTTTCGATTCGCGCTAGCGACTGCCGGCCTTTGGAAGTGCTCGAGGTCTGAGACTTCCCCTTCTGTGCCCGGCCGCAGCCGTTAAAGGTGCACCCCTTTCGGAAAGGGCGTTTAACAGTTCCTCTTTTCCCCTTTTAAGCGTAACGCCGCTGTCAGCACTTTCTTCCCTTGAAGGGTACCCTGATTTCCGAGAGGGGCTGTCCTTTTCTTTGGCCGGGAGATTCCTCTTTGTGTTGGCGAAGTTTGTGGTAGTCCAGGTAGGAAGAGCATGACTCAGGAGTTTTTTTTTCTCCCGCTTTAGGTGCGCGGGTTCTGGTTTTGTTGATTCGTGCTCTTCCCGTTTCCGACTGAAGGTTCCTTTTTTCTTTTTTCAGTGGAAATCCCTTACACATTTCACTTAGTGATAGAGTCAGTCGATGGGTTCCCCTTCCCCTTTTTGTTGTCTTGGTTTGTTTCAATGATTGGCGCCCGCTCCCTTTCCTTCGGGTTAGTCTGCTTTTTTCCCTTTACCTAGGGACTTTACTCCTCCCTCAGCTGGGTGGACGTTCCCCTCTCGGTTCTCTTTGATTGCTTGTTTCTACAAGGTATTGTGGTGTTTTCTTCCGAGTTGTCTTCGAAGTCTGATGTTTTTTTCCGTTTACAACGGAGGGTGGCGCTTCTTGGGTGCAGAGTCCGGAGTATTCTTTTTGGCCTCCACGGATTCAAGTTTTTTGGCCATCCCGCTGGCTCATCCTTTGCTGATTTAAAGTTTTTATGTCCAATTTGGAATCGGTGGGGCTTCCTTTCACAGGCCGTTCTTCTTGTTCCGCTGTAATTGTAGGTTACTCAGCGTTACTTGTCGGCCCAAACCCC
>Ga0179591_1155949_pt1 | contig 19179 bp, 15 predicted proteins | sample CZOMad2_1_08_16f_FD_182891 | JGI IMG/M metagenome (GOLD analysis project Ga0179591, IMG submission 182891) | Vadose zone soil fungal communities from Angelo Coast Range Reserve, California, USA - CZOMad2_1_08_16fungal (PacBio error correction) | ecosystem: Environmental > Terrestrial > Soil >... | reverse complement strand
GCGATCCCCAACTCAGATCGTTGGATAGAGCACCCTCCTTCTCCAAAACCGTCTGGTTACGTCCTATTGTAATTAAGGTACCTCTTTCTCAATTCTCGTTTCTAGAGGCTCGCCCGCCAGAACAGTGCATCAGCTACGGTTCCGTTGCCCGTTTCTTCCCTATTCACGGTGATAGTTAGAGTCACCCGGATCCTATCCCCTAACTTCCTTTTTCTTGTGTACCGTCCCCCCCCCCAGTTTGCCCGATCTCAGGAACCTTTCACCTCTAGCCAATCCGGCTGGGTTTGCAGAGCCTACCTATCTCCTCTTCTTTTTGCCCCCCAACCCTCTTAAAATTATAGTCACTTGAAACCTGCCGAGTCCTCCATTATCTCAGTCTAGTCCTTGGGGATTTTTTCAGTAGAAGTTATGACCTCCCTCCCATTTTAGTTGGTGCAGTCGGTCTTTCCCCAAAGTCATTCCCGTTGCCTGTTGGAAAGTCCCCCCCATTTCTTCTATGTCGGGAACCTTTGAGGAGGCGGTACGCCTTCTCTCAGGCGAGGGTCCGTTGTGGACCCATAATTTCTTCCTTCCCTTAGAGGTTCTTTGAAGAAGTCGTAGACTCAGGCTCTTTCCTTAATCCGCCCCTGTAGTACGCAGATCCGCCCCAATACAATTTTGATGCGTCGCTCAGGGAGAAGTGCCTACCTTTCCTTAGCGACTACCCTTGCGCCAACCACATTTTTTCTTTTTCATCATAAATACACTAATCCCGGCTCCCCCCATTCCCTGTGAGTAGAAAGTCTCATTAAATGATAGACCTAACTCGCACACCATGGTCATTATTTACGGTCATTCCCCTCCCAGCCCTCGATCAGTCCGACCCCAACCGTTTGCCCATCGCTGTGTAAGGCGTTCCTTGACCCCAACTAAAAAATACAGTATCCTTATGTCTTCCCTTATCCCCTTGTGGTAGATTTTGATTTGTTTACTCCTGTATCTGGATGAGGTTTTTCTCTATCCGGGTATCACCTCTACTCAAACACCTCAACACCAGTAATATTTTGTCCTAGGCCCCCCCACCCCCCCAATTAACTAAAATCGTACGTCTTCCCCCCGTCAGTACTCGGCCCCTCCTTTCCGGGGTTTCTTAGGTCCCCTCATGAAATCTGACCTGTCACTCTATTACCTTTCCCCGTCCTCCGCTCGGATTTGTATTTAGTTGTAGGAATATTTTCAAATGCGTCTTTTCCGGCGAAACTCTTCCTTTCTTTTCCCTCCGTCATGCCATTGGATCAGACCTTTTGCTTGCCCCGTAATTGCCTGACGCCCTTTGGGCCAGTAGACATTTGATTTTCTTTTTGTACGAGATTTCGCCACGCCGCCTATACGAAGTTTCTGGCGTCATTTTCAAGGGAGGAAAAACGTTTCCCTTCCTCCCTCACTATCCTGAGACGGCATAATCCCCTTGGTGTCCCCCCAGTATTAAGGATCCGCCAAATGGATTCCGACCGCTGAGATTTTGGTGATTTCCCCTACCCCCTGTATTTTTCAGCGGTTTGTCATGTCGTTGCACCCAGAAAGAATCTTCGCGGGACCCAAACCCCCACCAGGGGGCCGATTTCTCCTTCCTATCATATCGCCATCGTCCTATAGCTGGGAACTTCCCCCGGTCGTCCATTGCAGATGAGCTTTTTCAGATAGCAATATAGTACATGTTACCCCCTCTCACCCCCCCCTTCCCGCGACATGAGCGATAGAAGAATGAGCGTTGTACCTTGTTCGGCACGGGACATTTACTGACCTAGTCACCCACATTTCCAAATTTTCCACGATTTTAGGCCTCATTTCCTACCCCCGTTTTTGTGACTTCTTCTCAACCACATTTCCTCGTCTTTAATCAGGAGGTGATCCCCTGTACTTCCGACCAACAAATCATAAGACGAAAAGATGTGTCATCTCTTCCTATCCCATCGGCGGCTTCCCGTGTTATCTCGCCACTGCCAAGAAGACCCCCCTTGTCTTTTAACGAGGCACGGTATTTGACTCTTCCGCGGCTCAAAAGGAGTGGTCCTGATTGGTTTTCTTTATGTGACATCCACCTTTGCTGGCATCGCCCCTCCTCTGATGTCGGTATTAAACAATAGACAGAGTGGCATCAGCCTCGATCCGCCTCCAAGACGTCCACGGATGCAAATTGCTGCAGACTCTTATCCTCGATCTAGTTGAGAGCTCCCTGGTCCCCGTGTTTTCTCTTCCACGCGACGGATGACGAGCCACTATCCCCCTTACCCACATCCCTCCCGCGAAGAGTCCTCCTTTAAACATCTTTCCCCAGGGTTCCTTCTAGCCAGAGCCCCTCCCCGGGCGTAGAATGGTAGGTAGAGACCTCCCCAAACCCTTCCTTAGTACAGGTGTTGGTATGATCTAGAAGTTCGACCGACTCTCCACAGTCTTCCCTCTTTGTTTGTCACCTAACCCTCGCCCCTTCCCCACTCTTCTTGCCCCATTACCCCCCGTGTCTCCTCCCCCCCTCCATCCCACTTTACAAGTCTTTTCAGTCGCGACGCAGACGCAATGCGTATCGATCTCCCCCCCCAGAGCCAGCGACTCGTGAATTTTTCGGTTAGGTTGATTGGAGAAGACCCCACCAAAAGCCGTTTTCGCCCCGATTTCTCCCGACGTGAAAAGCATCGGCAGTTCCACTCCCTCCTCTTATACGAAGAAATAGATGCCCACTTTTCCTCAAGACAGTTATGGATAATCGGCTGTCGCGTCATGACCGCGACCGCGTGGCCTCCGATACGGCAAGAGGCTGCTTTGATAATTCCTCATCCCACATTACCCTGTATTTTTCCCCACCAATCCCAACGTCCCCTTTTTTTTCTCACAATAGCTGCAGCGCTTATTCTTTACGGTACCTTTACTTATGTCAAGAACGAAGACCTGGATTGGCCGCGGACCCCGGCTGATCGATCACATGTAAAGTATTTAGTGTTATGGCCAGTACTTTTTCTCTCTCCTCCCCCCCCCCAAGATCCACACCCCTTGTGAACCCCCCTCGCGCCCCAGATTTGATCCCATTCTAGCCCTCTTTTCTCTCCGAACCCTGAAAACGTTCCCACCTCGCCTTTCCCCCCCTCTCCAACAGTTCATTCTCCAGGCCCCCCCTTGTCGCGGCGCCAGCGCCATTTGCTACCCCCATTTTTCATTTTTCCCCCCTTGACAGATTACGGTGACAAGGTGAGTGTCCCCCCTTTCGCTGGAGATCTGGGAAAACCTTTTTTTCCCAGCGAAACACCCCCCGATTTTTGCCCTGTGCTTTCTCCCAAGCGGCAGGAAAGACCAAGTGATATCACCCAACGATAGGTCCAAGTAGGCGGTCTTTCCCCCTACTCTCAAACCCTGATCAAACAGGGATTAGATTGGCTCAGTCTACCACCCCTCACTGATCCTTTGGAGGCCCGGTCCTTTCTTCTTCCCCTGCCAAATCTATCTACGGCCGAGCCTGATAGGACGTCTCAACCTTCCCTCCCCTTCCTTCTGTCGCCCAACAGGGTTCGTTGAGTTTAACTCTCATTACTTCTACACCCCCCCCTCCGAGATGACGGATCCGTTTTGATGAACCTTCCCGACATCAGCTTCCCCCCCTCGAGCTCAATTCTAGGGGAACTGGGCAACAATCCGGCTCTCCCTGTCTATCATTCTTGCGTTACCATTTCCGAATTATGCCCAGTCCGTACTGGCAGCTTCTCCTCCTCTTCCGGAAGGTGAATGCTACGTCATTCTTATTTGCTTTCGTTCCACCCCCCCCCGAATAGAAAAGAAGATCTGTTATCCAATGTCTCTACCTATTAGTCAATTTCATCCTTCTCCCTTTTCGCGTTGCGATAGCCGGAGTTCGCAGAAGCCCATCAGACCATCCCCACTTCTTTCCCTTCTCCCCTGATCGTAGAAGGCCAATTCGCCCAAGAGGCGGGCTTAATTCGACTGTCACCGTTTTACAGAAGACACGTAATCACCCTCTTGGATGCTCATCTCGGAGACGAGGTGTCGCCGATTTTTTCTTTCATCTTCTCTGTTCCTCCTCTATCCCCTCTTTACCATAAAACCTAGGTCATTGAATTTATCGGCATCAAGGTACGGTCGGGAACAACGCGGTATTCACCGTGGCTCGAATACGAGATGGGCACTCCTTTTTCTTCCCCCACCCCTCCTCACTTTCCCCCAATGTAGGTACCTTGCCTCCCTGAGAATTCAACTTTTTTACGAATATGCCCTCCTCCCCCCCTTTTTCCCAGGCGGCGAATCTCTCGGGTATATCATCACCGCCCCGTTTCCCCCCCCTCTTCTATGGATTAAGTCACTTGGACCTGGCGATTTCTCTCTTTTGGTCCGTAGCAATCGCCTCAACCGGCGTCTTTCCCATTGCCTAATGAGGGGTAAGTCCTGTGGCTCTTTTTATTCCATCCCCTCCTAGATGCTTCCCCCAGTTCAATTTCCCATGTCAACTTTAGATCTAGTCCCCCTCTTCTTTCCCCTACTACATCCGTTGGTTTGCTCTCTATGAGACTCCAGTTAAAAGGTTCGGGCTTTTCACTGATTCTTTCCGAGGCGTTTGGCTGGTGGCAGATGTCCGCGGACAGCCCCTATAGCCAGCATGTTATGACCGCCAACCAACACCCCCGTTCTCTGTTCGCGATAACGTACCCACTCAGATCATGATCTCCGTTTTCCGTTTTTTTAATACAATCATAAAATAGGCCTGTTTTCTTTTCTGTGGAATTTCGCAAGTCTATTTTCTGACGACCGATAGGACAAGGTTAGTCCGAAGGCGGTAAGTAACGTCTTCTTTCCATAGCGTTCCCTAAATGTTGAGATTCCTCGGCTCTTTGGATCCTGCAAGGGACGGGTTTTACCGAGCCCTCTTAATACTTTTTTCTTTTACCCCTTCTATCCGTTCCCGTGAAGCACCGCTTTATTTCCCGAGTTGATTAGACAGGTCGGACCCTATACGAACCTGATTCCCAACTCAGTCCCAATGTAGAAGGACTACTTCTTTTTCCTCGTGTCGATAGGACCCGGTTTCTTCCAACCTGTCGACTTGGCCAGAAGAACGGTTTTTCCTACTTTCGCTCTTCCTTGTAGTACCGAAATTTGATCCTTTCTCTGTCCCCTTGCGAACGCGACTACGCTTATCGGCACCGATCCCTCTCAGAAGGAGCTTTTTTCCTTCCGAAGCGGATAGAAAGGGCCGAAAGATAGGCTCTTTCTTCTCTTTTTTCCCGTAAAACCCTCTCTATGACTCGAGCATCAATTAAAATTCCCTAGGAAGTACCAGGAAAACTTAAGAGTACTTCACTTTACGAATGAATCTAATGATGACCTCCTATACGTGCCCCTGGCAATCCGAGTGAGAGACGCTGGCAGGATATGTAGCCTTCCATAGTATACCTTTACCCGCGGGTTGGTCGTATACTCTTTTCTGTGAAAACACAGACCCTTTTTGTGTATTAGACCCTTTTTTAAGATGGGAATTGGTCCTTTTTGGTCCCTGCGATCTTACTTATAGTCGCTCCCTCGTCTCCCTTACTTCCGACTGATTCTGTGCTGGTCGGCCTGCGGCCAAAGAAATCCCTGGGGGTGCTTCTTTGCAGTAGGAGACTTACTTCTTCCTAGCTTGCTATACCGTTCTTTACTCAGAGGTCGACTCGCCTCCATCGTTTTCCTCTGTTTAGTCAACTGATGTTTTCCCCTCCCGACTGCATTCTGCCGTTTATCTTCTAACTAAATTTGTAACAGTCTCCTTTTTTCCCCTTTCGGTCCCACTTTTCAGAAAAGTGCGTTTCTTTCTCTTCTGCGAGATTTTCCCCATGTCGCTCCTACTGATGCATTGTGTGACGTTCGCTTGTTTTCTTGTTTCTTGTTCGGTATCCATTCTTCCTTTATCCTTGGATAAAATTAGTTCAACTCAGCATCTGGTTTGCCTCTGGTTTTTCTTTTGCTCTCTTTTCCTTTCAAGCACACGACAGACGTTAAATTGATCAGTCATAGCCGGTGCTTGTCCTTCCCCCCTAAAGTTATTAGTCTTAGTCCCAAAGCAATGGCAAGTTGTCTTATGGAGAAAGTCCTCATAAGCTCCCTCCGCTTTTCTTCTGACTTGACCGGCCAGAATTCTGTGGGAGGTTGTCTTTTCCACCTCCCCCCCCTTTCCTTGTGAGTCAATGGTAGCCCCCCACTTTGGCCTAGTCGGCTTTCTGATTTAATTCGCGATCGACCGCTGATCCAAACTTATGCTCCTGCCCCCTCTTGGAATCTGAGGGCGGTACACTATCATTGCCGCCGTGAATGTTATTTGAAAGAAATTCGTTTGACCGCTCCCCCCCGAAATTTTCCGCCGCCAAACTCACCCCCTTACGCACAAAGGACTCTTCCTTTGCCTATTTTGCAAGCCTTGATTGCGAGTGCGCTTAGTCTTCTGGTTCGCGGCAAATACTCTGTGGTACGATGCGTTTCTCCTCTTCCCTACCTTAACAACCCCGACCATCGTGCCTGTTTTCATAAATTGAAGAATTATCTCCACGGATGGACTTGATAGATGACCTCATCTTCTGTTTGTCCAGGCGGATTCGTAGCGAGCCGTGGTTGTTAGATGGATCTGCGCTCTTTTCCTCGGTCCTTGTCCATCGGCCCCCACCGTACCCTTGCGCGCGGACCTCTCCCTCCTCGTCTAAAATTTCAGGAGAAAATTGGTGCATAAGGTGTTTTTGAGGCCGATAGTGAGATCTGACTTCCCTGAGGGCTCTTTAATATTGGACAATAGCTCGGCATCACGGCCAGCCAGGAGATGGCACTAGACGCCAGGCAGGATGAAGAGACAAGCCTTTTTGTCCTGAAGACCTCTAATAGTGTCCTCTTGCCCCCCCCTATTCTTGGGGCTTGGCGAGCCAACCTTCCCTCGCCAAGGCCGTTCCGATTTCATACTGCATGATGCGGACAACAATGTTCCTCTCTTGATTTCGAATGTGGTCCTGACAGGTTAAGTAAGTAACCTACCTAGATTCTCTATCTGTGTCTTTCGGTCCCTTTCTCACCCAAAAAAATTGAGTAGGCCAATCTTTCAATCCTCCTTTTTACAATGTTTTATCGTGTACGTGAGATCAGTCCCAGAAATTCTTACACGTTCACGTCAGCGTTCCCGCTAGTCGTCCCAGTTCGCGCTTTTGGTTCGCGTTAATGTATAACTCTCTCGCCCCACAAGCCTAAGTCAATGACTTTTCTCCATCCGCCCCATAGGTTCCGTCGATTGGTCCCGATATGTTTCTCCCGCCTTATCACTTTTCCCTTTCCAGACTTTAATGATTAGACGACAGCTCTTCTTTTGTGGTCGGGACTCCCACAAAATCTCTCTTCTTACTTTCCAGGTAGGTTTACCCTGGAACGTGACCCGGGGGTATCTTACCCTCTCTGACGAACCTCGTTTTTTTCACGTTTTCCCCGAGGCACTTCGCTGTCACCTTCTGTATCTCTGCCTTCTTCCCAGTTTGATCTCTCTCGCCACCCTAACCATGCCCAACCTGATCGGTGGTCCAAACCTTCTCCCCTTCATTCCGGTCCACCCCTGCTGATAAACTAAGTCTTCTTTTCGATCCCCCTTTCGCGGTTTACGAATTACTTCCATTTTGGTGCCCTCCCCGTCAGACAAATTAGAGCTTTATTCCCGGTCCGACCCAAGGTAAGTCGGCGGCCATCCATCTCTCCATTAATTTTCTCACCTAAAACAACCTTTGTACCGCGTCTCTCTACTTACTCTTTTTTACCGCAGCCCGATGTGCCCATTTTTCCTTTCCTCTTCCACTCTACACTTGTGGGAGAGTGTTGTCTTTTCCTCCTTTTAAGCGGCTAGCAGCGGCGCGGACATCCCAAACCCCCCACCACTTCTCCCACAACTGGGTGAGAAGGTTTTTCAAGAAGAATCGTGGCTTCCTCTGGATTTTTCTTGCGCCTTCCCGTCACTCCCGGTGGTATGCGATCACGAGATTTTTTTTCTTCACTTCCTTCCAAGCCCCTTTTTGGTGATGTCGTCCCTTGTCTTATCCTCTTCTCCTCGCCTTGGAGCAGAGGGGCCTCTCCATTCTCCGACTTCTGGTATGTATGCAGGGTCTAAGGAATTCTTTTGTCGCCAATTGCGCGATTCCCGAGCATCACGTCCTCCCTTTCCTGTGATGAATCCTCTACCCCCCTTTCTTCAGATCTGCAGATAAGACTTCAGTCGGATGATCCCTTCATCAACATCTTCCCCCACGAAGAAGGCGAGAAGTAGAGTTGCGGGCCGCTGTCTCCCCCCCTCCGACCTCTCCCCTGAAGAGTATTTACACTTAGGACGTCGGTACATATAGGGATGACACCCTTGAGACTTATTTTCCCTTTACAGATGTCGTATACCTTCGACTTCCAGTTCAGTCTGACTGGTTTCTCAATTTATCCACCCCATGACCACGACCCTCCCCCCGAGAAGATGAAATGCTCGTTCTCAGTTTTCCTTCGGATCTTGCCCACCAATTTCTTTGGGAGCACCCGATTCATCTTCGTCCCCCCATTCCCAGATTGGCGGAGCCGGTGCCCTTTTTTCTCTTCCTTTCCCACTTTTCAGACAAATTTGGTCGGCCGAGGTCCTTCTTTAGATATTGGTTGACGCTGCCCGATTCTCACTGAGGGGATCTGAAGGTCAACCCTTTTTTCCCGGTCGGAACTTTGCTGATCTTTCTTCCAGATTCCTCCTTTTGTGAAACCGCGGGAATCCTTCCCATAGAGTCTGCCACAACGTTCTTTCTTTTTTTTTTACTTTTTTTCATGGCGACGTCCTAGATCTTCTTTACAATACTCTCTTTCACCACTCCTTTTTTTTTTTTTCTTCGAGTCAGATCAAATCGCTCCACTTCCTTCTCAACGGTCCCCCAGCTCAACAAGTTCTGGTTACATGCTTCTATATTCCTTCCCCCCCCTCTCTTTCCCGGCGAGGAGAAGCGACAGAAATAGAAGCCAATTTTTCCTCTTCTCTGCTTTGGTGCCAGTTAGCCTTCCTTCCCTTGAGGTCATCTTCTGACCATACCGGCCTGTCGGTGCCGCCTTTCTTTCTTCCTCCCCTTCCTAACACCCTCCTCCAGACGGATTGGTGGAGAGAATCCTCGGCTGGCTCCATTTTTCTTTTTCCTCTTCTCACGGACACATGACTCCCCCCGGATCTCTCTCCTTTTTTGTCGGGCGGTGCAGTTCGCCCTTTTCCTTTTTTCCCCTCGCTGAAATGGCAGTCCTCGACTGGTCCTCAGCATCTTCTTTTCCCCAAGATGATACTTAAAGGGCATCCCTCTCTTCCTCTTTGTTACGCCTCTGAGGAGAGTTCAAGACACGTAGTCCTTCCTCTTTGGCGTCAACCTAATGGACCGGCCGGCCCCATCTTCCCGACCAGAATGTCGTCGAATGTTCTTCGTTCACTTTTCCTTCTCGTCGGATCAGCAGATCAAATCTTTTTTCGGAGTGAATCCAGACCCTATGCTTTTTTTTGCGCCTGAGTATCTTCACCTGAGCACCTCAAGGAATTCCTTGCGACTACATACACTTCATCGGAGCATTCCTGTGCTGGACCTGCTTTTCCTTCTACTCACCTTCCCTCCAATCCCCCCCATACGCACCCTGGGCCTGTGAGGAGTTAAAGTCAATCGCCTCTCTTTCTCCGTACAAACTTTATCCCGAGGTTTATTTCGCTCCCCCCGAAAAAAACCTCTCCTTCTCTTCTTTACATTCTAAACTTTTGGTGCTTTGAGAAGGTGTCTTTGGTGGCCTAATCCTCTCCAGGATGGTCTCTATCCTCGGTTTCTACAGATCCTCACCCACTTACCCCCCCCGGGGATCGGGGAAGAGAACCAGCTCCACGTTGGCCTCCCGATGCGCAGACCGTCTCGGAAGAGAGACCGTCTTCTCTATTCGTCAGGCAATTTTTTAATGGAATCGGATACTCCTGGGCCGGCCTTCAGAGAGGATTTGTCGGCTGGACATTTAAAACAGGCTGTTTCGGCCACCGCCCCCTCTTTCTTTCTTCCGAGCCGTCATTGTATTCTTTTAGGGTTGTTGAAAGTCCATGCCAGAGGACACTTCTTTTGTCCACGTCGCATTGGTCTTTTTTTTGCTTTTGGCCGCCCATGATTCGCGCCCCCCGATCGTTCCTTTATCGTCATCTGTGCCCCACGTTTCACCTCGAACGAGTTATCTCCGCAGTACCGACTTTCCCCGTTTTTTTTTACGCTTGATGAGCTAACTTCTGCTTCAGACCCTCCTATTTTGGTGATCAAGACACACCACCTCTTTTCCTGCTTAATTGATGCTGTTGCCCCCGACGCCCGCTGCCGCCCCTAGAATCCAGAAATAGAACCCCTTCCTTGCTAGAACGAGTCCCGCCCCCGGAAGGGCGGGATACCCTCATAGAATGAATCGACACAAATTCTCCGTCTCCCCAGCTCCGGACTCCTGACTCTCATTGCACCTATTTTTTCCCTGCTCTGTTACGACCATCGTTCCCCCCCCCCTCCCCGGAACCATCTGATTGCACGATCCCTCTCACGTTTTTTTTTTTTCGATAGGGCCTAAACCCGTGAATTCTTTTCGGGTGCCCTTGGACTCCGCCGAAAAACCCCCCATTACGATCCGCTCACTCCTTTTTTCGTGCATGATGAAGCTTTAAGAAGTTATTCCATCCAATTTGGGAGTTCCCCCCCCATCCTCCTGTTTAAAGGGCAAGTAGACAGAGGTCGTGCGAAAATGTTTGTCCGTTCTTCTCCCGCTTGACCTCCTTCTTTTCCCCCCCTCGCGATGGAAGTTAATGACGAGTGTGAGGTTCTTATCCCCAAAGGCCCGCCCCGGCGTGGACAGACGATCGCCCGATCGCCTCAAAACTCTGACTTTTTCACCATTGCGAAGTACCCAGAATTGATACTCGTATCGCGTTTTTTTTATTAGGTTTTACCGCATTTCACGCTTTTTCTGTCTGCCCCTCCAACGTTTTCACCCAACCCTCAGTCTGCGCCCTCCTCCGCAGGAGACCAGCACCCCGGTGTCCCCGATACGGTCCCCCATCCGGGGATGCGCGGAGGCGAGTTTTGTTTCTGACAAAAAACCTAGAGTACCGTGGTTGTTCTTTTTCTTCGCCGTCTCATCCCTAGGACCCCTTTGGACTCAGACTATAATAGCAAGAGAGTTTCCTTCTGCAGCGCCCGAGCCGCCGTCCTTTTTCCGTTCATTTTTGAACTTGGCTCTTCTTTTTCACAACCGCCCCTTGGCGAATTCTTTATCCAACGAATTCAGGTGCACAGGACTTCGCTTGCACTTCCTCGATCCGAATCCCTCGAGTTTCCCCAATTTCTCCCCAGTAGTTATGGCACAAGCGGCGAGCATGAATGCGCCCGCTGTCCTAAGCAGTACTTTCGCTTGGTGGTGGATAATTATGCTTTAACATTAAACTTTTTGAGCGGTCCCACACAACTCCCTTAATTCCGGTCCAACCTCCGACCTGCTTTAGTCTTAGCTCGGGCTCAGCGCCTCCACTTCCTTTTGTCTGGAACCTTGACCCCCTGATATTTCTGGACCCTCCGGCTCGGTCTTACGCATAACTTTAACTTTTTTGTCTTTTTCTGTCAAGAAAACCCCTGCTCTCTTCTTTCCCTCACCCCCTGAGCCACAAAAAGCGAAAAACAGCTTATTCCATATTTTATCCTATTCTAGGAGAGTCCTGACCCACGAAACCGTACCATCTCCGTTCCCCCAACGACTTTTTTTTCCCCCCCTTTCCCCCCCTTCGAAAAGGCCGTCTCTCGCTCAAGCCTCTCCTCGACTAAAAGTGACAGCCCCGACCACCCCGCGCGTTACCAAGGTTAGGCGCTAACGGAGCAGCCCGCTATGGCAAAAGCCTTTCCCCCTCGAAAAAAACGGATTATTTTTGCGTCCCCGTATGTCGAACCTATTGTGACAGAAAGATCTCCACACTCGAGTGAAGCCTTCGCGTTAGACTCCGACCCACACTCCAATCGAGCCCCCGGGTGGAGATTGGCCTCTCTCCCCCCCCCACTCCTAAGGCTGACGTCGGCCTTTAGACGATTACTCCCCATCCCCCCCCTCTCAGTTAAGAAGAGCAGCATGTCAGAACAACTTCCCCCTCCCGGCCCTTTGTTTTGCCGCCCAACCGGTCACGAGTTTCCCTCCTTTTCAGGAGGAAGTAAACTAGAAGATCTTCTCCTAGTCCCATAGCCGTGCCAGCGGTCCTCGCTGAGTCCCTGGAAAAGTAGCTTGCGTTTAGTCTATAGTCCCCGTCTCCTTTTCTCGTAGTTTCCTGGACTCTGCGTCTCTTAAGATGGCGTCACCTGTATCTTATAGATTTGTTCTGCAACATGCATCGAACCTTCGATCTTTTCGTCCCCCCGTTGCGATCCCGCTTCTAAAAACTCTCCTTCGTTTTTTCCGCTTTCCTGCTACACGATATTAGTTCGCTCCGCCTTCAGTTTATCAAATGTCCTAACTCTTTCTCTTTTCCCGAACAAACTCAAAAGGTCTGTGCCTCGCCACCCTGACATGTCAATGGCCCCCAAACCCCCTTCAAAATGCGGAGTTCTATTACCGTCTAGGTGTGGTAGCTTCTTTTGACCTTTCCAGTTATATGGACCATCCCGGACAATCAAATCGTGATTGGCCTTTTCCCCTGAGAACGAGGTCCCTAGTTCCCCCCCTTCGTACTACCCTGTGGCACTCGCCGCGCCATCTTGACCGCCTTTTTCTTCAAGCACTCTCGATCCCCTCGTTCGTTTGAGAGACAGACGAATGAAACCGTTTTTTAAGCCTTGGTTTAACTCCCTATCAGGAGTCGTACGCTATTGTTTTCTCGATCCGTCCCCCCCCCTGCTCAGAACAGATAGAACCAGATGAGATTATGCATTTTTGCCCCCCCTTCCCCCGAGATCGGGATATAGGTTTAGCATTTGAACGGAGCGTCCGTGATCCCCCACGTTTAGAGAGGATCGTAAGGCTTTCCTTTGACATACAGCCCTTTGACCTCCTGTAGAATCTCCGTTTTCTTCAATGCCCCCCTTTGACTGTCCCCCTCTCGCCCTTCTCTATACTCTTTTAAACATCCGTCTTTTTTTTCTCTACTTCGCTCTGAGCGCAATGGACAGGTCTTCCTTTTAACATTTATCCTTCTAGAGGATTTTGGGAGTCGGGCCCCCAGCCGGACAGCTTCTAATTCGAACGCAGTAGTGAACGGAGATGACCGCCTTTGTCTCTCCCCGCACCAATCTCCTCCGCCATTCCCGTTTGCTTATCCAATCTCAATCGTCCTTTGAGCGTTGGGGCGGTTCTTGCGTTTTTTTGTTCTCGCGTTCCTCCCCTCCCTGCATCTCCGTTCGCGGCCCTACGGCGTTTTTTTTTAATAAACCTTTCTTCGTTGTGCTCTTGCCCCGGGAAAGACCCCCAGGCTGACATTCTGCGATTGCTTTTTGGACCCCAACGTCTGGAATTTCTCCTTTCTTAGCTCATTTTCATCCGAAGTTTTTGACGACCCCTGCCCTTTCTCCCCCCCCATTTACCTCCCTTTTTTATGTTCTCGAGGTGTTGAGCACCCGCTCAACAGACCAATTTTCCTTTCACCCCCCCTCTCACCCTGCCTGATATGCTCTTCGAGGGTTTTTCTTTCTGACCGGTTTAGTACATTCCATGGCCGTCCGTGCTCGCCGCCGTTTTGTCATTCCCCCTCTTTCTTGTTCGTCCTCCAGTGGTTATATGATCTGGCTTTTTTGCCCTAGACGGCCTAAGTTATTTTCGCAATCTTGCGAGAATTCTTCTTTCGATCCTTTCCCATACTGAAAACGTTTCCCCGAAAAGACTTGCTGTTCTAGGCTTTTCTTGAACCCCCTTTTATTCTCCATTCCTTTAAGAAATTTTTTTTCTGGTGGGGTGCTGCGATTCTTCCAGGGAAACGCGAGACATGAAAGGAAGTCTCCCCTCTTTTTTAACGCGATCCCTTCTTAAAGCTGGTTTCTTTTTTCTTCCATGATAATAGCGACTGTACCTCATTGGGTTCGTTTCCCTGTAGACGGCATTCGGATTACCGCTTCCTTCTTGTTTCTGTTAGTCTCCTTAATGTAGCTCCCCTACGAACTTTTTTATCACCTGGCCTTTTTTCAATTTGGACAGGTTGATTTCGTTCTGAGTTTTCTGAAGTTCACCGTCGTTTCTTATTCGGATTAAGAAGCAGGAATATTCCCTTTATGGGAGCTGCGCCAATCGCAAGCAGGGGGATATCTTTGCTTGGCTTCCATATAATAGCCGCCTCTGCATGCTCTCAGGGAGGATTACGATTTTTTCCGACCGCAAGTGAGGGTTTCCGAGGTTTTCTCCTCCACAAGTTCTTTTTTCCAGATTCTTCTTCCGGAGCCGTTCCGGCACCATCCACCTCTCCCGGGAGCTGGTCAAGGTCGGTCACTGTTTTCTCGCCAAGGCGCTTTTTTTCGACGCCTGTCTTTTCGAGACATTGCTGATGTGGCCCTGCAGTTGACGTGTGTTTTTTCTACTCTCCCTGGTCTTTTTCATTCTGGTTTCCGGGGTTTTTTGTTTAGTTCCCCATCACTCTTGCTTCCCACCGGGTCCTTTGAGCAGTAGGCGCGATTTAGATGGTAGATCTGGTCCCCAGCCAAGTCTTTTACCATCATCAAATCCCCGCTCCACACCCCTCGACGTTAGTGGTTCAGGCGAACAGTTCCTGACCCCCTTTATCGCTTAGGGCCCGCACAAAGGTTTTTTCTTGCCTGTTGGCCCCTTCGAAGATGTCTTTTTCTCCGTCTTTTTCACCTTTTACATGACTGTTGGAGGGTTGTCTTTTCCACCATCCAAATTTGAAGGGCTTTAGGTCATGGAGAACCCCTCGTTTAATGCGGATGTCTCTTTTTCTTCTTCGGAGTAGCCGTGATACCACCTTCTTGTAGACTTCCCTTTCTGCCAAGAGATTTGTGCGCCCCTATTTAGGAGGTTGAACTTAAGGAAGGCTTTGCAGACTTTTTTCTTCCACGTTCTTCCCCAGTTTTTCTTGCAAAACGGCAACCTTCCACCCCTTCCTTGATGGAGCAGATTGTCTCACCTGTCTCCTCTTGTAATTTAGGTCTGTTTTTTACCATAAGTTTGGGAATAGTTCCCCCGTTCCCCTTTCTATAGAACAACACTACCTTCCTTTAATTTTTCCTTTCCCTCTCCCGATTCGCCAGCCAGGTTCTTTTCCCCTTCTCTAGTCCGATGGTGCTGGGGCCCTTTTTCATCTCTCTGACGCTGGTTTCCCTTATTGATAGAGAGCGTCCCATCCTGTTTTGAATATGCAAACGGACCATGTGAGATCTTCCGCCCTTCTCTTTTTATCACACTTTCCCCCATTTTTTAATCAGTAGAGTGGGATTCTTATCTTCTCTCCTTCCCAAGAGAGGGATATTGGTTCATACTTCTCCCCCCTTTCTGTCTACGTCCGAACCGAGATTGGCAATAGCTCATTCCTTTGCTGCAGAAAGAACGTTTTCGCAGACTTTCCATGCCGAATCTTGCAACGCTGATGCTGGTTGCGGTGACCCCGTTTCTAACGGTCGAAGACTTACGCGGCATCCCCTTTTATGATGACATCTGTAGCGCGTGGATTAGACTGTGGTTCGTTTCTCCCAGTCACGAAGTACCTAAGAGTTTCGCTCTCTGTTCTCTTGTTCTTCTCTCAAACCCACTGTGATTATCTCCCGCAGGTTTTTCCTTTTTCATTTTTTTTTCCTGAGCCATGTAAATGCAAGTTACCAACGTTTCCACCGTCTTTCCTCTCTTCTCTCTTTTCTTCCTCTTTTTGGTTGATCCCTGTATATATTCTTCTAGCCAACAGGCGACGACGTCCTGACTCCGGTCTCACTCCGGCCACCCTGGTGGAGTATCTGGCGATATATTTCGCCGTAAAATGCTCGTTCGTTTGCCCATCCTCTTTTCAGGCCCCTTGGTCGGACCAGCATCCCGCGTGTGGAGGGTAACAACAAAATCGATCTTCCCTTTCCCCCCCCTTCTATCCGACTCCCCTTGACAACCACTGTTACCCGGGAGCGACGGCGCTCCTCCCAGACACGCCCCCCTCCCTCTGTGCCCCTTTTTTCCGGATGACATGCTTCCCGGCCAACGGAGTAGGGATCTCCATTCCGTCGATTGAGGCCCATCCAAAATCCAATGCAAAATGAGCACTTTGTTTCCCCCCACTGTAGCCGGCAAAGGTACCCGTGTTCACCTGTCGGTCTTAAAACCCCCCTTCGGCGAGTCCTCCCCCCTCGAGGGGTTTACGCATGATTTGGCCCCGTCTCTGTGGTGACTATGTCCCCCGTCCTCTTCCCCATCCTTCGCTCCGTCAGTTCCAAGGTAATTAGATTGGCCATGAATTTTAAAGCGATTAAGGACGGTTATATAACCCCCCAACTCGTACTCGTCTGCAACTCTTAGGCCTGAATAAGAGATCTTTGACTTAATGGTTTGATATGTTTATCTTCCCACTTCTCCAATTTTTTTATTTGTGAGGATATGTCTACGCGGATGAGCTCCCCCCTCATCCGTATCTGGAATTCGTTACAAGCCCCCTCTCCCCCCACGGGGATAGGGCAGACCTCTCTCCCCCCTTTTAGAAGATGATTTTTTTTGGTTTAGCTGCCCCCTCTAAAACTCGTCCTGTGTGTCGGTCGATATTCCCTGCAGATGATGTTAAATCCCCTTCCCATTTTTTAATGCTCCCTTTCGTCTCAATTCTTTTCTCGTGGAGAACGGGTCCGACCGAATTGTCTTCCCCTTTCGGTTCGGATTGTAGGCAGCTGGAAGATAATATCCCTTCGTCCCTTTCCTACTCTTCTCTCTTTCCTCTCCTTCGAAATGGCGGCGTCTGAAGCCTACGAAAAGGGATTTCTTCTTTCTGCGATCGCCCCCGGCTTCCCCCCGTCTCATTCTCGTGAGAGGCACCTCCTACCCTCTTCAGGAGCGAAGTGCTGGTTTCGTGTTCTCCTGATTGGAACCAAAAACGAATTTTTTCCTTCTTTCTTTTGACTCCCTATCGGCATTCCCCCGTATCGAGGATGCCCGTTATGATAAGCTTTTATCCCTTCAGATGCTCCTATCCACCTCTCCCTTAATCGAGTTTACACTCTTTTTCGGAAAGTCTTCAACCAGCCCCGAAAACCGCTAAGAGATACGGGGCTCGGATTGCGCTTCCTCTTGTATTCCAACAACTTTTCCTCTTTTTGTGAGAGAGGATGCAAACTGCTGCCTGACGATGTAGATGCACTTTCTTTTTTAAACTCACCCCTCGGCGGCCCAAGACACTCTTTATCCCTTTTTACTCTCAGTCACCTTGCTTCTCCCCCTTTCACCACCCCCCGATCCCGATGAAACTTTGCTGCGATTGCTTCTCCTTTATCAGGCTTGCACTGCCCCACCGCTTTCCTTTCATGACCCCTGATGCTGCCAACAAGGCACGTTTTTTCTCCTTTCTCGAAGTTACATAGATAGAGTGGATCGGACATATATCTAGTTTCCTTCTCCCCTCCATCCTCCTTTTTTTTTTTTGATTTCTTGACCTCCCGAGGGACGTCGATCACTTAGGAAACCCTTTCTTTTTTTGATCTCTTATTTCTTTTTTTCCCGTTGTTCAATCTATGATCGCGAGCGCAAAGAGCGACTTTTCCTCTTTTTTGTGGACTTCGCTCAGGTGACGTTCTTCCTCGTAAAAATTTATCAAAGATTCTTCTTTTTTCTCAACCGTGCATGCATTTTCCTGGAAATTCTCTCTCCCGAAGCTCTTATTAGGGTGGCGAGCATACATGCAGAACTTGGAGAACCTTTTGGTTCCCCTCTCTCCTCCCAATGCTGTTCCCCTGATCGTTCTCGGGTCGGGCTTTATTCAAGTCGACTTTAGTACCCCTCGTAGACTAGGAATGTAGGCGTCGACTGGATCAGTCCCCTTCACTTTTGGCAAGCTGATTCCTTTGCACCTCTATGATCGTTTTCACGCTCTTGATCCTTTCCTGACGGCGCGAATTGAGATTTTTTTTCCCCCTCATTTCGGCCGGCCATCGACGGCGGCGACGTTCGTCGTATATCGGTGCTGGCCGGACGCCACCTCCCCGAGATCAGAAATATAGAAATCTTAAGGCGGTCCCTTTTTGCATTTGATGCGCGCGCTCGCACTTTTCGCCCCCCCCCCTCTTTGATTCTTTCCATTCCCTTCGGAGAATTATTCTGAACAGCGTTCCCCCCATTCTAGTACTGAATAGCCCCCCATCCCCCCCTAAGCACCCTGGCTTTGCTTTTCCTGCATCGCCGAGCTCGGTTGACCTCTTCTTCGAGGTTTCGGTCTTGACGAACCCAATCCATCTTCTACGTTATTCTTCTTCCTTCTTTTTCCCTTTTGTTTAGAATTTTTTGTGGACAGAATTCCGCGTAGTGTAGTTTCCCTCCGCGGAGTGAAAGATACTACCCCACTTCTACCCACAATGCTTCCTGAGGGACGTTTCCCACCGAAGAACCCCCCAAACTCAATCAACATCTTTTTCCTCTTCAGGCCGTGCTTCCTACGCTCTTGACTTTCTGTTCTTAGTATTAAACTCTTCGCAGTGTCCCTTCCCAGAGCTCCCTTGCGAAGGCCTTCCATCGTATTTTTCGGCGTTTTTTTAAATATTCACCCCCCCATTCTTTTAGGTCTAAACTAGAATTTTCTTCTCCTTTCCTTTTGCTAAGCCGGTTCTTTGTCACAGTAATTGCAGGAGGTAAGTGTTGACCACGTCGTATTTTTTTTATTTCTGTGATTTTGGAAGAAGACTCGTTTCATTCCTCGATCCCCTAATTTCGAGAAGCCCTGGGAACCCTTGGACTCAACTCTTTTTTGCTCGACGTAGATAAATCCCCCGTGGTGTCCGATCAGGAGCCGGTAACTGCTTTCCCATCTCTATTTTTTTTCTCAAGACCCCAGCAGGTCGTCTTCTTCCTCTTTCCTAAATCTTCCCAGGCCTCATATTTGACTTTAGCATATAGCACCCTCGACCTTCCCCCTCTAGGTGACGAGGAACACTTTTTCCTTGACTTTGCTTGTTGGCGACCTCTACTCCATTGTTA
>Ga0179591_1270832_pt1 | contig 19182 bp, 21 predicted proteins | sample CZOMad2_1_08_16f_FD_182891 | JGI IMG/M metagenome (GOLD analysis project Ga0179591, IMG submission 182891) | Vadose zone soil fungal communities from Angelo Coast Range Reserve, California, USA - CZOMad2_1_08_16fungal (PacBio error correction) | ecosystem: Environmental > Terrestrial > Soil >... | reverse complement strand
GCTGGTTTCCCCCTCGCCTCCCGTTTTTTCTCAGTGGCTCCCACAGCGGACGGTTGTTGCTTGTTCTTCGACGGCTCCGGCTCACCCCTTCGCTCTTTTTTCCCGGGTAAGGTGCGTTTAGTTCCTGTGGTGGCCATTTTCTTTTTGTACGATGTCATTTTCGGGTGTGAGTGAAGATGTATCGATTTTTTCTGGGGTGCGACGCTCGCCTTGGCTGTCCTCTGCCTGTTCTCAGCTTGGAGTAAAGAAAGTTCGTCGTTTGTTCTTTTTTTCCCCCCAGAACTTCCCAGCTGACGTTCCTGCGTTTTCCTTTTTCGGTTTTGCGAGGCCTTGTTCCTTTTAACCCCCTCTGGTCCCCCTTGCCCCCCGACCCACATTGTTAAGTTTTAAAATTCCGGTTTTGTTTTTCTTTTTTCACCCAATCTCTCCCCGTTTGTTTCTGAGGAATTTTACCCCCGCAATCCCCCCCTCTTCCCCCGGGTACACGATTTTTTCCGTCTTTCCTTCCCTTCCCCTTCCGAGGCCATGGTAAGGTAGCAAAATCTGGAGTTTCGACCCCGTCACTCTTCGCGGTCCTTTGTTTTAATTCTCTACCCTCTTGAGCCTGGACCTGGGCGTTTTTTTTTTCCCCTTCCTTTTAATGTTCTTCTTTGTCTTTCCACCAGGCCGTTCCCCCCCTCTTTAACCACTTCCCCCCCTCCCTTGAATTGGGTTCGAGTTTAGACTGGACTCAGATCTTGTTGACAAGGTTTTGTGGATGGGTCCTTTTATCCTGGTTTTTCTTTTTCCCCCCCCCCCTTAGGAAGACACTTGGAGATTAGGGCACCTTGGTTTTAAGTTTTTTTTTTTCGTTTGTTCGTGTTCCCCCTTCTTCCCCCCATTAGTGTTTGTAGTTGGGAACTAGACGGATTAGGAGTTGGTCGATCTGGATTTGTCTCTTCCCTTTTTTTGCTTTGTCTTTCGCCCCACTTTTTCGTAGGGGCTTCTTTTTTTCCTTTTCTTCGCCCTAAGTTACAATTCGTGGCTCGCGGCTGGCTTTACCTCCTCCGGGTCCCCCCCCTAAATCGTTCCAGATTTCGAAGACTCTGCTTAATTCTCCTGCTTCCGTGTTAGGGCCGATATTTACGCCCCTCAACGACCTCTGCGGTCCTTTGCCACAGGTGGATTTACCCCCCCCCGCGTGAGGTTCTCCTCATGTGTTCTTCCCGTATTCGGTTGCCGCTTTGGACTCGTTTCCCGAGGTCTCCTCTTCGTCATCCTTTGGTTGCCCCAGTCCTTTTTACTATTCCAAAAAGGGTTCTGATTGTACGTTTTTGCGCTCGGGTGAAATGTGGTTTCGTCCTCGCCTTTTCCGTGCTTACCCCTCTTTTACCGGATGGCCACAACGAAACTAAGGAATTTCCATTTTCCTTCTTTAGCTTCCTGTCCACACTTGCGATTTTACGTCATTCCCCCGCTTCATTGAGTTTAAGGTTGGCGTTTTCCGCGTTCGTCTACTCCCTCACCCTCTTCCGTGTTCCCAGGTTTCCCTTTCATGAGGTAAAGAACACAAGATATGCGTTAAGTCTCTTTGTTTCCGACCCAATGGTCCCCTCCCTTTTTCGAACTTGGTACTGCCCTTCCTCTACCCGTTTTAACCGTAAGAATTCGACGAAAGGGAGCAACACTATATGCCGATTAGGGTCCTATTCCGTGATTTTTCCGTAGGATTTTTTTCCGATTGCGTCTGCTTCTACTCTTTTTGACGCGGATTCTGTGACGTGTTTTTCTCGTTGAGCATTTTTTTCCTGCTTGTTCCCCTCCCGACATTTTTTTTTAGGTTAACACAACGTCCTTGTGCTTTTTCTTTCCCGATTTTTTTTTTTTGCTGTCCCCTTGCGTGTCAGAGTCCCTCCTCCCCCCCCTTTCTTACTAACAGGCGCTTGTCTCCTTGTGAGTTGAAACGGTTAAAATTACTCCCTAACTATCCTCCGTCTTTTTCTGGTCTTTTCGGATTTCTTCTTTTTATGAGTTCTTTTCCTTGATACAACTTCTTGTATTCGCGACCTCGTATTTGCTTGCGGTCCCATTATCTTGTGTCTTCCTGTGTTTTTGCTGGTCCCCTTCCCCCTTTTTGCCCCTTTTCATGGAGTTGAAGACTTGTCGGCAGGCGTTTTTTTTTGTTTGCTCCATTGGCGTTCTTTGGCCTATGGCCTCTTTTCGTTTTGCCCCTAGTAGTTCCCCCCTCTTCCGACAGTGGTAGATTCGTTTCGGACCCGGTGCTTTGATCAGGTTTGCGTCCTCTTTCGTATGAACTTTTTGACCCCCCCTTTCTCTTTTTCTCTTTCCCCCCCGCCCTCCTTTTGACAGCTAAATAGTAGAAGGAAAACTGGGTTCATGGTTTTTTCCTTCGTGGATCACCGACCTGCGTTGGCCCCCTCACCCTCTCGGCATTCCTCACCCCCCCCCCTTTTTTTCCCCCCGTTTCAAGGCCCCCTTGACCTGAATTGCGGGGACCGCTTGAATAGGTCTCTTTTATTTAATTAATCCTCGTTGTTGTTTTTTTTCCGAATCTGCTTTTTTTTTTTTATCCATTTCTTTTCCCCCCCCACTGACTGTTCCCCCCCCCATTGTCTTTTGTGCAGTGGTCCCAGAGTTTAAGTGCCGGAGCGGTAGTAGGGTTTTCACGTTTTTGGGTCAGTCGGTTGATCGGGCTGTTCAGGTTCTTTTTATGGCGGCCCCCTTTTTTTCCTTGCCCTTTCGTCCCCTTTTTCCTTAATGTTCTCGTCTCCGATTCTTTATAGTAGTAAACTTTTTGGCACATGATTTTTTGGACAACCCTTGGACTTATCTTACCCATTTAAGTATTTCTTCTGACGGTCCCCATTTTTGCCCCTTCCCTTCCCCTCCCCTCTGTTTTAGGACCGGCCCCTCAGGTGCCGACACTAGCACATGTTTCCCCGGCTTTCCTTCTACCCCAACTTCTTTTTTTCCCCCTTCCTCCCGTCCGTCGATTGTCGGCGACCCTCCCCTATCCTCTGGGTCTCGAGCGCCACTAAATCAGAGTCGTGCGACTGGGAGAGGTTGGCTGTACTCCTTGTTTTCGCGGAGTCGTTCCATCTCTTTTTCTTATTCAGTCGTTTTTTTTCTCCTTCCCTAAGCCTGTTCGTCCGAAAAAGGCCGGGACGTGTTTCGATTGAGCCAGACCTAGGCCGTCTCTTCCCCTCGCCCCCCCCTTTAATTTCCGTCGGTTCCCCCTCTTCGTGAAAAACCCTCTTCTCCTCGGGTCTGGGCCGAATGGGGGTCGGAATCGTTTTCGCCGCCTCTGATTCCCTGGTTTGCTCTGGTTCTCTCCTTTTTCTTGTCCCTCTTCTCGGTTTTCCCTTTCCCTTCCCTCGTTCGGTTCGGAACACGGAGTTATAACGCGAATGAGGTTTTGATTTTTTCCGGTCCCCCGTCACTTCCCCCGGTTTCCCCTTCTTTTCTGGCTTTTGCTTTTTATCTTCATTCTTTTTTCCTCTCTCTACCGGGGTGAACTGGGGTTACTAAATTTTTTTAGCAGTCTTTCGACACGTTTCTCTCCCTTTTTTCCTTTTGTTCTTTTCTTGTTGCATATTTTTAACCATTCGCTACCCTTTCCTTCTGACGTCAGCTACCCCCCTAGGACTTTTTCACATGAGTACCGGTGTGTGGGAACCACGGTTTGTGGTTCTCAGCCTCTCGTACGATGTTGCGTTTTTTTACCTTTAAAAAGCTGATTTTTCGCCCTCCCCCTTCCGCGTAAACCTTAAGTAGGTTTAACCCGGCCTCGGTGTTTTCGTTCCCCTCTTCTCACCTTTGTTTCGTGCGTCTTCGCTCCCCTGATGAGTTCTGGAGTCAGATGAATCGTTTGGCCCCCCCCCTTCTGTCTCGGCATGACGCCGGTTACTTCTTTCTTTCGGGTCTTTCGGACTTCTTCCCGTTCGTTAGTCCTCCCCTCTCTTTTCCTGGTCCCCAAGGTTTGCGCCCGAACGAGACCGACCCCGTCTTCCCTTGCCCCTACCTCAGGCCTAAGCGTCCTAGCCCCCCCCCGCAGAATAACAAGGGCGAGCCCCCCTCCCCCGCCGCGTGGGTGGGTTTTTCGAGTCCTTCCCCCCCCCCCCCACCGCTTGACCCCCCACCCTTTCCCAACTACACGTTTGACCGACAACCAGGGCGTTTTTCCTCCCCCTGTTTTGTTCCCCCCTGCCCCTTCATCCCCCCTCCCCCAAAGTCAGACTTATCTACTTCGCCGAAAAGGTGACCCCTGTCTTTCGTTCGTGTCCAATTTTTTCCCCCCCCTAGGGTCGGTGCCCTTTTTTGTTTCTTTTACCTTCCCCCTCCTTTTCGCCCACACCGTCTAAAAATGCAAGCCTGGTTTGTACTTAAAGTTTGGGACGTCTCCCCCGACTTCCGGCCTGGAGGTACTTTTTTGTTCGTATTGAGAAGTCCTTTCCCCACTCTTTCGGGGCGCTTTCTCGATCAGTTTTCTTTGAACCCCGTCTGCTTAGAGAAACCTTTTGGCGTGCAATAGTTGCCCAGACGTATGTTCTTCGTTTTATTCTTTGCGGTCCTTAATTCCCTTCGCATTTAGCTTTTCCCCCCCCCCCCCCCCCCCTCTTACTTTCTGGATGGTTACAAAAATCTACTGAACCTCCCCCCACGTCCTGGACTTCGTTTTCTCCCCTCCCCTTTTGTGCCTTGCCCTCGCCCCCTCCCCTTCCGTTCCGGTTCTGTCCCGTAGGAGAAATCTCGATCACGCAATTCCCGCTCGCGTCCTTTCCGACTTTCTTCCTCGTAGTGCCCCCCTTCATCCTTGGATGCAGTCCCTTTCTCCCCCCTGGTCGCTTCCCCACTCCACACCGGAGATGTGTTTGCGATGCATCGGCTTCCCCGAACCTGGCTGCTCGTCCCCTTTTTACTTGGTGGGTTTCCCCCCTTCCGTTCCTTTGTCCTCCCCTCTCCCGTTTCTCTACTTAACCCTGCAAGACGGGTGCCTGCGGGACGAACCTTTTCAAGAGTTCCCACGCTCCTATTTCTTTTTGCTCCCCCCCTCCCCCCCTTTCGTCTCTCGCTACTTTTCTTGCTTCCCTCCCGCGTTGTCTCATACCACTGGTCGACCAGCAGCGTTTGGCATTTTGCCTTTTCACTGACATTTCCGTCTCGCTGACCCCCCCCTGATTTCTATCCGCTCTCTTTTACCAGTTTTAACCCCCCTTCTTTTTTTCATGGGTCCCATTGAAAAGAGATTGTTGGCGGACGACCCAAATCTGTTCTCGTCGAATCCTTCCCTTTGCTCGTCGACCTGCTCACAGTGTCAGGTTGACGTGTTTTCCCCCTCCTTTCTGCCTCTAATTCCGGATTGTACCTCCCGAAATTACCGGAGGTCCAGCCCTGACCTCGTTGCCAATTGTGCGTGTCTGTTTCCAGTTTCTATTTCCCCCTATTTGATCTTGCGCCATCTTTAATGGTCCCCCCCTCTTGTCTTTCTGTTAACAGTCAGACCCCGACGGTGTCCCTTTTTTTGATTGGTGTTAGAATCCCCTCGTGTTGACCCACGCCGTTTTTTTTTTATCTCCCGCTTTGTCCTCTTCTATCTGGACGGTTCGCTGATGGTCGGCGGGCCCCCCTGAGGTTGTCCCCTTTGGCTTAGGGACCCTTCTGTGTCGACCGGTGGCGGAATTTCTGCGCCCGCTCCTCTTTCCTGCCCCCCCGGTTTTTTTGCCATTCGTTTACCCGCTTGGACACCCCAGTTATGAGGACTGACGGGGGAGATAAATCACATGCACCAGGCCCAATGGTGGTGTGATCTTCTATCTTTTTTAATATTACCTCCTTTTGGGGTGTTTTTTTGGAGGCTTCCCGCCTGATTTTTTTTCTTTTGTTTCCTCGTCTTCTTTTCGCGACCGCTATTCCTGGGGGTCCCTTTTTTCCCTGCGGGCTTCGTTTTACCACCCTTGGCCCTTACCGATTGGGTTTTTCGTTTCTTCTCCCGGCTTTTTGCGCTCAGAAGGTTCTCCATCCATGCCCCACGTCGGTTCCCGACGATCCTCTGGGCTGTCCCCTCAACCTTTCTCTCCGGCCCTGCTTAGTCGTCCAGTGCGGTGGGCCGCTGATTTCTTCTCCCCCATCCGTCGTCTGGTGTCTGGTGGGCGTCCCGCACCTCTTGTTGTCCTTTTGTTCCCTGCCGCTAATTTTCGTTACCCGTTTGAGCCCCATGTCTCATTTTTTGCTGCAAAGGTGCGCAGTTTTCCCTGTGACAAAGGAATTTTACATTTCGGCCCCCGAATCCCGCCCTTCCAGAGGAGACTTGGCTCCCCACGCGATGGCCTCATCGAACTGGTGGTCTTTACACCGTTTTCCCTTCTGGCGCAGTTCCTCCGAAGGATCCGTTTAAACCACCCCGCGCCTTGGGGGTGGGTTTTTCCCCATTGTCGGTCTTTCTTTTCGTTCTGACTCTTTGTGAGCACAGTGAGAGGATTTCGTCCCAGCGGCCCAGTGATGTTAGTTTAGAGATCGTATGCAAAAGGCTTCCTGTCCTCCTGTGTTATTAAATCTTCTTCTGATATTTTAGGTACGTGAGTCTAGCTCGAGTTGGTCCCTCCTTCCTCTTTGGATTTGAAGTCTAGTGCGTTAGGTACTGAGGAGTTCTTGGAACCTTTTACTCTTTGCCCCCCCTTGATACCCCCTCTCTTCGCACCTATTTTAGGCGGTTTTTCCCGCAGGTTACGGTTCTTCGAAGTGTGTCTGCCCCCTTCTTCTCCTTTCTCCTTTTCTGTCGGGGAGCTGGGCGCATCTTCGTATTTTTGCTTAAGTCGTGTGGGCCGTCTTTCCACTTTTTCCTTCAGTTTGCCCTTCCTTCCCCCTTTCTTCATCGCTTTTGAGTAAGTCGACGTAATAGTGCACTTCTGTTCGGGGGCTGCACGTGCTGTATAAAACCCTCAAGTTTTTCGTTTTTCCTTTGTCCTCCTTTTCCGCTTGCCCCCCCCAACCTGCGTTACTTCGTTTGCGTGGGCTGAGTCCTGGGTTTTTTTTTTCACGGTGCCCTTCCCCATTCCCTACCTTTCATCCAAGGTTTTTGCAAAAGATGCTCCTCCCTGGTTTTGCTTCTGTGGTTCACTTCCCCAGTCGTTCACATTTTTTCCCCCAATTTTCGCTCTCTACAAGCGACCCACTAGGGACCCTGGGACGTCGCAACGATGTTGATTTTCCTTCCCCCCCCCTCCCTGCGACTTGTTTTCTCCCCTCACGGGACGACCTCCTCTCCAACTTCCCCCTCCTGCACTTGTGATTGTTGTTTGTTTTCGCACTTTCCTTTTTGACCCCCCTTCTGCCCCACCAGGGCGGGGCCATGGTTATGTTCCTTTCCTGAGCAGGTGTCCGCCTTTTATCTGTGTCCTTCTTTCATCTTTTTCTTCCCCCGATTTGTGTCCTGGTTTATGTGATCATGGTATTTTCAAAATTGTAGGGCCGCCACCCCCATTTTTCCCCCCTGGCGTTTTTCTGGTCCCCACCTTGTTCTCTTTTTTGTTTGTCAAGTTTTGTCCTTGCCTTCTTTGCTTCGTGCCCATCTGTAAGGGTTGCCTATTTGGTTTATTTCTAACTTGGCTATTGGGGGTCAGAGCGCTTTGCCGCTTTTCCCTTTCTGCTCTTTCTCTTCAAGCGTTGTTTCCCTCTGGGAGGAAGCCTTAAAGTTTTTTTCCGCAACACACCCCTTATTCTGGTTCTCCGCCGACCGTGTACTACTTATCCCTATGCTTTTTGACGATATCGTCCTCATAGCCGTTTTCCCGGGCGACGCTCCCCCTTTATTTCCCCCGTCCCATGACCCCCCTCCCCCCTTTGCGTGGCAAGCCCTTCGCCGAACACCGTTCGAATCGTTAAATCCGATTTTTAGGCTTCGCCTGGGTTGAGTTTCGGTTTGTTCTTTTTTCCAGGGGTCCGCATGTAGGCCCAGACGGGGGTGCCCGGAGCGAGTGAGGATTTTCCCCCCCCACGGCCACGGGTGAGGGGGGGGGTCAGTGCCACACCCTTTTCTTGCATGGTTGAACCACGGTCCGGCACACTTTGATTGTTTTTTTTCCTTGTTTTTGACCTTGTGTGGAAATTTTGCTATTTTTGCTACCCCCGAGTCCCTGTTTGCGGCTGTTCTTTCACTCTTCTTCCACGGAAACTACGGCAAAGTTGAATGGAGAGGACTTTATACCCCTCTCGATCTGCCGTACTCCATTCACTATAGTTCGAGGAGCGACCAATGACTTGTCTCCTTTTTCCATGAGACCAAAATACCGCCTTCCCGACCTCACACCCACCGATTTTTTCGCGTTCCTTTTTTTCCTTTTTTTTTCCTCAACAACCCCTTTGGACGGGGGACAGTTTCCTTCGCAGGCTTGCCAACTTAAGCCTTCTATGTCACCGCCGCCACAAGTCTTCTCTGGAGGTCGTTCGAATTCCCGCCCCCGTAGTCGGCCGCCGATGCGCATTTTCGTTTCGACCCCCCCATTTGTTTTTTAGTTGCCACGGATACTGCAGTGGTTCGACTTCGGATGCCTGTAGTTTTTTCTCCCCCCTCCCTTTCTCCTTGTGCCCCCCCCCCAACCGTTTCCTTGCGGACCGCCCATTCGGACTGTCACTTCCTAGCAGACGTCCCCCAGTCTCCGATTTCAACAGGGTCTTTTATTCGCTCCCTTCGTAAAAAGTTACCACCCCCGTACTGCGGCCCCCAGTATCCTTTCTTTGAGGTCCCGGTTCTGACTTCGCGCATTTCGCCTTATTTTTCCCACAATCTTTTTTTTTTCCTTTTCGGTGGGGTGGAGATCCCTAGATTTTTTTGTTGCGCAGGCTCTTGGTCCCTCTCCTGGGGTTGGAAACAAACTTTCTTTTTTCGATTGTTTTTACTTTCGGAGTAGGCGGGCCGATGGTAAACCTTCGTTTTCGTGTTTTTTTGATTGAAGATGTCCCCCTGCTTGCGACCCTTTCTCCTAATTCTTTTTTTTGTTAATCGCAGGGCCCAATCAGATCAGTGGCGTTCTTTTCTAGACGCCCATCGTCTGGTTCTTTCCTCCCCTCCCCCTTCGTCCGGCGCACATTTTCTCTTCCCCCCCCCTTGGCGTCGAGCTCTCCAAGCGAACATCCACTTTTTCATTGCCCGAGATTTTACGGTCCCCCCCCCGATAGGAACTGACCCTCCAAATTTTCCCATTTTTGCCACGACCATTTGTTTTTTCCCTGGTTTTTGTGAGGCATTGGGTTTTCCGCTTATTCTCTTGATCGTCCTCCTCTCCTTTTTTCATCACCCTTGTTGTGTTGTCCTCTCTCTTCCTTTTCTTTCTTGAACTTTGCACAAATTCCGTAGTTTATTTGAAGAAGTGAGTAATTGACGATTATTATTAGTTCACACGCCTTCTTGTGGATCTTTCCCCCTAATTTTTTTTTTCCCTTTTTCGTTACTGGCCATTTTTTTTTCCTCAGGACCCCTGAGGTTACTGCTGGAAGGAGCAGGCGCACGACCCGTGATATGTGGTGGTCACGCTCCACCTTTCTTTCACTTTTCCCTTTGCCCCCTGCTCTCGTCCCCCAAAGGATCGTTCTCCTTCCTAATTTTCTTGCACTTTGCAAATTAGTCCTAAGAGACCGGGGGAATTCGAAAGATTTTTAGCCAGGCATCACTCAATTGTCTCCCTGTCCACCCTTGGACCGTTTTTCCCTTGTTTGTTTTACCCCCCCTTTCCTTTTTTTGATAGTCCCCTCGGTTTTTTTTGTTTTTTTTTACCCCCCTTTTTTTTTTTTTTTTTTTAAAACACGCTCGGCAGACCTTGGATCATGGGGCGCATCTCAAATCCGCGACCCTTTTTTGCGACCTCGTCTTCTGTTCTGTGCGCCCCGTTCCTTCCCTTTTTTCCCTCGTACTATATTGACTTTTTCGTATTTGTTGGAATTGTGCTGCTCGTCACAGGCGTCCCTTGAACCGGGCCCACTTTCTGTGTAGGCGTCGCCCCAGACTTCTTCCTTTTTTCCCGCCCACGGCCCCCCAGCATTTATCCGTTCGTAACCGTTAAAAGATCGCATGTGTTAACGGGGGATGCCTTTTGTGACCGACTGCTCCATCGTCTTGTTCCCTTCCCCCCTTTGCCGTTACCTTCTTTTTTCCTTACCGTTTGTTTCTTTCGTCAGGCGTTGAAATCGTCGGTGTCTGTCCAGGTAGCTCTACGTCGACCTTTTTTTTTTCGTTTCCCTTTCACCGTCACGGGGCCGGGTTTTCCCGTTGAATGCGGTCTTGAGCCTCACTTTTCCTCTTCCTTACGCATTCTGCCAATGGGTTTTGGTCACGCATTTTTAAGTCTCTCCTTCTCGGGCCCCTTTGTTGTAGTTGCCGTTGTTTTCCGTTTCCCCTCCTGCGTTAAACCCTCTCCCCGTTTTCCCCCTTCTGCCCTTTCCCGTGCAAGTAGCCCAAAAATGTTTTTGAAGAACGTGTGGGCCTTACTACTTTGCTGGGATTGGCAGTCCGGCCCTCTCGCGGCGAATCTAACTATTCTTCCCGCCAATTTCCTTCCCCACCCTCGATACATTCTTTCGGCGTGGCGTTTAGATTCCAAGACATTGTCTTTTCTCCTTTGCTTCCCCCCCTTCCCCTCAGTCGTTGGCATTGCGGTCCGATTATCTGTTCCCCTCCTACTGGTCCGAGTTTTTTGATTTTCGAGTTAATCGTATTTGTAAGGTTCGGTCGTTCGCAGGCGCCCCTCTTCCCCCCCCGATTTTTTCCCTTCTTTCTCCGTTTAAGCCGATTTTTTCCCCGACTTCCCACACTTGTGTGCACTGACTCAAGTTTGAGTTTGTCGCCTTAGTATTTCCCCGCCAAGAAGCTCCCCCCTGCTGACTTGACCCGTAAGACACAGTAGGGGGCATTCAACCACGCCCCAACGTCCGGACCAAACCTTTCAACCCCCCCTTCCCCCAGGTTTCCCCTCTCTCCCTTCGTTTGGACTTACTTGTGGTAATGACCAGTAGACCCTCAAAAGCTCGTTTCAGATCTTCAGCTCTTTGCCCCTGTTTGAACCGCGGTCCCCCCCCTCCTTCAGTCTCCCCTTTTTCCCTTTGGAGGCCTGGGTAGGACGAAGTTTCCCTGGCCCGAGCCCTGGTTTCAAGTTGTTTCCTCCGATTGTTCTTCCCGGATTTATAGAATTCCCCCTCTTATGTTTCCGTTCTTGAACTTCCCCCTCTTTTTTCTGGCAGGTTAATATAAGTGGCCGTAGGTTTTTGTGTTGGTTTAGCGGACCGTTGCTGTTTTATTCTCAGCCCCTGTGATTTTCCCTTTTTTCCCCCCCCAGTTAGGGGAATTTTTCGTAGAGTTGTAGGCCGCGTCCTTTGCGCGTATTGGCGCACGCAGTGACTTCCCCCTCGTGCTCGTGTTTTTGGGCACATCTCCGATTTTCAACAAACTCAGAGTATTTTTTCTCCGACGTGCGTGCAGTGCCCCCGAGTCGACGCCCGTGGGTGCTGGAAGAAGGGTTTCCACCTGCAATAGTTAGCTTTCACGTCGCCTGGTCTTGAAGTCCTTCCGTTTTAAGACCCTCCCCTCTAACCTCGTTACGCGAGGATGATGAAGGCAACGGTCGTCTTTTTTTTGTTTAACGGCAGTTTAGTAGCTGTTTTTTGGCGATGCCTGCCCCCGTGTGTTCCGACCCCGAACAGTGCTTCTCCTTTCCCACCCTCCCTAGTCCGCATCCTAATTGTTTGCCTTTCATGGTTCATTTTTACTTTTTTCATCTCTTTTCGGGTAAGTACCCCCCCCTCACCCCTTCCCTCCCCCCTCTCTTTTATCCTGTCCGTTCCAATTCCCCCTCGCGGTCCGGACGGAGCAACGATTTCGACCGTAGGCAGCTGGGTTCCTTTGAGACATGGCACTGCTGTTTTTCCCCCCCCCCCCGCTCTCCTCACGAAACCCATGCCTTTTTGACGCGAAACAATTTCGCGATTCGAGGGTTTTTGCAAGGCACCCCATTTGTCTTTTTAACCCCCCAACCCTCCCCTCCGCAAACCCACCACCTGTGCATCTTTTGGGGGCGGAGTCCTCTTGAAGTTTCTGTGACCCTTCTCCTTTTTGTGTGCTCGTTCCGTAAATTTTCTTTTTTTAGCCACTTCTCCCTTTCGACTTCTTCATGCTTCCTCCTTCCCTTCTTTTCCGTCACGCCTTCAACAATTGTTCTGAGACAGTATCATGTCGAGCGCGGTTGTGACTTCGTTTTTCTGGCAACGCTTCTCTTCTCCTACATCCCCGGTCCCCCGGAACCCTCTTTTCCGCTTTTGTCCGAAAGCCGGGACTTCACTTTTCCCTAGTTTGAATAGACTTTTCTTTTTTTCATTCTTCTTTTCCCTGGTTTTCGAAGCGAGGTCTTCGTGACGTCAGTTGCGGGCTTTTCTCACCTCTGCGGCCGACGACGAAGACTGAAGCCCGTCGTCTCGCAACGGTGTTTTTTTTTTTTTCTCGTACCGCGACCAGGGAACCCGTTGAATGCTGGCTGTCTTTCTGCTCCCCCCTTTTCCCTTCCACGGTCCGACAAGTTTTCTCATATTTTCCTCCGTTTTTTTGTAATTGGATAGCTTGTCTTTTTTCCGTTTGAGAGAACCGATCCGTCTGTTTATCCGTCATCAACCGGATTCCCATTTAGGGGTAAAGATGGCGGAACCAACCCTTTTTTTGGGTGAACATGACGCTCTTTCGTCTTCTAGGTTCCGGGGCCCCCTCTTACGCAATTTTCTCCCATCCAAAGCTGTGGGACCCTCCATCTCGGCGAACACCGTGCTCTATAATCCCTCCGGCTTCGATCCACCTCTTGAATTTTTTCTGCTTTCCAAACCTTCCGTTTTTATTCTTGTGTGTTTTTTTGCGGTTAAGGGGCAAAAGGAAAGGCGTTTGCCCAGTCTTTTTTTATTGCTGCCTTTCGTACGTTTAGTGCCACTTCTCTCCCTTCAATGTTTTTACTTGTTCTTTCTGACAGTTTTAGAAGGCGGCCCCATTTCGACTTTTTGTATTTTTCCTGGTTCAATCCCCAGGGACGTCTCTTTCTCTCGCCCTTCTGATGTTTTCTTCCTGCGCCCGTCTGTTTCGAGTTTTGCAGAAACCCCTAGCTGACAATTGGTTTCGGCTGTGTTTAGGAACTTGTTGTATTTTTAGATGATATTACGATACGTGCATTTTGCCCAGTTCTGTTTTTCGTTCGATATAGTTGTTCCCACACAGGATGATGGTTCGGCTTTTTTTTCCCCTGCTGCTCGTTAGACGTAGGTGCGCTCCCCTGTTTCGTATTTCGATATTCTGTGTGATTGATTGATTTCGTTGCGCTTTTTCCGTTTTCACGCCTGGATTCTAGCTTTTCGGCAACCATTGGGACACGAGAACGGCGTTTTTTTCCCGTTCTCGTTCCCTTTTTTGCCTTTGTTTGTGATCTCCTTTCTGTTTTTTTCGCGCCCCATATTAGTCACAGTACTTGCTTCAGTTCTTTCCGACGGGCGTCGTTCCTCCCTCTTTATTTTGCCCCTACTCGGGGCTCGTTTAGGTCCCAAACTGCGATTTTTTTTTCTGTTCCCCCCGTAAGTGTTATCTCACGATTTTTCTTAGTTTATTTCCCCTTGCTGCCGTGATCGCCTGTCCTAGTTTTCGTTCGGTGATTGCACTCTTGATGATTTTTCAACACCGTCGTTCCTGGGTAATGATGTATTGGCCCACCGAATCCCTACTGAAACTTCCCTAGTGTGTGCCTTCTGGTAACTTTGGCATTTAAGCGGGCCCACCCATCTTACCGTTGCCCCTTTTTGGTCTTTTTTTGCCACCAAGTGAGCGGGCCCTCCGTTGTCATTTCTCCTCCCCCGTTATTTCCTCCCATGTCCGATTCCGGCCTACGAGTTGACCCTGGGCCGGGTATCAAACTCTTTTCAGTTTGCCCCCCCTACACCCCCTGTAAGTTTTTCCCTCTGTTTTCCCACTCGAGACCACCTCTGGGTCCATGTTTGAACTAGTGTCCTCCCCCTTTTAATCTTTCCCTTCACGTTCAAACCAGGAGGGTGCAACCCACCCAAATTGGTCAGAAATGAGGGCCGGGTTGTTTGTTTTTTTCCCCCTCCCTTTTTCTTTTTTTTTTCTACTCTGATTAGCCTTTAAGTCTCTTTTGTTTGGTTTCCCTAAAGGAAAGTGGAACGGCAGGCCAACGTTCCCTTTTTTTCCTGGTTTCCCCCTTGTGTTCACTTTGTCCTGTTTGTTCCCCCACTTTTCTGTTTTTTTGGCGTTTGTTACTCGGCCCAGGCCCGGGGATTGCGTGTGGGTCACTCTTCTGTTCTCTTCGGGCTTTTCTTGTAGAGTCAAAGCATTTTTTGAGTATTACGGCTTGAGCTTTCCCCTGTTTTCTTAGTGGCTCTTTTTCCGAGCCCCCTGAAGGAACGTAAAATCATTTTATCCCCTCATGGCGACCCGTGGGTCCACCGTGTGTGTTGGTACGAGACGGGTCCGTAAGAGACGATAACTGCTTAAAATCGCTGCCGTTTGGTACTGCGTCCGGCCCTTTACCTCAAGCCCACGTCTTGGCTTTATGTTACGCAGAAGAGACAGTTTCGCCTCTTTTGTCCTCCCCGAGCTGTCTTTCGTGTGTAAGTTATCTAATTGAGACGATGCCGTTCTTCGGCCAGTTTTCTGTTGCCTGAGTTAGCCTCTCTTTCCATCTTTCTGTCTCCAGCCAGTGTTACTCCCACTGTTGTGGGACCGTCAAACCCTTCGATGCCGCCTTTTTCCAACTTTGATCGTTCTTCCCCCCCGTCGCCTTTTGCTCTTGCCGTGCTTTTCCACCACCCCCGTTAAACTTTCCCAGCCGGTAAGGTAGGAGCTCGTTCAATTTTCTTGCAAACTGGTTTCCTTTTCCTTCCCCTTTTCAAGAGGGTCTTTCGCGTTCAGGGATTCCGGACCTTCCCGGCCGTTTTTATTCAAGTTTTTACCCTTTCGTTTCCGGTAAAGGCACAAAGAGTTCGCGTATTGCCTTGGTTTTCCTCACCCGTACGGATTTTTTCCGACGGGTCCCGGATTTCGCCCACCCTCCCCTTTTCAAGCCCTTTTCCTTGACAGTTTTTCGATCGTATGTGTCGGTCCGATTTTTGATTTCCCTCGGCGCGTCCGATTCGCTTGCCGGTTTCCCTAAACTGCTTGTGGAGACAACGTACCCCCCTTCCTGTGGTCCGCTGTTTTTTGCTCCCATCTCTTTGCAGCCTCCTTCCCCCCCGTATTTGAAAGGCGTGGCCCGGTCTTCCCCCCTAATCAGCGGTACCCTTTTCACTGACAGTGAATGGTCCGACCCTCTTGCCCCGCCAGTTTCTTCACCTGTGGCGTACTGGCGAATCTCACTAGATGTCGGCCCCGTTTTTCAGGACTCTGTCCGTGCTTCTCTCCCCATCCTTTTTTCGGCGCGGTTGGACCTTATTATGGAGGGACTTTGGGTCTCGGACCCTCCTTTTCAACCCGTGGATGCCGCTTTGATTTTGGATTCTTGTTTTGGAGGGGGAAGATGCCCAGTTTCGTGGGCTTTCGTTTTTTGAAGATTTTTCTGACTGGGACCACTTTTCGAAGATCCTACTCCCTTGTACTCTTCCGGTGCACGTAAATGATCCCTTTTTTTTACTGTCCCGGGAGAACGACCTAGACGGGTCTTTTATCATCGTTTCCGTCCCCTTCAGTCGACCTCTTCTCGGACCAACCACTTGGTTTCGTAGACTCCCCCGCGAAGATAACGAACATGGCTTTGCCCGACCAACTCCCAAACGAAGGCATTACTGTAAGCAAACTTACCCCCCCCTTCTTTAAAATCCCATTTTTTCCAGGCCTTTTTTTTTTTTTTTTTTTTTTGCCACCGCCCTTTATGGTGGAAGCATCTCTTTTTTATACTCTTTTTTTGTTGTTGCGCCTGAGGGATGCATTTCCCCCTTCCGTTTTTTTTTTCCCCCCCCCCCCCCCAGGTTCCCCAATTTCCTTTTGGCGGTTTCCCCTTGTCTTGTTTCCAGGGTTGCTAAGTTTGCGAGGTGTAGTACGGGACGCAAGTTTTTTTCGGTTCTTTTTTTCTTTGTTTCGTTTCGACGCCCCCTGTGTTCCCTTCCTACCGGTTCTAATTTCTGATGGTTCTTACGTCCTGTTCCTCCCCTTTCTTTTATTGTTTTTCTCCGGGGAACTGGGCCCTGATCTGCCCCCCCCCCCCCCCCCCCCCCCCCCCCCCCCTGGCCACTTGTCCCCTATCTAAGGTTGTCGGAAGCAGTACCCTTTTGCCCTCTGTCACCTTGGCACGACAGACCGGTTTTTTCACGCCCCCGGGCCCCTAAGCTCCCAAAGGCCCCCGCCATCTGGATTCTTTTCGACTCTCTGTGCCCCCCCAACCGCTTTCTTTCCCAGCTGAAATCAGTCCTCCCAGACGAGTTTTTGAAGCTTTTCTTTTTTCTGTCTTTCCTCTTTTTTTTTTCTACGACTTTCCGACTCCTTTTTTTGGTCCGCATCGAGGCTCTTTTTAGCATGTTACGGTTTCTGTGAAGCGTACCCATCTCGAAGTTAGTAGGAGCGTTAGTTTTCCGTCCTCCCCCCCTGCGGCCCTTTCTCCCCCCTCGGCCACTTCCAATTTTTTCCGAATTCTAGAAATACTATGCTTTCCCTCCACGGTTCAAGTCGCACCCTAGCCGAACCCCCGATCATCCTTTATTGCCTCGCCCGCCTTTTATCGGAATTTTTTTTTTTTTTACCGCCCGTGCTTTATCGGTTTCCGGTTCAGGGTAAAGTGACGGGCGCTTTCTGCGCAGGGCCTTCCCCGTAGGACCTTTTCCCTGATTCGGACCCCATGGAGATGCTTACCCTCTCCCTTCGGTTTGTTCGTGTGTCCCCCGCACGTGGGGTGGTCTTGCGTCGGGCTTTTTTTTTTTTCGATGAGCTACGCAGTTCCGCGTGTAATGGGCTTTGGGACTTTACACTTCCTCATTGTCCTAGTCTCCTCCGTATCAGTCCCTTGGGAGTTGCATTGTGACCACTTCACAAGCAGACCGGATAGGAGACCCTGCATTTCCCCCCCCCTTTGGATCATCAGTTTTGACCCTTTTTTCCACTGCAATCAACCTGTTCACCGGTGGCAGGTCGCACGAGGCTTGACCTCGTTTTTTTTCCCCCGTTATTTCTTGCCCCCGAAGTCGGCAACGCGACTTCCTTTTCTACTCTAGCGCTCATTTCCGTCCCGTTATTCCCTTTGTTCGTCTTGCTGCAGATATGATTGAGTGATGATAGTTCCCCAAGCTCCTCTTCGTGATTTTTTGACGCAGGTAAATCCTTAGCTGCTCTCGATTTAGTACCCTGTCTTGTTTTTTCGCTTTGCGAGCCTTCGGGGGCGCGACCTCCCCCGGCTCCCCTCCCGAACCCCACACTCTTTCCTCCCGCACCAGGAAGTTTTCCCTAACGTTTTTTTCAAGACGACTACAAGTTAGTGGACCCCCCCCCACCTTCCGACCACCGTCCGCTTTTTGTTGGGCGTACTCCGAAACGCTGCTTAAACACGATCCCCCTGTGACCCCCTCCAGGCCCAGGGCGTTTTTTTCCGGCCAGTTTTCCCCTGTTGGTTTTTATGCATGATCAACCCCACAAACGTATTCCGATATGAGCGTCCCCGTCGTCCCCCTCTGGCCAAACCCCCCTTTCCTTCCCAGTTTTCCCCTTTTTTGCCCATCCGTTTGCCCTGCCTGTGGTTTCAGACCTGGACCTTTCCTTTTCTACAAAAGTCCAACGGTAGAGGTCTCGAGTTTCCCTCCACGGTCTGTATTTCTAACTTTTGAGTGTGCGGGGCACGCACTACAGATTTGCGACGTACAGTTACTCGTAGGCCGTTTTATATTCGCTCTTCGGTGCCAGTGTTTTTTTTTTTTTTTTTTTTTGCGGTAGATAGGAGTTGCGCTCTTTCCCCGACCCCCACCCTTGAATTTTTCCTTTCTTAGGGGACCGGCCCCCCCAGTCTCCCCCGGTCCTTGTTCTCCACTCTTGAAAACGCCGTTCCCTTTTTTCATTCTTTTGAGTGTGGGCACTAGTGCAAGGCAAAACAGTTGACGTCTTCGTTTTCTCAGCAGCGTAAGGTACCTCCGCGACCTGTACGTTGAGATTTCGGCTCCCCTTTTCCCCGAGTATACCCCTTAGATCCCAGTCGAAGGTGCCCTCCTTCCGCCTTGCTTTTTTTCTATTTTTTTCCACACACCCTTACCGCGGAGGGGGCTGCTCCCGCTGCCCTTCCTGCCGAACGTCTCCGAGATGGCCCTGGCGCCTTTCCGTTAAAAACCAGAACCGGTTCCCCCCCTCAGACCTGGATTCCGTGGATCGCTTTTTTTTTTCCCCCCCTCGTTCGTCGGGCGTCCCTGGTCCGGTATTTTTCCCCGTTCAGCCGGTCGAACCCGCAAAGCTCACGCCCGCGCCTCTAGCCCCCCCCCCCCCTCGCTTTTCTCTGACTCGACTTCCGTGTCGCAAGTTCCTTCGGAAGCGGTAGGTCCCCCCACCGTCTCTCCCCCCCGCCTTTTTTTGCACCTCGCTTAACGAACATGCCGTTTTTAACACTATTCGATTCGTCGTTTTTTGCCGAAAACGGAGTCGTTGAACGCCCATGCCGACCCCCAACACTTGTCCCAGGGCCCCCTTGGACTTCAGCCTTTGTTTTGGCATTTGACTGCTTTGCTTTCTATCCTCCCCCGGGTTTTTTGCGTTTGCCCGCCAGTCGATTCGTGCTGGTCTGTTCTTTTGCATTCAGGCTGTCCCCCTGCCCCCCACGCCCCGGCGTCCCCATTGCTGCGAACAGGAGCCTGTCTGTCGCTTTTTTTTTGGTTCGCCTATGATGGCACTGCTTTCTCGGTTGCCCTTTGGGACCCCTTTCAACGGCCCCTCACCCCCCGGACTTTTAATGTGTCCTCATGACTCCGCTCACTCCCTCGTTGGTCTCGAAGGGGCTTCTTTTGTATTTTTTACATCGGTAGTTCCTTCTTGAGGGACTTTCTTTTGGGGGATTGGCAATTTTTCGGACCTGTCCTGAGGCCTTCGCTGGCCAGCTCCTCGTCCCCTTTAACATGGTTTTCCATAGTTCCACTACGGGGCACCCCGTGATGCTCTTTTCTCTATCGTTCTCCTTCCCGTTACAGAAACCCCAC
>Ga0179591_1277686_pt1 | contig 19184 bp, 23 predicted proteins | sample CZOMad2_1_08_16f_FD_182891 | JGI IMG/M metagenome (GOLD analysis project Ga0179591, IMG submission 182891) | Vadose zone soil fungal communities from Angelo Coast Range Reserve, California, USA - CZOMad2_1_08_16fungal (PacBio error correction) | ecosystem: Environmental > Terrestrial > Soil >... | reverse complement strand
CCCCTCGCTGACTTCTAGTGTTCGGTGAGCGAGCCGGGAGTACCTACCAAAATACTCTTCCACCGTCGCAGTAAGCTCCCTAGGACTGGGCGCCCGCCTCTGTGATCTTTCTGACTGCTGTCGCCGAGTTGAAAATCTTCCCGTCGAACTGCCCCTCGCCAAGAAGGGTGATCTTTGAAACTCGTCTCTCCTTCCCCCTTCTTTTTTGAGCCCAGGAGGGTCTCGCCTTCAACCTCCGCCCATTTGTTTAAAAGAAGGCGATTCGGTTGACACGATGTCGTCGGTGAGTTAGAACAGGTTCCCCCTGCAGCGACAGGTTGTTTTGGAGGAAAGTGTTTGCGTCTCTATCCTTTTTCCTCTCTTAGAGTTTTTCGAATCTTCGTGGTACGCCTGCCGCCTCTCATATAATAGTGTAAGTGTCCCTCTGTTACCGATCCTTTTGCAGTAGAGTGGGCCTCACAGCTCGCAGGTCGCGACGCGCTGTCTTGTCATTCCCTTTTTTTTTTTTTCTTTCATCCTTCGTTTTCCCCCATTAGAAGGTATAGGCTTTCCATCGTTATGACTTGATCGGAAGATACGAGCACAGTAGCTCGACTTTCGTTTTCCCCCTTCCTTCCCCCCTAAGCCCGGAAAGGGGATACGATTTTCTTTTCTTTCCCCTCTTAACGGAGCGAACAGGCTTACCAAAGAAAGGTAGGTTTTTTTTTCTGGTTCGAGCACGCGTCGAGGCCTAACTCAACTTCAGCTCCTCTGATAGCCCTCTCTTCACCAAATAGATCTAACTCTATCTCTGAAACGCCCTATCCCGATACAGTCGCCGACCGCTCCCTCTGTAGGATTTTAAACCGCTAGTTTCTCCTACCTTTCGGTGATCCCTTCGTTGTCAACTTATCTGAGCAGATTTTCCCGGCTGCCCGAAAAGGGTGCGCGTTTAACTCCATACCTACCCCCATAAAGAACCAACCGATCTGTGAGGAATCAGTGCCGGTGGAGACTCTCCGAATTCTCCTAAGGTGACAACTTAATCTCCCGAGGGATGTTTAAACCCAGGAAGCACAGCCCCAGTCTCTAATCCCGGTTCACCGTGTTCAACCAGTCGCCCTTTCTTTAGAGTAGACCGCGAAGAGCGCTTTCTACGGGATGATCACAGTTCCTTAGCTCAAGAAAGGTCAAGATCATACATCTCACTTTTCCGCTTGCCTTCCTACAGGCAGTCGTCCTAGAGGGAGCTCTTCTACTTCAGCACAACTTCCCCCAGAACAACACGGATGCGTCCGACCCCGACCTTTGAAGAATTTCCTCTTTTCCTTTTATCTACTCTTCAGACCGACGTAGGAGAAATAAGCGACGGAGAGTTGCATCTTCACCCGCCGTGGCGACAATCTTGTTTCCGGGGTCTCTTTGTTGCGTTCGGATGCTCGCGTCTTTAAGAACATCACTTTGAACCCCCGGGCGGTTCCCCCTTCCGGCTTCTCTTTTCTCCATTCTTTTCCCGGTTCTCTTTTTCCCCGCAGACCACCCCCAGCGTTTTTCTTATTGCGCCGATTTGTAGTGCGCAGACATCTTCTCGTTTTTCCTTACCGGTGTGGGAGGCTCCTTCTTTCTTTCCCCAATAAGGATAATTCTAGCCTGGGAATTTCCAGGAAAGCTCAATCTCTTTGCTTTACGTGACGCTGCGCTTTTTGTGGGGCTTCGCGCGCCTGTGAAGGAGATTTTTGACTCCTGATGCGCTCCAGAGGCTCTGGTGCCTTTCTCTCCCTGACCTAATTGTCTCTCTTCTAGAGAGAAGATGTGTTTTATCTTTTGCGCCGCTGTTAGAAGGAGTGCCCGCGGTGATCGAGGAAAGAAAGGAATCTCTCCTCCACTCCTGTCCTATAAGAAATGAGCTGATCTCCACCACGCTCCCACATTTGTCTTTCCCGCCTCGTCTTCGAGAGCTGCCCGCGAGTCACTTCCTTAAGCCGCCCGCCTTGAAGCCGATCCCTTTTTTTCAAGATTGCTCGCCGTTCTTCTCCAGGGAGATTGCCTCTTCCCCCTCTAGGACGCGCTTGTTGAAGAAAGCCCAGTCGACCCGGCGCCTCCCTCCTAGTGAGATCTCTTCGCCTTTGTGTGTACGGTAAAGACGATCTACGTCTGTCTTCCCTGATTGGGCACCCTGTTTCCAACGACAGATCTAGTTTTAGACCCTTCTCATTGGTCGTTTTTCCTCTGCCTCCCAGTCACAAGTCGACGTGTCTCGACAGGGAGTTTATGAGATTTTGATTTCCCGAGGGCGGCTTTCCTGACCCTGAGTTCCCACTCTCCCCCCTCGTGGAAACATCACTTACTGGAGTAGATAGCGGGTTCCGAAGTCGGGATAATGACGAGGGGAGACACCTGCGGACTTTCCTTAGCCGTTACGTCCTGCTTCCTTCTTTAGTGCCCTTAAGGCACCCACTCCTCCCTCCTTAACTGGTCGACGCTTTGGTGGAGGGTCGTGCGGGCTCGACACGCGGTAACGGTCCTCCGACGGAATCCTTTTCACTCGTCGGCCACGACGAACTCGTGTGGAAGTTACACACATCTTCCGAAACTCTTTATATTTCACAGCCCTACCCTGCTTGAGGTTAGGATAGCGTTCGTGAGTCCATCGCGCTCTTTCGGACGGTTAGAATCCCTTTTTTTCTTCCCCGAAACAAGCCGCCAACGCATAAGAACCCTTTCTCCTTCCCTTCTAGGCGCGGTCACCGCCGTCCACAATACTTTTTTCTCCAGATTTTTTATCTCTCCTTTGTCGTTGCGTTGTTTCCGCTGATGCCTGGACGAGTATTCTTTTTTCCCTTCCTTTCCCCCCCTTTTTTTTCCTGAGTAAAGGCGGGACTGGGAGTCGACCTATTTTTTGCTATTCCCCTGTTCTTGTATGGTGGAGTAGAAGTCCCGGGACGGCCTTCCCTTTTTTTGAGATAGGCTCCGAGTTACGGAATCCCGCTCAGTCTTTTTGTTATGAGACCGTCGTTGGCGAACCCGACTGGTTGTAAACTCTATTTCTTCCCGTGTTCCCTCTCGGTTTTTGAGAAGCGTCAGTTTCCGAATTGAGAAGTAGCCCCGCCCCCTGCCATCGTCGTTACCCCGGATCCTTTCGTGTTGTTCGATCTCCTCCCCGCCTTCTTTAGAAGAGGTCCCTTGGTGTCGCAGTCTAAGAGAAAATTCTTCACCCTCGACTCGCGCGTCGTGGTAGGGAAACGAACGGTCCCTCTTTCTCCCTGGCTCCCCCCCTAAAAGGCTGAAGAACCACTCCTCTTCCTCAAGGTAGATATATTCTACGGCGTCGCTCGTAAAAGAATTCGCCGCGGGACAATTTCTCGCAAACGGACGAAACTCCTTTCCTGTTTTAAGGGTCAAATTCCTTCCTTTCAGAAAAGTAAGCCGTCTTCGGGAGCACCCCCGCCCGACGTCTTCCAAGTTAGTCCTCCGCCGTTTCGAGCTGAGGAGGACGATATGCCGATCTCCTTTTCCCTCGAGAGTAACGCAGCAAATATCCCCCCCTTTCGTCGTTGAACTCTTAGTAATGAGCCGACACTGTCCCCTTCTTTCCTTTGACCGCCGGGCATCTCTCCGACAGCGCTTTTTTAAATACCCCTTTTTCTCTCGCTCTGGTGGATCCCGTTCAGTGTTTGATTCCCCAATTCTTTCTCCTAGAGATAAGGTCGTTCCTTCTCAGAAATTGCCGTTGACCCCTAAGGAGAAACCTTTTCCTGACCTGCTGCGACACGAGCTAGGTTCTCTCCCAAAGTAGGTAGTCGCCGCACCTCCCCCTAGACCCCCTCCCTCTAGAATCGAGACTCCCTCAATATTCGCCGATGCCCCTATCGCGCCCCCTGACGCAGGCGTGCGTTACTCCCCCCCCCTGCACTTCATCCCTGCGTAGCACATTCGTCTACCTTTCCATGTTTCTTCTTTTTGGAACGATGATATTTTATTCCCGCCGCGACTGCAGTAGTCCCAAAGGAAAAAGAACCCGTTTTTCCCGCGCGATCGTCGAGATGGGGAACGCCAAATAACCCTCCCTTCCCCCTTCCCCCACCTCTTTGTGGGCCACTTTTTTCCCCCCCTCAGAAGTAGAAAGTTCTGTCACTTCCAAGTTTGTAACACCTCCTTCCTTTTCTGCGCGAGCAGCCAGCACCAGAAGGTCTTCATTCCTCTTCCCCCTCTCCCCCCTAGACGGCGCTATGGATCTCCTTCTTCTGCTAGAGGCGCGAGCTTCGGACATTAGAAATTCGGTCCTGAGTGGCATGCTTCTTTTTTTTGATTGCTGTTCCTTTCTCTCCCTCCTGATGGCTCCGATTCTCCTCACTCCTCTCCCTCGAGTGGAGAATTATTGACCAGTGCTCCTGCTCACCTGAGGAGATATATCTAATGGCTCCCCGCGGCGGTTCAGGAGGCCCTCTTCTGCCCTTTCTGGGTGGAGGCCTTTCCTTTATCCCCTCTTCTGTTTTGGCCAATGATGAAGCTGATGCGGGCGTAGTACAAAGGATTAACGCCCCCTCCACCGGGTTGAGAAGTAGTATTTATGAGTCTTTCCCTTCCCCCTCCCTTGAATGGTAGGAACGGCCTATTCCCTCTTCTCCCACCCGTTCAGTTGTAGCACTTTTTTTTTGAATATCGCCCTTTTACTTAGGATGAATTTCTTCTCTTGGCGAAAGACGACAGCCGTATAGGTTTGTCCTTCTTCTTTTTTCATTGTATAGAGTGAGATCGTTGTCGCTACTTGACTTTCCTCCTATCGCGCAGTGCAGGTGGATGCGCTCCGGAAGAGTGATAGACCGATTTTTCACCACCTTGCTGGGATAAAGGAATGGCGCCCTATGTTACCTACCCCCCCCAGTCCACATCGGACTTCCCTGCAGTAGGATTTCTTTCTTTTTTCTAATGGTTTCAAGATCCTATGGGTGGTGGGGGGGTTGTGTTGGGGGTGTTTTTGGGGCCCCTTTTTTTATCCTCTTACGTTTTTGCTTCTTCGGCTCGTCCGCAGGCTGTAGTCGAAATTGCTCCCCTCCACCCCCCTCTTTTTCCTCACCTTAAAGATACTCTAGCTCTTTATTCCCCCCCCATCGGGGATGACTTGCTTGGGCACGGACACGAGGTAACTCAGATGGTAGGAGAGGAGTACCACGTTCTCTGGATAGTCGCCGGCTGTGTAAGAAGACTAAGAACGGTCTCCCTTGCCCCAATTCTCCGTTCCTATGCGCAATTTCTTTTCTCCCCCTTCCCCGAAATAGTGAGGTCCCCTGACCCTGGGACCCTATCTATTGAGTTTTTTTTTTGCCATCGTCGTGACCCCGGCCGGGCGCCAGGTTGATTCTCTCCGAGGTACTTTTTACCCCTTTCCCTTTCTCCTGCTGAGATGCAGTGTTAGTCCTTCTCTTTAACCTAGTGTAGAGACGTCATCCACTTGGTACATCGGTACCGGCCGCGAGAAGGCACGTTTCTTTTCTCTTCCGGTTTCTTATCTTGCATGTCGCTCACCCTCCCCAGTAGAGAAGCGTCCAGAAAGCGTTAAGCCATATATTGTCAACCCGTTTTGAGCACCCCCTGTTCTTCTTCCGTCCGAGCTGTTAGTTGACGACATTCTGTTCCAACATACCTCAGCAGCACCAGGTCGCAGTAGTTCTTTTTCGCACCTGTCCGATGGGCGACGTCTTTTTTTCTTTCCTTCTTTCCTCTCGTCATTGAATGCCTCCCTAGAAAGCCTTCCTCGACGACCTTTCTTTATCGAAAAATAGTTCACCTCTGCCCCGGGCTAGCTCCCCTCCTCCCAGTCCTCTGGGAAAAGAGTAGAGTTGCCGACACGTGTTTCGGGACGACCCGGTGCTCCCATGAACCAGGCAACTCCGTCGTTTTTTGCTTGGGCGGAAGTCTAGTTTGCGTTCGCATCCGGAAGATCAGAGCGAACCGCCAATTCTTCTTCTTTTTTCCTATATGTCCATTTTTCCTTCCCTACTTCTCCCCATCTCCCTAATCAGGAAGTAGCGTGGGACTCATCCCCTCAAGGCGAGAGATCTTCAATTGATGCAGGGTCGCCACCTCATTTTTTCGTAGCATATTCTTTCCCCCCCCACCTTCCTTCATGCTAGAAGTTTCTCTTTCTCCCCCCTTTTTGTAGATGAATTTTTTCTATTTCCGGAGTGAAAAAATTCGAAACGACAACTAGTTTTCGGCTCTTTTTGAGAATTTTTTTCCCCTGATCCCGGCATCTTCCCCTGGTATCACCTCTTTCCTTGGATGGGGTCGGGGCTTGATGGCCTTACAAAGGAACTTACGAGGATCCTCCCTCCCTTCCCCTCTTCCTCATCGACTAATCTGCAACTATCCTTCTCCCCCTCTCTCCCCCTGAGAAGATTGGTAGGCATTCAGTCGCCTGACGTTGGCTTTTTTCGATAGACGCTCAACTTTCTGTTTTCCTCCTAGGAAGAGTCCATAGCATTGTTTCCCCTCCCTTTTCGCGGTTCATGAACGCAGAGATCCTGTCTTTCCCCCTTCCTTTTTTTAGTAAGAATGACTGTGGATCTTCTTTCCTCTCCCTCTTTCCCAGTTAACTATTCACGCTCGCCAGCGGGATTGATAAAAGGAAGAACACGAGGGACCATCTTGAGTTTTTCACTTGATTTGGAAGAATGGGGCCCAAAGCGTTCTAAGATCCTTTCCTTCCCTTTATGAGCTTTAGGGTGGTAGATTTTTCTACTCTTTTTTTTCCCCCCCAGGTAAAGATCATCGCATCTAGTGGCTTTTTGTGAAGAGAGACCGTACGAGTGGCTCCCTTTTACGTTCATACCCGCAAACATCCACCAACGGACTGTTGAAGTCCCCTCTTCCCTTTTTCTTGGCCAAGTCGACGAGATCGGATGATTCTCCTCCTGAGAAGGAGCGACATCCTCCTTTCCTCCCTTTTCTTGGAAAGCTGCGCCGCCTTTTTTGGTTCGATTCTTCCCGTTCTTCCTCTTGCGTCCTCTCACTGTGAACAAAAGTTAGTTTCTTTTGCTCGGTTGAACGATCTTTTAGATGTGTCAACGGCCCACACTGGTTGAGTGATAATCCTCTGTTGTTTGACTCCTCCCCCCACAAAGACCTAATACTATCTCTATTTTGTGTGCCCCCCCCCAAGACCGGTTCCGTTGAGTCCGATATGAATCGGCCAAGCTACGCCAAAACTCCCAACTGATCCCTTCCTCTCTTGCATTTTGAGTAAGATGATTTCTTTTACGTCTCTTCGGTGGAGGGAGATTGATTCTGCTAGTGATCTTTCTCTCATTTAGGCGTTGCATATATTTTCTCGAGGTTGATCCAGAAGCCACCCCCTTTTTAGTCTCCTCCCCCTTCCTAGAGCCTGTCTCTAGGTAGCGTCGCTCAGTCTAGGAAATTACGCTTTTTGCTCCGATGGCACGACCTGCGATCCCGCCTTTCTTTCCTCGAACTCCAACCACAGACTCCCCCTTCCTCGAGGGCAGCGTTTGAGAAGCGACCACCGCTCTTCCCCAAACTTCTAGATGATGTAGCCCCAGAAGAGTTGAAGCCTCGCATCGGTCGCATCTCCTTTCTCTTTTTCTTCTTTGAAGATAGTCGCGCTCGCTTCCTTCTAGAAAGGGAGATGACTTCTAGAAGAGCTTGTATCTTTTTGGAGTAGTGGGCATTTCCCTCCCCCCCGTTCTCCCTTTTTTCCGAAGGATGGGGGGTAAAAAAGCCCCAGTGGTCGTTTTTTTCTCAATGGGAAGTGCTGGGCGCGGGCCTCTACGTGTCAAAGGGAGATTTTGAGCGTCCCGGTTCTTCTTTTTTTCTGATGAACTTTCCGGTGCGGTGAGTGACTACATCCCTCTTTTCCCTATCAGGTGAAAGACCTTCACGCTCGAGGGTTTACGTCTATTCAGAGTGGGTGCCACCCCTCTTCCCTAGGAGATTTAGCCCCCCTTTTGTCTGCAGTCGTTCCTTCCGATTTCCCCAACCACGAAGAAATGATCACGCTGAAAGCGATTTGGTTTTGTTCTCCTTTGTTGATAGAACGGGTAACTCAGTTTCCCACTTTCTTTAGTTCAACGCAGAACCTCGTCGGCAGTCCCCCCCCCCTTTCTTTGGTAAGACACGACCGTTCTCTGTAGGATGAGTTAGTAAGTTCCGTTTATCCTGCCCCTTCGTCCCCTCAAGGGGATGAGCGCCACATCTTACATCCTGACTTACCTAGTCGCAAGAATCGGGTAGCTTACTTCGAGACGTAAAACGTAAACCTCCGCGGGAGAACTCTGTGAATCCCTTTAATGTTGTTGGAGAGATGCACCGTGACCGCGGTTGACTGTGTCAGGAGGTGCGGCCGACGACTTCTTCTACTTTCTTCTCCCTCTTTTTTCTCTTTTTCTGCTGCCAGACCAGTTTCTTGCCGCCGTTCCTCCGCTTTTATATAGGAAGCGAGAACCGACGAAATGCAGCACTTTAGTGCTTGTTCTCTCCAGGATGTGGAGAAAATGGGTGGTCACGACGGGTCTTTTTTTTTGATCTTTTGGCCAAGCTTATCCCCCTTCTCTTTCCACCTCCTCTCTCCCGAATGGCCGCACCAACCCCTTCTTTCCTCTTCCCCCTTTTTCGAGGAGGATTTGATCCCCGACCCCTTTTCCTGCAATTCCTGCACGATTCTTTTTTTTCTCACAAGAGTTCACGCATTCCCCCTTTTTTCCAACTCTATGAATCGGTGATTTCTTTCCCCTTTTATCGGGGCGGCTGGGGCACTCTCACCCGGTTGGTAAGAATAAAAAAGTGTACCGGTCGATCTCGAGACGGTTCTCATGAGCAGGGTTCCATCCTCTTTCCCTTTCTCATCCCCCTGACGAAAGCGGTAGGCCACGTTTCTCCCCCCTTTCAGGATCGATGGAGTTAACTGCCACCGCCCCATGATGAAGAGAGCACTGACCTCGGCGACGGGTCGACCAGATGAGGGGACGTGCAGAGCCCCCCCCCCCCCCCCCCTTTTTTTAGGGATAGGCCTCTTTTTTCCTCTCGCCCTGAGACAAGACGCACAATTTCTCGTTTTCCCCGCTTAGTAATGGGAGCGCAACAGCCGGTGAAGCGTTTTTTCTCTGTACTGACCTCTTTAGATCCCTCGCGCGGTCGAGGTGGTGTTCTCCCTCCTTTTTGTAGGAAGCGGGTAGGGAGTCTTAGTCCCTTCCCAGCCCCTCCTAAGTGAGAAGATTTGCTCGGCTCCGTTTTCCCCCAAGCTGTCAGCTAGCGCAGCTTTTCTTCACCTCGTCCGAATCCCCCCGAGCCTCTCCTCTACTAGAAGTTCTCTCTCCTCTCAGACCTGAAGAGAGACCCACGCCCGCTCGTCGTTAGATTGAGTACGCCCCTGCACGTAGCCTCGCAGTCGCAACTGGGACCCTTTCCATGTTTCTTTTAGCAAGTTCACTTCCTCTTTGAGCCCTGCTATCTCAACGGCTGGACGTCCCCCCTTCTCTCTCTTGATGAGTTCCCGGCTACCCCAACAGATCAGAACAACCTCTTTTTTTGAAAAGTAATTTCCTCAGAAGTCAGCACAAAGCACCCCTCTTTTTCCCTATTTTCCCTCTCTTTCCCTGAGTCCCTCTAGCGACACGCCTTTCTCCCCCCTCCTTTCCTTTTTCTTCCTCAAGATATCCGCCTTTTTATGGGATCGGCTCCCTTTCTTTCGACGCGTCCCCCTGGATAGTCTAGCTCCTCTATGAATAGTTCAGGTCCAGCGTGTGGAGGAGGGCTTTATTCTTGTCGGATATCCGGTATCTTCCCCTCTCTCAGATGCAGACCAACTGTCTAGCCCTTAGTTGAGTCCCTCTGGAGGTGAGTTGTACTATTCATCTAGGCTCGAACACTTTCCCCCCTTACTGCTTTTCTCTTGCCTTTCCCTCTTCGCGGTTGCCCCGGAGCCCTCTTTCCCCCTTTTCGGAGGTTGAGCATCCCGGTCTGGCGTCTCTTCCGTTTTTTGTCTAAGAGCTAGTTTTCGGAACCCTTTTTCAGGTCCACCCACGTCCTCTTTTGAGCAGGCTGTAGGTTCGCGCGTTCGGAAAGAGGACCCCCCCTTTGGGTTCCCCTTCTAAGCCTTACAGTTGATCACTCTAATTGTGCTCAGACTCCCTCTGAGAAGCTCAGGCGACGAGCTTCTTTTTCCTAATTTCCCTCCCCGCGTATCGGAGATCTGGGTATAAGTTCTTGCTTTTTTGGGATAGATCTCTCCATCGTAAGAGACTTTTTTTTCGCTGATATAGTATGGTGCGGAGGTCTTTATCACTCCTTTCGTGCTAGTCCTTTCCCCCCCCCCCTTTCCCCTGCTTTTTTCTAAAGGCTGCGAGTCTTCCTCTTTCCTCCCCTTACCTAATCGACTTAAACTGCTATATGTCGGACCTTTTTCCTTGGTTCCTACGAAGTAGGTGTCTGCCGTGATCCCCTCAGGCCTTCACTCCTGCCATGCCGAAGTTGTGTGAAGCCTCTCCCTTCGAAGCTGCTACCTGGCTCCCTTCCCCCTGATCGGACCACCTGTCTTTCTCTTTTCCTTACAAGTTTCGGAGGAAACTTCCCCGAGTGGTCTTCTAGGTTCTTTTCCATTTCGCGCGTGTCGGCGAGAAAGTCGCGGCATCCCCCCCCCCCCTTTCCTTGTTAGAGGAAACACCATGTGGGTCTTTTTCCCTCACCTTCTGTTAGACATAGACAGGCAACCCTCTCCTTTTTCCCCCCTCTGAAGGGGGTTCGTCCGTGCAATTCTATCCCAGGCACACGCTACCCCCTTTATTCTCCGCTTTTGGTAGGAGAGGCGTCAGAATGTCGATGGTTTTTTCCTTTTCTTCTTGGACGCGGGGATAAACCTGCTTCACTCTCTCCGAATTGTGGGGAGACTGAAGGACCGGTTGAGCCTTCTGCTGCTTCTTTCTTTTTTCATAGGCCTGAGAACGCAATCTCTTCCGAATTAACGGGATCTCTTTTTCCCCTCCCCCAGTGCCCCTTTTTTTTTTGATATCGCTCCGTCCTGTCGTATCCTCTTGTTAGGTAGCAGGCTTTTTCCCCCCCCGCCCCTTCTTTCAGAAGAAAGTGTAGCGCCTCGACCAGGTCTTCCTTATGGAGCCCTTTCCTCTTTCTTCTTTTCATTGAGTCGAACGTAACAATGCCCGGCTAACTGACAATGACCTACGAAGGGTTCCACTTGTATAAGCCTCGGAGAGCATCCATTCTCCCGGTGGAGGGTCGTTTATTCTTCCCTCCTCCCAGGCATCGTCCCACTCCCCTTTCCGCTTTCTGACAGATGACAGGGACAGTTGCTCCATCATTTTCCCCCTCCCCACTAGGGGGTGGAGCCGTCGACGTTCTTTGAAGAAGGATCCTGATCGCTGCCGTCATCCGGATTCCGCCCCGACCACTTCGTTCAAGGTGCCCGAGGTCCCCCTTTCCTTCCTCTCAGGGGCGAGAGACTTTTTTCCTCTTTTCGGTCCTTTTCGACTGGGTAGGCAGAATAGGTCTCTCTACCCCCCCTTGACGAGGATACCCTGGTTTTCTTTGTTTTTCACCTTTCGTCGGATGCGCGCAAGTAGTCTTGCACAATTTTTTCGAAAAAGACCGAATATAGGACAAGGGGCTCGTCTTCGTTAAGGGTTAGGGTCAGATTACGGAGACTTAACCTCCCCTTGCCCAACCTCCTTTTTGATGGTTTTCCAGTCGGTTTCCTATTATTCACCGCGGCAGGAAGCCCCCTTAAAGGGCAATTCGACCTAGAGGAAACGAAGTTTCGGCCCAGTACGACTTTTTTTTACTATCTCACACCCTCCCCCCCCTCTCCCTTCGAAAAAGATAGAAGAGCAGCGTAGGCGTTCTCCCCTTTTCTTAAAGTCGTAAATTTTCTGCCCTTATTCCCATCATCTTGCAGCTGGAACGGCCTAGCAGGTCAGAAACCTCCCCTTTTGTGACGCCAGTTTCCCCCTTCCCTCACTCAATACCCTCCTGCAAAAAATTTTTGCTTCCGACGTGCTCCCGGTGGTTCTCCCCCTCCTTCTTCTTATGTACTAATTATCATCCATCCCTTTCTGTATAACAGGAAAGTACCCGGTGTTTCTCTTTCTTCCCCGTTGGAAAGATGCTGGCACCATCGCCGGTTCGTTTCTAAGCGACGAGCGCTTCGGGTGGAGAGCCCCACCCTTCTTCTTCTGTACAAAAGCGACATTAGAACTCTCGGTGTCTCTCCTTTTGTGAGGAGATAGGATTTAATACGCGGGCAGCCTCCCTTGGGAGACCCTCTTTTTTTTCTTTTCTAAGACCCCCCCCTCCGCCCGAAAGAGAGTTCCCCCTCTTCTCATTCCCTCAGAAAATCGATCTCTCTGCGCTGACGAAGCTTATAAGGAGGAGCACATCAGCTCCGTCGCGGTCGTCCTGTCCCGTTCCTCTTTCCCCCCTCCTTTTTTGTTAGGTCTATGCTCTTTTTTCTCTCCCCTCCTAGTGCAATAGGTTTTTTTTTTTTCGCTCTTCCCCTGCGTCACTCTGCTTTGAACCGCGCGTTCCCCCCCCCCCCCCCCCTTTTTTTGCGTGAATGTTCCTCTCCTGAAGGAGTCGTTTTTGCTTCAACGTTCAGAAGTAGGAGTTGCTTCTCCTTCCCCTCTTCCCGCGTAAGATAATACTCCACCCTTTTTCCTTTCCCTAGTGGGAGAAGGCGGATGGTGCTTTTCTTTTTCTAAAAGATTTTTGACCGATATGCGAGGTTTTCTTTGTGATGGGCGACTTCTCTTCTTTCTTTCCCTTCCCCCTATAGTGAGAATCTTTTCATATTGGTATCCCGTTTTTAAGTGGATAACCTGGTGCGCTGAGAAATGGTCTTTCTTCTCTCTTCCTCGATCTTGTCTGCAGTCCCTTGGAAGTACTCTTTGCTCCTGGAAAGGAGAAGCGTACGCCTGTTGCATCTTCCCTTAAATGTTCTGCTCCCTTACGTGACCCGGTTCCCCCCTCTCTTTCGAGAAGAAAATCTCTTCACCTTCCTTCCTTCTCCCAATGAAGATGAAAACGGAGCACGGGGGTTTTCGGCTTTTTCTTCTCTCCTCCTTCTTTGCAGATCTGAGTTTTCATCTTCGCCGCCCGCAGCGCGACCCGGCGCCGACTAGTTTTGATTCTTCTTCTGGTGAGGTGGGTCCAAGCCCCTGCTCTTCTCCTCCGGAGGGTAAAAAAGTGACACGGATACTCGTTGGGAGGATCCTCCATTTCCCGCGAGGGGCTTCTTGGTCGAGATAGACGCTAGTAAGACCCGAGATCGTCCTTTGTCTTCCGGGCGTGGGCTAATTCTTTTGAGTCCCCCCTCTGCCCAGGGTGTAAGATCCGGTGAACCCCCCTTGACCTAAAAGACGTCTATGCGGGTCGAAGTTCTTGGACCCCCCGTGGGCGACCACCTGATTTAGTGTTTCTCTCCTCCCCCTTCTCCGGCTTCCGGAGCGAGCGCGTGACCCCCCAGTCCCCCCCCCTCTCCGATTTTAAAAGAGTTGGTGGAATGTCAGTTTTTTTTTTCTCGGTTGACAGAACCGCTACGTTTTTTTTTCTTGTACCCTCTTTTCCCTTTTCAGGGAGTAGTTGTCTTTTCCCCCCCCTCTTTTCGCCAACGCGTCCGAACCCTGACCTTTTCCCTTTTCCCTTCGAGCTCAATGATTCCCCCTTCTACGTCCCGTTTCCCCCTCCTAAAAACACGGACAAGACACGGTTTTCCACCCCTCCTTTGTCCCTAGAAGGAATTTCGTCCTTCCATAGGCATTTCCACCAAATTGGTAGCACTCCCTGTCCTTTTTTTTCTTCTTTCACCTAGGCGAAAGGTGAGGATGTAAATGGCGCCTACTGTCTTTCTTTGTCTGGAGAAAGAGGTGAGGGGGAGGTCTGGTGGAGAGTTTCCCTCATGGTTGATAGGAATCCGGGCAGTCGCAAGTTTTTAGCTTCTTTTGCTACCGTCTCAGGACCTGAAGCATAGTGGTTAGATCCCCTTTTTTTCCCCACACACCCGCCTTCCAAGGAGTATTTCCTCCGCTTTGCGCGAAGAGAGACCGACACTTTTCCTCCTTTTAGCAGAAATGGAAGAAACCCAATATTTTTTTCTCATCTGGTCGGGCGTTGGTTCTCCCCCCCCCCTTCCGCGAGAGGAGGAGGAACTATTTCCGTGTTTGCCACAAAGCGGTAAAGAGGCCGACTGTAGCACCCCGCGCCTTCTTTTCTTTTTTCGGGCCCCGGATGGGAAATTCGTTCTGTGCACCGCACCGGCTTCCTCCCTCCTTTTTTGGAAGCGGCTTGTTAGTCTTTTTTTTTCCTCCTCATGATAGGCGCAAATTCAACTTCGAATTTTCTGCCCAAAAGCTTTCTTTTCCCCTGGGGGACCCAAAGACCGTTTTGAACATACGTCGCGGGTTCACACCACCTAAAGTTCTTTTCCTTTTTCTTTAGGAGAAGGCGGATTTCGTCTCTCCCTCCCTATGCCGATAGACTAGTCTTCTCTCCAGCGAGCCCCCCTTCCCAGCGTGCCCCATTCTGAGATGTCACGAGCAGGTGGTTTTCTTTCCCTCTTTCACACGAGGCATTGCCTTGACTATTTCTCTTTTGTAGCATCTGATTCCAAGTCCCTTTCCCCTTAGTCCAGAGAGTCTTTGCACTCGACGTCACACTTCTTTTTCCTGCCCTAGACCCGATTCTTTTTTAGCGAGCGAACGTCTCCCCCCTTTTCCTTTGGCGAATTTATAGACCTGATCGCATGTTTTTCCCGTTTCTTTCCCCGAGCAGCCGCACATGCCTCCAAGAAACATCTTTCCTTGTTTAGTACAGAACCAGCATTGGTGTCGTTTTTTTCCTTTGTTCCCCCCCCTGAGGGAATTTTCCCAGGGGATTTTCTCCGCTCGGTATCGACAGGACTCCGCCCCGGACCCCCTTTTTCCCTTTTCCACACACGCGATTAGGCTCTTTTTCAGGCAGCAAACATAGCCGACGAAGCAACCCCGGGTGTTTTTTTTCCCCGCCTCTTTTGTCCGACGAACCTTTTTCTTTTCCTTTCGCCCGCGCGCACATCCCCACCACCACTACATAACACAAGTCCCGCAAGCGGGTTCCCGTGAGGTCCGATTTTTCTCTCCTCCGCACGCGAAAAGAGTGAAATCTTTCCCCCCCTTTCCCAGAATAACTTCGACTTCTTTTTTTTCCCTAAGAAGGCCCAGTGATAGTAAGCTCTTATCGCTCGCTAGAGTTTCCCTTGCCGTGGTGGCGCGTGTTTTCTTCTTTCTCTTCGCCATGTAGAGACTGAACCCCCTTTTTTTTTTTTTTTCTCTCGAAGGTCCCCCCTGCGAGCCTTCTTTTTCTAGACTGACCCTAACTTTATTTCATCGAGGCGCTCGACCACGAAGCTCCTTCTTTTCCTCCCGAGACGGCGCCCCATTCCCTGCTCCTTTTCTACCCTCCTTATGGTTATCGTTTTTTGTTACTTTGCCCGTGTGTTTTCCTCTGCATGAAGCTGAAGATTCGTCTGTACAAGGGAGAACGGCACTCTCGGTTTTTCTCCTGGTCTTTTTTCGCCACCCGCTCCCGAGCTGTCGTTCGACTTGATTTTTCCTTCTCTGAAGTTGGCGCGTATTCATTCTCTCCCCCTTTTTTTTCGGACTCGAGATTGGCGAGCAAGAGTATCCCTTCCCTGATTTTTTTTCAATGCTCCGGTTTTGGTTCGGAGCCTTTTTTCTGTATCGACGCGATTTGATGAGATCTCCCTTTCCCTTTTCTTCGCATCACTGCCGCAGTTTCTCTACGAAACAGACTTTTTCCGTTGATTAAATTCCTGGTTCTTTTTGGATCCCCCTGCAAATACATGGTTACCTTTTTCTTATCTTTTCCTTCCCGTTGTCAGAATTTCGCCCCGACGTCGATCACTTCTTCGTGCTTGACCGCGACTAGCTCCTTACGAATTGCTAAGTTTGTTTCCCCCTGCTAAATTGCAGAACTGTTTCCCGCTCTGCGACCCCTGTCGCAATTCCATCGCGCTCCTTCTTCTTCTTTTGAGGCCACGCACTGGAGCTGCCCCTACGCTCGTCCCTCCCCCAGATGGGAAAATTGAAGCGGTCGGCGATTGCCCCCCCCCTTCCTAATTATGTTTTCGGCCCTTCTGTAGACGTCCTGGACTACCTGCCACCCTCGCTACTTCTTCAGTATTTCTTTTTTTCACGAAAGCGTTGTCTTCCTTCACCTTTTCATCTTGGAAAAAGGGTTTTCACTCCTTTTCTGAAGGTGACTTTCGAGACGTTGCCGCCACGGGTGCCCGAGACTCTTTTTTCTTCTCCTTGTAAGTCGTAAGGCATGGATTCCCTTTTCTCCTACAGGGCCGTAAAATCTTTTTTCCAGATCCCTTCCCCTAACTCTTGAAAGATCCCCGGTTCGCCGACCGGTATTTGCGAGGCGAGGTTTCCTTTCTTGATCTTGTTTCTGGCCTGTCACTTGAACCCCCCTCCCCCCAGAAGAAATGCTACGCTTTTACTTCTTTTTTACTAACTCTGTGTGTTAGAGAAGAGATCCCTATTCTGCACAGGCACACACGTGCTGTGGGTGCGCAAATTTCTTTGAAACCCGACCCGACCCTGCCCCCCGAGCATCTTCCTCCTCGAGAAAGCTTCTTTTGGGCGCCCCGGACGTCTTCTTGTGACTGCTCTTAACCTAGTTCCCCTCTTGCTGCAAACAACGTCCCCCTCCTCAAGAATCCGGTCTTTCCTCCCACTCGAGTCTAAACCGGTTGCGGTTCTTCCCTTCCCCCCATCCGCCAGTATTAAACGCCTTCCTTGTTTCTTTTTTTCCCAGTTTCGGCTGAATCGACCAGGTGTCGACCCCTTTTTTCTTCCCCGTCGGGGGGTTATGGTCCCCCCTCCCCTTCCTCGTGTGAGGGTGGCGGTCGCATACCTTTTTCCCCTCTTGTCCCCCACAAATCCTTTTATGTCGCCTGACCCTCTTAAATTTCCTCCTGCAGGAACTCTTTTTTCTTCCCCCTCTCTCCTCGCAGTAGTTAGCTTTTGCCCCCTCACCAAGCAGCGAGGGCGAGTGATCCTTTCTTTCGGTCTGTTCGTTTTTTTTCTTCTCTATCTCTTTTGCAGGTCTTACTCCACCCCCCCCATAGGAATTCTGGTCAGAATTGACGGCACCGTCTCCTCACGTACGGACATCATCTTCCGGGTGTGACCCCCTTCGACACCGCCAATGATACTTCCCCATTTTAAGTCCGAGGAGTGGACGGTCCATTCTTCCTAAGGCGAGAAAAGGTCCCATCCTTTTTTTCTGTTTTTTCTCAGGGCGAGCACGGGCGTTTTGACTTCTTCTCCTTTCCCAGAAACCGTGAAATGCAAGTACTTTCCGTACTTGACCCTATCATTTCTACCTCTATCTATGCCCACTTCGGAGACCCTACGAGCTTTTCTTTCTTGCATTGTTGACGACGGTTGATCTGACTGGACCCTTTCCAACCTTCATGCGTGAGCAGCTGGATGGCTCTCCTCCCCTCCAGACCATACCTTGTTTTTCAATGCAACGCTTCTTACTACTACACTGCTCTGTGGAGGAACGAATATACACGGTGTTGCTCTCTCCCAGAACACCGCCCATAATGATATCCCCCTCGGTCCTTTCAAGGCACGACAGAGGTCCCCCCCTCTTTGCCTGAAGCGGGGTAGCTTTTTAGCTTTCTTCCTCTCGAGTGGTCGAGGGAGAGCCCTCCTCTCCGTTTTTCTACGGGCTGATATCCTTTTTTTATTGTTCTTCTTGCGTCGTTTTTACGCTCCTTCATCGCACCCACGTATGACCTTTCCTTACGTTCACGAGGGCCGCGGAGTCTCCTGATTTCTATGTAGACTCGGAGCCTTATCCCTGCGCCTGTAGTTTTTTTTCTCTTCACTTGGCGGACCTGTCGGATTCCAGGTTTTTTTCGGATGCCGGATGCGATCCCCTTCCTGTTGAAAACCATTGGGTGCTGTTTTTTTCCTTTTAGTACGGTGAAGTTGAAACCCTCCGTTTTCTTTTTTTTTGATTTTGTGTTTTTTTTTACCTCCGACGACTATTTTTCTGCTGTGAAGTCCAGCGTCCGGTTGGGTGAGGTTCCTTTCCGAACTGGATTCTGAAAACTCTCCCCCACTTCCCCTTTGACTATTTTTCCGTCGAGCGGCTCTTGGTACGCACCCCTTCCTCTCTCTGGGTGAGTTCGAGTATGAGGCTGCTCGTGATTTCCTAGAAATTCTTCGCCGAAGCTAGTGCCCTTCGTTGACTCTTTTTTCAGCCCTACCCTGGTGAGCGAGACTCTGATGAGCTGCACTTCCCGGACCTTTCTTCTTTTCCGCGCGTGATGACACACCACTCCCCCTGATATCCCTCTCATTGCTCTTTGCTGGTCCATGACTTCACCTGGATTCGCCTCCTCCTCCTCTTGAAGCGGAGACCCCTAGGTCCACTTTTCTCAAGATTCATGAGTCATGGGTCCCGACGAGTCTTTGTTTCTCTCTTTACTCACTTTGAGTCCTACAGCTCTCTTTCTTCCTTCCGACTGATGCGGACCTTTTTGTAATAGTGTCCTTCTTTCGCGTTGAGTGTGGAAGTAATCAACTCTCGTATTGGTGATGAAGCCGGTGGTTCACCAACGAACTCTTTTTATTAGTAGTAGAAGTCTGGGACGTGGCGAGTTATTCTCCCCTTCTACTCTCCCTTTGACCGGCGGCAGCGGCAGTGTCTCCCTTTGCTTTTTCTTAATCTCCACAGTTTGCACATCCTAGCCATTCCCTTTTGGAGCTCTTCCGTTCGACGTCGGGCTCTTCGGGTCCCGCTTTTCTCACCCTCACGGACTCGTGCTAGCAGGCATGACTTGCGTCTTTCTTTGCGATCGTCTCAAAGCCGCTATCCGTCTGACCCCTCCTTTTTTTTTCTTTCCAGGTAGCGCATCCTTTTGTCCTCCTAACCTCGACTTTCGAGCACAATCGTCGATGTTCCACCTTTTTTTTCCCTTAAAAAGAGTTTTTCCAACGACAATCCACTCCCTTTTTTTCCTTCCCTTCTTGCGGATTTCTACGGCCTTCCTTTGTTTTCCCTTTTCTGTTGGCGGCATCGCCACCAGCCGAAGTCTCCCCAACGAAAATCCTTTAGATTCGCCGATTCCTTCTCTGTCCGCCCTGTCAGGTTATCCTCCT
>Ga0179591_1438077_pt1 | contig 19189 bp, 20 predicted proteins | sample CZOMad2_1_08_16f_FD_182891 | JGI IMG/M metagenome (GOLD analysis project Ga0179591, IMG submission 182891) | Vadose zone soil fungal communities from Angelo Coast Range Reserve, California, USA - CZOMad2_1_08_16fungal (PacBio error correction) | ecosystem: Environmental > Terrestrial > Soil >... | reverse complement strand
GTGCACTGGGTTCTTCAGGGGGGTCTCCTTCCACGCGGCAGGATTTTTCCCCCCCCTTTTAAGCGTTTGGGCCACCCCGACAGGGGGGGGGGGGGGGCTTCCCCCCTTCTTCGGGAGGACGGAGACCCCTCACTTTTTCCCTCGAGGGGCTGGCGCAACGCTTCTCTTTTCCTTTTTTTGAACTCGGCGATCTCGTCGAGGATGTCTGGTTGCACGAGGCTCGCCTCGCCCTTGCGAATTCCCCGCCGGTTTAAGAAGAAGATTCCTTTGGAGTTCAGAGGTCGCCCTTTCGAGACGGTCCTTTCTCTTCTAACGAGGCGGGGCTGCTCTCGTCTCCCCGGCGACCAGAATTTTCTTTTTCGTCACATAGAAGGCCTTCCAAGGCGTCGAGCGTCTTTTTTCCTTTTTTCCCCCCCTGCCATCCGGAGGGCCCAGCCGTCTTTTCCCGTTCTTTGGGCCAGACGAGGATTCTTTTTTGCCGCCAGCCTTCGATCTTCCCTTCTCCCTGCCAGTTTTCCCCCCCTTGCCCCGCGGACGTTTCCCCGATTTTCTTGCGACTTCCCCCCTCCCCTCCACCGTGGCCTTTTTTCAGTCTTGGACAGCCGGCGTTTCCCGAGGATTCGTTTTTTTTTTTTTTTTGCGGCAGCTTCTGCTCGTTTCGGATGGGGCCCCCCCAGCGTTTTGAGCGCTTCTTTTTCTTTTTCTTTTGCTGACATTGTTTTGGGCGCTCTCTAAACGCGCACACCCCTTTAGAGGGGAACGCGCCTCTTTTCCCCTACCGTCTAGCGCGATTCCAAGGTTTAGAGGAAGCCCTTTCCTTTCTCGGTGTCCCGCTGCTCCCCTCGACTAGCTCGGTTCCCGAAGCGCGATTTTTTTTCTTTTGCCGGCGGCTTTCTTTTTCTTTTGATGCGCCCTTTCAACTAGGCGTTTTTTTTTTTTCCCCCTCTTTAGTGCGGCGCCTTTTTTTCCTCCTTTTCTAGGCCTTCCTGATGCGAAGCGGTGTGACTTTTCCTTTGGCATCGAAGTCACCCCTCTCCCTCCGGAGCCGGCATGTTTTTTTTCCCTTTTCTCGTGCTCGCATTGGCAGCGAGGCTCTTTTTTCCGCAAGATAGGCGGATCGTTTGCCGTCTTTCTTTTCCCGCCGTGACAAGCGTTTCCACATACTATCAGTTACCTCCCCTGCTCCCGAGGCGAATCCGGGGTGCATCCTTTTCCCCCCCCGCACCGCGCTTCCTGCTGGTCCAAAAGGGCCCCGGATTCGCCGCCGGGCCTTCTTCTCACTCGGAGGCGACATCTTTCCTTTTTTCGTGATCTCTTGTCCCTTCCGTTGTTGTTTATAAATCGATCACTCTTCCGGCCCTTTCCCTTTTCGAAAGGTGTTCCAACAGAGGCGTTTTGTTTTTCTTTTTCCCCTTTTTTCTCCCTTGGGAGAAAAGCCCCGAATGGTCCGTTCTTTTTGGCCGCTCAGTCATGCCACACCAGGCTTCTTTCGGCCTCGTGCTAGAGACTTTTTTTTTATTTTCCGGACCGCGCTCCCCTTTTTCTTTCCCCCCCCCTAGGTCGCCTTTCAAACTCGCTCCCCCCCCCCCCCTTTCCTAGCATTGAGGCAAAAGGTTGTTTTTCCCCTCGCTGCGTTTTGTCTCTTCCAGAGCCGGTCCACCCCCCTTTTTCCTGAAGCAGAGGTTTTTTTTTTAGGCCAACGACCCTCCCCCGAGGGCATCCCCCCTCTTCTGTCCCCTTCCCCTCGACTCGCCTTTTTCGTCGGATTCCCCTGATCTGTTGCAGTGAGCTTGCTCCCGAAGACGATGTCTTCCCCGGGAGATTTCCTTCCCTGTTCTCCAATGAGACAAGGGAGTGCTTTCCCCTCTTCCCTCCTCGCGCTCTTTTATTTAGGGCCTTTTTTTCCTAGGAGGGAGATAGAGCCCACCCTTTTCTTTCTTGATCTCGAGATCGACGGTTTCTTCTGTTTTTTTTTTTGCTAGCCGTGCCTCTGAAGTTTTTTTCGTCAGAGCGGCTCCTCCGCATACGCCGGGGTATTTTTTCTGGGTTTCCGAAGAGGTCCCCACCCCTAGGAAGGGCTCGACATCCTTTCCCTTTTCCCCTTTCTCTTTTTTCGCTTTATTTTTTTCAGAACGGCCCCCCCCCTTTTTTTCCTCCGAACGGACCCTCCCCGCCCTTCCCCTCCCTCTTGAACGGGGCTGGCCTTTTTTTTTTCCTGCTTCGGAGATGGGCTTTCCGGGCGGGCACCCCCCTCCTTTTTTTCCCCCCGGAACGGGTTTAGCGATTGCTGGGGCTTCCTTTCCCTGCCGCCAGCTAGACGTTTTCTCGAATGTTTTTTCCCCATAGTTCGCCTTTTTTGGACGGGAGAAGAGGAAGCTTCTTTTTTTTCCGCGCTGCCGCACATTCACCCGCCCCTCCCTCGACCCTTTCCCCCTCTCGTCGGCGGTTTACCCTGCGGCCGGCGCCCTTTTTTCTGCACAACAGAGGAGTCCTTTTTTCGAGTTCCAGCGGCCTTCCCCCTTTTCCCTTTCCAGCCGCTTCTTGATGCTTCGTCTCCGTCTCTGGCGCGTCGTGTTACCGTTCCTTTACGATGAACCCCCCCCTCTTTTCTTTTTTTGGCCCCCCTTTTGTAGAACCGTCCGCCCCCCTTTCTTCAGAGAAGCGTCTTCTACAGCTTTTTCGGCGAAGCCCCCCCTTCTCCCCTCTTCTCCTTCCCCCCCCCCTCTGATGCCGGCGCCGTGGCGGGGAGGAGTCTTTTTTTCCCGAGGATCGGCTTTTTTTTTTTTTTTTTTTCTCGAGTGACCTTCCCCCTTTTCGGGCTCTCCACCTAAAAGCCGCCCCTCCCAAGGAGGAGGAACTTTCCTCTTGACAGGAATCCATTCTTTTTTCCTCTCTTACATACGGGTGGGGCTTCCGATCAGAAAGCAGATAGGCCGGTAGAGAGTTCTCTTTCACTTTTTTTCTTTTCTTTCGATATTTCCTACCGCTTCCTTCTAGAGAGGGTTGTCTTTTATCTCGGTATTAGCCACATATCCTTCCCCCCCCCCCCTCCTGTCACGCAGGGAAGGACCGGGCAATCTTTTTTAGAGAGGTTTTCCTTGCCTTTCCTACATCGGAGAGTCCTCTTGTCTGTTTCCTTTTCCCTGCGGATCGGTTTGGTTTCAGATTTCATGATGAGGGCTCTTTCCCCCTTTTTTCCCGCGGGGCTTTCATGCGGCGGGCTATTTCTTCCGTCAGCTGCTGGTTCGGTCCACAGCCGGGAGGGCGCGCCCTTGTTTTTTTCTTTCGGGCTTTTCACGGCCTTTTTCTTTTGACGGGAACATCCCCTTACGCTCGACCGCTGCCTCCCCCCCGTCGTGAGTGGCATCGGCCTTTTTTTTTTTGAGGCGCACCCTTTTTTTCTTTTTCCGGCTCGATTTGAGGGAACCTTTTTCGCTGTCATCGGGATTTTTTTTTTCCTTCTCACAGCCCTTCCCCCCCCTTTTCTTTCTTTCGTGCGGCACCGCCCTTTCCGGGAATGCCCTCCTGCCCGACGTAGAGGCCTCTTCTCCTTTTTTTCCCCTTTTGCCCCGCCGGACAACCATGCGTCACGTTGCCCCCTTGTGAGAGGAGACAGTTTTCGATGCGAGGCGAGCCGCATCCTCTTCATCAACCGCCTCGCTTGCCTTTTTTGCGAGGTTTTTTTCGTGTGAGATCACGTCCTCTCCCCCCTTTTCCCTTTTTTTTTCCCTGCACGCCCCTGTCCCACTCGGGGTTTTGGCCGATGAAGGTTTTTTTGCCGTCCTCGGCCTCGTTTCTCTCCCTCCCCCCTGAGACGTTGCGCAACCACTTCTTCCCGCTCACTCGATTTTCCCAGATGGCGCCGACCCCTTTCCCTCGGAAGGGTTAGGAGGCGAGATTTCTTGAGATCTTCTCTGTCCTCTTCTTTTTCCTCCCCTTTTTCCTACCCCCAATTTTCAAGTTGTTGTCTCGGAGCCTTTCGTGGCTAGATGCTCGTTCTCTAAGGAGTTCTACGCCTTCGAGAAAAGTAAGGGGAGGCCTTTGCGCTCGACAAGGCCCTCCCCACTTTCTGGAGAGTGGAGAGTTCCGTTCTTTTTTTTCCTTATCGATGCTCCGAGGGACCTTCCTCTCCTTTTCGGCGTTTTTGTTGCTAATCGTCCCCAAGGCTTGAGAAAGGTTCCCCCCAGGGTCTGAACTAGGAGCGTTTTGATCTCACCCCCCCCCCCCCTTCCCCCTTTTCAAGACCTTCGGCCCCTCTTTCCAGTTTCATCAAGCAGTCTTAGAGCGCAGCTGCCCCCTCCTTCTGGCCTCCTGACACCTAGGGTTTTCTTCCTTCCGGGCGAAAGTCTATTTTTTTTTTGGACTCCCTTTTCCCCCTCCGGTTGAGAACTTTCCCTGGCGAGTAATCCTGCTATTCCGGCAGGAAACTTGCTCCCTTTCTTCGATAGATCGGGCAGTTTTTTTTAGTAGAGTTTTTCTTAAGCAAGAAGGGGTCTCCCTTTCGTTAACCTCCGTAGTTGAGGATGCTTTAGAATAAGAGTTTCCTGGAGGGAGATTTCTTTCCTCCGAGGGTCGATTCTTTCTTAGAGTTAAGAGTTCCCGACGTTGACCCGACCTCCTTAGTTGACACTTTTGCTATGAAGGAGATCCTTTTCCCTCACAAACGGCGTTTTGCTCTTCCCCCCCCGAAGATCCCTTTTTAGGCAAATCGTCATTTTTCCCAGAGGGAGGGGCCTTTTTCCCCCTCCATCAGAGGCGGGAACCCTCTGTAGAGCGTTGTTAAGCGATTACCTACCCGCAGACGCTTTTTTCGAATAGTACTCCCCCTCTCAGATAGGACTGAAAGACAAGTGTGCCCTTCCTGGAAGAGGGAGGGTTCCTCTGGGTGGTGTTGCACCCCTTGGAGCGAAGAACTCCGTGAGCGCCCTCCTCCCCCCCTTTCTCGCTAATGCTCAGATTGAGAGCGATTTCCCTTTTTTTTATTTTTCACAGATCTCCGACCGTTTCTCGGGCTCCTTCGCCCACTCGACCCAAAAAAACGGTCGTATTTCCCCTCTTTTTTGCCCGGACCTCTTTTCATTACAACGTCGCGGCGGAGGAGGCGTTTTTTTTTTTTTAGCGTTTGCGAGCGGCTTTTCGAGAAGATCCCGTGGAGGGGCCGTTTCCCCCCCCCCTCCCCCCCTCCCTCGAAAGCCCCTCGGAAGTTTCAGAGAGATCCGAGCACGCGCTTCCTTTCTTCCAGATTTTATCTTTTAAGGATGGTCTCGAGAGAGATTGTTTTTTTCTTCCCTTTTCCGCTGGAGGCAGTTTCCTTTCGTTTTTTTGTCCGCCGCGGCCGCCCCCTCTCTCCCTCCGAGGTTCCATCCTTTCGTGCCAACAGCTGTGAAGCGTTTTTGAAACCACGACTCTTTTTTTTTCAGGTGAGACGGAGACGAAGCGTCCCTTTTTTCGTTTTTTTCCCCCAAAATTCGAGGGTCATTCCTTCGTCGAGGAGGAGGACTCTTTTTTTTTTTTTCCCCCCCCCCCCCCCTCCTCCGGGGAGAAGGGTTGCCCCTCTTCCCTTTTCCCCCGACTGATTGCTTTCTCCCCGCGAGGGGAACAGGGCCTTAGACGAGAGGCTTCTTCCTCTTCCCCTGTTGACCCGAGTGGATTCCGCGTCACCTAGCGTCTCCTTTTTTCGTTAGTTTTTTTTTTTTTTTTTTTGAAGGATCAACAGGCCCTTTCCCCCTCCCCTTCCCCCCCCGTTAAGGGTTTTCCCATTGTGAGGAGGATTTTTTTTGGAAGAAAGGTTCCGCCTTTCCCCCCGTTCCTGACTTTAGTACGGCGTTCTTTAGGGGGCGCACCTTTTTCCCTCCCCCTTGCACCTGGCGTTCGTGCCCGCCCACTCTTTTCGAGATCGCAGCTTCTTTACCTTTCCTTCATGTATTTTTTTTTTCTTCCCTACCCACCCGAGAGGATGGTTTTTCTTCGGCCGGGAAAGCTTCTCCCCCGACCTCCGTGAGACGCCGCTTTTTTTCCGGAAAGGATTCACTCCGCCGACTTCCCCCGCACGCACAGTAGAGGCTCGAGCTCCCCGTCCCTCCTTTCTTTTTTTCGCTGTACCTGCGGATGAGCTGCTTTCGGAGGCCTTTCCCAGGGGCGAGATTTTTTCCTCCCCTTCGCCCTCCTTGTGAGCCCTTCCCCTCGATTTTTTGCGAGTGATTGCGCTCTTCGGCGGCGGAGAATACTCTTCTTTTTTCTCTTCGGCATCCGGGACTTTTTTTTTTTCCTTCGACGATTGCGACTCTGGATTGCATCGCGGACGTGGGTTTCCCCCCTCGGATCGAGGAAGTCCCCGAGATCTCTGTGTTTTCGCGGGAGTGCTGATGGCACGCATCTAATTGTGGAAGAAACCCTATTTATTCTTACTTTCAGGTAGGCGGAGTTTGTCCGGCGCCTCTTGAAGCCTGAAGTCAGCGTTTCTTTTTTTGTCCCCGAACCTACTCTCCGTTCCCTGAGGCACGAGGCTCCGTCTTTTTTTTCTTTTCGGGGCATGGACTTCGTCCCCTTCCCCCCCTCACAGGGACCCTTTCGGGCTGGTCGACACTTTCCCTCCTAGATTTTTTTTTCAAAACGCCTCGTGGTCCTTCCCTTCTGAGGCGACTGTGAGAGGGGTGAGCGAGGGATATCTCTCTTTTTGTTGTTTGAGAGAGGATCCCCCCTTTTCCCCTTTTTTCCCTCCTCCTTCATCGTCGCCCTTTCGGAAGTTCTTTCGTTGAACAGGAGATCCCTTCCCCATTTCCCGTGGCTGGACCCCTCCTTTTTTCCCTGTGATGATTGTCGAAAGTCAGGACCAGGACTTTTTTTTTTCCTTCGTGCAGAGAGGTCCCCGTCTTTTTTTGAAACGCTTCCCCTGATGCTCACGTTCTTCCACTCGCGACGAAGTTCCGGGGCGGGCAACGGTTTTTTCTTTTCCTTCCCTCGATTTCTTTGCTTTCGGGCAACTGCTCCTGGATTAGGAGAGATTTTTTCTTCTGGGTCGACTTCTCTATGTTTTTCCTCCTCGAGGGGCAATTCCCTTTTTTTTTCTGAACCGCGACGTGCCAGTTCCTTTTCGCGAAAGGCGTTTCCCTGAGCGGTATATAAGACGCCCTCCCGGGGAGAATAACCCTCTCCCTCTCTCCGGACAGAAACCCTTCTGCAATTTTTTTTATTAGATCTCTATTTTTAGAGATTCTTTTGGGATGTTCTTGAAAGATGCATTCCCTTTTTTCTTCCACCCCCGTCAAGGCAGGTTTCTAGGTTAGAGATTCTCGTGAGTTGGCCCGGTTTGAGGAGGTGATCCTCTTTTTTTTCCCTGCGGAGTGCCTTTTTCGCGGCTCCCTCGTAAGGCCGATTTTCCACTTCCCCTTTTCGTTCCAAGCCGTTTTGCTCGCGGGTGTTTCCGAAATCTTTCCCCCCCAGGTCCTTCCCCTTCCTTCCCTCGGATAGACTTGATGACGAGCCATGCCCTCTTCGGTGAGGAGGGCTTCCCTCCCCCTAGCCGAAGTTCCGCCCCTTCCCTTAGAGAAGACAGGGAGCTTTTGGAGGGGAAGAAGGACGGTTTTCCCCCCCTTTTTTGAACGGAAACGGGTTACTTTCTCCCTTTTCTTTTTTTTTCCTTGGTATCTGCTCCGACTCGAAGGCCCTTTTTGGAAGAGAGAGATTTTTTCCTCCCCCCCTCGTTCGCAGGGCTAGTGGACGTCTCTTCCTCTTTCTCGGACAGTCCTCAGAGACCGAAGCATCACCTTCCCTTCCCTTTTTTCTTCTTACCAGGAGAATGAGCCCGTTGCTTTTCCCTTTTCCCCCCCCCGAGGAGTCCCCCTACGAGGCTCTGCCCTCTTTCCCCCTGTGCATCAGACTTTCCCTCCTTTCGAGTATCCTTTTCTCCCAAGAGTCCTGTGTTGAAGAGTTCGTGTTTTCCCCCTCCCCCCCCTGGGGGAGACGTGAACCTTTTTAGGGAAGCGGGCGGACCTTTTTTTTTCCCTCCCCCCCCGTGTTGCAAAAACTCCCCCGCGGCTCGCCCTTTCTCTACAAGATATTTCGGCCGCTCCCTTCCCTTTTCCCCTAGTCCTCGGTGAAGCCGCTCTTTCGATAGATTTCTTTTTTTCTTTCCCGGATGCGGTGGTTCTATCCTTCCGGCCGCCCCTTTTTCTTGGGCTACGCTTCTTCCCCTCGCGACCAGGAGGCTTTCCCCTCCCTCGCCGAGGACTCCTCCTTCTTTCCCGCCTGTAAGACACGGGTTTTCGTGTCTTTTGAGTTTCTTGCCGCGCTAGACCGTCCTAGCGTTAGATAAATTCTCTAGATCTCCCGCTTTTGACGAAGGAATGCCCCCTCCCCTGGCGGATAGGGGTTTTCTTATACCTTCACCACCTAGTCCCCCTGGCCCCTCCTTTTTTACCCCTGCTGGCGGTTAGTTAGAGCGTTTTGCGCGACTAACTCGACTTTTTTTATGATATAGCTTACCTTCTTTTTTCTTTTCCTCGATTCCCGCCGGCTGATCCACAAACGCCTTTTCCGCGGCGAGGTTCTAGCCTTCTCTTGTTCCCCCGAGGGTGGCATAGTTCAGGAGCTTTTCCTTTCTTCGGGCGTAAGTTTTCCTCCGCGGCTCTTTACGCGATCGCTGGACCGACGGCCTCTTTTCTTCTCGGCCGATCGACTTTTCTCTTCCCTTGGAGCGCTTTTCCCGGGAGGTACCCCTCTTTTTTGTCATAGGGATGAGGAATAGACCCTTCCCTCCCCCCCCCCTCCCGGCTCCTGTTCTTTTTTCCCCCCCATTTCAGGCCTTTCCAGTATCAGGAGTAACGCGTCCGTTTTTCCCTGAGGTTAAGCGAGGTTCCCCCCTCGTCGCCGGCCTGTTGAGAGGGCGACCCCCTCCCTTTCTTTTCCTCGGAGCGAACGCCTCCTCCCCATGATGATATAGCGCTTTTCCTTTCCGGGTATTAGCGGTGCCGTTTTTTCTCCCTCTCCTTCTGCGGGTTCTCCGCCCCGCTCAATTTTTTTATGACGTTTCCTTTACGTTCCTCAGATAGTCTTCCATTCTCCTCCTTCGCACCCCCGCTCGGCCGATTACCTTCCTTTTTTGGCTGAAGCGCCCTACCTTCCCTCCGGAAGGGGCTCTCAGGAGAGATCTCCTGTTTTTTTTGGAGATATTTCCCCTCTTAGATGTCTATCTCTTTGCACTTCCTTTCCCCCCCCCTTGAGATCATCTCCCCTCGACCTTCCACCCGCTTTTTCCTTCGGCGAGCCCCTTTTGCTGAGCTGTCTTTTTTCCTCCGGAATCCCCCTTTTTTTTCTCTGGGAGAAGGCTTTTTTGACTGCATCAGGATAGATGCCTAGCTTTCTTGCAAGGAGGAAGTCCTCTTCTTTTCTGAGTTAGGGAGTATTAGACTCTTTCCGGGGACGTGCCCCCCCCCGAGCCCCTTCTTTCCCTTTCTTCCAGACTGATCCCCCTCGTGATGAGAGCGCAAGATGCTGCTCTCCCCGAAAGGGGAACTTTCCAACATTGGGCCGGAGACCTCTTTCTTTTTTTCCCCCGCTTTTTTTGTCCGTGAAACAGCCATTGCGGGATAGGGCTTTCGCGTACACTCCGCCTTATTTTTCGGGCCCCCCTTCACCTCGGAAACGCGGATTTTTTCGCAGGTGTGCGGTTTCTTTTCTAGTCGAGGTCGATTCCTGAGCTCTTCCCTCCCCTTTTCCCCGGCGTTACCTATCTTCTGCCAAACGGTGTCTCCCTCAGCGTCGATCACGCGGGCTCTTTTTTCCCCCTTTTCACCCCTGTACGGACTCCTTGACTTGGGGCTTTTTTTACGTTCTTGCTTCGCGTCCGCTTCCGGAGCAGACCTCTTTTTTCCCAGAGGGGCTTTTCCCCCTGGGGAGCGCCCAGACCCGCCCACCCTTGAAAGAAGATTTCCGTTCTTTAAGCGAAGTCCCCCTTTCCCCCCAGAGTTGTTGTTCGTTCCCCCTTCCCTTCGTGAAAGCGGTTCGGGGGAACTTCGGCCGCTGGGGGGGAGAGTTTCAGGCCTTTTTTCTTTTCAGTGCCAGCCTGCAGCGAGCCCGTCCTCCCCCCGTCGGAGAGCTTTTTTCCAGCCAGGAGCTGCCCCCCCCCCCTCTTCCCGGCTCAACTTGTGGTTTGCCCCTTTTTTTCTGAAGGGACCCCGCTTCTTTTTTTCTTCCTCCACTTCTCGAGCTCCTGGCGTCGTGTCCGCGTATTAGTATCTCCTTTTTTTTTTTTTGCTCCTTTCTCGTGAACGCTTCTACCTGGGCTTTTTTTTCATTAGTCCCTTTTTCCAAAAAAGGGCGTATCTCCTCGGACGGACCCATGGACTGAGGAGGGAGCGGCTTTTTTTTTTCCTTTTTGGACATCCTGTTTTTGTTTGCTTTAGTTGTCTTCTCTTTTTTCTGTTAGTTAAATCCGCCTTCTCCCCCCCCCCCCCTCCTACGCCTTCGGCCGGGTTGGACTAATGGAGAGCTCCTCCCCCCCTTTTTTTTTGGATCGACGTTTCCCCGGAGGTCGCCCGAGCTTTTCGGGGAGAGAGATCTATTCTTTCCCCCGGGTTCGGAGGAGGAGAGAAGCCTTCGAGGAGTTGCAACGGTTTTCTTGTTTTAACTGCGCCTTTTTTCTTTTCATTAGTAGCCACCCCTTTTTTTTTGTCCCGGGAACCCCCCCTCCTCCTTTCTTTCCTACGTGAGACGGCCCCCAGCCCCCATAGAGAGGCTTTTGCTTTTTTTTCTGGGCCAGGAAGATGGGACCTTTTTGGCTCGTCGCTTGATTTTTTGCTGTTGTTTTTCCCCTTCGCCGGGCGGCAAAAGTTCTTTTTCCGCCGAACGACGATCCGTCCTTTCCTCTCTGTGATGCAAGTGCGCCGTGGCGCGAGGACCTCTTTCCCCCCCAAAGGCCCCCGGGACTGGATTTTTTATTTCGGGCGTCCGTTTTCGAGAGGACGGGAAGGATTACCCCCCCTTCTCCCTTTTTCCCCCCTTTTCCCTTTTTCCCCTTTCCGGGGTGGGCCCGCCGATGAGTGCTTTTTGTGCAAAGGACTGCAGGGCTTCCGAGTTTTGCGACGGAGCCGCCCTTTCCCTGGTTTCAATCCGGGACGTCCGGCTTCGCCGACACCCCCCTCCCTGCCCTTTTTCGGCCGCCCGTTTCTTTTTTTTTTTTTTCTCCCTCGAGACTTTGCCCCAGCGTTTTTCCCGGCGGCAATCTGCGATTTTTGGGCGCTTTTTTTTTTTCCACACGCGTCCTTGAGTATCACGGGCGGAGTCGGCCTTGGAGCCGCTAGACCTCCCCTTTTCTTCTCACCCTTCGGCGACGGCTCTTCCGCGGCCCTCGCCCTGTTTGACCGTCGAGGCGTTCTTCCGTGTGCTTCCCCTTTTCTTTTTTTGCCGCGGAAAGCTGCTCGGCTCTTTCCTCGACAGGTCCGCGAGATAGGGATCCTTTTTTCCCTTTGTGAGTCCCCTCCTTCTCCCGTCGCGAGGTTTTTGACGTGATGTCTTTTTTTTTTGTGTAAGCTCAGCTCTTCTTTGATCCCGGGTTCCCCCCTCCCCCCTTTCGGCGCGCATCCTGGCAGTTCTCGATTGCGGAACCCTTTTTTTTTTTCAACTTCGCGTACTTCGGATCGAAAAGCCTCTTCCGAATCTCTCATGGTGCCTTTTTTTTTTTTTTTGCGTTCACGCCGCCCCCTGGCCGGAAACCCCCTTGTCCGGCCCAAGATAGGCGCTTTTTTTTGCCGGCCTCCCTACGGGTGCCTTCTGGGAGATCCTTCCCCCCCCCTCACTCTCCGTCAACTCTTCGATTTCCCCTTTTTTTTTTCCGCGTCGCCTAAGGGGCATCCCCCTCACCGAGGACCTTCGGGTTCTTTTCCTGGTATTCTACGAGATCGCCCTTTGTTTTGCAAAAAGCCTCTGGCCGTTTCTTTCCCCGAGAGGAGTGTCCTTTTTCTTTGATCGAGGGATCTTTTTTTTTTTTTTGTTGTTGTCTAGAGCGCCACGATCAGCCACTCCTACTTCTTTTTCCTCGGTAAGTGACCGGCCCCCCCTCTTTCCCGGCGCCTGAGAATCGTAGATTTCTTTTGCCTACCGCACCGAAAGGTCTTCTTTTCTTGGTGCCGCGAAAGTCATGCTTTTTCCCCCTTCGCTTTCTTAGCATCGGCTCAGAGAGGGACTTTCTCTTTTTTTTCCTTGACACGAGATAAAAGCTTCTTTTTCACCCCCCAGCGACAGCAACTTTTTCCCCCCCCCCCCCCCCCCCCCCCAAGTAGAAGATATTGGCGGCACCTTTGCTAGGTATGGTGCTAGCATGTCAATGCCTCCTTCTTTTCCGAGAAGAGGCGTTTTTTTTCCCCCACGTCCCGAGGGGCATCCCTTCCTTTCGGAAATAGAATCCTCTCCTGCCAGTGAGCGGAGCTTTCTTTTCCTGCTCTGGATATCAGACCCCGCCTACCCTGGACAAACGGTCTCCCTCCTTACTCCTTTTCTGCCAGGAAGTTGAACTTTTCCTTCAGGGCTCCCTCATTAGATATTAAAGATTTCGAGATTTCTTTAAGAGAAGCTTGCCTTTTTTTCTTCGGACGGTTCTTTTGGTTTGGATCTTCTGAGGAGAGGTAGGAGGTTTTCCTCCCTCATGTGAGAGGCGTTATTCTTCTTTTTCCTTTTAGAGGCTATAAAATAGAAAGGGGTACCCCGAAAGACTTGTTTTTAGGCCTTCCCCCCCACGATTCCTCTTCCCCTACCAGAGGCTTGCCGATGCGGGAGCAAGTGTTTTGAGACCCTCCTTTTTCTGCTTTGCGGCGGCCAGATCTTTTTCCGCGTCTCAAGGTGCTCTTTGCGATCCCCTTTTTTTTGTCCGAAGGGGCGGGCACACCCCTTTCCTGAACGGGGGAAGTCCCCTTGGCGCTGATGACGGGATCTTCCCGCTTCGGACGAGACCCCCCCCCCTCGCTCGAGGGTGACTTTTTTTCGCCTTTGCTCGTGGCTTTGCAGCCAGCTCGGATCGGTCCTTCCCCTCCCTCTTGCCTGCACGCATAAACAGCGCCCCCCTTCTCTTCGTCTGGGGGAAAGCGGCCCCTCGGAGAGCCTCGAAAACCTCTTCTTTCCTTCTCTGCAGGGTGTTCCAGCGCCTTTTTCTCTCGAGTTACGGTTTCTAAGTCTTCACGAGAAGAAGGGGCCGTTGGATTAAAAGATGGTTGACTCCCCCCCTCCCCTTTTTGTGGGCGTGAGGCGGAAGCTTTCCCCCCTGTTCCCCTTCTCGACGCAGCTTTTCCTACCGCGACAAGAGCTCCCCTTCCCTCTCCCCCCTCCTACTTCGTCCTCAGAGATGCCGCCTTTTTTTTTCTTGCTTCTTCAGGGACGGAGGTCTTTTGGCAGAGAGAGTTTCCTTTTTCCTCCTGCTCGCGAAGAATCCTCCTTTTCTTCCTTTTTATTCTTCCCTCTTCCTCCGACGCCAGCCGCGGTCCCGGAGCGGGCTAAGCCCCCCTTTTTTTTTTCCTCCCTACGATTCGACGAGCTCGCCTTTTTTTTTTTTGTTCTCCAGAGCACGTCGCGGATTCTTTTTTTTTCAGGGCGATCGAGTCTTTTCTGTCTTGCGCTCGCGGTCTTCGCCTTCTTTCCCCCATCTCCAAGCGAAGAGAGAGTGGCTCTTTTTGTAGTTTAGGAGACCCTTTCTTCCTTTTTTTGCTCATACCTACGAGAGGCTCGCTCTTTTTTTTTTTTTTCTTAATGTACTTCGGATAGGAGCCCTGTCCTTTTTTTCTATGCAGGGGATCCCCTTCTCTTTAATGCGCACGGCTCCCCCTTAGCTGATGTTCCCTTTCCCCCCCTTTTGGCGTTTAGGGGGGGTCGGATTTCTTTTCGAGCGTTGTCTTGCTACGGCGGCGGGATTTTTTCTGGAGCTCCGGAAGCGTCTCTCGGCCGTAATTTGTAGTCGTTTTTCCGCGGGATTCGACCCTTCCTTTCCCCCCCCCCTTTGGAGCGCTCGATTTTTTTCCAGAAGGTCCTGGCCTGATGAGGCATCCCTCACAAAGCCCCCCCTTTCTAGCGCCGCGTCTACTTACGGCCTGCTTTTTTTACGCAGCAAGGCCTTTCCTTCCCCCTTCCCCTGGCGGTTTTTCCCCCCCTGCCCTCGCAAAAGCATTTACTGGGAGTCTTCTCTTTCTCCCTGAGGCGAGCTCTTTTTTCTTTCCGTATTTTTAAATCCTCTATTCGCGATGGTCCTTCTTTCGCCCGAGGTCTTTCGCGTTTTTTCTTTTTTCCCCTATTCTCTATGAGGGTACGTCCCCCCCCCCCAGCTGGCGCGGAGCCTTCCCTTCCCCGCCCCCGGCCGACGTCCTCGCCTTCTTTTTTTTTCTCATTCCGCGCCAAACACGAACTTTTCTCGAGTTGCTGCGGAGGTCCCCTCCTCCCCCCTTTTTCTCCTTACGGGGGCTAGCCGCCCGGCTTTTTTTCGCTCGTCGAGACTAGAAGCTGCTTCCTTTCCCCTCCTTGTTGTTGTTTGTTTCCTTTTTTTTTCAGCTCTCGATCTGAGGAGCTCTTTATTCTCGAAGGATGCATCCCCTGTCCGGGTCGGACGAGTAGTAGGCTCTTTTTCTTCGGATTTTAGAGTATTTGTGCCAGCACGGATAAGTCCCCTTCTCCCCTCCCTGAGGCGAGGGAAGTCTGCTTTCCCTGCTCCAAGCCGCCCCTTTCAGGGGGCTGTTAGTCCCCCCCAGATTTTTGATGTCTGGACGTGATCTCCCCTTCTTGTCAGAGCACTTTCGCGCGAGATACGCCCTCTTAGAGCCTTTTTTTTTTTTTTTCTGCGCGTCGAAGTCCTTTCCCTCCCCTGCCCAAAGGACGGAGACACTCCTTTTGGAGCGAAAGTCCCCCTTCCCCCCCCAGGGTGATGGTTTTGGGCGGAGTTCTCCTCTTCTTTCAGGCAGGAAATTGCTCCCTTTCGCGCCGTTGGCGGAGTTTGCCGGCTGGGATAGTCTTTTCGATCCCCCGGCAGCACCCGTGAGGTCCCCCCCTCTCTCTGCGACACGTCCAGGAGGTTTTTTTTCATTCCACTCAAGAGACGTCCCTTCCGGCCTCTTTTTCTTCCCCTCCCGAGTCTAAGCTTTTTTTGACCGACGTCCCGTAAGCCCGAGTTTCCTGCTCGCTCCGAAGACCGTGGCCCCCCGCGGTTCCCCGTTGTCCGCTCGCCCTCGATTTCTTCCGGAAGAAAAAAGCCCCCTTTTTTTTCTCGCCTTTCTTATTTGCAGGCGGCGGTGCCCGACTCCTTCTTTCAGCGGCTTTCCCTCCCCGCCCCTGCCCGCCTCTCGAGGTTCTTTTCGAAAGAGCCTTCGGAACGGACCGCCCCCTTTTTTTTTTTCCTCGGGCTCCGAACGCGGTTTAGGCGAAGACCCTCCCCTTTTTTTGTCTTTCCTCCCACTCCAGCTCCTGCCGTCTTCTCTATTATGAGAGAGCTTCCCTTTGATGATGAGTCCCTCTTGCCTCTCCGAAAAGGGATTTTTTCTGGAGACCTTTTTCGTTAAGAGGCCCCCCCGGGGGGAGTATCCCCCCCCCTTCGTGAACGGACATCTTTTCCTGCGCCGGATTTTTGAGCGAGTTTAGGGGCCCTTTGCGCGAAGGCGGATTCGTCTCTTTTTTTTCCCTTTGTCTGCCGTCCCCCCCCTACGTAGGAAACCGCATCCTCATTGGACCTCTCCCCTTCTCCTTCCCCAGAGCACGTCCCCCTCTTTCGAGTACGATTCGAAGCGTTTCCTTTTTTTCCCTGAGCGAGAGCGTGTCGTCTTCCTTTTCAGCAGATTTTTCCAGCATGAGAGGAGTCATTTTCCTATTTTTCCCGCCAGAAACGCTCCTCTTCTCCCCCCCAAAGTTAAGGGAGGAGCCGGTCCCGGAGATGGGGAGTTTCCTTTTTTTTTCTTTCTCATCACAGTTTGTTTTTTTTTTCCCCCAATAGAGCTGTGGAGAAACTTTCTTGAAGGGAAGGATGTTACCCTTGTCTTGGTGGTTTGTAGCAGGGGCTTTTTGAGGGCTTGTGTGCTCTTTTTGCCCGGGCGCAAAGGCGCCTAGCCCTGTCCCATCTTTTATTTTCTTTCCTCCAAAATAGGGGCCGCGCTCCCTCTTTCTTGACTATTCCCAAGAAGGAAACCGTTCTTTTTTTTTCTCTTCAAATACCTGACTTTTTTTTTCGTAGCGGTCGGGGCAGGCTTTTCCCGGAGGGGGAACACAGCCCCTTTCCTTTTTTGCCCCGGAAGAGGAGGAGGTTTGTTTTTCTTTTGATACTTTTGGCTTCAGCCGGGGATTTTTGCGGGAGGGGGGAAGTAGGCCTTTTTTTCCTGCCCAACGTTGGCTTTCCCCCCCTTTCTTCTAGGGTCTCCCCTGGATGGGATCGCACGACGGATTTCCTTCCTTTTTCTTTGGAGGATGGTTGGTCTTTCCCCCCCCACGACGATCGTTCCTTCCCGGGAGGACGTTTTTTTGAGAGGATAGGACGATTCTCTTTCCCCCCTTCGGCGCACGGCGAGGCCCCCCTTTTCCTTTCCCCCCGTCGACCTCCCCCCCCTCGACCGTTAGGTCCTCCTTCCCCCCGACAGCAAGGAAGCTTCCTTTTTTTCCCGCGGAAAGATTCTCGGATGTTTTCTCAGCGTCGGATAGTTTTTTTTCTCCGCCTGAGAAATTTCCTTGAGAATTTTTCTGATGGTTACGGTGTGATTTCCTGAGTCGGGGGCCTTTTTTTCTTGGGCGGAGATCCCTCTCCGCTCGCCTTGACCCCTTTGCGGTAGGCGAGTTCCTCCCGTATTGCGGAAGCCGGGTCCTCTTTGTCGGACGTGGTCCCCTGACTTTCGACCACGCCCTCTTTCTTAGCGAGAATGGGTGACCCGCGCGTGCTCTTCCCTCTAGGCTAGGTCGACCAAACCGTTCCGCAAGATAGGCGACTTTTTTTTTTCCTTGCGACTAGGGTGCGCCTCTTTTTTCTCCTTTCCCCCCCTTGAAACCTACTCTCCCTCCCCCTCGATGCCACGAGGCTTCCCCCTCTTGCATGACTTTTAGGAGGGCCCCTTCTTTCTTTTGGTCGCCACGGGGCATGTGCATTTTCTTTCCTTTCCCTTTCAAAGCCCTTTTCCGTATCACTTTCTCGGCTCCCAGTGGATGATCTCTCCCCTCCTCCTTTTTCCTTTTTTTTGTTGTTTTTTTGCATCTCGACCTCCTCACTCATCCTCGTTTCAGACGGCTACGGCCACGAGGCTTTTTTTCTTTTCTTTCCCCCATGGCCGTGGCGACCCTTTTTTCTTGGCACCGCGAAGGTTTTTTCCTTTCCCTCCTTTCTCCTCGGACTCTCTTGCTGTCTTTAGTCGACGTCCTCCTCCCCTCCTTCCCCCTAGTAGACGGAACCCGTCGCTATCTTGCGGTCCCTGGTTTTTCTTCCCTTTTTTTCTCCCCGCCGTGTCCATTCTTGCTCGGTGGGCCTTCTCCCTTTTGGACGTCGAAAAAGGGGGGGTTTTTTTTTTTCCTTGCAATCCCCGGCTTGCAATTTTTCAATAGACGAACCGCGTTTTTCCGCGAGCGGTCAGGATGCTTTTTTTCTCTCCTCCGAGCTGAGCCTTTTTTTACGGGCTGCATTTCCCCCCTTTTCGCCGGAAGAAAAACTGAGCAAGTTTTTTCCCCTCTTCGCGATCGACGCTTGCTCGCTTCCCCTTTCCTTTTTTTTTTCCTTTTGCCAGGCGCTCGTTGCAAACGGCGGCGTGTCTGGTCTTCATTTCGGTGCGGGCGCCTTCTCCGTCGCCGAATAGGTGCGTGCCTTTTTACTCCCTCTTTTCCCCCCCTCTGTTTCCCCTCTCCCGCCCTGTTCTTTTTTTTTTTTTTTCCTTAGAGGGTGTCGCGGCCCCATCGAAGATTTTTTTCCCTCCCGCTGGGCGAGCTTCTTTTGCTGATCCATATCCCCCTTTTTTTTTTTTTTTTTTTTTTCCGTGCACAGGTGCGGCTTTCTTCTCCGCGGCCAGGAAGGTTCCTCCTCTTTTTTTCTTTTTTCTGAGCTGGCGGGACGCCCCTGGGCCAAACCCCCCCCTCCTTTTTCCTTTTCTTTTTCCTGGACGATAGATGGGGCACGCCTTTGCTAGACCGGCAGTCTTTTTTCTCTCCTCGACGGTGAAATTTATCCCCCTCTTTTTCTCCCTTTTTTTTTTTTTTTTTACTGGAGAGCAAGCCTCCTTTCCGCGGCGCAGCACCCATCTCTTTCCCGGCGTCCTCTGTCGGCGGCGGACCCCCCCGTTTCGCCTTTTTCCCGGCTTTGCATTCGCACCCCCCCTCGTCCTCCTCCTCGAAGAGCTAGGCCGTCCCTCCCTTCTTTCTTTTTCTTTTCCAGCAGATAAGAAGGACGGTTTCTCCAAGAGGCCCCCCCTCCCCCCCCTTTCCTTTTTTTTCCCTTGCCCGCTTTAAAGCGGTGTTTCGTCCCATCTTCCCTCTTTTTTTTCGCGGGCGAAACGGACGCCCCCCCTTTTTCGAAAGAGGATAGCTTCCCTCTTCTCTCGCACCTAGAAAGCTTTCTTCCCCCTTTTCCTCTTTCCCCCTTTTTCCGCGGGGGAGGAGCCCGCTTGTCCCTTTGCCGGAGGATTCGTCTTTGTGTGGCGAGCGAGTTGTCACCTGCCCAGTTCCCTTTTTCGACGAAGAACGCCTTCTTATGGAGGACGCGTCCTCTCCCCCTTTTTTCGCAACGAGGGACCAGCCTCCCTTTCTCTTCGAAAGGGTGTTTCTTCCTGCGGAAGATAGGTCCCCCCCCGCAGGAGTCCTGCTTTCTGAAAGTAGACGGCTTCCTTCGGGAAGAAGGAATCTCTTTTGGCGATTCAGGAGGTCTTCACAGTTTTTTTTTTTTTTCCCCCCCCTTTCTTTAAGGAAGAAGTTCTCCCCCCCGATGGAGGTCTTTTCTACGAGCGAGGCCTCATTCCTTCTTTCTTCTTCGGCTCCCTCTCCTTCCAATGAAGAGTTTCCGAGTTACACGCAGCTTCTTTTTTTTTTTCTCTCCAACTGTACCTCCCTCTGAGGATTTTCCCCCCTTTGGGGAGAGAAGTTGTGTCTCTTTCCGAGGGTGGCGTTTTTCTTCGAGAGCCCTTTCTCCACACGGCGGGTAGGTAGATCGTTTTTTTTTTTACCTGGTCGAGATTTCGATGCCTCCTGTCTTTTTTTCTCCCAGAGG
>Ga0179591_1232428_pt1 | contig 19194 bp, 22 predicted proteins | sample CZOMad2_1_08_16f_FD_182891 | JGI IMG/M metagenome (GOLD analysis project Ga0179591, IMG submission 182891) | Vadose zone soil fungal communities from Angelo Coast Range Reserve, California, USA - CZOMad2_1_08_16fungal (PacBio error correction) | ecosystem: Environmental > Terrestrial > Soil >... | reverse complement strand
TACCGGAAGGCTTTTTCTTGTTCCTCATTGAAACTTTTTTTTCCCGTTCCGTGACGTCCATACGCCTCGTATTTGTTCCTCGTCACGAGTTTTCCCCCTTCGCCGTCCTTTTCCCCCGTGAATGTTCGGCGTAGCCGCATCCACGACAGTCTTTCGTACTATCATGTCAGCATCTGTTTAGCTTTTTCTCCGCTGATGAGTCTGTCTCATAAGAAGATTGAACGACTCCTCTTCCTGATCTTGCTGTTCTTCCTTCAAGGGCTGTTTCGAGCCCAGGCGGGAGTCGTTCTCCCCCCTGCGAACCAAGCCCTTTCCAGATTCTAACCCTTTTGCGTCACAAATGGATGAAAGGACTTAGCCGTTCTTCACTTTTGCAAGAATTTTCTTTTTTCCACCTTTATTTTAGTAATCGTTCATACCGTCGCCTTAGAGGGATGGGTCTTTCCTCCTCTACCGCTTTTAGCGCAACCAGATGGAAGTAGAACGTCCCAGTCCTTACTCTGCTTCCTCAGGAGCCCAGATTTCTCACCAAATCACCCCAGCTTTCTTCCTCCCCACCAATCACATAGAGGGTGTTTCGTTGGTCCCGAGTCCAAAAGGGCCCGCCATTTGCCCAGTTTTCTTTCCGACCCATCTCCCCACGCCTAAAGTAGTAGTTTCCTTCCCCCCCGGCTGAGGCATCGCTGGAGGTCGTTCCCCCCCGAAGTGTAGTCTGGTTCAGACCCCTAGTGGCTCCAGTTTCCACAATTTTCGTCCTTCAGCCGGGCCAGTCCTCTCCCAGAGAAAGTTTTACTCTCGTCCTCCGACCCAGGTTCTGTCCACGCTGGCGTTTGCTCCCAGGAACTCCCTGCCTTTTTTTTTTTTTTGTTGGTGGGACGCGCAAATCGGTTACGACTTCCGACTTTTTTCTTTCATCGACTATCGGAACGCCGATGTTTCCGGACTGGGTTTCTTCTCCCCCGAACAGTTGTCCCCGCTTCGAGAAGGGTCCCCCTTCCTTTAGGTAAGTGTCCTGCCCCTAGCTCGTGTCCCATCTTTGTCCTTTCCTTCCCCCAGCGCACGTAGACCGTTCCTTGATGTCTGCGTTAATTTTTCAGCTCAGCAGCCCGGGACCGTCGCCCGCCTTTCCTAACAGTGCGCGTGAGGACCCTACTCGTTTTCAGGACCTCTCTCGATGCAGACTTTATCCAGCTGATACTTGCAGGATCTGCGATCTTCTTGCTTTGATGTGATGAGCGCTTTCCCTCCATCTTGATCGCTTACTTGGATGTGTCTTTTTTCTTTTTTCTGGCCAGGATCGTTGGTGAGTTAATGCTCCTGCTATTGCCCCCAGGGTGTTTGCCTCGAGTGAGCAGAATGGCCTTTCTCCCATAAGAGACGGATTCGTAATTCCTCATATGGGGTCGGGGTGCGATTGGTTTCGATTGAGAGGATTGCTCGTTCCCGATGCGGACGTTCCTATTTTCCTTTCGATATGGACCACAACGTTCGTGTTGGCCCGTCTCGCAAGGTACTAGCGGCCAGGGTCCTCGGAATTCATTTCTTTTCTGTAGTTGCTTTTCGGATCGGTTTTGTTTTTAGAGTAGAGGTCACCGCGGAATAGGACACCCCTCAGTCCCCTCTTGGGTTTTGGAGATGCCGTCCATTTTTTTCTTTCCGGTATAGGACTCCAAACACACATCCGGTGTTTCGCAAGGATTCACTTTCCTTGAGCCCTGCTTTTTTAAAAAGCCCCTGCGAGTCCTGTCTCCCTCCCCTTTGTACTTTGTGCCTGGGCTAAACCCCAATTGACGCGGCTGACGACATAGAGAGATTCGCCCGGTTTCCCTACTGCTTCCATCACCTTTAGGCTCGGATGGTGGGCGGTGTTCTCCTCCAGCACTACTTTCTTCCCTTCTACATGTGTTTTTGAGAGGACCCGAGCTTGAGGCTTTCGCCCTGCCGCCCGGTTCAAACAGACCGAGGCTGTCTATTCATGTTGTCCCAATTTTTGCTCACATCGGCGATGTTCTTCCTCTGTTAAATTTGATGGTTTCCGGCCTGAATTTTCACCTTTTTTTTTTTTCCATTGGCGTACGCCACTACTGCGGCGCAATGTCTGAGCCAGTTCCAGGTCTTGGAGTGCTCACCACCCCCTCTTTTTTTTGGTTTCGAACTTGGAAGTTCCTTTGCGAGCGGGTTTTTTTTTTTGTGACTTCCCCTGATTTCGAACTCTCCGCCGGGTGTCCCATCCCCTTTCCGAAACAGAGATCCCCCCCTCCCCTTACCGAAACCGTAACTGCATGACTGACCAAGCCCCCGGACTACCACGTCTTAACGGCCCTTTATGGTCCCCCTACGTTGTTTTCCAGGCCCCGCCGCGTCTTACCGAGAAGTCCTAGTCCCATCGCCAACCCGAAAACAACTCATTAGCGGCTTCTTCTGAGCTTGTGACGTCTTTTTCAACATACAATTCTCTTAGCACCTATTAATTAAAAGTCTCACGCACCCCCGCTAGGCAGGTCCTTCCGATGCAGATAAGATATATCGATGAGAATCACCTGATTTTCCCCTTTTAGCCAGCACAGCCTCCAACCTGGCCATGGAAGGGTAGGTATCATCCGTCCCCCATCCTGATACCGGCATCGATGCTTCCTTAGAGAGATCGCGTACTGGTGCCTAGGTACTCTTCTGTTTTGCGTTTCTTTCTTTTCCGGTCTCTAGGATTTCTCCACGTTCGCAACCACTCCACCGGTTCACGGTTCCTGGCGTTTTCGGAGGGATGTTTTCCCTATCTATTTTATAACCCAGCCTGCCCCCATCACCGGTCGGCCGGACATTCTCCATCGTTGGCCCCGGCTTATTGCCCCGGTCCGCCCTTCCTACGAAGGCCTGACTTCTTGAACACAGCTCTCGCACAGTTGGCCGTTTCCTTAGTCGACATGCCCTGAGCCACTTCCTTCTGGGGTGGCCTTTTCGTGACAAAGCCAGCGGGTACCTTCGCCCTTTTTCCCACCGTCCCCTGACACGTTCCACTCTTCTTTCGATCTTTTCGCTATTTGAGGTAACAGGAAAGGCTTGCCTTATGCTTTCCAATTTCTAGTGCCCATTTTTCGGCCACCCCGATAGCACACCTCGTGGGGGACAGCCTCTCCCTCTCTCCAGCAAGTTGGCATCTTCCTCAAAAAGGAATACGGTCGGTTTCGCGGTTTTTGTTTTTTGTCGGACGGGCTGCATGGACGGAGAGCCAACCTTCTCCCCCCAGGCATTCCTACTCCGTTGCCTGTGTATGAAGGGTATTCCGTTTCTTAGGCTTGTGTATCCTGGTGCTTCTTTTCGTGCCCCCCCGCCGTTGTCGTCCTGTCCTTTCCAGCAATGGTGTGTGACTTTCATGACACCAGTTCGAGTGGAGGTGACAACTACCCCCATCAGGAAAGGCTCTACGAGTACTGACCCTCTTTTTCTTTTTTACTCAATTCGACTGAGTTTTCCCTTTTTCCAGAAAAGGTCTCCGCCTGCGTTGTCTTTCTTTTGCGTTTTTTCACCTTTCCGTCCCTGAGCCGCTGCAATTCCCTCTCCTACTGCCGTTTCTATAAACTCAGCCCGGCGTGCTCGGGTCTGGTTTTGGTAAGCTTCTGTTTTCTTTCGCTCTGTTCCCGCACTATCCGACGTCAGCTTATCGTATGTCTCTTTTTTCAGCCGCGGACAGCCTTGTTCTTTTTCCTACGTAGTGGTGAGTAAGACACCGTTCCTATCTTTCAATTTTCGTCCCGACTGGAATCGGCGTTCGTTCTTCGAGTAGTCGCGTGTGAATTTCCGTCTGGTCTGCTGTACCCAAGCTAGGTTGGTTTTTTTCTTGCCCCGTTGTGCGAATATATTATCTTCCCCTTTCCCGTTTTTTGTTGATAGCTTTCGACTTTTTCCTCGTTTGGGGGGTGGTTTTTTTTTTTTTCCTTTTTTTTACAGGCCAGGACCCCCTTTAAAGTTAAAATTCACCGACTTTTTGACACGATTGGGCTTGTCCTTTTGTCTGCCCCCCCCCCCCCCACCGTTATATTCCTTCTCTGATGCACGTGAATGTGTCCTGCTCCGTTTTTTTATGCCCTCCACAAGGCTGCGTTCATCCTTTTCTGACGTCTCTTCCTTTCCTGTTTTTTTTTCTCCCCCAGCTTGAGCAGTGAGAACTTTTTCTGATCCCCATTTAGCTTTGAACCGAGAGGGATGACTCTCCCCTCTATAGGTCTGTGTTCCCTGAAAAGGGACCTTAGTCAAGTTCTCTTTTTGATTTTATGAGGCGTAACGACGGCCTCTCCCAAGAATTATAACCCCTTTTGGTCAACCACTCTTTGATTCATCGGTCGTCTCGAAGTTCTAATTGCCTGAAGTGGAAACCCTGTCTCCTTATCCCTTTATCGGCTTTTTGCTTCCCTTTCCCCTCTTCTTTGAGAGTAACTACCCCCTGTGTCGGTACACGATTTACTTTCCCAGTTCCGCTATCCTTCTGGCCAGGACATCAAAAAGACTTCCACCAGGACCCCAGTTGGCACGGATTACCCATGATACCTTCCCCTAGAGTTGATTTGGTCCCCCTGAGGCCCACCAGCTTGTCTTTTTTCCCCGCCGCACCATTGAGAACTTTCCCCCTGACACCGAGACTTTTTTTCCTCCGTTTTTTTTCGATGCCCGTGCTTTCTCGGGCATAGCTCGGCTGCGCGGTGCAAAGAAGATTTTTTTTTGGGTAATGACCAAGTCCTCGAAGGGGAAGTCTCAAAAATCAGCACCCTTTGTTTTCGCCGGTACTACCTCATGAATATACGCCTCTCTTTCCACCGGATCATTATTGGCGTTCTTTTTTTACGACCTGCAGATTAAAAATGGCTTTGTCTAACTTAAGAACGGCAGACCCGGCCCAGGTGTTCGGCGAACTCCACTCTCCTGCCTTCTCAGTTTTCAACGCCGGTTAGTTTTCCTGCTAAGAGCTGAACTTCCGGGGCCCAAAAGAGGGTTCCGTTTCCCTTTTCGGTTAGGGTCTTGGTCGTCCCAGAGTTTCACTTGAGGACTTTCCCCAATCTCAGTAGAACTTTCCTTTAGCTTTTTTCCAAAATGTTTCCGTACCCGCCGCACACGGTTACCCTTTCCTCCGGGGAACCAGGGGCGATTCATTCCTCGCCCCTGCTAGCGCGAGAGTCCCTCCTCCCCCTCATTAAGTCCCTTTTCAGACAGTTCCTCTGTTTCCCTGTTCCAAGAACCCAGTTATTTTTTTTGATGTTTTCCTCCCTCCCCCGGGAAATACCTCATTCGTTCTCTAGCCCTGCGCATCGGCTTTCCTGCCTCATCGGGTTTGCTTTTCCTGTGAGTAAGCTCTAGGGTGTCGCCGTGTGATTCCCAGACCTGGCTCTAAGTCGGACTTCCTCTTCATCAGTCGTATGGGTCTAGATGGTCCCTCTTTTTTTCCGTTAGGACTATGGTCGTCCTTTGACGGGGAAGGTAGCCCCCCAACTTTTGCCCCCTTTTCTCCGAATTGGCCTTTTTTGCCTGCTTTTGCAACCATGCAGCGGAGTGTTCCTTTGGCTTTTCCTTTGGGAAGGATGGTGTTTTCGTTCTCTTTCCTAGTGCGCCTTCTTCTCATCCCCGCAAAGGTAGTTGCCATTGACCTTCTTTTTATAGGAATACAACCCATCTCCTTTTTTCCGGCTCTGGGGGCCCTTCATCCCATTGTCTGAGACGCGCAGTCGTCTTCTTTCTGTCGCTGTTGATGTCACTCCTTGGTGTCCTCACAAGCAATTGAGGATCTTTAGCCTCTAGATGCCCCCGGTGGCCAGCCCTCACTCTCCCCCCCTACCTGGCTTGACAAGCGATATCCCTCTTTTTGGATATCCCCTCTTTCTTTTGTAATAATTCATCTTTTCTTAGTAGGAGATACAGTAGCGGATGCCCTCCCAGCCGGTAAGCCCTGAAGAGGTCTGTTGCTTTCCCCTTTGGGCGAAGTATTTTATGGATTAGCGAGTCTCAATTTTATGTTTCAGCTACCTGACAGAATTGACCTTCTGTTGCGTTCTTCCTCCTACCCTTTGGAAGGGCGTCGTGAGAACCACCCTCTGTTGGTCATTCCCATAGGAGGTCCCTGTTCCCCCCTCCTTCATGATACAAACGTGGCCCTTTTTGATGCGCCGAGACGACGCGTCAAACCCTGAATTTTGACCATCAGATAACCCAACGTGGCAGTCAAAAGCATTGCTAGACGGACAGTTTTTTTTCTCCCCCCCGCAAGCGCTACGACTCCCGGGCGCTCATTTTACGGGCAACACTTTTGTGGGTTAGAAGATAAAGTGGTACTCCTCCAGCAGTTGTCCAGATACTTCTTTCGCGACCCTTGCCCACCCCCGCCCCACCCAATAGAAGGCCCGGCATGTTTTATGAATTGACTCTTTTTCAATCCCACCCTGAGAGACCCCCTGTCTGTTCCCAGAGGTACAGCGTCTCCACCACCGACGTGCCAGTGCCTCCTCTTTTTCGCTAAAGATAGTCCTCCCTCCCGTATGATTCGTGTCGCGCCCCCTACAGCAGCACACTTAAACGACGGTTGGAGTCCTACCGAGTAGAATCGCCTCGGTCCGTCTAATACGCGAGCGCTCGCTCCTGTTAGAGAACCCTGTTTTCCCGTCTTTTTCTGCCTGGTTCTTTTTTTCCCTTATGTTTTTCCGCCCCTTCCTAGCCCCCCCCCGAAAAGAGGTTCTAAGGCTCTGTAAGATTTTTGCCCCTTTCCCTATGTTCCGCGTCTCTGGCGAACGCCCTCTTCATCCTTAAGCGAGTTCCCCTTTTTCCACGGTACCCTTTCTTTTTTTCTTTTCCAGCACTCTTCTGCCACTACACGGCTGTCCCCCTATCAGGAATTTAGCTGCAAGGGCCGGAGGATCTAGTTCTCCCCCCTATGTGTTAGTATCGTGGCTGCCTTCTTTTCAAAAAGAAAGCGTTTTTGGACCTTTTCGCCCAACGTGAACTTCTACGTCAAAGGTCTGCCTTTTCTCAGAGATCATTCCCCCCTTCTTCCCGGCATTGACCTTCCACTTTTGATAGGAAATTAGTCTTTGCAAGTCGGTTCCCCACTACAGTCCTTCCTAAAATGATATGACACCTAAACTAACTGGCATTTCCCTCCACAAATATGTCTCTTGTTCGCGGTTTTTGGCTTTGGCCCTCCTTGCTAGAAGAAACGGACCTGGACTCCTTTCCCCGTCCCCAAGACATTGCATGGTTGGCTAAATTTCCTATCCTTTGCTGTTATTCCTGTTTTCTTCAATTTTCTTTGTCTGGGCAAAGTGTAGATGCACGGCTTCTCGTCCCCCCGCCATATGGGTAGTGTGACATTGACCCTTTTTTCAGGATCCAGAAATCCTCGCGGCGGGGTTCTCTATCTCCCTGTGTGGAGTAAGAAAGCTATCCGCGGACAATTTTTTTCGTACCCCAGTCCTAAAAGTGTTCCGCCTCCACTTTTTTCTGAGGTGGGTTATCAGTGCGCTGGACCTTAGCTTTTTTTTCGTGAACTGTAAGCCGCCGCCTCCTCCCGAAAGCCGGATGATTCCACCTTGCTGCGTTTACGCCTTTAAAGAGGTGATCTCCACTCTTCTTTCATCCCCTTTTTTATCACTGATGGGGGCATAACCCTGATCCTTCGTTGATGATTCCCTCCCTGCTGCTTGTTTTGCTGCAGTAATAATCGTTCCCCCCACTTACATTTTCTTCTTTCCGACATCCGTTTTCCCTGACGGCGACGTTCTTTACGCCTAACCAACTTTTTCCTTTTTTCGAAGTTTTGTCGCGTTGGACCCCTTGCCTTCCTGTCCTTTTTCCACCTCTCCGGCCCTTCTCTGCTTTTTCCGGATGCCCCTCGTTGCTTTCTCCTCTCATTTTTCGAGAGCTTGTCGCCCGAGGGGCAGCCGGAAGCTCCCTTTCCTCTTCTGTTCACCTTCCGGAACCCTCGGCAACTTACCGAGCTCATGGCTTTTCTTCTTCCCCTTTTAATTCTTCCCGAGTTTTCTTTATCAGTAGAGCGTATTTCTCAACGTTGAATTTGTCCGCGGGTATTTTTTTTTTGCCCGCCCCCTTGCTTTCCAGTATGCATAGTCCATAGTTTCTGCTCCTGTCTACAGTGGACTGAACATAGGCCCGTTTTTCCTCCCTTCGCTCTCCTGACATACCGCGCCGCTCTTCTTTCAGGGGTGACAGCATGGCCCCCCTGTCATTGAGTGGGTCTTTTTCGGCGCCTTCCAGGTGCGAACCCTTCCCCTGACCCTTCTAAGTTGCGGAGAGACCCCCTTCCTCCTTTCCTTTTCGCGAGCCAACTTCTTCCTCCTGATTTCACCCGCTTCCGATAACCGTTGGCTTTTTCGGCATCTCCCCCTCTTTTCTTGTTGTTTTGTTCTTTTAGAGTCACACTCTGATTGTCTTGAACAGAGAATCCTCGACTCCCAGCTTCGCATTTTCCACATCCCCCTTCCCTCCTAGCCGGATACCCGTTTCACTCCCGGTGTTTCTCTTTTACCTGCGGCCACCCAGGGCCCTTTGATCTCGCCCTTTTCTCCTTGCTGTCCTTACCCACCGCGAAAACTACTCTTCCGTATCGTTTTTGTTGGTGCTTTCCATCGCCTTTTTTTTTGGACCCGGTAGTGGTCTGACCCCCGATTCGTTGGCCCGTCTTTCCCTGAATCCCCCCTGTACGACAGAACGAAATCCTCCTTAAGGTTAAACGCGAATCTCGGCCTCGTTTCCACTGGCTTTTTCCGCGTCCTTGTAAAGGAGTACACGTCTGTCTTTGCCAACGCACGCTTTTTCCACCTAGGTGGTATAAGTGTACTTCATGCCCTCGCGATGAATCTCGGCGTTCCAAGCAGCTGTCTGTGCAGGCCTCTTCCGTCTTGAGCGCGCAATAGCCGTTTCCAAAACAGATGTCCATTGTCCGTGCGGCGGTTTACGATGTCGTCTCGCCAAATGTAACCATCTCCTCCGGTGGGCCGTTTGCGAATTTAGACCCACGTGCTTTTAGGCTCCTGTAATTTTCCTAACAGCCCTCCCCCCCAGAAAGTCACATTTCGACCTTTACGGTGTTTTGGTAGAACCAGGTGTCTCGTAAATACTCGCGCTCACCGCTATGCGTAAATAAGATGCCGCCTTAGCCCCCACCCAGTGGATCTGGTTCCGGCTCTTTCGACCTTTCAGTTTCCCGTTTTGCTTGTGTGCAGCGGTCCCCCTGCCCCTTTCCAGTTCGGATTCATCGGCCTATCGCCACCTGGCCTCCTTTGTTTTTTCATCGAGTACTCTTTCTCCTGTTTCTGCGCCGTGAGACCCCCAAAGCTTTGCAGCCTTTGCGCTTTGCGGCCGCTCCTTTTTTTTCTATGTCCTTCGATGGTCTTCCTCTGCCTTCCTTTTTCGAGGGGTTTTTTCCTTCCCGGCCTGTTCTTACACCCAGAACGTTACCCCTTGCGCTCTCCTGGTACGCGCGTTTCCCGGCTTGCACCCCTTCCTCGCGAGTTGGCGGTTTCGGGTCCTGTGATGGGCAGGACTTTCTTCGCGTCCTCGTTGTCCGGGCATCTTGCACCTTCCCGTCCACGTTTCGCTCCCTTCGTCCTTTCCCTTGACCGGTATAGGTTGACTTCCAACAATTCGGTTTCAGTGCGCAAACGGCCTTCGTGACCGTGAAAATGCGACACTTGTTCGGCCTTTCTCCCATTAGTTAGCCAAGGGGATGGTGATTTCCCTCTTTTTTCGCACACGAAATTGGTCCGATGGAACCATTAGCCCTTTTGAAAGACCTTTTTCAACATTCCCCCTCTTGAGGCGGGTTGTCACAGATTATGCATCACTCGCTATGATTTCCCCCCCATCATCCTTTTGTTGTTTATCTTATCCCTTAGAGGCTGGAACCCTAAGATCCCCCCCCCCCCCCCCCCGAAGAAGCGGATTTCTCGTGGGAAGTTTTTCTTTTAACCCGGGGCCCCTCCAGATAGAGATTGGCCAGAGTTCCTCAATTTGCTTTGTTGCGTCCACTTCGTTAACCCTCTACCCTTTTTTTTTCCTCCTTTGCAGACAGTAGTGCATTTTTGCCCGGTTCCTTTTGCAACAACGATTTTTGTGTTGGTATTCACCGCCAGGACCCTGTTCCTTTCACGGGCCGCCTCTCCTTTTTTCCTTCTGATTTTTGCAGATGCGCCGCTGGTGGGTGCTACTCGCCGACCCCCCTGACCTCGAATATAAAAGGAAGGACCACGCCCTTCCTCTCCCCCCCTATGACCTTGGTGCCCACGGTCACGTCATCTTTAAAGACCCGAGCAGGGCAAAGGCCCCCGTTTATTTTTTCGTTACGCTTTTCATCCAGACAGCTTTACTCTTTCCTCTTCCTGACCGCCGACAATCGAACAAAGCCTACCCCATTCTTAGTAGAGTACACTTTCTACTTGCCCCCAGTCTTTGGAAATTGTTTCCTTCAGTGAGCCCCCTCCTCCAGATGTCCCCTTAAACCCCCGATTCAGTGACGACTTTCCCGATGAGCATAAGATAGGCCCTTCTTCCTGATGAGCCGTGAGGATGCCGTGCGCCTCCAGCCCCGCCACACGTAACATGTAGACTCCGTCAACACCTTTCTAGTGTCCCCTTTCATTTCGGAATAGGATGTTATAATACTAACCTTTTTGAGAAAGTTCGATTCCTTCTGATTCCACATGTACCCGTCGTTTCTCCGATTTTGTCTTTAAAGGGCTTCCTTCTTAGTGAAACTTCCTCCCGCTCCCAAACGAATGGCACTGTTCCCGTTCTTCATTGAATCCCCCACCCTTATGTTCTTGTTTAAGATTTTCTTGGCCTGCGGAAGAAAGAGGCACCTCACTTAATTCGGAATTTCTTTTCCGAAATCTGTTTTTTTCCCCCCGTTGCTATCGTTCCAACTTTTTCTCAGACTCGATTTCACCAATCTTACGTGACACTGATTCTCATTCCCCCCGGTAGGTTCAGGAGAGAGCCCCCTTTCCCCAAGTTTGAGTTTGGAGTCTTTGCCCCCTTCTCCCTAAGCGTTTCACATTTCCTTCTCCCTTCACAAGTAGAATAGAAATCCCCTAGTTTTCTTGATCCCGAAGAGACTGCTGAGGGTACAAGGAAAGGATTCCTTTCCTGGGCTTTCGTCACCCGGTGTGGTTTGCCCCTCGGACCCTTTTTCTTCACCAACCTCGTTTTTCAAGCGCAGTTGAGCGCTATGTCCTCCGTCCAGGAATAGCCCACCCCCTCCTACGATCGTGGGTCCCTTTTCATCGTTTACTTTGCTTCCCCAGCCGGCTTTTCCCGGTTCACTTGTTCCTCCCTTAAAGCCACCGTTCTTTTATGGTTGGCTGCGGTTTCCTTCTGCTGTCGTATTGAGCACCTCTTGGTTCTTCTGCTTCCCCTGCAGTGAGTCGCTTTGTCACTGCCCCCGTTTCTTTACCGAAAATATGTAGTTTTCCTTCAGGACACTTGAGACGGCTTCCCCCCCTCCCTTTCCGCGAATTTTTTCTTTCCTTTTCCCCCGCCTTCACGCCCTCTGTCTATGGTAGGAAAAAGTCCCCTCTTTTCCCCCTTTTTCTGTTGCTCCTTTCGGGCACAGTGCAGGTCATTTCCTTCTTTAATCCTCCCAGCCGCTACCTATTACTTTCTCCCTGAAAGTCAAGGATTCCCAACCCGTCGGAGAGGAGTTCCTCCCTTTTTTTACCGTGGTTCCCTGGCTGTAGGATGAGAAGGTCCTATTTTCCCTCCAATGACTAAGTTTTCCGGTCCAGACCCGCCCTCTCCAGATTGAAGTTCCTTCTCATCTTAGTTTCTTGACAGTCCGCCCTTTTCCAAATTTAACTTGGAATCAGTCCGTCCTTCTCTCAGGAAGGAAGATCGTGCCGTAAAACCCCCCCCTTCATTTAGTAGGCGTCGTCCGTTGTCCCGGCCAGCTGTTCCTGTTCGTGTTGTAACCATCTCTTCCTCTTTTTCCCGGATGAAAAGTAGTGACTTCTTTTCTCTTCTTTACCTCAGTGTTGTGGTTGTTCTTCGCTTCGAACGAGTGCAGTCCCACTTCTTGGCCCCTGATTGTTACTCCAGTTTTGCCCGTTTCCATCGCCTCTTTTTGACTGCGCTCTTTCCTATCTCTCTGGAAGTAGCCGTGTTATTTCGTTCCCTCCTCTTTTTCCCCGGTCGTTTGCTCCAGGCCCCCTTTCGCAGTAATATGTATCTTCTTGCTTTTCAAGGCCAGACGGTGCATCAACTATCGGCTTACTCATCCAGCCTTGCCTCTGTCCCCTATGACCGCGCAGATCGGTTGCGTTTCTCCGTCCACGCTTAGTCGACTTTTTGCTTCGCGGCGCCTCGCCTTCCCCCCTCCTGGATTGCAAGACCTTTTCCCCCCGTTCAGGGGGCCTCTCCACTGGATGCATGTAGGTCTGACTTCCTAAACACTTGCGCGACCAGCTGGTCGTATATCCTCCGTGAATAGAGCGGTTTTCAGCTTCTCCCGTATTGATGTTTTCGCGTCACCTTACATATTTCTTTTCCCATGATAAATGGTTCCTTTCCGCTCCTTCACTTCTTCCGCAGGACATCCAGATTGCTCACCAGGAACCTCAGCACCGGTAACCCCAGGCCCCCCCATTTTTTTTTCGCGGTGGGTAGTTTTGTACCTTTCTTCCCACAAGTTGCAGGTGCTCGTTCCGCCATGCCGCCCCCCTACCCCCCCCCCTAAAACCCCCTACTGATCGTAGGCTTTTTTTCGGTCTGACCGGGTTCGGGCACTCTGGCGGCCCTCGTGCCCATGTTCGGTTTAAAGGACCAAACATCTGTCTTTGCTTTGCCTAGAATTACTACCTCAACTACTTACGGGACTTTTCCCCCCTGGCTCCGCGCCCCAGAGAGACTTCTTTTTTCCGTAAGTCCATGCCGGCTTTCAAAGGGCTTGTACGTCCCCTCCCCCCCGCATCGCCCCCCTTGGTCTACCCGCTGTCGAATTTCTCTACCCTCCTTTCCTCTCTCCTACCCCGGTTTCAACGCAGTTTTTTGCCCTTGTCGGCGTTTGTAGTCCCGGTTTTGAACTTTTAAAAACAGATGTCGGCAGTTTCCCCTGGAAGGAACTGTGAGGGATGGGTCATAGCTCTTTCCCATCGCTCCCCCTTTTTCCTTTGCCCATTTCTCGTTATACCCTTTCCGGTCTGCTTGTTTTTACTGATCACCTCAGTTGCCATGGCTACAGAAGAGGCCACAGGTTCCGCCTTTTTAACTGAATGATGCCTCTGAGTCTGATTCTCGAACCTCTCCGTACATTATCGTTTCCCTTTCCTGGATTTTAAGAACCCGTTTTTTTCTTTCTCACTACCCCCCCTAAGGGAGTTCCCCCAAAGCTCTTCAATCTATTTTGATTCATCGGAAAAATCCCTCCCTGGAGATTCTTTTTTTGTCCTTGGTTCCTTCGATCCCTTGACGCTAAAGTTCTTAAAAGACAGGAGTGAAAGTCCCTGCTCCCGAGGCAGTAATCCGTCCCTTCTTTCCTTTTTCTGTTAGACTCTCTTCCCGGTCCCTTTAGTGTAAGACTGAGCTGCGTTCCCCGGCAGGTTAAGTAGCCACAACATCCGGTTCAGAAATCGACTTATGGTACGTCAGTCCAGTTTGTCTTTTTCCACCTGTCCTCCCGTCTTCTTTTCCCCGTTTGGAGTTCCTTTTTATTTTGATTATCGGATGATGTTCTTCCTAGCTACTGTTGTAACGATCCCCCCTGGAGTCAATCAACGTGTACTCTGACTTCTTCCCCGTGGCTTTAGGGATCGTTGTTTCATCCCCCCCCACCCTTCCCCAGGGGGCCGGCCTCTTAAGGGCATGGACCTCAAGGGTTGCCCTGCATTAGGCCCAAGGGTAGACGGCTTCACGCATTTTTTTTCCAAAGTTCAACTTGAGTACCCTCTCTTAATCAACCCCTCTCTTTCTGCACCCGGTTTCCCTCCTCCCTCCGAAATAATAGTGACTTTGGTGGTGTTTCCACTCGCATGTACTCTCAAGCCTACTTGCTATATATTCTACCAATTTCTTTGTGTTGTTTCGAGAGAAAATATCTGAGTGATCTCCATTCCTTTCGTTCAACAAGCCTGACCTCCGAGGATGTCGGGTTCCTGTTTTTCCAAGTGGTTCAAGATAGGAGCCTTGTGATCCCGTGTCCTCCCCGTTGCTGGCGGAAAACGGAGTGCCCCCCTTCCCCCGGCGTGAAGGAATGTCCGGTCATCCTACAATATGCGGGGTTGACAGGTCTGATTCCAATTTTTTTTTTTCTCAAAACCTCTTTTTTTTGATTCCCTGAGACTTTTCCGACTTGAAGAGAAAATTTGTTCCCGACTGCTCAGGATCCACTCGATTTTAACATTCGACCTCCTCCTCCCCTTGACAATTGCTCCCTTCCGGCCACCGCTGCAAATGATAGAGATTCCTTGGTGTTTTCCCCCCCCCCGGAAACGCTGCGTACCGATGCTAGGTCGGCCCAACCCTTGGTCGAATTTACTAACCGTCCGGCCGACTCAGACAGATCTTCCTCGAACTTCTCCCGGCCCCCCACCCCTCCCCCCAGAAATATCAGGAAGTTCGCGCCGAGTAATTTTCCACTCCTCCCCTGAAATAAACGGCGCGGCGCAACAACCGCTCTCGCCCCCCTAAGACATCACCACCCTCTTCGGAAAGGGAGCACTTTTCCCATATTCTCCCCTCCGGAAGCTCCGGTAGGAGTTTTCCCTGATAAATCTTTCCCAAGCACGCAGCCCACCCCCTTGACACTGGTACTCCCTACTCCGGACCGTAGAAGGGCCGGTATTCCTCTTCTTCCTCTTCGACTCAGCCCCTTAGTTTTTTCGGAAGTTAATCTCTCCCCCCCCCTTTTTTTTCTCCCTGCGGGACGAAGCTTCTGCGCTGCTGAATGTTATGAAAGTGATTCAACCCTTGCCCGGTTTTTCTTGGCTAATTAAGGGGACCCTTCCCCCTTGGGCAGTTTTCTGAGATCTTGGCTGAGACTCCTCCGTCCCCCCTCAAGTTCCTCTTCCCCTTCATCGGTGTTGGTTTTCCCACCCATTCGCTTCCAATTCGCGGCCTCGCCCTCCATTTCTGTTTGAAACGATCGGACGTTCGGTCTTGCTCTTTTGACAGTGAGCAACTATGTGGCGCTTCGTTTTTTTGGCGTTTTTGTCGTACGACCCTCTTCACTCTCGTAGTAACCCCCTTCTTCCCCCCCCAGACGTTGACTGGGCGAGCGGCTGCTCCCCGTTACAGTGACTTCCTGCTTCTGCTGTTTTTTTCTTTTTTTTTTTTTCCCCTGCTTTGGCAGGTCAAATTTGGCGGTCCACGACTCACACCCCGACAGGGGCCCCCTCCCTCCCCTAGTGCGTATCGCAGAAGCATGGCCCCTCCTCAACCAACGGAATCTTTTTTTCTCCGGTGTCTTTCCTCCCTTGTGCTGAAATGGCGAGTCCCACCTTTCCCCCATGTTCGGCCATCCCCAGTAACCTCGTTTCCCATTTTTTGGTGTATTTTTCTTTCTTTCTTTCTGTGACCATAGTTTCCAGGCGTTTTTTTTTTTCTTGAACTGTTCCACCCAAGCCCCTCTGAGTATAGTGTTTTTGACTTCGTCGTGTCAGATTTCCCTGCCAAGACCCCCGTATAATTCTTCCTCCCTCCCCAGTTGCGAAAAGCTTTCATCGGCAATTTTTCTCAACGTTAGTACCCTCGCCACTGTTCCCCGACCCGCAACGAGCCGTCTTTTTCCCTCCCCAGTGCGCTGACGTCGAGGCGGACTGTTTTCACTCCTCCGACAGACCCCTCTCCTCGTCAGTGGCGGATCCCCATTCCCGCCTTTTTTTTTCTTCCCCGGTCACTGCGGGTATCCCCCGCTTGAGGGAGATCCGTTTTAAGCCTCCCCCTTGATGTTTTCTAGAGGTCATCTTCTCCTCCGACGTCGCCTTCTTCGTACTTGCGTCATTTTTTTCCTAACCTGCCGGTGCGGAGCAACCACGTTTCACGAACCGCTTCCTTGCATCCCTTCCCCCGATGTGACGAAGGAACCCCCCTCTGAGTCGTAGAGCGTTCTCTCTTGGAAAGTGCCCCTCTGTTTTTAGGTCACTCCTTCCCCCGGCGAGGGCGGCCTGATCCCCCGTGTGATCAATCTCTCTCTTAATCCTCTCTTTGTTTTTCCTCGATTGTCGCACGACCGGTGGCACGCTCTTTTTCCCCGAGCTTGTTAAAGGCAGGCGTCCCTTCCTCCTCTCACTTCCCCCTACTTCCTTTGACGCCCTTCTTTTTCCCTTCCGTCACTCTTTTTTTGGCCTCTCATGAAGTAGATTTTCGTTCACTTTGATTTGTCATGCCGCACCGGTTTTTCTGCCTTCCTCCCCCTTCTTCGCAGCAAGTCACCCCCTCTTTTTCTGTTTGAGGCGAGGCAGCTTGCTCTTTCCTGAAAACGAGGCGCGATCCATAGACCACCCCCAAAACAACAAACCCTGGACCTTTTCTTACTCGCGCTCTCTGAGGTGATCCTCCACTTTCCCTTTTTTTAGAGGCATTGTTCTGCGGCGCCGTGCGGCGTTTCCGTCCGTGCTAGCCTCTCCCTTGCCGACATTTTCTACTTTCGGGCGAGAACCCCCCTTCTAAACTAGGAGCCGGTCCCCCCCCCCCCTTTAAGAATCGAACCCTTTTTTCCGAGCTGATACCGTTTCCCTCGCTTCGGGGTGGCGCCCTTTTTCCCTTCTCTGTGTTCCAGGAGCGTCAAACTACCCCCTTTGGTTGGCCCGTTGACCATTTTTTCAGTTCCTCTTCTCCCGGACGGCCCGTCTTGCACCCTCACATGTTATTGCTCCAGGACCCCCCTTTTCCTCAACTGTCCTACCCCTCTTCCCCTCCCATTGACCCCTTCTCTTTTTTTTACGGGAATGCTGTCCCTTTTCCTTTGTGCTTCCCCCCCCCCCTTGCATCCCGTCAGCAAGTCACCTTTAAAAGATTCGTAGTTTGTTTTGTCTCTGCCGTTTTGCGGGTCCCTTTTCGCGGGAGGATTATTTTCCAACTGATGGTATTGGTTTCCCACCCCATCTTCCTGTACTCCGATTTTCCTGAGAACCCTTGTACCCCTCCACTCCCCCCCCCCAGTCCTTCCATGGTGAGACGCATCTAGAAAATTCTGAACCCACGTTTTTTAGTGCTTTCTCTTTTTTTCACCCTTGTTCAAGTGTTTGATTTGTTAAATTGCCCCCCTCCGCCCTAGACCTAGTTGTTCCAGAGGAGAATCTCGGCCTACCTTTCTAAGTTTTTTTTATTGTTCCCCCCTCAAGCTGCTTCCCTGCAGGTATTTCCTGCTCCTCCTCACTCCTCCGGAAACCCCCCCGCTCTCGCCCTTGTGCCTGTCGGTGCGGTGCCTTGGAGTATTGCAACTTTTCTTTCCCATCGCTATTGTCACCTTTCTGCTCAGAAAAGTGGTCCGTTTCGCTCTCTCTTTGAAATGGTCCCAAAGTCCGACAATCTAAGAGCGCCCCCGTTCCTCCCCTTTTTTGAGAGAGCACCTTCCTCCTGAGCTTGATATAGAGTAGGAGGAAACTTCCCCCCCCGCTCTACCCTACGAAAGCGGACTACTCCTTCAGTTTCTTCCCCTTTAGTTCCTTGTTGTTTGAGGTATACATTTCCTCTAAGGTGCGGCCCTCGAGGCTAGATGGAGTCGTTTAATTGTTGGACCTGGCCGACTCTTTTTTTTCTTTCATTCTCTCCTTTCTCAGTGCGCCGTTTTCGTTTCTTTTTCAAAGCCGGCTTTTAGCTTTCTCAGGTCCCTCCCCCCACAGTTATGGTTTCTTGGAGATTTTCGCTTCCTCTGGGACCTCTTCCTTCCTCTTGGAGGGCGCTAGGCCTTTGATCCGTCGTCCCCCAAGCAATTTGAATTTGGACCAGTGTCCCGGCATCTTCCTCTCGGAGTGCTTTGGCAACACTGTCTTTTTCAGTTTCCTTTTGGGCCGTTTACTTTTGGCGATAGGATGGCTTCGAGTCCTCCTGTCCACCAATCGTTGCACCTTTTCGCACCTCCTTCATTCACGTGATCCCTCCTTCACTTTACCTACAGGTCTGTTTTGACATTTCCCCCCACATCTCACGGTGGTGATCCCAATGACTTCGAAAGGGAAAGCTTGAGCCATTCAGAATTTTCGTCCCTTCTACCAAGTTTCAGCGGTGATCCCTCCTTTTTTCCCGAACAGCCCCCTTGATTCCGCCGCTGGAGAAATAGACGCCTTCTATTTCCCCCCCGTTAGCCCTCGGAATCAATCTTCTGGTTCGGATGGTGTCGGCTGCCTATCCAATAAGCCTCCCCTTGCTCTCTCTCTTTTCTCCCTTCCCCCTTTGAGGGTTTCTCTCCAGTTCCTCGGCGTCTCCTTTGAACAGCTTTGTTCCCCCCCCCAGAGGAGTTCTGTCTGTGATTTTCTGACCGTTGTTCTCAGCTCCTTTCGATGGCTTCCAGGGCTCTTTTCTCCTCTCTTTTTTTTTCCCCCGGCACCCAGGCTTTTCCCCCAAAAGCGTCCACATTTGGTTCGCCGAGGGACCTTAGCTCTTTGCCCTTCGATTCCTTTTCACACCGTTTTTGTGGTTCCCGCGGAACGGTCTCCTCCCCCTTTCTCGGCCCCCTAGAGGGTTCCTTCCCTGGATGAGAAACCTGCCTTTACCCTCTTACTATACGAACCGCCGTATCGCCCATCACTTGAACAGTCCCCCCTTCCAATGATAGCGATGAAGTGTTTTTCCCTACGGCAGCGAGTGACGTCTGCTGGGAACCCTACCAGTAAACCCTTTCGGGTGACCGCCTAATTGTAGAGCCAGCAGACCCAGACCACCCCACCCCAACCCCCACCCCCCCCGACTATCTTCCCTAGAGACAATCGGAACCAGCAAGCCCTCCTGGCGTTTAGTCGAGCCTTCGAGGATCTGCTTGCCCCCCACCTTTTTTTCGCGCTTTTGCCAACCCTGATTATACTTAAACTCCTCATGACCCTCACACACACGATAGGCAGTTGTCTCCGATGAGACTCCCAGACCTTTCTTCATGATTCCCTCCTCCACTGATTCTGCAAGTGTCTCATCCTCAGAGAGCCCACGTCCACTTCTTTTCCCCACCATTTTCCCAAACTGAGAGCCTCTTATAAGTAGTAATGCGCTCCTCGG
>Ga0179591_1259098_pt1 | contig 19195 bp, 17 predicted proteins | sample CZOMad2_1_08_16f_FD_182891 | JGI IMG/M metagenome (GOLD analysis project Ga0179591, IMG submission 182891) | Vadose zone soil fungal communities from Angelo Coast Range Reserve, California, USA - CZOMad2_1_08_16fungal (PacBio error correction) | ecosystem: Environmental > Terrestrial > Soil >... | reverse complement strand
CATTTCAGACGAAGCCCCTCCCCCCCCTTAAATCCAGAGGGCCCTTGGCTGATGGGAGACTCTCCCGCTCGAGGAGGTGCTAGCGGTTTTTTTTTTTGGAACACTCCCTAGCTTGCTGGTTTTCCCGGTCACTATGTTTTTTCTTTTGGCCTTTGATATGCCCACAGTGGTCTCCCCTGCATTGCCTTTCTAGTCGGAACTTTTTCCATCCCCTTCCTTCGATGGGTGAAGGGTTAAACCTGTTGATCCGACCCAGTCTGTGACCACGCTGTGGCTTTCCTCTTGTTTTTTCTACCGGAGCTCTGCCGTCCCTCCCCCCAACCCGAATGATTTCCCCGGTCCCAAGAAGGTGAACAAACCACCCGATTTTTCTCCACCTAAAGGTCGAAGCCCTTCCAACTCTCCCTTCCCCCGATTAATCTCTGCGGTTTGTATTCTTCGCCAAATTTCAACCCACCCTCTTTTCTTCCGGATCTCATCACACTCATTGCCCGAGCAGAGCCCCAGAGGAGTACTCCTTCTGAGGAACTGGACCCGCTGTATGGCCCGATCGCTTGCTTAAGCTGGTTTCCTGACTTTTAGACTCCCCTCCCGCGGTTCGGTTAAGGTGAAGGCATGATTCACCCAACAGCACTGACTCCCACCCGCAGACTCCCTACAAAATTCCTCTTTCTTTTCTTTTTTGAATGACCTTTTCCCGCTCGAAGGGTGCTCTTTTTTTCTAGCACATTTTGCAAACCTATGCGGTTTTTTGGGCCTCCCACGTTATTTTTTTTCGGCGGACCTATTTGAGTCAATTTTCTTCCGATTCTCGCGGTTAGTGGTCACGCTCTCCTCCGCGGGAAATAGTGATTGCCGTCTCTGAGATGCCTGAGTTTAGTAAACTCTTCAGATACAACCAGCCATATCGGAGTGTCTTTCTCAATTGTTTTTTTCCCCTTTACCTCCCGCGCCAATCAACCCCGTGCCGATTTGACTTGTTGTTAGTCAGTTCGCACCAGCTCTTTTCGAGCCTTGGAGTTGGCCTTCTTAACCAAATCCCTGGAAACAAACGAGAAGAGCCCCCCCACCTTTGCATCCTGTTCTCACAAGTTGCGTTTTTGTCGTTCGCTTCAACTTCCAGCTTCTTGGGGTTTTTACCCCTTGCCCCTGAAAGGTTGATATATAGGAGCTTTCTAAAGCTTGGCGGAAGGGTTGAGCGTTGCTGTTCCAAACCTGCTCTCCCTCGCCTCTCTTAAACTCTTTTCCTTTCATCGGGTCCCTTGTCGTCCGAAGCCCTCTTTTTTTCTTTTTGACATGGAGTAAGATTTTTTTTAGCCACTGACGCTTATGGAATTCTTTGGCTTTCCTTTTTTATTGGATCTGTGGTCTATTTTTTCATTATAATTTCTCTTGATATGTTGATGACCCCTCGGAGTGTCCCCCCCCCTTCTGATGGTGAGTTTAGTTCTTCTTTAGGGACCCAGGCATCAGGCCCGACCCCTTTTTTGAGCAAGCCTCCCGGAATTCTGCTGGACCCTGTTCCAACTTTCCCCGTTTTTGTCGTTAGTCGTACCTGTTTTCTTTCAATAGTGAAGAATCGCTCTTCGATTGGAAAAGGTTCCCCTATTTCCTTTTCAGACTGGTATCTCCGTCTTCCGCCTTAGTGCTGTCTTTTTTCCGTGGTGGTGTCCTTCCCCAACCCCCCCTCTCCTCTTTCTCCCCCACTCAGATAATGGCCCCTCTTCCCAGAATTCAGCAGGTTTTTTCCTTCCTGCGCTCACCTTCGCTTTTTTTTGATTTTTTCCCCCAACATGGCAGCCCAAAACCCCACTTTTTCCCTGCTCCACTCCGCTTTTTCCTACTCCTAGGTATAGCGATTCTCCAGCCCAGCAACTGAGACAGCCCACCGTGGCGCGTATCATCCAAGATTCCCCCTCTCCGATGCGTCCCTTATGCTCCCTGAACGATAAAGTCAACTTTCGCCTCGTGCTCGCGCTCATGAGAAGACGCTTGGGAGATGGACCACTCTGTAGCCAATACTCGACCGTGATTGCATCGCCCTCCCCCGGACCCCTTTACTTTTCCCCCCGCCCTTCATGGAAAGACCACCTCTGGTATTTCGTCATGGAATGCATAAAAGTTGCTGGGACGACTTACGCTTCAATTTTGCCAACCAATGCCGCTTGTCTCCCGCTCCCTTGAAGACTGCGGAGCCCCCAAACGAAGTCCCCCTTTCCTTCCTTTATGGAAGCGTACTGTTTGATGAGGGGACACTCTCATGACCAGAACGAAGTATGAATTTCTTTTCTCCTCGTTGAGGAGCTGCTGCCTCTTAGCGCCCATCGAACCACTTCCCCCCCCTCCCCCTCTACCCTCTTCTTGCCCCAAATGACTCTTTGGAAGCCTTCCCGGCGGGGCCGAGTTCCTTGAGAAGCCCTGTCAGCACTGCTTGATGTGTCGGGCATGTGCGAAATCCCCCTAAGCCATTTTTTTTTTAAAAGGGCCGCTTCGAAGTCGAATTGACTTTTCTAATTCCCCACCTTTCTACCCTTACATATCGTACCTTAGGCGTATTCCCCAACTGTCGAGCCCTCCCTTTTCCCCCCTTTTTGACCATTGAATTCTTTCCTCAGACGAAATGTCCGTGATTCCTACCTTTTTAACGCCTCCACCCTTATCGCGCGCCGCTAACGCCAGTTATCGCCTACCCTTCAGTCTTCTGCGGATCCCAATGTGATTTCCATGGCGTCCAGCGCCCCCCCCCGCGGTCACACCCTTGGTGAATTCTCGGTTCATCCTCCTTCTCCCTCGGCATCAGTGCGCATATCATCCCCAGCCTTTTTTTGTTACATCGTCTTTCCCCCCCCCACAATCTACAACAGTTTCGTTCCCGCTTGAAGTCCCCAGAGACTTTTTCCTAATTTCTCTCTCTTTTCCCGAACCGCAGTCTCACCTCCCTTGCTAAGGGCTAGAGTTGGACCACGGTTTTAATGGAGACGCCTTGCCTCTTATAATGTGGACTTTCCCGGTCCTTCTGTAGAATTGCGTTGCTGAAACCTTGGTGCTTAATTTCGAAGGAACACTCTTCCGCCTATAAGGCCCCTCGCTTCCCGAACCGTCGATAATGGACTCCATAGCCAACTGAAGACTTTCTAGACCCCCGAACTGTCCCATTATGTCAGTTGCAATCTCTCTTCTTTTCTACCTTTTTTTTTAGATTTTTTCATTGACAAACTGTCTTCTTCCTTTTTTTTGACTCCGGCAAGGACCTCCCCTTTTTCTGGTCCTCCGGTCGTCAAAGCGAGTGCAATCGCAGCATCTATTTTTCATGTGTACCGGCCCCCCCCCTGCCGACGCAGGATTTTCTCCCCTCTTCATAGCCTGTTCAATGCTTTTTTTTTTCCAGATGGCCCTCTTTAAGTAAAACTCCTCCCCTTTCCGGCTCCCCTTGGAGGGCTCTGTCCGCCGACGGGCGCGACGTATCCTTATGTTCGTGTTTCGTGCCCAAAGGGCGTTAACCAGTTCCGACTCGGTTTTGGCCCCCACCTCCGAGACTTTTGGCACTGATCTCTCCCTTCATTTCCTTTTCTGGCCTCCGGCGTGATGCTCGTCCCCCGGAATGGCCTGCCATGGGGTTGCTGGCTGCGGACTCACATGATTCCACCTACCCCTCCTTCCCTTGCGTGAAAAGCGACAAAGATACTGTTCTGCGAACTGCGTCTCTTCGTAGACCCCCCAGATCCTTTGTCTTTTTGGCCCGTCTTACTTCCCCGGTCCATTTTTCTTTGAAGGTGACACCTCCCTGTGGACCCCTTTTTTCCACCCCTTCTACAGCTGCTCCCGCCTACGGACGATAGAGTCCTGGTCTTGCGTGATCGCGTAGTCACGACACTCGAAAGCCGAGTCGTCCTGCCTTAAGACTGATGGTAGCCTGACTTCTTCCCCCTTTGGTTTGAAAAAAATAGCAAGTGCTCGGTATTAATCCCTGGCCCAGCCTCAATTCTTTTTAGGATTCGAAAATTTCAGCTTGTCGTTTATTCGACCTTTTTCTTTCCTTGACTCTTTTTTTTATCCTTTTCCCCCGCATCTCCTCGTCCTGATTAACCCTAGAATTAACCCTTCTTGGATTCCACCTTCATCACACAAGTCCTCCGCTCCACACTTCCTAATCTGCGTCTATGTCCTTTTGCTCTCTTCTCAAGTGGGAACGATTCTTTAGCTTTTCGATGCCAGCAACTTTCCCTCTTGTAGCAACAGGGATTTCTTCCATCCTCGTTGAGATTATTGTTTCACCTTTCCGTTTTTCTTTTCCTTCCGAATCCCGGTTGGAACTTATTTCTTTCTTTTTTTCTTGTTGAAACTCCCCCCCTCTCGTCTATTCTCACTTCGAGAGAGAACGCTGAATTCACTTCTTTTTTCGTGCGCGAAGTCGCGTTTCCTTCTCACGTTTTCGTCTCTTCTTTCTCCTTTTCGACACGATGTTTTTACAGTTGCTGGGCAAATGCAAAGACCTGCGAGATTTCCCTTTTTTTTACACGTCTGGCCACCCCCTGCTGTTTGAGTTTCACTTTGTTTTTTTCTTCCCTATTGTTTCATCGAGAGTTTTCCTTTTGCTAGGAAAAACCGATGAATATGTTTTTGTTTACGGAGCTCTTGCGTTATTTCGCCCTCATATCTGTTTTGGACCAGGCCATTCCCCCCCTTTGGAAATCTTGGCAGCGTCCCGAAGGTCTTTGAAGACGCTATATACAAGTCCCCGGCACCACCTTTTGAAAAATTTTCAACTCTTTTTTTCCCCCCCTTCCCTCTTTTCCAGCAACGTTAACGATCCCGTCCAATTTTCATTTTCTTCTTTTCTGAAATCGAAGTAGTTACTCCCACCAGCGTTGTCGGGTTTCCTGTGATCTTTTTTTAAAAATAAGATTCCCAAACGCCCCGCCTGGCGCGCGGGGGTGGGTCCCCCTGCCCTTATTTTTTGCCAGCCTTTCCTATCAAGGCTAATTAACTGACGCAGACGACCCCATCCCCCAATCACACGACTACAACCAGACGAACCAATTCCCGACGTTTTGCCGATGACTCTGCGATCAACTCCCTCTTTCTTGATGTTCTCTTTTTTGAAAACCTCTCCTTTTTCCCCTTTTGATCGAGGAGATGGGAAGAGGGGGGTTTTCCCCCCGCCCAGGCGGCAAGACGCCCTTCAGTCCACTTATAGAGCCCCTCCGCAGAGTCTCCAACCCTTTTATCCAGAAAGGTTAACCCGATAGCCGGGAAGTCCTGGCTCCTTCGCGAAACCCCCACCCTGATCCGACTTTTCCCCGGTTGGTGCATCTTCTCTTTTTTTTTCCGTAAATTTGGGGGCCCTCCCCTCTCTCCGGATATTTCGAGTAGCAGGAATTTGAATAGTTTTTTCAGGTTTCTTTTTTTTTTTTTTTTCCGAGACATCACGGAGCAATTTCCTCTCATGATGTGACCCTTCCCCAGGCGTTCCCACCTTAGATCAAATGCATCTTGCCAACAAACACGGTCATCCCTCAGTCGATCGTGTGACCAACCCACTTTCTTGTAGACTTTTCCAGCCACTTACTTTCTAGTGAAGCACCGCCCATCCCCCAGTCAGTGTTTGGCCCAAAACTCGTCTTGCATTCCCATGGACAACCGGGGCTCTCCCGAAGCCCCTTTTCTCATTTACCCTTCTCTCTCCCAGAGAAGATTCCCCTTACCGCTGGTCTCGGAAGCTGGGCTGGGTTTTCTTAATTTTCTTTAGATCCTTTTTCCCTTCCTCCGGTCCCTCCGGTTAGTGAAATTCCTTTCTCCTTTCGGCTTCCGTCCCGACCGTTTCCAGCGGTCCCTTTCTTTTCCGTTCAGTCTTCGGAGGAACCTCTTTTTCTTTAGATGCCCAGACCAGATAGGTCGGAGGACCCCCTTCTCTCAAAACTTTCCGAATTAGAATCATCGTGCCGGGCTGGTCTTTTTTTTTCGAAGGCCGGATTGTGGATATCCTTTTGGTCCCTTCTTCGCCCATAAATCGGTGTTGGACGAAGAAATGGTGACGAGAATTTAATACACCCCCTCTTTGTAAAACTCCCCCTGGGTCAACCCATTTCAGTATTTGAGGTCCTTGTTTCCTACCCCCCACCAGTCAGAATGGCCATGAAAAGAAAGAGTTCCGACGCTTCCAAGTCCGTCTTCTTCATTACAATTTTTTTTCCGAGACTCCCAAACCCCCCTCCCAAAAATAGGCCTTTCACCAGCAAGCTCTATGTCCCGAAAAAAGCACAGACCTCTAGCCCCCTCACTCATCGCGAACTTCCCTTCCCAATCTAAGGCCCCCCCCGGTAGTTTATTTTTTGCGCGTCAGTCTTGCGCTTCTTCTCATAATAAGTGTTTTTTTTCGCTTCCAGTTTCTGCAAGACTGACTCCCCTCAACTGACCTCTTCCTCCCTTTCTGCTCTTTTCCTTCGTCAGAGAAGAGTGCTAAGCGTCTTGTTGGCTTTCCATTGTTTCCCATCTCTAGATCTTCGCCTTTTTACATTTGGGAGGACCTGCTATCTTTCCTTGGCTTCTTCCAAACTATTAAGTCCCCGTGATCTTTTTAAGGGAAAACCCCATTTTCTAACCCGCCTTATCATTGGCGACCACGAGTTATCCTTTTTCCCCAACCTTTCTTACTGAAACACCTTTTACCGTCCAGCACCACACACCATGTCATGGTCAAAGCCATTTTTTTCCCCCCACCCACCTCTTGCTTTTCCAACCCCTGGCGCCCCTTAGAATGCCGTCCTCTACGCTTCCATGACTTATCGTTTGGGTTGGACGCACTCTTCCACCTAATAGGGTAGATCGTCCTCACCATCACTTTTTCCCCCTTTATCCCCTCCTCCTTTTTCCCCCCTCTTAATGATGGTCACGACCCTAGTACTGAGCCCGTTCGTCGAGGCAGATCGATTAGTTCCCTGGCGAAGAAGCGTCGAACCGCGGCTTTCAGGTTCCTTCATCATTCATCTAATCAGCCATTAATAAAACACCCCCCCTCCCAGATCCGATGACCAGCGGATTTTCGTCCTCCAGATCATTGTCCTTTAATTCGCCTGGTTCTCGGTATTCCCGTTCCAGTTCACAAATAGGTTGGCTTCACGTGACGGGGTTTGCGGTCCCCACGATTCGTCAATTTGCGGCCCTCGGACTAATCTTCAGTCTTGGCACGCTCTTCGACGGTCCTTTCAGCTGTTCTTAGGTTTGCTCTCCCTCGATGCTTTTTTCCTCTTGGAAACCCTCTTTCCCCCTATTAGAGAGAGGACGGAAACCCTTTTTGATTGCAGCGCCCCCCTCCCCACGCCTCTTTTCCCCCTGCCTATGAGTTATTTCTCTCTTTAGCCCTCCCGTTGGCGGTTGCAGGCACTTCCCCTAATGGAACCCCCCTTTCGAAGTTTCCCAACCCTGCCTGCGACACGTTTCTTTTTTTTTTTTCCTTGTAGACTGCGAACGACTTCCGTTCTTCTGAGTCAATCGGATGCTGTGCTTTCTCCCTCTTGGTATCAAAGCTTGCGGAAGGTCTGCCTTGTTCCCCCCCCTCACTTATTCCCCCATCGCCGTCTCCTATTGGAGGTAAAGGGTACTTTCCCCCACCATGAGAAGATGTTTGATCGCGCTCAGAGTATTCGGTCGGTCTCTTGGCTATAGTTTGGGGGCTTAGTTGGATTTTCTGTTAGTATAGTCCCCTAATTTTGTCTCTTGCGATATCTTTTCCCATTCATCAGGCCGGAGGGAACCTGCAGAATCCCTTTTTTTCTTCTTCTTTTAGGATTTTCTTCCTACCAGAACGCGACCCCTATTTGTGTAGTACTCAAGACAGCTGGTCCCTTCCCACTTGCTCCAGTTGATTGGGAAAAGTCGTTGGACCCTTTTCTTTTTTTTTCACAGTGAAGAACTCTTCGATGATGGACCCCAGGTTCTAGGTTTTCCTTTATTATACGGCTTCTTCGCCTGTGATGGACCCATCTTGTCCGGTGCGGGGATTTCGTACCCACAAACCCTTCTCCTTTCTTTGAGCTACATACCAGCACTCGTTTGACAGTAACTTTTCCCAGACTATTTCATCCTTTTAACTGTGTCCGAGTCACCATCTTCAGTTCCCCCCCCGCCATGGCAAGCCCACCCTTAAAATCCCCCCTCAAGCCCCCAAGTTTTTAAGACGCATTGACCTTCAAGGTAAGCGCCCTTTTTCGCCCCATTCCCCAGGCCCAAAATGGAGATCATCCCCCCCCCCCCCAAAGTGTTTCCGCTTTATATCCCCAATCGGAAAGCTCGGTGCGCGTCCTCCCCCGCCCCCTGACCTCCCGATATACCAGGGACTTCGCCTTCCCTCTCCTTTTTCAGCTCTTGCTGGGCTTTTTATTTACCTACTAAATAAATCATTCCGCGACGTGGAATTTTGAAATTTTTTAAGAGACCTTCCCCACTCGGACTGGTGAAAACAAATTGCCTCCCCCCCTTTTCCCTTCGCAAGTCCTTATCCCAAAGATTAAAGTTGATTTTGCTGCGACTAAATATTTTTTTTGCACCACTTCAGATGGTAACCTCTATCCAAGTTTAAAAGGCTGATCCCCTTCCCCCCGAAGCATGCTTTTTAGCATTTTGAGCGGAGGTTCCTGGGAATTTTCCCCCTTCCTGACCCCCATCCTCCTCTTTTTCCTTTTTCCTCACTTACGAGGAGTGTTTTGTTGATTTTTCTTCCTTGACGCCTCGTTCCCCAGGCGTCCATCCCCCAATACTCTCTCTCTTCCCCCCTTCCCCCCTCGAAAGCATTTTCCTACCCTCAGCTTAATCTATTCCGGCCGCGGGGGATCCCGACGTGAAATTTGATGGTGGGCAAATTTTTTCAGTCTTACTAGCCATCTTCTTACTTCGGCTTCGGCCTCTCTCCCGACTTCCTTCCGAAAGAAGAAGTACCATGGAGCGGGATCCAGTTTTTAGAATAAGTGTCCCCCACCCCTTTTTCCCCAAATTGTAACGGTCACCTTCAGAACGCATGCTTCCTCAAAAAGATCCTCCATTGGATTTTTTCTTTTTCTACCTCTTTCCTTTTCAGAAGCCCCGTATAAGTTTTGTCCCCTTCCCGGATGGTATCTGTTCGGATATTTCCGTGCGCCTTTGCTAGACCCCCGCCAGCAACCCCTTCTTTCCTTCCCTCCTTTTTTTAAGGGATAGCTTTTCCTCCGAAGGATGTTCAGAGTGTTCCCAACCTGCAGCAGCGATCCGGCCAGCCCGCTCCACTGCCCCATAAAACTTCTCTTTTACCCACGCTTGTGCCCTCCAAAAGATGGACACCATTATTACTTCTCCAGGCGAGTACGACGCTCCCTCTGATAAGGGTTTTTTTCCACGTGCTTGGCGCCATCGTCGACGAGGCTTTTCATGGCATACTTTTTCCTCAATTCGGGTTCGAATCGCCATGTCGATGTAGTTTCGTACCCTCTTTCCTCGGAGATCGACTTTCGACATTTTATTTGAACTCTCTCTCCTTCCCCACGAGCCGTACAAAGGCCGAAGGCTCAAGTTCCTCCTCCCCTTATATTTTGGTTTTGCTGATCTGATGCATGTCCACCTGTTAGGATTGCATTTGAGACTTCGGCCCTTTTGCCTTCTAGTGCGGCCTTATCTGATTGAAGCGAGTGCATTGAGGCATTTCTATTCTCCTTAATCTTTCCCGAGGACTTCCTCCTCGCCAGGATTCGCCCTCCCTAGGAAAGTCCCCCCCCACTTTGATTGCAATCCTCCTTTCCCTTAAAGTAGCCCCCCAGCTTATTGGGATGAGCTGCGTCCGAAGATACTTAATAATTGATTTCCCCCCCAGTTGCCTGGTTGACAGGGCGGAACTAACTCTCTTTTGTTTGGGAAAGACATTCTCCTTAAGTGAGATCGGAATCCTTGCAGATTTGCTTTTTTTCGGTCCTCGTACCCTATCTTACTTTTTAGGACAAGGACAGAAGTTGTTTTTGCTTCTCCCTTAAGTCCCATGCGAAAGGGAAAATCCCTCGCATCCTCCCCTCCCCCACAGTCCCCCCTCTCCTTTTCTTCGATAACTGCGTGCAGAAAGATAAGGTTCTGGCCTTTTCTTTCAGCACGCCTAGCTTTTCCCTGACGCACCCCCACCTCGCTGGTTTGCAACTCCACAGTATGATATCCTGATCTAACTCCTCAGGGTTCAGAATTTTAGATTTTTGGCGCATTGGTTCTCAGCTCTTTCTTCGCCCTCAGTCAAGATGCGCCGTCCGTCGACGAATTCTTCGAACTGGCATATCCCCTTTTCACAGCCCCCATCAGTCATCTTCACTTATTGACTTTAAGAAAGAGGCCCACGCCAGCGCTTTAATAGCTTGCTTCTTTCAAATTCCCCCGATTTCTCCTTATGGGGAGAGCTGATGCTAGTGGGATGGACGCTGGCGGAGTCTCCGCCCCCTCTTTTAATTTTCGTCCCTACGCAATAAAAATATTCTCTTGTTCACTATTCTCACCTATACCCCCCCAAGCACCCTTCCCCCACTTACCTTCCTGATGGTCCTGATCTTTCTTCCTCTTCTCTTCTTGGAGAACTTTTATTGACCACATCGTCCTTGTGGAAACGATCTTCTCTGAGAGTAGGGATGCCAAGCACCTTTTCCCTGATTGTCTGCCGAATTCCACTTTATTCGGTGTTGTATTGATTTTCAATCTTTTGACTGGCTCCCTAGGCCTATTGCCCAAAGGTTCTTACTATTTGGTGGCTTTCATGATCGTCTAAAACTCCACCAACAGCGTTTCTTCTCCCTGTCTCCTGAATCCTCCCCCCCCTTTCCCCCTTATTTAGTCGGCGTCGCCTAGCGGATCGCAGTTCCTACGAGCCTTTTAGATTGATATCCGTCGTCCCTTGTGTTTGGCTTTGATTTAAAGGCCTCCCCCTCTTCCTCTCAACTCCGGTAAACTCGACCAAAATTTGGCGGACTTGTGAGTTTGTGGTTGGTGTCCATTTATTTTACATCCCCTTCCCCCCCGATCTTTCCCCCCCCGCTTATAAGGGAAAAACCTGCTGTTTGCCCTCTGTTTCTCCTTTCTTCCTTCGGCTTTATTGCCATATGTGGTTTGTTTACCCTAAAATCCCCCAACAAAGAGGGTCAACCCATATTTCCATCCAGCAAAACTCCTCCCCCGTCCGCCGCTATATCCAAGTCTCAATGCAAGCTGCCCCCTTTCCCACCTGAAGAGATGCTTCATTTGAGAAAGGTACCCTCCCGACGTTCCCCATTCACTTGGGAGTTTTTTAGAGAAAGCCTCACCCCCTTTAATCGGATCACAGCTTTGTTTCCTCTCTGTCTCCCCTCGAGCCTGAAACCCCCTCCGCTTCGCGTTTTTTTCCCCTCAGACATGAGAGACTCACTTCCATCTCCCCTGAGCCTCGAGGATAGAAGACCCCTACCCCTCCCCCCCCCCAAGTACCAGCAGAAAACTCCGCCATCCCCTAAGTTTTCGTCGCAAGCCTCAATCGGAGCTCAACTTCCTCTTTCAGGACACTTTTCCCCCCCGCCAAGATTATATAGGATTCTCAGAAGTTGTTTAACAGACCGTCCCATTAGCCATTCCGCCACGATTATGAGCCCATCTCTAAGATCCCTAACCGTTCCTGCCGATTGAAACTTTTACCCGGCCTCCTTCTAGGGGTATTCGCGGGCTAAGTAGAAGTAACTAAAGTGACCTCCCCCCTTCTTTTCCCCCGGTTTTTACCTCTGGTCGGAGGGCGGTGTTTGAGCCACCGTTCCCGGCGGCGGAATTTTGCCCCTTTTTAACAGTTCGCCCGCTCAAGAAATAGTCAGGTTTTTTTTCTTGGGAGTTTTTCTTTCCCCATAAGTACCCCCCCCCACTCTCTGCGTACGGCTGTCCCCGACTCGTTTCTTCTTCCCATCGGAGCCGATAATATATGCACCATTCACCCCTCTTTCAAGACCTTTCGCCGTATAGCTGCACCCTAAACCACCTCTCGTTTAGATTCCTCCCTTCCCTCCCCGTTCCGACGCCACCAAAGCCCCATTGTTTCTCCCCAACCGCTGTCATGATTTCCCTGACCCCCCCCCCTTCTCCTACCCCCTCCCCCCTCCCACCCGTTAGCAGCAGTTTTTAACACATTCCTTCGCCAAGGCTTTTGACCCCTCTCAATACCCCCCTTGAGCTCTTCGGCTGGTTCGGGTTGTGTCTTTTTTTAGGTTTCTCTTCCCCTGTCACTTCCCCAATTTAAACCGCGGTCCTTGGCTCTTCCCCAGTGAAATTTTAATAGAGAATCAGTTTATCCCTTTAGCCTGTCACTCTTTTCCAGCAACAGTCTTCGCTGCTTCTGATCCCCAGTTGATGGTTGATCTCCCGCCTCAGAGGTCGGGACGTTCTCCCTAACCCCCAAGAGTCAAGAATTTTTAGCCCGTCCTGAGACTCCCTCCTTGGTCTAATGATGTGGATTTCTTCTTTTGTTAAACTTATTTCCCTCCTCCCCCTCCAGTTATTTTCGGACCGAATTTTGAAGCTCCTTCCGCCAACCCCTTCCCCAATCCCCTTTCTGGTCAATGTCTTTCTTTCTGGTGTTTATTTTGTGTCCCTCCCCAACTGATTAAAGTTCTGACCTTGCTGTTTCCCCCCTCCTCTTCCCCTCCAGGCGGAAACTCCATGTGTCCATCTCCCCACCCCACAATAGGCTGACCCAAAGACACGCCCAGTCTCTATCCCATGACAACAATACAACAGGCCGCTTAGAGAAACCTAACTCTTCCCCGTAATCCCCCTCCCTCCCCCTGAGCGGCCCTTCTCTTGTTTTATTTGTGCGTTCAGTTCCTTCGTGGATTTGTTATCCTCTCCTTTTTACTACCTTCCCATATTTTTGTTTTGAGTTGTCGCTTTTTCCCAGTACCTCCTCCGCGCCCCAAAGACCTCCCGCGAAGGTCATTTTCTATGGTTTAGATCTTCTCTAGCCTTCCCGTAGTTCGTTCCCTCCAGCTTTCTTCTTGTTAGGGTAAATTTCTTTCCTTCCCCCCGTCCCCTTGATTTCCGGAAGATGTTTGGAGGAGTTTCTGGCAAATTTCGACTTCTTCAAGTCCTTTGCTGTCGAACCTTCTTCTTTCTTTCCCAGCGTGATTGTGAAGGGACAGTTTAACCTAAACGACTTTCAAAAAGTTTGATCCTTTTTTGATTTAAATTCTCTGCCACAGCTTCGGACTCCCAACTACCCGATTCTCTCCTGTCCTCAGTGAACAACCCCAAAAATGATCAGACTCCCTGTATCCCCCTTAGTCAGTTTTCGCGCAGACTTTCCCTTCTTTCTCTTTGTTGTGCGATCGTACTAGACCTCTCGTTCGCAGCGGATACACTCATTTCACTCTCCCATCCCCCTCTGGTACAGTTAATGATGTCACTACTTCACCTTCCTCCGTGATATCGGGTAGGATATGAGTTGTTTGGCCTCCTTCAAAGATTAACTCTTTTAGGAATGGTTCCTTCCTTCTCAATAGAAAGCCAACCCTCCCCTCCACATATTACTCTTCCCAGCTTCTTTAGCAGGAATGAAATAAGGAAACTGCTTTAAAGGGCTCCTGACCAGGGTATTTCTAGAAGGTTGTACCAATTCTTCTTCAGATTCTAGTTTTGTTCGGACTCCCCCCAACCTTCCTTTGTCATTTGGTCTTCCCTTCCCACAGATATGGCATTTGAGCGTCTTCCCCCCTCCGCGTCTTCCGAATAGAGTCTCGATTAATCTTGGGAGTTTGGCAGAGATTTTCTGATTTTTCTACCCAAAGCGTCTGATACGTCACATCCCCTTTCTCGCCTAGAGGATTATTAGACGCGCCATACATCCCCTGCCTTTTCTTCCTAGTGGCGACTTTTTTCTGCCCCCAGTGCTCCCCGTTTCTTTTCTCCTTTTAGGCCGCGCAGCCCTCCTGGGGCCAACCCTTTCCTAAGTCTTCCAAACACCTTTTCCCAATCATGTTCCCCAGCTCTTCTTTGGGTTGGCTATTTTTTTCCTCCCGAGAAATTAAGCCTTTCTTCTTCTTGAACCGTTGCGTTTTCTTGCCCTGTATCTATTATTAGGATTGATCCTCACGTGACCAGTCGTTTTCTTTCCTCCTTGATGTACACAAACTTCTTCTCCTCTCAACCCCCTCTCAACTTTGGTTTCCTTTTTTCCCTTTTGAGTTCACTTTCCCTTCAGTCAGAGTATTGTTTCCTCTCTCTCATTTTAGGGAAATCTTTCTGTTTGCTTTGACTCTCTTTCTTTTTTATGGAGTATCTTCTCGTATTTCTCCTTCCTCTATCTTCTTAATGTCAATTACTTCCTGAGGTCTTTTCCACACCAACCTCACAGAATCCCGTTTTTGGAGTTCTTTTTGTTTCTGAAAGATCCCTGACCACGCTGGATTTCTAGTCGTTAACTCCCTTCCTTGAATTTTTTTCCCCCAGTCTCCCAGAATTCTTCTATTCCGTATTTATTGATTGCCCCTCTTCACGACAGCTCTTCGCTACAAAAGGTCGCCTTTCTTATGTTGAGATTTTTGAATTCTCTCCCCCCGACTCTTTTCGCTCTCTAGGTTTTTCCTCTGTTTGGTGTGCCACCCCCCAACGAGCCGGCGGGCCGGACCCAGCAGACCATAACAGTTTCTTGCAGACGTCTTCCCCTTAATTTCCAGCTTCTGCCAGCTGTTAAACTATCGCGTTTCCAACATGCAGCCACCCCCCCTTCCATCGACCCCTCCTCAAGTTTTTTTGCAGTTCCCTTTACCTCCCCCTTATTTGAATTGACCAGAACCATTTCTCTCATTAAATCCAGAGTTGTCAAGCCTCTACAAAGATCCTCCTCTATTGGCCTCGCACGTCCTCTCCCTCCTTCCAGCGCCGCTAAAGTTTCCCTTGGTCCCGTTAAGATCCCCCCCCGAGCACATTGCGAAGCTTGCGGTCTTTTACCAGATACCCTTTCCCAGCCAGATACGGGCGTTTTCAAGGTATTCCCAAAAGGCCAAGCTTCCCTTTTTGAATTCGTTTGAACCCCTGCCCCCAATCCCGCGGAGGCATCCCCTTTCCTCATATACCCGCGTCGTGTTACTCTCCTCTCCTTTTCATAGTGAAACACACATGCCTCCTCCCGCTCTAGCTTCTCCCTGCTGAGCCCCCCCTCGCCAGACATTCCCTTTTGTAATGTGACTCTTAGTCTGTTTTTCCAAGGGACCTTGACCCAGAAGAAGATTTGTACTTCCTGGTTTTTTTTTTCTTCACAGGCCCTCTTCTCTGAAGGAGTCGGCCCATTTTGAGTTCCTCCCCCCCCTCTCTTAGCTTTTATTCCACATTCTTTGACTTTTTTCTCTTCCCTCGCGGAAGGATGTACTGTTTGCCGCGGGCGGAGCAAGTCCCTCAGCCTTCTTTTTTTGGAAAGGGTGTCCATTCCAAGCCATCTCTTTCTTCCGAAGAAGCTCCTCTTCTTGAAGTAGAATTCAGTTTATTCCAACTCTCCCTTCCCTCTCTAGTCCATTAGGCGGGTACAAGGCTGGTCTGACCCTTTTCTAAAAAGAGGCCCCGTCCATTTGAATTCGGTCACCTTAGCAATTCCCTTCTTCTTTCAGTCCTACTTTTCCTTCCCACCTGGATCGCGTTCGACGTCGCTTTTCAGAAGTTCTCGCACGAACCAGGTCTCAGTTTCTGTTCCCCTCCGGTTCTGAAGGAGTGTTTTTTTCTTTTTGCGTCCGCGCCTCCCGCAACCACTGATTCCCCTCTTTCAGTCTCCTTCCTCCCGTTTAGGCCGAGAAAGACATTCTTCTGATCTCTCAGCGCCCTCCCCTTCCTTCCCCGTCTGGACAATCCAACCTCGTTCTTAAATTCCGTTACACTGAGCGACTGCCCGCCCGTTCTTCGGCTGCCGACCTAACTTTCGTGAGTTTTTTCACGGTGATGGCTTCCCCAATCTGGAAGAGTGAACTAAGGTTTTTCTGTGTCACATCCTTGCGCCCCTCCTTCCTTCCCCCTTCTTGACGGGAGCTTCTATAGATCTACCGCCAGTCACTCGATTTGCGAACCAGTCTCTACCTTCACGAGGCTCAAACTAAGTTTTTCAAAGGACCAGTTTTTCCCCGTTGGTCTTGCCACTCTACCTACTCCAAGTTTTTGTTTTTCTTCTATTTGCAGTCCTTCCCCCAAACCGCTACTTCTGCGCTCGTTGAAGTATAGACGGTACGGAGTGTTGCACTTGCGGAAGTTCGATCCGTAATCGTGTCCCCTTCCTTTCCCAGCGCCGCCAGTCATTTCGCCCTATTTTTAATATTCCCTTGCCAGTACCCCCTTTTTCTTTTAGAGTTCCTTATGTTTTCTTACCCCGTTCGCAACCCTCACGGAGCAAGGGAGTTCTTTTTCCTCCGACGGGTCCTCGTCTATACCATATTTTTCTTCACGGGCGTTGCCTCCCCGCGGTTGGATTGTTCCTCCCTTAGGAGTTCCCTTAGGGGTTTTTTCTAGGATCCTATCTGCAGAGGCTTTCTCGGCATCCGTCGTGACCCCCTGATTTTTTCAAAAAGGTCTTTGCCTTTTTCTCCCTGGGTTGCTTGCGGCTCTTAAGCCATTTTTTCTTACCTTCGATCGCATCCGATGAACAGAAACTTCGTTTTCTTCTCTCACTTGCTTTTCTTACGTAGAAAGAGATCCTTTGGGGTCCTTAGATGCTCTAAGTGTGACCGAATTCCTTCCAGCATGGGGTGATCCACTTTATGCCCCCTACAGATAACCCTCTTTTCGATAGATTATTTTTGGATCTTCCTCTTCCCTTAAGTCTCCCCCCCAGCTGAGTGTATTCCGCCGGAATTAAGATTGAGGAATCTTCCCCTTTGCACAGTCCCCCCCTGAATAGATTTGCCATCTTGGCCGCTCCATCTCCCCGCCTTTAAAATTCAGCTTTCGATGGGTACGCTCTATTGGGATTTCAGTTTTAAGTGGGACCTTTCTTTAGCTACTCTTAAGCCACGAGAATCCCCCCCCCTTCTGGTTCTGAGATCCAACCGAATCCCGATCCATGTCCATCCTGACTTCTCTTTTTTTAATTTCCCCTTGGACGATGACCAAGGTCCCCTTTTTGCACGATCTTTTTTCTTCTCCTCCAGCAAACTTTGGCCCAGAATTTTTGGGTTCGGATGCCTGGTAAATTACAGATAGACAACTTTTGTGTCCGCTGGATTTTGTCCCGTGAAATCAACACAACTATCTTCCTGTTTGCAGGAGCGTTTTCCAATAAGAGTTAATCCTTTAGCCCTCTTTTCATTTTCCAGTTTCTAGTTTGTCTAGTGAATGAGGCCCCCTTCGATGCGTCGTATTTTTCTTCGATCGTGGCAAGCATGTTTTTCCCCTTCGGGCAAATGTGCCGGCCGGTACAAGCGGCCACCTTTGGATGGTAGGTCTGGATCCCTTTTTCCCTTTTTTTTTTTGTTTTGAAATGTTTTGTCAATCGCCTTATTTTTACTCTGCTAGAAATGCTCCTATTTTAATCGTCTGCGTTGCCTGTTATTCCCTCATATGTGGTGTTGTACCTTTTTAAACCCCCAACCAGCTTCTCCAACCAGAGCACGCAGGTAAGACGCATATATACCAGCCACGGCTCTTCTTGACCGACCTTTTTTTCTCCCCCCCCAGGAAGAGATCTTAGTGCTCACTTTGTACCCCTCTGACGTACATCAAATGGGCACTTAACGCTGTCGTTACCCAGGTCTATGTGGTTCGGGGTTCGAAAACCCCGCAGAAAGCCCCCAAGAGGTGTTTCCGTGGTTTCCCGTTTTCCCTTGTGATGGAATCTTTATCCCCAGAGCAAGGCGATGAAGATGCTCAGACGACCAATCCACACCTCCCAGCGCAACAGGTCCCCCCCCCCACACCCATAGCTTAAGCCCTAAAAGCAGCGTTCATTTTTTTTCTTTTCCCTCCCAAGGATGAGTTGATCTGCTTGATGGGTCTTTGAAAATCACGTCAGGAATCTCCCATCCCAGCTTTCAGGCGACAATACTTTCATATTCTCTCCATTAACGTGCAGGCGACCCCTTTGAATGGACTTGAATTCGGGGAATTCGGCCCCCTCCTTGCAGGTTTGCCCCCCCACTCCCACGACCCTTAGTGCCCCGTTGGGCCTCTTCTCTGCCATGAGGATCTCCGGCGCCACGGTCGAACCCGTTCTGGGCGAATTTGTAGTCGAGGCCGCCATGTTTTTCTGTTATTTGCGATCCGTCGCCTCTATGGGCTTGGTGAAGTATCTTTCCCGGTTTTTTACCCTAAATCTAGCCCCCCAGTCCTCTCCCCCCCCCCAGCGTCGCTCTATTGTACAACTACCATCGTCTCCTTCAAATGATAGCCCGGAAGAAGCCCCCTCCCTTCAAGGGCCCACAAACCTTCGCCTCCCCTTGGACAACCGGAGATCATTCCCCGTCTGAATTCCCTGATTGAGCTGAAGGAAGACCCCCTACCCCGCTTTACGTGCGGTTTTTTGTCAGTTTTGGCGAGCCATCGATCGTTACTCCTAACCCTTTCCTTCGGCTCTTCCCAGTCCCCTAGCGCCCCTTCACGCACTTAATTTTGTTCCAGTCTCCCATGGAAACGCTTCCGTTCGTGCTCCCTGTGACACGTTGCGCAGCTGCCTCCACTCTTCCTCGTACGTTAATATCCCACCCCGCGACGCGAATTTTGCCACGCCGGGACCTTAGATGTTCCTTTTTTTATTGAGTGACCGGGTTTCCCTTCTCGACCCCCCTCCCCCCCTACGTTATGTTCCCCGAAGATACGGTTGGCTTCAGCACTTCAGGCCCCCCCCATCGAAACTAAAGAGGTGTCCCCCTTGAAGTTTCGTGTGCACTGGTCTGTTCCCAGTCCCCCAGATTAGATACCTTACCCATCTTGAAAGTTCAAGAACGTCCACTTCTTTCTTCTGCGAGTGATACCTTCGCATGTTTGATATAACCAAATTAAATAAATAGGGGGTCTGCAACCCCATTCTCTTCTCTCCCAATCCCGCTATTAGAGGAACCATACTGTTTCCTTCACCGACCTTCTCCCCCCCCCCTAGCATTCCCTAGTTAGTTTTCTTTGGTGTCTCGTCCTTATTTGAGAGGGGTCTCCCAGATTTCCTCCCGAATGTTTTTTCTCCCCCGCGCCCCTCCGACCGCGCCCCACCAAAGAAAACGCC
>Ga0179591_1359715_pt1 | contig 19199 bp, 21 predicted proteins | sample CZOMad2_1_08_16f_FD_182891 | JGI IMG/M metagenome (GOLD analysis project Ga0179591, IMG submission 182891) | Vadose zone soil fungal communities from Angelo Coast Range Reserve, California, USA - CZOMad2_1_08_16fungal (PacBio error correction) | ecosystem: Environmental > Terrestrial > Soil >... | reverse complement strand
CCGCTCCTCCTTTGGTTTCACTTTTTTCTTTTGAGCTTTTCATTATACTGAAATAGCTGGCCTTTTTTTCTTTCTTACAGTCTCTTCTCCGTTACCTGTCCATTTCCTATTAAGTTTTTTTTGTTCTTGGAAAATTCAGGCTAAAGGCCCCCGTTTCAGTTAGGTTGGAACAAGCAGTTGTTCGACTTTAGGTCCCTTCATAAGTCCTCCCTATTTCCCCCCCCGGCGGACCGGCCTCCCAAAGTCCCCCTTTACCCTTTGAGATGGGGTTCTTTCGGGAGTCCTTGTAGTACGAAACCATACTGACTCCCTCTTCCTCTGTGGGTTTTCCCCAACCTTTCCTCTTTCTCAAGTTTCCTCCTTATCCGTCCCTCCCCCCCCCCCCAAGCTCTTTCCCGGCAGGTCTCCCTATGGCCCTTTTTCGCCGTAGAAGAATGAATGCCAATCTACAACACCTTTCTCGGCTGATTTTCTTCTCTGGATTTCTTCTTTTACTCCATTCCTCACTTTCTCCACCTGCTCCCTCCTCTTTTCTTCATGTGCCCTTCTTCCAGAATTCTACATAATGGAGAATCAAGGTCTGTTAGGTCCCATTCATTTCTGCGTCCCGCCTATGCTTTATTCTCCCGCTTTTCCCCCTCTATTCTTCAGGTTTAACTCCCGCGACCGAGTATAAAGTTTTTTTTTCTTTCGATGGTTCGACTCTCCTGTCTCCCCCTCATTTATTTCTCCCGTGTATAGATTCGTAGGCCTTTTTACCCTTCCTCAATGAGTAGTTTTCCCTGCCACACTCGCACTAGCTTCATACCTTCCCTTCCTTTTGGATCCCTACCTTCCTGCCTTTCTTTCTCCTTTCCTAATTATTTTTCCTTTTCGCAGGTTTTTCCCATAAGTTCTTCTCTTAAATGATGAAGTTCAACAGCTTATTTTCTCCTTTTAGGGGAAGGCGGACCTCCCCCCCTTTCTTCCCGCCGAGGGTCTCTTCCCATCCATGTCCCCTTTTTTTACCTAGTATACTTATTCCTAAAATTGACCCGAATTTGACAGATGCTAATCCCACCCCCCTGAACGACCAGACCCCCCCAGTATTTGCTCACGGACCCTTTCTTCATTTTCCCCCCCCGTCCCTTTTCGGAAGCCCTTTTGGATAAAGATTTTCACGTGACTTTTCGAACCCCATCCCAACTAGGATATATCATTCTTCGTCTTCTCGTCACCTTTCCCCTTGATTGCGGTCCTTGGTTCTCTTCTGCACCTTCTTTTGAAGGGCTTCCCTTTTGGAAGCCCCTCTAGTAGACACATTCCCTCTTTCGGTTGAACTACCCTTTTCCTAAACCTCTTCCCCTCCAGCCCCTCTCTTCTATACACCTTCCCCTGAATTCCTTCTGAAGTATTTCTCCAAATGGTAAGGGGACTCTTCATACGTTTCTATTTCTAGCCCTCCCCTTCCCGCCCCCCCAACCTTTTTCTCGGCAAAGGCTCTTCCCCAACCTCTCTTGTCAGGGCTAATCCTCACCGTATTCCACGCCCAACCCGTTCCCTCTTTTTTTCGACTCAAGTCCTCTTCCAATGATCTTCTTGTGAATTTCTTCTTTTTCCAAGCCAGCCCTCTTTTTGGTTCAATTTTTCTCTGGTCGTCAAGCTCCGGTCTTGTGTACGTGTCCTCTCGGACCTCACCTTCCAACCTTCCCTCCTTTATCTCCTTGTTTCTGTAGTGCATTACCTGCACGAGAACATTCTTGTTTTCTACCCACCACTCTACTCTTCCTGACCTTTCCATGTTTTTTCTTGCCGGGAATCTTTATATCTTTCGTTTTTTTTCTAGGGTTCCTTTTTAAAGCCCTTTTTTGTCTTTTCTTCTACTTCCCTTCTTCTTCGCGGTGTTATCCTTTTTTTTATGATGGAACACACACTCCCACTCCCCCCCCCCAAACTTTTTTTCCTACCCCCTCCCCCTCAAGGACTGTTTTTTTTTTTTTTCTTCTTTCCAGCTCCTTTTTTCTTCAATGTCAACTTTTCTTGTAGGATTAGGAGATGAAAGAGTCTGCTTACTTCACACCCTTCTACAATTACTCCGGTGAGTCCTTTTGTTTTTTCCTGTTGGACCTTTCCTCAGTCCTTTTCCCTGGTTCTTTAAGTTCCTCGGTACAGAGCGGTTAGGAGACATACCTCCGATTCTCGTCGCAACCTCCCCTTTAAGGTGGTCTCTTCTCCATCGATCTCTCTAGAGTTTCTTTTTGCTTGACATCCCCCTTTTGAAGTTGGTGATCTCAATTTGTGGCTTTTTTTTTCTTTTGCCTTGTGACCGGTTCCCGCACCACTCTTTCGGATTTCCCTTTTTCACCTGCTGGCTCCTTCTCCATTCTTTCGTACCGAGATACGCCTTCACCTAAGGCTTAACAGTTGACACCACAGATTTCGGTCCTGGTCCCCTTTTTCGGTCTGCCCGGAAAGGTAGGGTCTCTCCCCTTATCTGATTCCTTTTTTTCCTTTTTCGGACCCCTCTCTGCTACCCCTTTTCCCCCTTGGAACTTCTCATCAGAGGTTTTTCCTGACCCAAGAGAATTTTGACTTGCTGACGGGAGTCCCCGCGGGCGGCGTTTTCTTTCCCATCTTCCCGTCCTCCCCGAGTCCTTTCCCTTTTTTTCCTGTTTTTTTCTGGGTTTCCGGGCTGATCCTTTGACGTGAGCGGACGGTCTGTCCCCCCCCTTCTTGCTGAAGGGTCTCACGTCACGACGCGATTGAACCCCTCCCCAACTTTAAAGTTCATAAGTCTCTCTAAGAGGGGGAAGACCCATGTTGTGTTGTTGTTGAGACTGAGAGATCTCTTCAACTGTATCCGTTGAGCGGACGGATGGCCATACAAGTTTTTTTCATTTAGACCCCTTTTTAGTTTTTAACCCAGGGTTTAACAGTTTCACCTTTCCCCAGGCTGATCATTCAACGTACCCAACAAGCCCTTACACCCCTTTGTCCTTTTGCCTCTTCCTTTAAGAGGGCCTTCTCGCCAGAAGGTAGGAACCTTTCCCTCCTTCCTAGTTCGCGGTTTCTCCCTCCCTTCCTCTTTCTAACCCTTTTCCCTTTTTTCCTCCTTGTGAGAGTCCCCTCTTTAGCCTAACCTGAAACCTGCCCTGATTCCTCCCTCTCTTGGATTCCCACGGTCTTTCCCCTTCAAAAGTTTTTTTGAAATCTTTTTTTTTTCCTGGGTAGAGTTAGGGAGTTTTACTCAATTCTCCTTCTCTTTTCTCCAGACGCTTTTCCCCGTCCCTTCCCCTCTCCCACAGTTTCCCCCTTCTTTGGGATTTTCCCTTCTTCCTGAAGGACTTCCTTCCAAGGAAATTTCTTTTTCCGAGGGAAGTTTCAGTTGACCTCACACCCCTCTTGTCAGCCTCCACCCTCAAGATCCTTTTCTCTCAGCGAATCCCACCAAATGTCCTTTCCCCTTTCAGGCGTGGTATCAAAAAAGAAGAGAATTCAACACTTTTGACATGAAAAACCGCCTCCTTTTTGAAGGCCCTCGTCCCTAAAAATGTCCCCCTCAAAAGTCTTCCTTTGACGCCGTTTTCCGTAGACTCCCCTTTTTTTTTTTTTTAGAGACAACAGAAGAAAACCTCGTAACCATTGAAAACTCCTTTCTTCTCTCCGGAAACCCTCTTTACCCGTGACTTTTTTTAGATTTTTTCCGGGAAACTATTTTCCCGGAAACCCCTCCCCCTCCTCATAAACCCTTTTTTCCTTAAGGCTCTGTTAGAGAAGACTAATCTCCTCTTGGCAACAACGCCCCCTTTCTCGAGAACTTGCTTCACTCGAGTTTGACCATACAAGACCTTTCCCTCCGGGAATTCCCCCCAGACCCATTTCTGCCTGTACACTGGAACCTTCCTTCCTTATCCATTTGTTTCAACCCTTCGAGTTCTTTCTCAAGGTTCCTTCAAAACGTAAAGGAACCACTCTATTCTTCCAATTTCTTTTGGTATGGTAATTCTTCTACACCAACACGACCCCTCCTCTTTTGAAGTGCCACGCGAGATACTTCTTTTACCCCTATCTCTTCACCTTCTTTCCTTTAATAGAAAGACTCCCCAACCTTCCACGTAAGATGGCCTTGTTGATTTGAGCGAATAGGTTAGTACGTCCCTCTCTTCCTCTTTCGGTGTTTAAGAAATCGTTTCCTCCTTAACAAGTTCTGATGATAATTTTCCGGACCACCGCTATCCCCCAGCCCAGTCGTTCATCTTGCAGACCTGGTCTTTCCTAGGTACTTTTTTTTTTTCTCTTTTCTTTACCCCCCCCCCCCCCTTTTTGTCTTTTAGGGGTTAGTTTTTCCTTTCCCCATTTTTTACGAAGTATGGCTTTCGCTGCCCCCATTAGAGAAGGCCTCCCCCTAGGGTGCCCCTAGTTTTTTTCCTTCCAGAACTTTTCCCCCTTAGACCCTGATGGATATTCTTCCTCTACCCCAGGCCTTTTTTTTTTTTTCTTCCGTTTTCGATTCCCCATTCCCGGAATTTTTTTCGAGTGTAACAGTGAATTGGGTTTCCCTCCCTCTTGTTCTGGTTGCCTTTTTTTCCCTGTCGTTTTCTTTTCTTTCTGGGGTGGTTCCTCTTTCCCTTCTGTTACCCCCCTTCCAAACTAAATTACCATCTGCCGGGGGAAGATTCAGCTGCTTTGACCTCACCTTTGTATTCGTCCCCTCTCCCCTCGATCTTCCCTGAGGCGATGATTCTTTTTCGACTTTTCTTCCCCCCCTCCCGCGCGGGAATGCCCCTCCTTCTGTGGTAACTTAGAAGCCCCAGTTACCTCTTTCCTGGTAAGGTTCTTTTTTCCCACCCCCCGTGTAGTCCATCTCTGCTTGAGTTTTCTTTCCGCTCGGCCCCTCCTCCGTAATATAGATCTTTTACTTTGACGCTTCCCCCCGCCTTCCCTCGACCCTGCCTTTCTGATCTTTTCTCATAGTTTTTTCGGAAGTACGACGTTAATGAAATCCGCCCTTCCTTGACCCTCCCACGCCTCTTTTACTCATCTCATTGTCCCAGACCCCCTTCCGCTTTCAAGACCCTTCTTCTTTTCTCGTTGCGATGATTTTTCCCTTTTTCCCTCTTTGTTCGTCCAAGGGGAGAATAGGTCCTTCTCTCCCCTCCCCCCTCCAAACTCTCTTCTTTTTTTAGGTTCTCCCCATCTCTTTTCTCATTCCTGACCAATGGAGATGAGTGGAAATTTGATTCTCCAGGTCTACCGTTTTTTGTCAGTCCTTCCCTTTTTGCCCCCCCACAATATTCTCTCTTTCTAATGGGCCCTTTCCCTTCCTTTACTCCCTCTCCTCCCACAAACCTTTCATACGACTAGATGTTTGCGAGAGTGGTCTGCGGGGGTCGTAAATTTCATCCTTCATAACTCAATCGAGGCATCCCTCCTTTGGCTTTTTCCACAAGCCCTTTTTGATTTCACCTCCCCCAAATCGGGCGTTTCTTTTTTATTTTCAGGACACGCCTAGATATCTTCAGACCCCTCCCCCAACCGGACTCTCCCTATGTTCTCTTCCGGAGACTTCTTTTCCTCGTTCCTTGTCTTACCCCCTTTTCTTCCTTTTCTCTTTCCCTGTTGCCTTTTTTCCCGCAACTCCAAAATACTTTGAGAGAGCGGTTGTTTTTGACCAGCACTTCTTTCCTCTAAGGCTGGCAGTGGGTTTTTAATTACGCCTTTTTTGTGGACTTTTAGTAGTTAGGAGGAGTTTAGTGTGTTTGTAGTCCGTGGACCTGCTGCCGCGTCTTTTTTCCCTTCTGTTCCACCCATGCCGAGTCGATCTTCTACTCCTTCTTCTTTTTTTCCCCCTAGTCCCTCTCCCCATTAATTTTTTCCCTTACAGGATTAAGGAACCCTGTTGACTCTCCCAGCATGTCCCCATCCTTTTCCATTCCCGCCTCCTTCCAGTCCTCTTCTCCCTACACTTCTTTCCCTGATGCGAATCCCTTTTCCGGATGGTTATTAGATTTGTTTTCCTTTCTGACTACAACCCGGTTTCAACTCTCTTTTTGTCCCCCGGAATCTTTGCCTACATTCTTTTTTTTTCCTGGTGTCTTCCCTCTTGCAACTTTTTCTTGAGGTCAGAAAAAACCCCTAACGATTGCCTTTAGAACCCCCCTCCCCAGTCTTCCCTGACACGGCCGTCCTTCCAGCCTGTCTTAAACCCCTTCCCACTGAGCTTCGTTCGCTTTCGTAGAAACCCAAGACCCACAAAGGACTTTCAAGGATTATATTCCTCCCTGCTATCAAACTTCCCTTTCTTTGAGGTTTCCCTTCTCTCCCGTTAGGTAACTTCTTTTCCTTCTTCCGCTTTCTAGAATTCCCCCCCTAGGGATTCAGGTTCAATACTTATCTCTTCCCCGAATCCCTCCCCCCTTATTAAAGAATACTACTCTACCGGCTTTTCATTTAGCACTTCCTTTCTGAGATTTGTTCGCCTTCCCCTAAGCGTAAGGGTGTTATGAGTAAAGTCGTTCTGCCCATTGGGCAGAGGCAGCTGCTTACTTTTACCGATTCTCCCAACCCACTTTTCATCCCTTATTAATTTTTGGACGCGAGAGTCCGGCCTCCCTTTTGCCTCTTTTTTGTATCTTTTGACCTCCTACCCCAACTTTTTTCTTACCCCAGGCGGTTTTTTGGCTTTTTACGAATGCCACCCCAATGGCCCTCCCTTCTTCCTTCGGTGCCCCGCGGAGTTTCACCCTCGTTGGCAGACCCTCTTTCCCAACCTTTTCTTTTCTCAGTCTTTTTTCTGGAATTTTTTTGAAGTAAAGACCTCTCTTTATTGTCCTCTTTTTGTTTTGTTTCGGTGATTCAAAAGTCACTTTCCCTCTTTGTGAAATTCTTGAAATTTTCTCCTTTTTATGGACTAATTTCTTGATGGTCGTTTTTTTTCTAGTGTTTCCCCCCCTTTTTCCTTATAACGAAGGCTTTTTTCTCCAGATATCTTTGAACTGTAAAGGATGGTATTCTGTGCGATGACAACCTCTCTTTCTTCTATTCTTCAAACTACCTTCTTACCCCTTACTTAGGTCTCTCGTTTGTGGGCTTTTTTTTCTCGATGTCCCTTCCTTTTCTTCGTTTCCTTCAAAAACGTTTTCAAGAGGAGGTGTTACTTGTGAATCCTCTATCCTTTCTCATTCTCCTACGGTTTTCCTTTCTGTCGATCCCTGCCTTGATTGGTTTTGGACTATGGTTGATCTCTTGACACTTCTCCTGTGACCCTTTGGTGATACTTTACCGTTTTGATCTGGGCTTCCCTAAAGATTTCCTCCCAAATATTCACCTTTCAGGTGGACCCTTTTCATGAGTATTTTCGCGTATAAATATTAATATAGAGAAGTTTCTTCCCTCCCTACCATTAAGATACCAGCCCCACCCCCCTATTTTCCTTTCCTTTTCCCTTTCTTCCCTGACGGACTTACTTTCTTTTCTGATGCCCTTTCAAAGGTCGTACCCCTTTTCTGCATCCCTCTGAATCAGGAGCTCCCCGGTTCACCCAGTTTCACCTGACCTTTTCCGAATTCCCCTTCCCTTTTCGCCGGAATACCACGTCGCCTTCGAGTACTTTCTTTTGCATCCCTCCAGAGATTCCCTTCTCCCCTAAGGGGGGTTGTTTCTGGCTTTTTTAGGTTCTCTTATCATCCTTTGGGCCGAGCGGAAGGTTTCGATATGGTCTATTCTTAGTCCCCCTTCTTTCTCTATGACCCCCCCCCGTAAGGAAGTCTTCACGTCCGTCACTATCCATTCTTCCTAGATCTCTCCGAATCCTCCTTTTTTTCTTGGAGATCCTCTCCCGCCGCTTTCAGGAATCCCCCCCCAGGTTTATTTTTTTTAGGTATTAAGAAACTAGTTTTAACCATACTTTCCCTCAAAGGAGAAGCTCTTCAACCTTCCCCATTCGACTCCAGGCCCTCCACTTAAAACTTTCCATGTCTTCTGATATTAGGGATATGGGCGCCTACCCTTCCAGGTATGTACTAATCCTGGGTCCGTGGTTGGTTCCTCCGCTTTGATTTGCATAGTTCCTTTTGAAGAAGTTTTTACGCAGCAGACGAACCTACATTATATAACACACCCAAGCCTTCCATCAATTGATTTACCCTTCCCGTCCTGCAGACCTCTCCATTTTCTCCCGGTCACCTCGTTTCTTATTGACTTCTTTTTAATAAATAGAAGGTAGGAGAGGTAAATATTCTACGCCTTTTTCAACTCCAGGTAAGGCCATGATTCCTTGAACCCCCTCTTTTCTTTCCTCCCCGTTTTCTTTTTTGACTCTTTCCCCTCCCAGAGCAAAAACAAAGGAGGATACCCACCGTCAGCCTTGGATTTCTTCTTGGCTCCCCAAATCCCACATCTCCTGTTGACCATAATTTTTCTTAGTCCTCCTACCGATTTGGCGCCGAGCCTGGACGCTTGTTTTTTCACTCCCCCCCTCCGCCCTTTCCACCTTTGTCTTCAGACCCAAACTTTAAATCCCCCCTAGAAAGATTACGAGTCCCACACCATCCACCCCCCTCTACCGTTTATTTCAGACCTTGCTGTGATGCCGCCCAGCGCTTTGTACCCTACCATCGGCCTTTCCCCCCCTTCTCGTTTTCTGCCAGATGTTAAAGGAAAGGCTTGATGTTTTTAGAGTTCCCTCCGTTGTTCTCCCCTGGACCACTTTGGAATTTCCGGCAAAAGCCTTCTTGGCTTAACCAGCATTCTCCCCCCCTTTTTTTTGCAACTTTCCTTTTCTCCGTGCTGAGGAAAACACGATCCCCCCAACCGGGGACAAGGATCCGGCCCCTCCAGCACCCCACAGTCTTAAAAGACTGTTTTTCCCCTTTCCGTTTGTTGGTCAAGAAAAGTTGCCCCTAGGTTTTCTCTCCCATCCTTAACAAGAAAGCCCGCGACTTTTTCCCCCCCTGGACTTTTTTCTTTCAGTAAAAGCCAAACCGTCAATGTCGGTGAATCCAGACTTCCTCTTGTTTCCTTACTGCGCCACCCCCCTCGCCCAAGGCTTTTTTCCTCTACCCCCCGAAGTAACTTACGATGAACGTTTGGGTGCGGTTATTCATCCCCCTTTTGAGGAAGTACTCCTCTTTCCTCTTCAGATGGTTTTCCCCCCCCTTCTTCCGCTCGTCCCAGGCTCATCCAGAAGTTTACTACCTAGCTTGCAGATTCCTCTGCGTCTTCCTTTTGTTCCTATTCCTTTCTCTTTTTTTTTTTGAAGAGGGCTCGTGAAAAGTTCCAACTGGCATGTTTTCGTTTTTCTGGCGATTCCAAATATCTCAGCGCCCCCCCCCTGCTTCCCGAAATCCCTTTTTCTCAGCCCTTTCTTTTTTCGACGAGGATGAGATAAGATTCTTACGGGTTTTCTTTTTTTCGACTTTCGCGCGTCCCACAATCGCTTCCTTTTTTCAAATTTCCGTTTTAAGATTCCCCTCGGTCCCAGTGCCCCCGGGCGTTTGGTTATGGTCTCCTTGATGTGTTGGTTGCTTTCTCATCTCTGCCATGTTCCCCGTCGGTCTCCCCTGGACTGTGACAGGTCAGAACGTTGTAGTCGGTCTCCGCCTCTCACGTCGAAGCCATCCAGTTTTTTTGTATCTCTCTCTTTTTCCCTTGATTGCAATAACGTCTTGAAAGAAGTCGCTTTCCTTGCTTTCTTGGTTACATGCGCCGAGCCCTCCTTCTCCGAAATTTCATTCCAAAACCTCATATTCTCTTCCAGGAAGACCTCTCCTTCCTTTGCAAATCCTTTCCTAGTAACTTTTAACTACTCTTCCCATAAGTGATCTCTTTCCTGAGTCACTTCCACCACCCCGAACCCCCCCCTTATACTACTTATAGCAGTCCCCTCCGCAGTTAATCTGAAATAACTCACGACATCCCCCCCACCACTCAATTTCTTTTGAGCAGAAATCCTTAACTCATTTTTTTCAGCCACCGAAACTTACATATAGGCTTTTTTTGATGGTATTTCCGATCCAAAGGCGGGAGTCGGCCGACACGGGGGAATTTCTCTCCTGAGCTTCCCACTCAGCCCCTTCTCCGAAATAGCAGGCGTTTTGTTTCTTTTTTATAGTCACTTTTCCCTTCCAAGGAGTACCTTCTCCCCTGGAGTGGAAACTGGTGGCTGAGACCTCTGAACGATCCCTCCGGCGGCCCTTTCTTCCTTGTTCCCTCCAAAACTAGTAGCGCTTATCCTAATGGAGTTACTCCCCTTAAATCCCCCCCACGATTTTTTTAATACTCCGTTGAGAGAGTTGTTGGCCGTGGTTTTTTCGTTCGTCCTTCCCTTGCATACATCTTTAGTTCTCCTTAGTGCCTTCCCGATCTATGTCGGGGGCCCCCCCCCCTGCTGTTGGACCCCCTCTAAGGGCCCCCTTGATAACCCTTTCGCAATCAGGTAGTCGATGATGTGTCAGGTACCGACGTTCCCTCTAGACTTGACGAACCGACGACCGACCCCTCTATGGTCGGGAGAAGTACATATCTTGTCAGTACAGGAGCCGCTCTTTTTTAAGTCTTCCCTCTCTGGGACCTCTCCTTTCTTCGAAACCTTTTATGGTTTCAGATTCCCTTTACCCTTTTCCCGATAAAAGGAATAGGGGAGGTCCCTTGTGTCTGTTTCCTTTGCGTGACTTCCGTACGCGATCTTCCTTACTCTTTTTGCGGCTCTTTTTGTGATTTTTCAATGCTGTGACAACCTCCGTGTATCTCGGACGAGCCGCTTCCCTAATTCCTTTCTCTTTCCTGTCCCGACCAGAAGGAGCCTTAGTGTTTTTGTCTCCTTTAAGTCCGGTTCTTTTTCTGCAGGACCCCCGACGGATGGCCTAATGGGGAGTCCAACGTAATCCCGCCAGAACGAGCGATCCTAAGTTAAAAGACGTATGGTCTACTGGGACGCGGGGCCTTCGACGAAGTTTTCCCTCTTCCCAGCGCGGTGCTCTCCCCGGCAGTCTTCCCGTTCCTTGGTAGGCGGGTTTTCCCTGCAATAATTCTTTGGAACATGGCACTAATGTCCTCTTCAAAGCCCAAACCCACCTTCCCCCCCTAAGACTAAAAGAAAGGATTGAATGCCACGCCTTCCCGCTGTTCATATCTGCACCCATTCCGTGACCCCGGTAAGTTCCCTCACTTTATTTTTTTCACTCCCTCCCCAAGTATAGACCCATCCTTAATTATATCTGGAAACAGAATAAAATTGTTGCGGTCCTTTTAACGGCAGTTCTTTCAATACTCGTGGGTACTTGTCCTCTGCTTTCCTGACTTTAACTTCACATCTTCCGAGGTGCCTTATTTGCCGCACAGTCTTCCCCCTCAACAAGCCCAATCCTACTCCTCCTGAACTCTACCCCCAGATTGCCCTTTTCTTCGTAATGCGTTTTGGACCTTAGGTGAAGATGATCCTCAAACCCCCGCCTTTTGCTCTTCCACGGCGTTTCTTTTCAAATATTTGTGATGACTCCCTTCCCTTCATCCTAAACCCCCCTCCTCGCGCGTCCAGGGATCATTCGTCGGTGTCCACTCTTATGGCTATTCAGGCCACCCCTGATACCCTCTTTTTTTTCCTCCCCCTTTAAGTAACTTCTTTCTTTAATGATTTGTTTTTCCTGAACCTTCCCTCTCCTGGAACTCTTCTCTCTTTGAAGGTGTGGAAGTACTTGGGAGAACATTCTCTCGGTGTTCCAACCAAGTTTCTCTTGAACAGTTAAAGTCTGCCTTCACTGTTTTCTTTTTCAGTTCCCTCCTGTTGACCTTCTTTTTTTATTTCGGGGTGAAAAGTCAGTTTCCTTCTCTTTTTTCCCACTTTTTCTCTTTCTGCGGTCTTCAAGGAGGTACGCGTCCGCTCTGATGGCCTTCTGCCTTCCTTTTTTTCCTTCCACTCCCTGGAGGAATAGTGCCCCGTAGACTTCCGTGATTAAGGATGGTCGTATTGTCCCTTTAACAAAGCACTCTTTCGGCTCTGCATCCCTCCTCCGGCACCGCTTTCTGTGGGGGGCGATAGTGGAGAGGGCCGTACGGTAGTCTTTTGGTCTGCCCCTTTCAACCGTTTCCCCCAGGACGGAGGTGTTTGGCTCTCAGACCCGCGATCAGAACCCCTTTCCATTTAGGACTTTTTTGTCAGATCGAGGTCGCCCAGTGAGTTTTTTCCTTGCTCATTTTTTGCCCGTAAGGAACTCCCTTGCCAGTTTTTTTTCTCCCGTGGTTTCTGGTTTTTCCCTTAGCTCCCCCCCTCCCCGTAAAAAAGAGGCCAACGGGCGGGTGCTCCTTTACATAGCGCCGGGCCTGCGCCGTTTCCCCCCCCTTTTCTTATACATACCCCTGGCTAAGTCTCATTCCCTAACGGAATATAAACCAGCCCCCCCGATTTAATTTCCTGGTCCCCATTTCCCTAGTCTGCGCTGACGGTTATGTTCCTCCCGGAGATGTAAGCTTTCCTGTAAGTCGCCCAGGGAATGATCTGCTCTCCCTTATGCACCCGTGGGCCTCTAACAGTGGTTCCGGCAGAAGGTGAACGACTGCACCCAGCGACTTTCCCCGCTTCTACTTGTTTCGGAGTCCCCCTTTCCCCCTAGCCGCCACGTGGGACTGTTGCTGTGACTGGATTGGTGGGCGGTGCTGTGATTTGCGGGTTCCTCGCGGCCCCTTTTTGCTGACCTCTGGCCGCTCCAGTTCTTCCAAACGTCTCCCCCCTCGGACAGGAAATCTCTCCGACTCAACGATCCTTATTACTTTTCTAGTCCTTTTCCTCTCCTCCGTCGTTGAGAGTCTCTTCCCCGATCCTCCTCCTTTTAGAGGTCGGCGGATTGCTAACGGTTTTGTGACCGCCCTGTGAGTAAGAAAATCCTTTCTTCCCCCTCGTTGTCATACCCCTCCTATCGGCACCCTTCTCCTGCTCACATTCCATGCCCTTATACAAACTTCTCTGTATTCGGCTAGTGAGCAGACCCCGTACCCTTACGCCCGTCACTGTACTCCGTCTCTCTTGCTTCTTTCACCCTCTATTCTTCCCCTGTCCGTTAACCTTTGTGTGAAGACCCCTTGGAATTCATCCAGACCTTTACACAGTAAATCCCTCTCCTTTTGATATACCCTGTCAGCGCCTTTCTCCAGTTTACCCCCCCCTTTTTTTTCTGGTCCTATCCGTTTCAGGGAAGGCACCTAGAGGAAGCCGGCTTTATTACGACTCTTCCAAACTTTCCTCTCAGGCGCGCCCAGCTGTCCCTGTTTCTTTTCCTTGGGACAGGACTTCCGGTAGCTTTAATTCCCTCCTAGAAAAAAAAACCCGTGATCACCAACGGTCCTCCTTTTTTTAAGTCCAATTCCCCCCCTCCCTTTTCCGAGAAACCCCTTGCGAGACGAGTCGCATAATACACTTTACCGAACTGAATGACGGTTTCTGCTCCTTCCCTCTCTTTTTTAGTCTTCCTCCTAGGTCCCCCCCTCTTCCAGCCCCCCCCTCACGGAAAAGCGCAGCCCATGAATCACTCCAAAGTCGAGGCCTTAAATGGCCGCCTTTTGGCAGCACGAAACCCCCCGCCCCCCCCCCCTCTTTTCAAGAGCCCATCGCCATCCTGTTGAACCCCTTCTTTCTCGAGGGAGGCACTGCGTTTTGATTTCGGTTTGGCGCAAGGCAAGTCCAAGACCTCCGCCAACCCCTCTGGTCTATTTTCCGGGGACCGCGAGAATCTCCCCCCTCCGGGACCCTTTCCCGGGTGTGTACCAAAACAAAGATCCGGGCACATTGCGGGCCTTTCCCCAGACCTTGAACCTCAATCAGCGTCGCCCCCACAAAGAGGCTTACTAAACACGGTACGGCCCTCTCAAGCCGCGATCCGGTTTCTGGGGCAGGTCGTCCTGCCCTTCCCCGTCCCCACTCTTTGACTCCCCTTTTCAGTACTGTCCTTTTTTTTGGAAAAAAATCGGACCAAAGTTTCCGACCCCAGAATCCGTTCAGTATCCGTTGAGGGACGATTTGGACCCCCCCTTTGGTGAGTTCTGCGGTAAGGCCCTCTCCGTCCGGCCAGATGTTCATCCACGGGGCCGCTCGCCGCCTCCGTACCGTCTTCCGATCTTTTTTTAAAACTTTTTTTCCAGGGAGATTTCAAACGTGTGCATCTCTTGGTCTTACGGTTATCATTCTGGCTTCTTCAGGGGACTCTCTTTCTAGGAGGGTACTCTTTCCAGAAGTTCCCCTGCCTCGGGTCTTTTTTGAAGTTTCTTTGCGGCCACCGTTCCGACTAAGTTTATCCCTAAGGTCTTTCCATTGAAAGCCCAGCTTCATTACGGGTTCGATATTCTTCTGAGTTATACATAACCTTCCCTCTCTTTTCATACGGTTCGCTCGTGAGGGGTAAAATTCAGAGCGTTTCACATACTTTTTCAGAATTCCAAGCCGTTGTACCCTTTCCCCCGTTGGAGTGGTCTGTCAGTTCTTTGGTTTTCCATGAGTGAAAGGTTCAGAAGAAGTATTCTCCCCCCAAAAAGACCTCCCCCCACTTCGTTCACAGCTTGCTAATTCCCTTCAACCCTTCAGACCAGGACTATCTCAGCCCATCCTTCTGTGGTCTTTGAATCTCTCTTTCTTTAGTCTCCTTTGAGGCCTCCACCGTCACTGAGTTCTTTCCCCTGACTTTCATCGAAGCCCTCCCTTTCTTCCCTCAGGTTTCCAGTGCAGTAGGAATCTGTGCTCTTTTGGGGGGGGCCTGGACCCGCTCCGGAAGTCGGCCTAAACGGCTCTCCTTCACAGAATTTTTTCCGAGAGGAACTATCTGAATCCTTTCTCCCCCTCGACGCCCCACCACTCGTCTCTGACGGCGACCTCGCGTCCTAGCGTTACGGCACGGCGTACCCTCCCCCTTGCCACCCTTTCTCCCCCCCTCCCTTTCCGAAGGAAAAAGTCTTGGTCCCCGAAAAAGCGGCTGCCCCTTAGTGCACAGGAAACGGGATCTCTTTTTTTGGCGTGGACCTTAGAGTCAAGATAACCTTCTTTCCCCCCAAAGGGTTTTTTGCGAGGACAGAAAGCCATTTAAGACCCGATAGGCTTTTTCTTTCGTGTTCTTTTCCTTAGATCGACGGCTTTGTCACGTCCCGACCTGGTACTCCTTCCCTCCCCAGAGTCCTGGATCTGAAGGAGGACCGATCAGTTCAAGAGGCCCGTAGTTTTTCCCCCCCTCACCTCGATCGGTTTCATGGAGGACGCCCCCTTCACTGGACTCCCCCTTGAACTCCCCCCCCCTTTCTTCTCTTTTTGTTTGAGTTGAGAGATGGTTTGGGCCTTCTTTGAGTACAGTGAATCATATTCTTTTTTCCCAAATTCGATTCATCCTCCCCTGTCTGAGTTCTCCCTGACGTGCACGGTAACTTCCCTGGAATACACAGTGGGACCCCCTCCTCCTAAGTTTCTTGCCTATTTCTGGATGGCAGTTACCCCTTCTGATAGTCCTTCCCTCTAATTCCCCAGGTCCTAGCGATCCCTGGAATTTCCTGACTTGGAAGTCGCAGGAGCCCAGCCTTATTTTGACTTTATATGGACTGCCGACACGCCTCCTTATGTCCTTTATTTAACCGGCTCGCTGTTTCTTCTCTATTTTTGGGAGAAGATGTTGGTAATCCCTGGTGAGTCTTGTCAGCGTACGGCCCCTTTTGAATACATTACCTTTCGTCGCTTCGCTGTTTGGGTTCCTTCCTCTTTCTCGCGTCTGTTTATCTCTGACACCTATAGAGGGACTCTCCCCTTACTGATCCTGGGATTCTTTACCAACTAGCACCAGAGATTGCATACACTTTTTTGTAAGAAAGTCCCTGCGTACCCCTTTATGGCGCGGCCGTACCAATAATGATTTCTTTCTTCCTCTAAGTTTTTCTTCAAGCTACCCCCATAGAATTTCCCCCACGGCTTATTGATTAGACTTCGCTCCCCCGAACATACCAACGGTTGCGGGCCTCCCCCTTATGTTTTCTCTTCTTGACCCAGGGGCCTCTGTCTTTTGACCTATCATGAACGAAGGGCCAGCGAGAAAGCCAACCCCCCCGATGACGACCACCCTAACGGATTCCAACCTTCCTTCCCCGCGAGGTCCCCTTCCCACCAGGTGGACCCGGACCCCAAGTTTCAATGTGATTGTGTACGCCCGGATGCGCACCCCAAAGCCACCCGGTCTCCTTCCCCCCCTGTCGAAGATATCGACCTTTCCCCTTTTTATGCTTTCAGGACCCACGTCGGACGGGCCTTTCTGGTGCCAGGACGACGGTCCCTTGGCGTTCAGACTTTTTTCCCTCCCTCAGATTAAGAAGACTGACCTTTTTTTCTTAAATGAAGACAGCCCTTTTTTCTCTCCCTGAACTTCATGAAGCCGCTACACTGATTTGCCCCAAGTCCTTCCTTGCCCTTCGATCCTTCCCCCCCCCTTCTTTCAACCCATCTGTAAGGAGAGGACTTTCCTACCCACCTCTGCCCTCAACGCCTCCTAGGTAATCTTCCTTTTATCAAAGGATACTCGTTTTGTCCTTTCTTCTGGCGATTCTGCAATTTTCCCCCCCCTCCGTTTTTTCCAGTACTGAAATACGACGGCATTGTCGCCTCAGTACTAATGTGTCTTTTGTACTGGCGCTCCCCCCGTCCAAATCCACCTCTTGCTTTCGGTCGTGGCAGCTGGGGAGAGAACCGCCCTGGGGTGAGTCCCCCCCGTGGAGAAAGCTGTCAGTTTCCAACGGCGTGACTTTTGAAGTTCCTTGGTGATTTTTTTCCAGACTGGTTGGAAGGCTATTGTACGCTTTCGTGGTAATCCGAGGTGACACCCCACGTTCCTCGTCGTTTTCCCCTCGCCTTCACGCACGATTCACAGCCCTTGGTTTTTCGGTCCTCTGCTTGCGTACCAAAGGGCCACTCTACCAAGAACCAGAACTGCGTCCCCCTTTGACGTCCGCTATCAGTTTTCACCCAGGTTTTTTCCCCAATCCTCTTGCTACTTCTCAACCGCAACAGCAAGGACGTCGGAGCTGTGGTCTTTTGTTGTGCTTTTTCTGGGGATGCTATTTCCGTCCCTTAGTCGCCCACCGTGGAATTCCGCGTGCGGTGTCTTCGACGCTAGATCCTGCTCACCGTAATCCCCCCCAGGTACGGTGGAGCGCTACGCATCGCCCGATGATGTTGTCTCGGTTTTGACGGAATTGTTTCTATGCCCGTTAACCTTTTATGTTCCGTTCTTTCTTGTTTTTGGTGGAAGGCCGTCCATTACGGACTTCACACAACCGTTTACCTGTTCCAAGCGTGCGCTCTTGTCTTAGGCTTTGAACAAGTTCAGTTAGACATCTCCCCTCAGGCCGAAGTTGCTGCCCTACATTCACCCTACCAACCCTCTATTTTTTCATGGCCCTCCTTCGGAGATGAACTGCTGAGGGTTTCCTTTACACGCCTTTCGGATGTAAGGCTTTTGTCTTTTAAGGGATCTCTTCAGTGCAAAGGGCCGCCAGTGTCCAGATACAAGGGTTCTTAACTTATCTTCATTAAAAGACCAGACCCACCGGCCGGAAAGGATGAACGGGGGCTAAATGGCGGCGGGCTCGACCTTACTCCCCTTCAGCCTCGAGTAACGAAGGTTTCATGGGGGGTGATGGTGTTTTTTTGAGATCATCCTTTTCCTCACTCCCCAAGGGGGGCTGTAACAAGTATGGCAGAGTTGATTGAGGACTAACGACTCCTCTAACTACTTTCCCGGCCATCCTCCGTTTAAGATAACCTCGAGAAGGGATCGACGATTTTTCTAGAGAGAGGGGAATACTAAGAAGGGGGGGCTTTCCCGGTGGGGGGGCCCGAGAGATCCACCCTACTCATGGGAGAGCGAAAGAGCGATGGAAACCGGAAAAGGCTGGCATTTCACAAGGGAACCCGCGGGGTCCCGAAAAGGAATATAAACTGACCGCCTTGGTTGTTAACCCAACCCCAGGGGAAGATCCAAAAAAGGACCAGACTTACCCGGCCCTGAATCAAACCCTCGCAACCACCCCCCAAAGGAGGGAATTCGTCCATAGATCTTTGGAATATCCGAGGACAGAAAGGTCACTATTTCAGAAGGGTAGTTCTGCCTTCTCCCCAGAAAGATCTGATTAACCTTCGGTGTTGTGAAGAAGGAAAGGTGGAGAGCAGATAGGAGGATTTTCGAACCTCACCAACGGACACTACGATCCGGTTGATCCCCCCTACCGCCCCTCTTCTCCTTCGAACAGGTTTAACCTCCCCATCTTGTTGGTTTTGTATAATTGAGGGCATCCCTCAGCCGGGGAACCTCGGTTATATTCATTTGTCCACTTTTTAGCCTCTATTTCCTATTTGGCCCCGCGGCCCCGGCTGTGGTGGTGCCGCCGGAAGTGAGATGAATTTTCCCAAAGAGCCCCCCAACGGAAATCTCACGGTCTTTCGTATTGCTGCCACATTTCCCCCAGTCCCCCATCAGCTGGTTGCGACCGCTCGCAGCCCACGCTTCCGAACTGACCCCGTCCTCGACGATCTAGTTGGATTTCAGACCCCTCCTCGGAATAATTTGACTTCCAGAAAAAACGCCGCTCAGGACTTTCTCCACGATCCCCCATTTCCCCCCCCCTCTTCCGATTTGCCCCCGTTGCTTTTGCTCGACCTTGTGTGCAGCGCCCCTACCATCCTGGACGTGCCTTAAGGTCGTCTCCCCGGCCCCCCTTTTTTTTTTCTGCGGTGCGTTTGCCGCCCCCCCCCCCCCCCGTAAGCCCTACGGCAACGAGATTAGCGGCATCCTGCCCTTCCACATTAGCCATCACACCGTTGCGTTCCTGGGCGTAGGTAGAGCCGCCCTCCCCGCGCCAGTTGCCCACAGAACCCCCTCTTTTTAAACGTGCGCCTTGCAAACCGCGAGGCCCACCAAACGGGACATGACGGTTGGTCTAGGCGGGCCCACCCCTAAATCCCCCCGCAACCTAGTCTGCATCGACTTGTTGGACGCACCCGCTTTCCTGTTCGCGCCCAGGTAACCAGGCACGACACCACACCGTCCTTGCCTGTTAGTTTCGGTCCCTTCTTCTCCCCCAACGAAATTTGAGATTTAAGAGGCCCCCATTCCTTCTTTCCTATCAGTCCAATTCCGAAAGCATCCGCCCACACCCCGTATAACTTTTTTACTGGCCTTCGCGTAATTTTTTTTCCTTGCATCGGTTCG